>JAEEGJ010013577.1_pt1 | contig 19679 bp, 14 predicted proteins | sample 8958761 | NCBI WGS metagenome assembly JAEEGJ01 (sample SAMN16246546, study PRJNA631951) | gut metagenome | biome: gut microbiome; feature: rumen; material: RS-attached | host: Bos | place: Iran: Karaj | collected 2018-10 | reverse complement strand
CTTAAGAGCACCAGACGAGGCGCGCTGCCAAGAACTCCTCGTTCCGCTACGCTCCATTCAGAGTTCTTGGCAAAAGAAAACAAATTATACTAAGGATTGAATTTACACAAAACTTTGGACTTGACTCACCAAAGGCCCAAAATGCACGAAATAGTGACGGATTTGTGGTTTTTCGTCACCATTTCGTCACCACGGCTTTTTTTGAAGGGGAATACACAACTTTTTAGAAGTGGAAGCCACAATTCTTTAGAAGTGGAAGCCACAGTGATTTGCTATTGAAAAACGCTTCTTATGTTATAATTCACTTTGAAAATATAGGAATCGAGGCATTTACACGTGAAAGCATTGATCTTGAATTCAGGTTTGGGCCACAGAATGGGTGCACTTACATCTGAGCACCCGAAGTGCATGACAGAGATCTCGGGCAGTGAGACGATCCTCTCCAGGCAGTTAAAGCTCCTTGCTGCCAACGGGGTTACGGAAGTCGTTATGACTACAGGCTATTTTGATAAAGTACTTGTAGATTATTGTGATTCTCTTGGCCTTCCTATCAAGTTTACCTTCGTTAATAACCCGCTCTATGCTGAGACTAACTACATCTACAGCATTTATTGTGCAAGGGAATTCCTGGATGACGATATTGTCCTGATGCATGGTGATCTTGTATTTGAGGAATCCGTACTTAAGGATATCCTTGCAAGTGATTCAAGTGCCATGAAGGTCTCATCGACGATCCCGCTTCCCGAAAAGGACTTCAAGGCAGTGATCAAGCACGGCTATGTACTCAAGGTCGGTATTGAATTCTTCGAAGATGCCATGGAAGCTCAGGCTCTCTACAAGCTTAAGAAGGAAGACTGGAAGAAGTGGCTCGATAAGATCGTCGAGTTCTGTGACAACGGTAATCGAAAAGTATATGCCGAGAATGCCCTTAACGAGCTTAACGGCGCTTGCGGCATCAAAGCATTGGATGTAAAGGACAGACTCTGTTCTGAGATTGACACACCTGAAGACCTGGCGATGGTATCAGGAAGACTTGCAGAGATCGAGAAGTAATTATGGATCAGAAGATAATCACGTCAAAGGACGACTATAAAGCATTAGATGAATGGATCAGCAGCAATTCCGTCAAGAATCTGTTCCTGGTATGCGACAGTTCGATTCAGTTCCAGACGAGCCTTAATGCTCATCTCGATAAGATCGGGAATAACGGCATCAATATAGTAAGGTTCAGCGATTTTATCCCGAATCCGCTCTATGAGTCAGTAGTGAAGGGCGTTGATCTCTTACATGAGAGATCCTGTGAAGCCATCTTTGCAGTAGGCGGCGGTTCTGCAATTGATGTTGCTAAGTGCATCAAGCTCTACAGCAATATGGACAGGAATGAGAATTACTTAAAGCAGGAGATCGTTCCGAACGATATCCCGTTCCTTGCTATGCCTACAACGGCAGGCACCGGTTCTGAGGCTACGAGATATGCGGTCATCTACTTTAACGGCGAGAAGCAGTCTGTAACAAGCACTTCATGTATTCCTGAGACTGTTCTTCTTGATCACAACAGCTTGAAGACGCTGCCTCTTTATCAGAAGAAGTCCACCATGATGGATGCTCTCTGTCATGCGGTAGAGTCTTTCTGGTCCGTTAACAGCAATGATGAGAGCAAGGAATACTCCAGGAAAGCCATTTCCGGCGTGCTCGAAAACATGGACGGTTACCTTAATAACACTGAAGAGGGCAACCACGGTATGCTCATGGCAGCCCATTTCGCAGGCAAGGCTATTAACATTACCCAGACAACTGCAGGACATGCGATGTGTTATAAGATCACTAGTCTTTTAGGTCCTTCGCACGGTCATGCGGCTATCCTTTGCGACAGGGTCCTTTATCCCTGGATGGTGGAGAATACCGCTAAATGCATTGATTCAAGGGGAGAAGACTATATCAAGGCTACTCTTGATGAGATAGCCAATGCATTTGGTTATAAGACAGCAGAAGAGGGTAAGAACTGTCTTGAAGAGATCTTTACCCGTCTTGAACTCGAAGTCCCTTCTGCAAATGATGAGCAGATAGATATCCTTAAGAATTCCGTAAACCCGGTAAGACTTAAGAATCATCCGATCGGACTTGATGTCGACACCATCGAGATGCTCTATAGAAAGATCCTTAAGGTCAACTAAGTTATTTAGGCGGAGGCGCGAAAAGTTAATGAAGGTATTTGCAAGCTTTACAGCACTGGTTCTAAGTGTCCTGATGCTTGCAAATATTGCAGGGTGTTCTGATAAACCTGTAGAGACTTCCCAGAGCCAGACTTCTGCTGTAACTACTGAGCCCCAGGCTCAGACGGAAGAGACTACTTCATCTCAGACTTCTGAATCAACTGATGAAACAGAAGATGAAGAGACCAATCCCACATTCACGATGCCCGAAGCACCCGGAAATAACTCTGAAGGATTGCAGTTCGAAGCTATCGATAAGAAGACCGCCAAGGTCACAGGTCTTGGTACCTGCAGGGATAAGAAGGTCGTTATCCCTTGCGAGACTCCCGACGGATTAACAGTTGTTCAGATCGCGGATAAGGCTTTTATAGAGACTAATATCACAGAAGTCATTGTTCCTGAGACTGTTACCAGTATCGGAAACCATGCTTTCAGATACTGCGCTAATCTCACTTCCGTCAGATTGACTGACCATATTACGAGCATTGGAAGCTTTGCTTTCTCCAACTGTCTTAATCTCACATATTTTGTAATGCCTGCCGGTCTTACGAAGATCAGCAACAGCATGTTCATGGGAGATCTGTCACTTAAGACGATTATCATCCCTGACAGCGTTACGGATATCGAGAAGTTTGCTTTCAGAGACTGCCAGTCCCTTAATGTGATCGATATTCCTGAAGGGGTTACAAGTATAGGTGAAGGAGCCTTTGAACGCTGTAAATCTCTTGAATTCGTTAAGATTCCTGAGAGCGTTATCTATTTTGGCCATCATGCCTTTTCGTCAGCAGGACTTGTATCTATCCAGCTGGACTGCCGCTTAATAACGGCTTATGCGTTCTACAGATGCAGGAAACTCGAGAAGGTCGTATTCAGTGATAATGTCGTCAGGATCGAATGCGGTGCTTTCAGCAGCTGTGAGGCAATAGTCGACCTTGCTATTCCTGATTCTGTCGAATGGATAGATGTAGGTTCCTTTGCCAACTGCACATCTCTTACCACTGTTGTAGTGCCGCAGGAGACTGTAGGGAATAACAAGAGTGAGGTTTTTGGCGGCTGCAAGGGCGTATTAAGCGTTAACGGCAAGTCTCCGAAGGAATATTTTGATAATTGGGTATATTGATCTCTAAAACAATTTTGTTTTTCTTATTACTTGTAATATAATAAGCAGAGTTGTTAGTGGAGGTTCATATATGAGCGATAAAAAGGTTTATACCTGTTTTTGTACAGATGTTATCCATGAGGGTCATCTTAATATAATCAAGAAGGCAAAAGAGCTCGGTTCTGTTACTGTCGGCGTCCTTTGCGATTCCGAGATGGTCAGATATAACAGATTCCCTATGAAGACTGTTGAAGAGCGTGTTGCCATGATCAAGGCAATCCCTGAGGTTGATGATGTAATTGTTCAGAATCACATCATGTACGATGAGGTCGTTGAGACACTTCACCCGGATTATATTATTCATGGTGATAACTGGAATAATTCCGCTCTTGTTGCTATCAAGAACAACATCACTGAACTTCTTGCCAAGTACGGCGGAGAACTCGTTGAAGTTCCCTACACATATAACGAGAACACTCAGAAGATCGACCGTCAGATGAGAGAGAAGCTCGCTATGCCTGAGCTTAGGAGAGGAAGACTCAGAAAGCTCCTTAATATCGTTCCCATCGTTAAGACTATCGAAGTCCACAGCGGTATCACAGGACTTATTGCCGAGAAGACTATCGTTGCCAACGGTGAGCATATCGACCAGTTCGATGCTATGTGGATCAGCTCACTCTGCGATTCCACAGCAAAGGGTAAGCCTGATATCGAGCTCGTTGACATGACAAGCAGATTCAGAACAATCGACGATGTCATGGAAGTTACCACAAAGCCTATCATCTTCGACGGTGATACAGGCGGACTTACAGAACACTTCGTCTATACAGTTCGTTCACTCGAGAGAATGGGCGTCAGCGCTGTTATCATCGAAGATAAGACAGGTCTTAAGAAGAACAGTCTCTTCGGTACTGAAGTTAAGCAGACACAGGATACTATAGAGCACTTCTGTGAGAAGATCAGAGCAGGTAAGAAGGCTCAGCTTTCAGATGAGTTCATGATCATCGCACGTATCGAGAGCCTTATCCTTGAGCAGGGTATGGAAGATGCGCTCACAAGAGCGAAGGCTTTCGTCGGAGCAGGTGCTGACGGCATCATGATCCACAGCCGTAAGAAGGATCCTGCTGAGATCCTTGAGTTCTGTGACAAGTTCAGGGAATTCGATAAGACTACACCAATCGTAGTCGTTCCTACTTCTTTCAATACGATCACAGAAGATGAGCTTGCTTCTCACGGTGTTAATATCGTTATCTATGCTAACCAGCTCACAAGAGCAGCTTTCCCTGCAATGCAGCAGACAGCTGAGGATATCCTTAAGTATCACAGAGCATATGAAGTAGATTCGAGACTGATGTCAATCAAGAACATCATCACATTAATAGACGAGATCTAACATTTAACCCTAATAACATTTATGGGCGGATCATTAAAAGACCTGGTTAAGAAGATAAACGATGTCGGCGACAAGACTAAGAAGATCGCCGATATCGTTTATTTGTTTGGTCTTGTATTTTTCATTGTCTCTAAGGCATGCGGCGGTTCCAGGCTTGTTTATGTCGATTTTGTAAGGATTTTCCTTATGGTCGGATCGGTAGTGCTGCTTATAACAGGTTTTTACCGTCTTTTCTTTACTTTATTCAAGAACTGGAAGCTCGGTGTTATTTCACTGGCAGTTATTTTATTCGGATTTGTCTATTCAAGTGTTGTTCCGGATGCTACTGATTTCTCAATAATCGCCTTTGCTATTGTTGGAGCTATCGGTGTTTGTGCCGATTACATCCTTTATGTAGGAATCGCAGCTAATTTCTTCCTGATCATCAACAATATCTTCATGACCGTATTCGGGAATGCAGATAATGCAGTTGATAATATGGGATCTAATGACTTTTTCTATCTTGGAAATAATTATTTCTTTTTCCCGATAATGAATAACTGTTCCAGTACGGATTTTGCTTCCCATTATTTCTGGATGCTTGCTGCATATCTCTGGATAAGAGCAAAAAAGATTACTTGGGGAGAGATCTTTGCTATTGGAGCATTTGATGTGCTGATCTACTCATTTACAGGCTCTAATACTACATTGATCGGAATATCACTCCTGTTGTCATTTGCAGTATTCCTTAAGATCTGCGCAATATTCAAAAAGAATAAACTCTTCAGTAATGACAGTAAGAGCCCGCTTAAGACATGCGCCTCAGGCATAAATTCATTGTTAGCTTTCTGCTTTAGGTATTCATTTGTTGTCTTTGCTATTTTCTCCATTGCACTTGCTGTCCTTTATAATGTCGGCAATCCGATATTGTATCGTCTGAATGGTATGCTCCACTTAAGAGTAAGCTTGGGACATAAGACTTTTGCTGAGTATGGTGTTCATTTATTTGCTCCTGAAATCCCTATCTATGGTGCATATTCTTCGGCAGACGGATATTACAATTTCCTTGATTGTTCTTACATAGTTCTTCTTTTGCTTAACGGTATCCTTCCGCTTCTGTTCTATTTGATTTCTATGACCGTGGTTCAGTTAAGGCAGAAGAAGTATTTTCTTGGTATTGCGATTCTTGCAGTCTGTGCGCTTGTCTGCATAGAAGAGCACCATTTATCTGAGATTCCTTCCAATTTTTTCCTGGTGCTGTTATTTGCTGATATGTGCATTGATAAGAAGGTATCTGATTATGAACCGTCTACGAAGAAGGAAAAGAAGATTAATAAAACAATTAATTATTCTTCTCTGGTCTTGAGTGCTGTATTCATTCTAGTCTCAGTATTGGTTAACTATCCGAGATTCCAGGCTGTAAAAGAATTGGATGCATTGGATAACAAGGCAGGCGAGATATATTCAGCTCTTCAGCAGAACCTTGATGAAGCGGAAAAAAGTGGTGAATGGCAGCAACTGTATTCTTCTGCTGATTCACATATTTATGGTGATCTTTTGAATGAACCGGATGACTTCTCAAGTGTTGTTGGTTCTTCATGGAATGAGATGACTAAGGATCCCAAATCTCATTCCTACTACTATGTCTATTACGATCCGAGTCTCACTTCTTCTGATAATGAAGTGTTCAGACTTCTTATTGATGATAACGTTAAGAGTATTATCGGAAACGGCAGTATAGTTATCGAATACGATGCAGTACAAGCAGATGTCTATTCTGTATGGTATTCCGATAATACAGGCTGTTATCGCGTAGAAGGCCAGGGTGCAAGGAATTCTACTCGCGAAGAGCGACTTAAGTGGACTGTCCGTAAGATAGGTTATTATTCGGGTGATAAGAATGTTTAAGAGCAGAGAAAACAGATTTTCTTTTAGTTTAATAAGACTAATCGCCTTTATGCTGGTGATCTCTATTGCTGTTTCCATCTGTTCTTGCGACAACAGCAAAGGAACCTTTGATGGCAAGCGTTTTGATACTACCAGACATATAACTGTGCTGGTTGATTCCAATGTGGATTTCCAGTCCCGGTATGATGTAAACACATCTGAGACAGCTAAGTATATCCACGATACTGTTCTTAATGAGCTGAATATCGACGTCACATTTGTCGAATCCCAGAAGCTGAATTTCGAAAATGGTGTAGCACCTGACATTACTTTATATGAGAACTACAACGTCATTACGACCTATTACAGGATGAAGGGCGTAATCAATATTGCTCCGTATCTTAAGGATAATGCTGAGGATCTGAAAGATCTTACTGGCTTATTAGGTGCAGACTTGATCAGTCCCGGTGTCGAAGCCCCTCAGGAAGTCTGGTATCTGACTCCAAGAGAGTTTGTTCCGAATGCCAGAGTTACTTTCATAAGAAAAGACTGGCTCGATAAGTTAGGCCTTAAGGAACCTCACACGAGGGAAGAGTTCTACAAGTGTATCACCGCTTTCCGTGATAATGCTGACAAGCTTTTAGGCGCAAGCTCTGATCAGATGATACCTTTCTTTATCGATAGCGAGCCCAATGTAAGTGCCAAGCCTTTCTTCGACTCGTTCCTTGATACGGCTATTGATGACATGAGCTTATATAATCACGGCTACTGCAGAGTCGCTCAGGCAGGATATAAGGACGGTATCAAAGTCCTTAACGACTGGTATAACAAAGGACTTCTTCCCAAGGATTTCCAGAATATCAGACCTGATACCAAAGAATCTTATGAGCCAATCGAAAAGGGCTTTGTCGGAGCTTTCTGCGCCAAAGCCGATTATCTCTATGCTAACGGCGATAATGCTCACATTAAAGCCATTCGTGAAAACTGTGGTGAGGATGCCCAGTATATTGCAGTTAACACCTTTGAAGATGCTAATGGCAAATACAATTATTGGAACGAAGATTACCTTTATGAGAGGCTAAATAAGATATTTATTCCTGCTACATGCAAGGACCCTTTAGCTTGCCTTGTTTATCTTAACTGGATTTCCAATTCTGATAATATCAACAAGATCAGCACCATCAATAAGGGCGACAGCAAGGAAGATCCTTTTACATCAGACAGATACCTTATCACTTTCCATGGTATTAATGCTGACATAGCCGAAGGAACTGATGCAGAAACAGCCATCAATACTGCTTCGGAAGTAAATTACATAGACAAGATCAACAAGTGTGTAAGATACTGGCCTACTGCTTTCGAATATACACATACAGAAGAGAATATCTCTGAGCTATACCCTGGTTCAGTAGAAAGATTTGTTTCTAATTCGATAGCATGTCCTGCTGCTGAATTCGAGAGCTCATACAAAGAGCAGTTCGAGATCTATAAGAAGTGCGGAGCAAACACTTTGTTTAGGATCCGCTACGAAGAGTGGGATAAAGTAATTGTTCATGGCAATCTTGAACCGTGGTAAGTCAAACTTTTTTGTATATTCCCTTTAGTGTAATATAATTATTATATTTATTAAGTCCTGCAGGAAGTGGAATGAGCAAAGAGTCTAACAAAGGAACTGATTTAGCGGTCGGAAAAGCCAGACCAAGATTCAGATATGTGTTCCGTGGCATATGCGATGTGATCCTTGTGTTGATCGCTTCCGTTATGTTCATTTATGTTTGGACTGATTATGTTTATAACAACAACCACACCGGATATTTGCTCGGTATTGGTAACGTGGGACTTGCCACGATCATATATGTGACGCTCTTTCTGATCTTCGGAAAATTTTTCAGGGCATTCGGAATCGGTGTTGAGCGTAAGACAAAGCAGATAGTCGGCATGGCTCTGGCTCTTTGCTTTACGGACCTGATTGAGATCTTAGTATCTTCAACAATCCAGAACAACTTCAGATATATCATCGACTTCACCTGGAGATATGCGATACTTGCTGTCTGTCAGTCTGTCCTTTTGGGTATCATCATGATCATGATGAATGTCCTTTATAAGAGGTGGGTTCATCCTTTGCCGATTATCCTTATCTATGGTGACCATGAGAATAATCTTGCTGATAAGATCGACGGGTTATCATACAAGTACAAGATCGAGAGATCTTATAAGTATGACGATCCGGATATAGATCTTAATGAGATAATCTCTAACAGTAGCAATGTCCTGATCAATGATGTTCCTGCACAGGTAGAGAATAAGATCGTAAAGATCTGCTTTGATAAGGATATCAGAGTATATGTTGTTCCTAAGATTGCTGACATTATCCTTAAATCATCGGATAGCATCAACGTTATTGATACTCCGTTATATTTGAGCCGTAATCTTGGCATGAGCTTTACTCAGAGGTTCCTTAAAAGATTGTTCGATCTATTCTTCAGCGGTCTTGCGGTTATTATCTTAAGCCCTGTTTTCCTGATCACTGCACTTGCTATCAAGCTTGAAGATCACGGCCCCGTATTCTTTAAGCAGGAGCGTGTTACTAAGGGCGGAAAGCATTTTATGATCTTGAAGTTCCGTTCCATGATCGTTGATGCTGAAAAGGACGGACGTCCTCATCCGGCAGGTGAAAAAGATGACAGAATTACAAAGGTAGGAAGGGTTATCCGTGCCATCAGAGTCGATGAGCTCCCACAGTTATTTAATATCCTTAAGGGCGACATGAGCATCGTCGGCCCCAGACCTGAAAGATACGAACATGTTATTAAGTATACGAATGATATCCCTGAGTTCAGATACAGGGAGAAGGTAAAGGGCGGACTTACCGGTTATGCCCAGGTATATGGCAAATACAATACTTCCGCTTTGGATAAGCTCAAGCTCGATCTTACTTATATTGCAAATTACAGTATCTTACTTGATCTCCAGATCATCTTCGAGACATTCAAGATCCTGCTTCAAAAAGAGAGTACGGAAGGATTTGACAGCAAGCGTGCACGCGAGATGCACGATGCTGATTGTAAGTAATGCATATCCTGGTTGTTTCACAGTTCTTTTATCCTGAGTCATTCCGTTACAACGAGATCGCAGCGGAACTGGCAAGCCGCGGCTATAAGATAACGGTAGTAACCGGTATACCCAATTATCCTATGGGCAAATTCTTCCCTGGCTATTCCTGGACTAAGAAAAGAAGAGAAACCTGGAAAGGCATTGATATCAACCGTATTCCTTTGATCGCACGCGGAAAGAGCAATTTTGGAATGATCCTCAATTACTATTCCTTTGTAATATCCGGTTGGTTCTGGAATAGATTCAATAAGATAGAAGCGGATATGGTATTCAGTTTTGAATCTTCTCCGATGACGCAGCTCAAAGTCGGATGTGGATATGCCAGGAAGCATAAGGTCCCGCACTATGTCTATGTTCAGGATCTCTGGCCCGAAAACGTTGAGACTGTAACCGGTATCCATAACCGTTTGATAATCGGTCCCATCGACAGAATGGTCGATAAGATCTACCGTCAGGTCGATAAGATCTTTGTTACGACACCTTCATTTGTCGAAGCAATTGTTAACCGTAATAAGCCTGTGGATAAGAATAAAGTCTTCTATTGGCCACAGTTTGCCGAGGAATTCTATAAGCCGATGGTAAGACAGAAAGTTGACGCCATACCTGATGATGGATCTTTCAAGATTGCATTTACCGGTAATATCGGTTATGCACAAGGTCTTGATATCCTGCCTGTTACGGCAAAACTTCTTTATGGAAAGAACGTTAAATTTGTCATAATAGGCGATGGAAGATACCTGGATGAATTCAAGTCTAAGATCGATGAATGCGGTGTCAAGGATATGTTTATATTTGTTCCGAGGATTCCGGCAACTTCTATCCCTGAATACTTAAGTGCATGTGATGCAGGATTTATTAGCTTCGCAAATGAGCCGTTGTGGGCAAAATCAATTCCTGCCAAGCTCCAGTCCTATATGGCTTGCGGAATGCCGATAATAGCATCAGCTTCTGGTGAGACTAAGAGGATCATTGAAGAATCTGACTGCGGTATCTGCTGTGAGATCGGTGATGAGAACGCGCTTAAGGAAGGTATCGAAAATCTGTTGAACGCTGATCTTAAGAAGATGGGCGCTAATGGAAAGAAATACTGTGATACGAACTTTGAGAAGTCTGCATTGATGGACATCCTGGAAGGATATATAGCTGAAGTGAAGAATGCCTGATAAGGCCTTGTGTTATAATTTTATTGCATCTGACAGATGAAGAAAGAGCCCTGATACAGCATGGATTATTCAGACAAGAGATTGCTTATAATCAGTAATAACGTTTTAAGTTATACTCAAGATAATGGTAAGACTATCTTGTCTTTCTTCGATTCTGTTCCAAAGGAATGTGTAAGGCAGCTGTATTTCAGCGGCGAGAATCCGGGTGTATCGGGTTATAAGTATTTTCAGATTAGTGATAATGACATTATTAAAGGTGTATTCTCGCGTAAGCGCAGAGGAAGAGCATACGATGAAGTCAATTCTGATGTTGAAGTCAGCTCTTTTGCACATAATCAGGCAAGAAAAAAAACAGCATTATTGAGACTTATCAGAGAGTGCTTATGGTATAAGAAATGGATCTCTGATCAGTTGCTTAAATGGCTTGATGAATATAAGCCTACAGCTATTTTCTTTGTTGCAGGAGATAGCCTGTTTGCTTATCAGATAACGGAGTTTATAAGGAACAGATATAAGTCATCCCTGTCTGTATTTATAACTGACGATTATGTAATGCCCCGTACTAATGAATCCTTTTTGTCCAGATACAGAAGGAAAAAAGTGCTTGAGAACATGAAAAAATGCGTTACAGATGCCGACCAGTTCTTCACAGTCTCCGAGCCGATGCGTCAGGCCTACTTAGAGCTCTTTAATAAAGACAGCCATAAGATCGTTAACATGACTGAGTCTATGAAGCTCAATGGTAATGATGAATCTAAAGAGAACGATAAGATTACCTTGATTTATGCCGGTGGACTTTATTACGGTAGGGAAGATGTTCTTGGCAGTATCGGTAAGGTTATAAGCCAGTATAATTCTGCAGGTCCTTCTAAGAAGGCGTTTCTTAAGATCTATACCAATCAAAAACCTGACCAGGCTCTTCTTGATAAGATCAACATTCCTGATGCGTCTTCATTCTGCGGTTCGCTTGACCGTTCTCAGTTAGCGGTTGAGCTTAATAATTCGGATATTCTTGTATTCGTCGAATCTTCAGATCCTTTGCAGAAAGAAAAGACCAGGTTCTCTTTATCCACAAAAGTAACTGAGTATTTGTCGCTTGGCAAACCGATCTTTGCTGTTGGCCCGTCTGATATCGGATCCATGGACTATCTGTTTGATGTTGCTGAATGTGTCTTTGATGAGAGTGAGATCGAAGATGTCCTTAAAAGATTGCTTGAAAATACTGAACGTCAGAATCAGCTTGGTATATTGGCGAAACAGAAATACGAGAAGTATCACAATAAAGAAGCTATTCAGAATCAGTTGCTAAGTCTTGTTTTACTGGGAGGAGATGAGCAAGATAATGGCTAATGATTCTGTTAAAGGCGTAATTAAGAATTTCATTCTGAATTTTCTATCGTTTGCGTTGCCGACGGTCGTTCTTCAGTTTGTAGTTCAGCCTTTGATCGCCGCAAAACTCGGCGGAGATCTTAATGGCCAGTATCTTACCTTGATGTCATTGAATTTCTTCCTGATCGGCATTAGCGCCACTGTATTAAATACTGTCAGGATGCTTCAGAATGAGAAGTACGAGAAGAATAATGTTGTCGGTGATTTTAATATTATTTTTCTGTTTTATGCTCTTTTGCTGATCCTGATAATGCCGTTGGGTTATCTCTTATACGTAAAGGATACCAATATAATCGACATTCTTCTTTATGTCCTGATAGGTATTCTTTATCTTTATCATGATTACATCTTTGCTCAGTATCGTTTGCGTATGCAGTTCAATAAGATACTCATAAATAACGGCATCCTTATTGTCGGCTATGCCATAGGAACGTTTTTGTTTATGTTCGTGCTCCCAAAGTGGCAGTTCGTATTCATATGCGCTTATGTGCTTACCGGTATATATGATTTTGCAAACACGACATTTATCAGAGAACCTCTCAAGAAGACCGAGTTTTTCAGTGAGACTGTCAAGAAGGTTGGTTCTTTGATGGTCGCAAATTCGCTTAACTCATCAATCGCTTATTTTGATAAGCTCTTGTTGTTCCCGCTGCTTGGCGGAATAGCTGTATCTGTCTATAACACAGCGTCTCTTGTCGGTAAGATGTTATATCTTGTATCATTCCCGCTGAACAGCTTGCTTCTTAGCTACCTCGTAAAGATCAAGCGTTTCAGACTTGCATCTGTTAAGAAATACATATTTAGAACTGTTGTGGTCCTTATCCTGGGATATATAGTTTGTGTTCTTGTCGGATATCCTCTGACAGACTTGTTATATCCTCTTTGGGCTTCTGAATCGCATATTTTCATTCCTATCACAGTCGCATCTAATTTGTTCCTTTTGATCAGCGAATTGATAAACACGGTTCTGCTTCGCTATTACAAGATTTCATTCCAGATGATCATTCAGTCTGTTAATCTCGTTATGTATCTTGGCGTAAGCCTTGTTGCTATGTATTTCTGGGGGCTGCTTGGATTCAGCATAGGTGTATCAATAGTCGCACTGATCAAAACGGTAGTAATGTTGATAATTATAATCCGATTGGATAAAAAACAAGAGCAAATAGTATAAACTATAAATAGCACAACTTAGAAAACACTATTCTTATTTGGATTTTGGAGTTTGCTATGGACAACTCATACGACATTATCATCATCGGTGCCGGCGTAACAGGCTGTGCGATCGCCAGAGAGCTTTCCAAGTATGAAGCGAGGATCCTTGTCATCGAGAAGGATGAAGATGTCTGTACGGGCACGTCAAAGGCCAACAGCGGCATTGTCCATGCCGGATACGATGCAAAGCCGGGTTCTCTTAAGGCTAAGATGAATATCAGAGGCAATGTCCTCATGGATGATCTTTCAAGAGATCTGGATATTCCATTTAAACGTATAGGTTCGTTGGTAGTTTGCGTTGACGAAGATCAGAGACAGGGAATAGAAGAGTTATATCAGAGAGGTATAACTAACGGTGTCCCTGACATGAAGATCTTAACCCATGATGAATTAAAAGCCATCGAACCCAATATCTCTGATAATGCCGTATGTGCACTTTATGCTCCTACTGCAGGTGTGATCTGTCCATTCAGACTTAATATAGCTCTTGCTGAGTGTGCTTGTCAGAATGGTGTTGAATTCAGATTCAATACTGAAGTAACTGACATTAAAGAATCCGAGAATGGATGGATAATATCAGCAGGTAACGAGAAGCTTAATTCCAAAGCGGTTATCAATGCTGCAGGATGTCATGCTGATGAGATGCATAACCTGATATCTGATACCAAGTATCACATCACTGCCAGAAGAGGCGACTATATTTTGCTGGACAGAGCATTGGAAGGCTTTGTAAATCACGTCATATTCCCTCAGCCGACTAAGCTTGGAAAAGGAATACTGGTTACACCAACAGTACACGGGAATACTCTTGTAGGCCCTACAGCTATAGATACGGATAACAAGGATGAAGCACCTGTTACTGCTGATGGTATAGCCAAAGTTTTGGAAGGTCAGGCAAAGAATGTAACTGGTCTTCCCGTAAAGCAAGTAATAACCGGTTTTTCCGGTCTCAGAGCTCATGAGGATGGCGGTGAATTCATAGTTAAGGAAGAGAGAAACAGTTTCTTCGATTGTGTTGGTATCGAATCACCCGGATTAACGGCATGTCCTGCAATTGGTGAGTATATGGCAGAACTGGTCTCTTCAAAGCTTCAGTTAGTTATAAAGCAGCAGTGGAACGGCATCTGCCACGATGTCAAAAAGCCGTTTGAGATGAATGAGCAGGAAAGAGATAAGTTAATAAAAGAACATCCGGAATACGGCAGGATAATCTGCCGTTGTGAGACCATCACAGAAGGTGAGATCATCGATGCCATAAGAAGGCCTTTGGGTGCCAGATCTCTTGACGGAGTTAAGAGAAGGACTAGAGCCGGAATGGGCAGATGTCAGGGTGGCTTCTGTTCTCCTAAGGTAATGGAGATATTGAGCAGGGAAACAGGCGTTCCGTTTAATGAGATAACTAAGAATGGCGGTAATTCAAAGATCTTAACAGGGAGGACCAAAAATGAGAGCTGATGTTGTTGTTATCGGCGGCGGTCCTGCAGGTCTTGCTGCTGCAATCGGTGCTGCAAAAGAAGATAAAGAACTTAATATTCTCATACTTGAGCGTGATCACGAGTTGGGCGGTATCCTTAACCAGTGCATTCATAATGGATTTGGTCTTCATACTTTTAACGAAGAACTTACAGGCCCTGAATACGCTGCAAGGTTCGAAAATCAGCTGAAAGATTACAATATCGATTATCTGCTCGATACTATGGTCCTCGATATCAAGCAGAATTTAGTAACTGCAATTAACAGTACTAATGGAGTATTTACCGTAGAGTGCGAAGCTATCGTACTTTGCATGGGCTGCCGTGAACGCCCCAGAGGTGCACTTAACATTCCGGGATTACGACCTGCAGGCGTATTCACAGCTGGTACGGCTCAGAGATTAGTAAATATTGAAGGCTATATGCCTGGTAAAGAAGTCGTTATCCTGGGTTCAGGAGACATTGGTCTTATAATGGCAAGGCGTATGACACTTGAAGGCGCTAAGGTTAAGGCTGTCTGTGAGCTTATGCCTTACTCAGGCGGCTTGAAGCGTAATATCGTTCAATGTCTTGATGACTTCGATATTCCGCTCCTTTTGTCTCATACAGTCATTGATATCAAGGGTAAAGAGAGAGTTACATCAGTAGTGATCGCTGAAGTCGATGAACACTCAAAACCTATAAAAGGAACTGAACAGGAGATATCCTGTGATACTCTGCTCCTTTCTTGCGGTTTGCTTCCTGAGAATGAACTCTCAAGGGCAGCTGATGTTAAGATAAACCCTGCTACTAACGGTCCGGTGGTTAATGAATCTTTTGAGACATCAATTCCGGGAGTATTTGCCTGTGGTAATGTCCTTCACGTTCACGATCTTGTGGATTATGTATCTGAAGAATCTGCCAGGGCAGGTAAGAGTGCTGCCAGATATGTTAAGAGCGGACAGAAGTCCGATGTTAATGCTATTCAGATCAAGGCTGAAAAAGGTGTCAGATATACAGTTCCTTCTACCGTTCGTATAAATGAGTTGGAAGATGATCTCATAATCCGTTTCAGATCCACCGGTGTATTTAAGGACCCATATATTGAGGTTAAGATTGACGGACAGCAAAAGATCCGTAGAAGAAAGCAGATAATCACACCCGGTGAGATGGAACAGGTTATATTGAAGAGAGAAGACCTTGACCAGAACAATAGAGAGATAGCAGTAGCTATTACGGAGGGCTGACATGGAAACTCGGGAACTTACATGTATTAATTGCCCTATGGGCTGCAGGATCACCGTAAAACTTGATGGTGACAACATATTAAGTGTTGAAGGAAACACCTGTAAACGCGGTGATACCTATGCCAGAACAGAGGTAACTGCGCCTGTAAGAACAGTAACCACTACAATTAAAGTCATTAATGGTGTTCAGGACAGAATCAGCTGCAAGACAAAGTCTCCGGTCCCCAAAGATAAGATCTTTGATGTTATGGAAGTGATCAATAAAGCAGCCTGCGAAGCTCCTGTTAAGATAGGCGATGTTCTTATCGAAAACGCTGCAGATACAGGCGTTCCAGTTGTTGCCACAAAAACAGTAGATAAGATGAATGAATAAACATAAAGGCCAACAGATGTTGGCCTTCTATTTTAGTTCTGTGGTTTAATGTTATCTCTCCAGATAAGCGGCTGAGTCATTACTTCTGGTTTTTTGGTAACCCCCGGCGCTGTAGTTACAGTATATGTGAAGGTAATTGGTTTGCCTGGATAGAGCTTGAAGCCGCTGCCAAAACCTAACTGAAGTTCCTTATATTTCTCAATGCTTATCTTAACCTTTGCATTGTTCTTAAATCCACTTACAGAACCACCTGCTGGTGCATAGAAATAAATCAGGGAACCCATATATCCTTCCGTATTTGAAGTAGTTATATAAGTATTACCTCGGCCTATCTTTAGAGTCTGTTTATCTAGATTGTTAGATAATACAACAGTAATAGGATATGAAAACGTACCATTCTCATTAGCAGTTCCATCACCAACAGAAACAGTATAGTCGACATAGGCACCTAATCTGTTAGGATGGTTAACCGAGTAGAATACTCCAATAATAGGATTTTCAGGATCCTTATTTAGTTCTCCAGAAAGGCCAAGAGATGATAATACTGCTTGATCTTCAGAGTCTTTCATCCACATCATGAATACTCTGTCCTTAGCGCTGTCTTTCATTATTGACATTAACTTAAGAAGAGAATCCTTATCAGTGTGATCCATTAGCTTATTGAAAACTGTATCAGCTGTCTCAGCAAATAATGCATCTGTTATCTTGTTTGAATTTATTATTCGCTGCGGATAATTTTGAGTGTTTTTGAAATAATCTATATATATTTGTCTCTGAAGATATCTTATAGAATTATTCTCATCAAGAACCTTACCATTTGAGAGTTTAATTGGTCCTGTGATAGACATCATTCTTTGGATTATATGTGGAGTAAGAGTTATTACTCCATCTACTTTCTTGTTGTTCATCTCTTCGTAAGCAGCACAAAGAATCTCAGCAACTCTAGGATAATCAGGATTACATGTAGCCCTTCGCGGACTGTCTCCATACCAACTTGTAAGGAACAATTTATTCTCAATGGATGAAATCTTAATTGACTTTGCATGATGAGCTGGAATGCGTGCTGTTAAGTGAATAAACTTCCCAAAAGAGAATATTCCGTCTTTAACTGTGGCTGTTCCTATTGATCCTGGAAAGCCTCCAAGTGCTCGCATCTCAGAACTGTTCTGAGCGACAACAATAAATGTCTTATCATTACCATCAACAACAATGTCAATAAGAGGCTTATATGTCTCAAACTCAGTAATCATATCAAGCAGCGAAGATACTTTGATGCTTACTTTCTCAGCTCTTTTGGGATCCTCTTTGATAAGAGAGATATCCATGAGTTTACCGCTGATATCTACTAAATCAGGTTTAATCTTATCCATCAGATCAATGTATTCTTTTAAAACGCTTACATTCAGACCTTTATCTGCTTTTACAGATGAGAAGGGTGTCTTGCTCATAACATCAGCGGCAGGGCGGAGGATCTTGGAAGAAGTTTCCTCTAAAACAGAAAAAACTCCCTCTGTCTGCTGGGGAAGAGCTCTATACTGGGAGACTTTACTCTCAAGAATACCTATATTGAACTTAGGAAGAGTATTAAGCTCGTTCATTACCTTCTCAGCAGCAGGGCAGATGTCATCAATCATATTGCTGTAGCCATATAATCTGTCAGCCATTTCTGGGCCCATATTATTTATATCGATCTTGCTTACATCAGGCATACCCAACTTGTGCAGGTAAGAAGAAGTTGGCTTTAATACTGTTTTAGTAGCCTCGTCAGCTATATTTAAAGCTTTATCTACAGTATCAAGATCTTCAGCAACCTCCTTGCCGATAAAAGGAGAAGAAGCCAGTTTGTCCCATTTCTCATCTGCAAGGCTTGTTTTGAGTGAATCAATTGATGATTCTACTTTTGCGATCTCTATATCAGCGGCATCAGCGTTGCCTGTTTTAAGATAAGCGACTGACTGCTTAATTGAGGTTTTAAGTTCATTTGCATCTGCCATGACGGACATAGCACTTGCATAATAATCGTCATAAAGCTTGATAACCTTTATTTCTGCAATGAATGTGAGTATTAGTAAAGCCAATATTATGGAGAGCAACACTATGGCGACTTTGCTCTTCTTGCTATATTTCCTGGTACCACTGATCCGGTTAGTGTCCGGAGATTTTGTGGCAATTGAGTGATTTCCAGTCTTTTTCATCATTAATCCCCAATAATACCGACCTTTGTCTTATTAGATGAACATAATTATACAATTAGATATTTTAATTGTGCGGCGAATTTTCAAGTCAAGTGCAACGTGGTTGAATAAAAGACCTCGTAAGGTGTTGCATAACCCAGACACTTTCTAGGCCTGGTGTTCAGATTATACACGACCTGTTCAACTATTCTATCTGTCATTTGAGATATATCCGTTCCTTTGGGAAAGTATTCTCGTAATAAGCCGTTGGTATTCTCATTGGTTCCTCTGGCCCAGGGCTGGTGAGGTGCCGGAAAGTAGAATTCAATGCCAGTTTCCTTAGTAATTTCATTGTGTCTGGCGAATTCTTTACCTCTATCTAGGGTTACAGTGAACACAGGTTGTCCTTTCAGGAGAGAAGACATAACTTCATTTACATCTCCCGACAACTTGGATCTGGATTTCCTGCTTAATAGGAAACGGCTGCGGCGATCTGTAAGTGTTACGAGACACGGCTTGTTAATCAGGCCGGATACAGTATCGCCTTCCCAATCGCCGATCCTCAATCGTTTATTGGCCTCTTCGGGACGCTCCTCTATTGGGTTGGAGATTATAATCTTGCCGCGTTTTTCAAATTTGCGCCTTGTGTTCTTTCCTTTACGCCTAAGCTTCAGGATAAGACCTCTGCCGTATTCACCCTTCTTGTTGAATTTCCTGTCGTGTAGAGCACGGTATATGGTGCTGTAGCTTATAGAATGCTCGGAATTCTCATAACTGAGACGTCCTGCAATCTGTTCAGGGGACCATTGGTACAACTCTATCTTTTCTCTTATAGTCTCTTTCAGAGCCTCATTAGAGAGTTTAGGCTGCATACGGCATGCTGTTCTTCTTGCTTCGTATTTCTTCTGAGCTGTAGAAGCTCTATAAAAGTTCAGACTCGAATTTCTCTTGATCTCGCGTGAGATTGTCGATTTACTTCGACTCA
>JAEEGJ010013575.1_pt1 | contig 19680 bp, 18 predicted proteins | sample 8958761 | NCBI WGS metagenome assembly JAEEGJ01 (sample SAMN16246546, study PRJNA631951) | gut metagenome | biome: gut microbiome; feature: rumen; material: RS-attached | host: Bos | place: Iran: Karaj | collected 2018-10 | reverse complement strand
GGCCTATGGTGCGGCTCCTTATAAACGTTTCATCGGGCAGAATAGGATGCGAGGCTTTACTCATACACGCGAAGGCTATGCCGGCATCCAGCGTTATCCCTTCATCTGGGCAGGCGACTGGGGCACCGAATGGCAATGGTTCGAACCTGTGATCCGTGGTGGTCTGACGATGGCCCTGTCGGGCGTAGGCTATTGGTCGCATTGCATGGGCGGTTTTGAACAATATTCCCCCTACGATACCGACCTCTATCTTCGCTGGTGCCAGTTCGGCATGTTCAGTCCTGTGGCGATGCTCTTCGGTATGGATCATCCACGCTATCATGAGCCTTGGACCTATGGCGAGGAGGCGCAGCGCATCTTCACCACTTACGACTCGCTACGCTATACGCTGATACCTTATCTATATAGCAATGCGTGGGAGATGATGCAGACTTCGCGTCCCCTGATGGCACCGATGCTTTACGATTGGCAGAACGACGAGGTGACCTATCGGATGTGCGATCAGTTCATGTTCGGACATTCGATGATGATCTGTCCCGTCACCAACAAAGGCGCCTTGTCGCGTCCCGTCTATTTCCCGGGCGGCAAGTGGGTCGATTTCTGGACAGGAGAACGCATCGATGGACGCCAATGGAAGTCGTTCCTCACACCGCAATGGCTGATGCCCATCTTCATTCGCCAGGACGCCATCATCGTCAAGCAGCCCGAGGTGCAATGGATGGCACAATCCGAGGGACAGCCCATCACCGTCTGCTGCTATCCGGTAGGCGTGTCTGATTATACTATTTATGAGGACGACGGACGTTCGCTCGACTACGAGCAGGGAGCCTATGCCTTGAGCCGTATCGAGAGCCGGATGGGCACTTCGGATAGCAAGTGGACCCTTACCATTGGTAAGCCCGACTGCCCTGCCAAGGACAAGAAAGGACGCGCTCGCTTCACGCCTGCGGTCCACGCTTACTATGTCGAGGCTTATCTCGATGCAAAACCTGCCTCCGTCATGGTCAATGGTCGCACCTTGACCGATTGGAAGTGGGACGAAACCCTCCGCCTGCTTCGCTTCGATACTGGATTGGATAACACACAAGATATCACCATCACCGTAAACATCCCATGATCATGAAACGAGAGTTTTCGTCGAGAGCCAAGCTTGGCACCCATCAACAGGACCGAATGACGGTTGTTGCTTTGGTGTTGGCCCTCATCGGGTGCATTCTGGCAACTGACCTGAGGGTCCAGGCGTATAACGACCTTGTCACTTATCCTGGACGTCCGAACTATGGCGCCTTGAAGTTCAGCAGTCCGCAGTCGTGGTTCAACTACCTGATGCTTTGGCAACACCAGCGCGACGACCAGCGCAGCGAGGAGCTGCAGCAGGCTTATGCTTCGAAGGCCGACATGGAGGCGTACATTGCTACTGTGCGACAGAAGATGCGGCGGCTGGCGGGCAGTTTTCCTGAAAGGGGTGACTTGCACAGCCGCGTGGTCGGCACGGAGGAGGGCGATGGCTTTGTGGTCGAAAAGATCGTTTTCGAAAGTCATCCGCATCACTATGTTACTGCCCACCTTTATCTGCCCGTCAGCAGCAAGACGAAGAAGTTCCCTGCCTGTGTCGAGATGTGCGGCCACGGACTGCAGGGTAAGGGCAATGGTTCGGGCACAGCCGTTCAGATGGCACGCAATGGCATCGCTGTGCTCGTGGTCGATCCCATTGGACAGGGCGAGATGCAGCAGCTCATCGACGGGACGGGTCGCAACCTGACGCGTGGCGTGACGACCGAGCACACGCTGCTGGCTCCCGCCTACAACCTGCTGGGCACAAGTCTGGAGGCACAGATCTTCTGGGACAACAGTCGCGCCGTGGATTACCTTTGCTCACGAAAGGACATCGATGCCCGACACATCGGGTGCTATGGTTTCTCGGGCGGAGGCACCGAGGCATCGTATCTGCTTGCCCTCGACGACCGCATCCAGGCAGCGAGCGTAGGACTTTTCTTCAGCGACCGTACCCGAACCTTGGAACTGCAGGGGCCCAGCGACGGTTGCCAGTGGATTCCAGGCGAAGGTGCCTTGGGCATCAACCATGCCGATATGGCTTTGTGCATGGCGCCGCGTCCTTTTCTGGTGCTCGACGGGCTTTTTGATTTCGTCGATCATTATGGTGCCCTCAAAGGCATGAAGGAAGTGCAACGGGCCTACGATGTGCTGGGTGCTTCGGAACGCGTGGAGCAATATTATGCCGCTGATGGCCATGCCTGTCCGCCCGATGCGATGGAGCATCTGGTAGGTTGGATGAAGCGCTGGTTGTGCGGCGACGCTACTTTGCCACATATCGACGAGGTGAGTTTCCGGGGCAAGGACATGCTTTGCACCCGTGCCGGTCAGGTCAACCTGGAGTTTGCCGATGCCGAGAGCTCGATGCAGTATGCTGTGCGCCGGTATGACGAACTGGCCAAACAGCGTGAAACCTTCTGTGCCCAGCCGATCGAAGCCGTCCGAAAGCAGATGTGCCGCCTGTTGGGTTTGGACGAAAGTGTACTCAGTCAGGAGCCATTGCCAGCCGCATTGCCGGGTTCGACATTGGCAAAGAGCGTGGTGCCGACGGGCAGAACTCATGGTCGCGACTTCGAGGAATATCGTTTCCAGTTGAATCGGGAAGGCGAGATGCCTGTGGCTGTGGTGGTGCGTATTCCCAACTGTGCTACGGCCGAATCGCCCATCGAACTGCATCTGCATGAGCGTGGGAAAGCCTGGTATCTGGGCGACATGGAGAAACTCGACATGACCTCGAACGGCACCATCATCGTCGCGGCCGACGTGCGCGGCGTGGGCGAGATGGAGGATCCCTACATCTATAATCTCACCAAATACTGGAACCGCGAGTGGCGCTGCGCCGTGGTGGCGTTGCACGAAGGACGTCCGCTGGTGGGCCAGCGCGTGGTGGATGTGCTGACGCTGGTGGATTTTTGTTCCAACAACCCGTTGCTCAGTGGAAGGCCGCTCCATGTGGTGGGCGACGGTCTTTTCGGCCCCGTGCTGATGCACGCCGCTGTGCTTGATCCGCGCATTCAGAAGGTCACTTTGACGCACACACTTAAGAGCTGGAAGGAGTATCTGGCGAATCCTTTGCAACACGACATGCAGAGCAACGTCGTACAGGGTGTGCTCCAATATTATGATCTTCCCGACCTCGTTCGGCTCGCCGAAGGTAGGGTGAGGGTGGTTGATTGAGTAAAATTAAGTCCGCGGCCTTTTTTGAAGCTGCGGACTATTTTTCGGGATTTCGTGATTTCGGGATTTCGGTATTCCGTTATTCCGATATTCCGGAATGCCGTGAAAACGGGATGACCTTACTTCAAAAACGTGGAGCGCATGGGCGTGAAGGTGTCGATGAGGACGCCGTCCTTGAGGCACTTGCAGCCGTGCACAACGTTCGGAACCTTCATCAGCACATCGCCGGCCTTCACGATCTTGGTTTCGTCGCCGATGGTGAACTCGAATTCACCGCTCTCGACGTAGGTGATCTGAACATGCGGATGGCTGTGGAGTTTGCCCTCGGAACCCTTCTTGAACTTTACCTTCACCATCATGAGGTTGTCGTTGTAGCCCATCACCTTGCGATAGACTTCGCCCGGGTCGCCGGTGCGCTCCCATTCCTTATCGGCATCGAACACGAAAGGATCGCTCTTCGTGGTGATGTCGCGGGTATAGACCGTCTGGCCGTCATCGGTGACGGTGATGACGCCATGAGGTGCTGCGGTAAGGGTGCTGTCGGTGCAGCAGGGTTTGTCACAAGCCACTGGTTCGGGCTGGTTGCACTTGCATCCTGCAAGCAGGGTGGCAAGGGCGGCTGCGAAAAGAATCTTTTTCATAAAAAGCAATTGTTTATTGTTAAATATTCATAGTTATTTATAAATTTTGCTGCAAAGATAGCAATTTTTTGGGAAAATGTTCCAACATTCAAAAAAAAAATGTATATTTGCCCTGTTTTTTAATCCTATCTTTATGAAAACACGTCTGATTTCGACATTTCTTAGCCTGGTGTTTCTGTGTGGATGTCTTTTTACCGCACAGGCACAAAACGGTACGTTCACCAATCCGATTCTCGGAGGTGACTACCCCGACCCCACCATCATGCGCGATGGTGAGGATTACTATATGACGCACAGTGCGTTCGACTACGTGCCGGGTCTCGTCGTCTTCCACAGCCGCGACCTTGTGCATTGGGAGCCGATCAGTGCAGCACTCAACACATTCCTGGGCTCGGTTTGGGCGCCAGATATTTGCAAATATAATGGTAAGTATTACATATACTTCACTGTAGCCTTCCCATCGGCGGCCGTTCGTGCCAAGGCAGGGCGTGATTTGAAGCCCGGCAGCCGCATGAACTTTGTCGTTTCGGCCGATTCCCCCTACGGCCCATGGAGCGAGCCCGTTGATCTGGGTGTTGCCAATATCGACCCTTGTCATGTGGTGGGCGACGATGGGCAGCGTTGGCTCTTCTTGAGCGGTGGTCAGCGTGCCAAACTAACCGACGACGGCTTGCATGTCGTTCCAGGTACGCTTGAGAAGGTCTATCCCGGGTGGATGTACCCCGAGGATTGGGCCACCGAAGGTCTTTGCCTCGAGGGACCGAAGCTTCGTAAGATAGGCGAATATTATTATTATCTGAATGCCGAAGGGGGCACTGCAGGACCTCCCACTAGCCACATGGTGGTGGTGGCGCGCTCGAAGAGCATCGACGGACCTTGGGAAGACAGTCCCTACAATCCGCTCATTCACAACTACGCCAATTCGAACCGCTGGTGGAGTCGCGGACATGGTTCGCTCATCGATACGCCTGACGGACGTTGGTATTGCGTCTATCACGCTTACGAGAACGGTTTCACCGACCTGGGCCGTCAGACTTTGCTGGAGCCCGTCGAGCTGACCAAGGATGGGTGGTTCCGTCCCGTCATCCGTGACAAGCAGGGACTCAGCGCCGACCCCGTTGGTCCCATTCCGGTACCGCTGGAAGAAGGTTCGAAGGGTTTGAAGAGTTTGAAGGGTTCGAAAGGTTGTTTGCCTCAGTTCCGCGTCGGCCTCGAATGGAAATCCTATCGCACCTACGAGCCTGAGCGCATCGAACATGTTGCTGACGGCATCCGTCTCACGGCCAAGGGCTCTTTGCCTGGCAACTCGTCGCCTTTGATGTTTGTTGCTGGTGACCATCGTTACGAGATTGAAGCTGAAATCGAGCTGAGTGACGACGAGACACGTGCCGGCCTGGTGCTCTACTACGACAGCGTGTTCTATATGGGTACGGGCTTTGATGCCAATCGCCGCTATCGTTACCGCAAGGGTGGACAGAGCGGAGGCGGCATGCACCCCGAGGCCGGTTCGCGCCACATCTGGCTCCGACTTCGCAACGATAATCACGTCGTTACGGGAGCTTACAGTTACGATGGCGTGAATTGGCAACGTGAGACATGGGGCATGGACTGCTCGGGCTACAACCACAATACGCTCTATCAGTTCCAGTCGGTTCTGCCCGGCATCTTCTGTGCCGGCAAAGGTTCGGCCACATTCACCCATTTCGTCTATCGTAACCTCGACATCGAGGATGCCAAGGTGGCTATGCGACGTGCGGTCGCTTTCATGATGGACTCGATCAGTTATGAGGGAGCCTTCGTTTGGAGCTATCTGCCCGACCGCAGCCGTCAGTGGGGCGAGTTGGAGGCGCCCTACCGCACGATGGTATGGTTGCAGTCGCCCAGCACGCCATCGATGGGGCATCTGATGATCGATGCCCTTCATGCTACGGGCGACGAATATTATTATGAGCAGGCCCGCAAGATTGCCGAGGTCATCATGAAGGTGCAGCATCCCGAAGGAGGCTGGAACTACGTCGAAGACTTGGCTGGCGAAGACGAACTCAAGCAGTTCTATGCCACTATCGGCCGACAGGCTTGGAGACTGGAGGAATTCCAGCACTATTATGGCAACTGCACGTTTGACGATGAAGCCACTTCCGAGTGTGCAACGTTCCTGCTGCGAGTCTATCTTGAAAAGAAAGATCCCGAGGTGCGCAAGGCGCTCGACAAGGTCATCAACTTCATGCTTGTCAGCCAGTACACCAACGGCGGTTGGCCCCAGCGTTATCCGCTCATGTACAGCCATCCTTTCCGTGGCAAAGAAGACTATTCGTCGTTCATCACCCTTAACGACGATGTGATGCCTGCCAATATCGAGTTCCTTATCCAATGTTATCAGGAGCTGGGCCGCAAGGACCTTTTGAAGCCCATCCGCAAGGCACTCGATCTCTCGCTCAAGTTGCAGCAGCCTGCTCCGCTTGCCGGTTGGGGTGACCAGTACTTCGTCAAGACCCTCAAGCCTGCACACGCCCGCAGCTACGAGCCACGTTCGGTCAACACGGGCACCACGGTGCGTATGGTTCGCGCAATGATGGACTACTATCGCCTCACGGGTGAAAAGAAGTTCCTCAAGGGTATTCCCGCTGCGTTGCAGTTCTTGCGCGAGCAGCGTCTGCCCGATGAGGAAGCGGCGCGCTACGGCGGTGGCGGCGGCACTGGCGGCAGAGCGGGTCGTCGAGGCGGCGAGGGATTCCTCGTAGCACGATTCCTCCTTCCAGAAGATGGTACGCCTATGTACGTGCATCGTCGTGGCAGCAATGTGGGCAATGGTGAATATTACACCGACCAGGAGATCAGCCGCACCATCGCACATTATGGTTCGTGCGCCTTTGTCAACCCCGATGGATTGGAACGCGAATATCAGTCGTTGAGCCAGGCCGATCCGAAGGAGGTCACTGCTTCTTCACCTTTGCTCTATCCCAAGCAGAACGTTGCCGTGCCAGTCTATTACTTCAAGCCTTCGCCTATGCAGGGCGGTGGCGCACGTCGTGGCTTCGGTTCGGTGCAGGATATAATGAAAGCCCAACAGCCCGGTGGAGGTTGGCTGACTCCATTGAGCCAGATCTCCAACGTCTATAAGCCCTTGCCTGAGGGCCTGGCTCCTTCGAACAGCACCGAATATGCCACCACGTTTGTGGGTGACGAGTACGACACTTCGCCCTTCACGCCCGAACAGCCCGTCCTGGGATACAGCACGCGTGACTTCATCCAGCTGATGACGCAGCTTATTCATTATGTAAAGGATACTAAGGGCTTTTAAGGGATATTTAGGGAAATTAAGGGACGATTGTATTTCTTGTTTTCTATGCAAATTGTTAATTATTAATTGTTAATTGTTAATTGAAAAAAACACTTCCTCTCCTCGTTCTTCTCCTCTCGGTCCTTGCTGCCTGCAAGGGTCGGGAGGGCAGTCATGTTGAGCGTGCCTATACCGTCGAGGGCACGTTTGATGTGGATAGTACCGTGGTACTGGACCGCCTTGTGCTCTATACCGACCGGCATACCGAGCTGCAGTTCGATAGCCTCGACCTCAATGCCCAGCATTCGTTCGAGCATCATGGTTCGACACGAGGAGTCGATGAGCTCTTCCTATGCTCCGATGGGGGCGAGTTGTGCCGATTTTATGCGACGGGTAATTCGGGTATTTCGATGAAGTTTTCTGTTACGGACGACAGCCTGCACGTGACCTACGATGCCTCTCGGGGTGACAGCATCAATCCGTGGCTGCAGCAGCATGTCGCATCGTTCCAGGAGATGTCCAGTTCGGACCGAAAGGATGCCCTCGACTCGCTCTGCCATCAGCTTCCGCATGACATCCGTTGCGGAATCCTGCTGCGCGACCAGATTGAGGTCCTGAAGGATTCGATCTTTGTACGTCGTTGCCTGGGAGGCCTGGCCGATGATGCCAAGCCCGACTGGCTCATGAAGAGCATCGACCGGGTGCTTGAGGAGGCCAGCCGAAAGCCGCGACCCAGCCGTCGGCTTGCTCCCTGCACGATGCCGACCGATAGCACAACATTCGATTTCAGCAAATCGCGCAGCGACTATCTGCTCATTCATATCTGGAGCGACTATTCCCAATCCTCCATCGACAGTCTGAAGGCCCTGGCAAAATTGTTCAGCGATGAATACAGCCCAAAACGCCTTCAATTCGTCACCATTTGTCTCGCAGCTCCCGACAGCACATGGTGGAGGCAGCAGACACAGGACCTGGACGGTCTGCACATCTGGCTTCCTGCAGGGCTCAGCGATCCGCGTATGCGTCGTTGGGACATCAAGGAGGTGCCCACGGTCATGGTCTGCGACATGTACAATAACCAGCAGCTGCGCAATGAATGGGGACAGCGGTTACGTGCCACGTTGAACCGTGTTCCCAACCGAAGCAGTTTTACACATACACCCAAAACAACTCCGAATCGTGGTCGTTAGAACTATTTCTGCAGCCTTGCAGGGCATCGATGCCACCCCCGTCTATTGCGAGACGGTGGCCACCCAGGGCATACGAACCATTTTGATTGGCTTGCCTGATACGGCTGTCAAGGAGAGCCGTGATCGTATAGAAAGCGCTTTGCGCGAAGCCGGTATGCGTTTCCCGCGACGTGCCGTCACCATCAATCTTGCCCCTGCTGATGTGCGCAAGGAGGGTTCGCTCTACGATGTGCCCATCGCCGTGGCCGTGATGGCTGCCGACGGGAAGATTCCGACCGACAAGCTTGAACAATACATGATGGTGGGCGAATTGTCACTCGACGGAGCAGTCAAGCCCGTCAAGGGTTGTCTTCCCTTTGCCATCCTGGCACGTCAGATGCATCTCAAGGGCATCATCGTTCCGCGTGAAAACGCCTGCGAGGCTGCCGTGGTCAACAACCTCGATGTGCTTTGTGCCGACACGCTCAAGGATGTCATGGGCTTCATGGCTGGAGAATCCGAGATGGAGCGCCTGGAGATGAATACGCGCGAGATGTTCGAGAAGGCCGAGCGCACCTATCCCCACGACTTCAAGGACGTCAAGGGACAGGAGATGGTGAAGCGTGCCTTTGCCATCGCAGCTGCCGGAGGACATAACATGATTATGGTGGGACCTCCTGGTGCGGGCAAGTCGATGATGGCGAAGTGCTTGCCGTCGATTCTTCCGCCGCTTTCTCTCAGCGAAGCTCTCGAAACCACTAAGATACATTCTGTGGCGGGACTTCGTGCCGCGACGGGTCTGGTCACCCAGCGTCCCTTCCGCTCGCCGCATCATACGATTTCGAGCGTTGCCCTCATCGGCGGTGGCACGAATCCGATGCCGGGAGAAGTCAGTCTTGCCAACAATGGTGTGCTCTATCTCGACGAGCTGCCTGAGTTCTCGAAGTCGGTGCTGGAGGTGCTTCGCCAACCGCTCGAAGACCGTCAGATTACCATTGCCCGTGCCAAGAACACGGTGACCTATCCGGCTTCACTTATGCTCGTTGCCAGCATGAACCCGTGCCCTTGTGGCTACTACAACCATCCCACCCATCCCTGTATCTGCAGCGAGACACAGGTGCGCAAGTATTTAGGACGCGTGTCAGGACCTCTTCTGGATCGAATTGACCTGCAGATCGAAATTTTGCCCCTGAGCTTTGCCGAGGTGAGCCGCACGGGCGTAGCCGAAAGCAGCGCCTCGATTCGCGAACGTGTCATCAAGGCGCGCCAGATCCAGGAGGAGCGTTTCCGCGAAGAGCCGGGCATCCACTGCAATGCGCAAATGACTCCCGCCCTGCTCCGTCAATACTGTCAGCTCGACGACAAGGCTCTTGCCATGATCCAGCGCGCCATGACTAAGCTCGACCTCTCGGCCCGAGCCTACGACCGCATTCTCAAGGTGGCACGTACCATCGCCGACTACGACGGAGAGGCCGATATCACGTCCACCCACATCGCTGAGGCCATCAGTTACCGCAACCTTGACCGCAGTTCGTGGGGACAGGGGTGAGGGTTATTCAATTAACAATTAACAATTAATAATTAACAATTTCAGTTGGGTCGCCATCATTCCCATCATTCCCATTACCCCCATCCATTCCCATTCCCCCCCCATTACCCCCATTCAATATTATGCGAAAGAAACTATTGTTATTGATGTTCGCCTGCTGCATGACACTGGCGAGCATGGCGCAGATGGAGCCTTATCCAACTTCTCCGAACCCCATCCTTTGGGCCGATGTGCCCGACCCCGATGTGATCCGCGTCGATGATAACTTCTATATGGTCACCACCACGATGCACCAGTTCCCGGGTGTGCCTATCATGCGGTCGAAGGACCTCGTTAATTGGGAGACCATCGGCTATGTGGTGGACCGTCTGACCGACTCGCCGCGCTACGACATGCAGGGCGGCACGGTCTATGGACGTGGCCAGTGGGCCACATCGCTCAAATATCACAACGGGAAGTTCTACGTCCTCTTTGCACCCAATGAGATGGGCGACATGGGACGCTCCTATATCTATTCAGCTGCGAATCCTGCCGGTCCTTGGGAACTGGTGTCGCGCCTGCCGCATTTTCACGACTGCTCGCTGCTTTTCGACGACGATGGCCGCGTCTATGTGGTTTATGGTACAGGAGAACTATGTGAGTTGAAGCCCGATCTTTCGGGAGTCATTGAAGGGAGCCATAGGAAGATCTTTGAGCGTGAGGCAGACGAAAAGGGCCTGCTCGAAGGTTCGCGCATGGTGAAGCACAATGGCAAGTATTACCTGCTCATGATTTCGCAGGTCTGGGCTCCCGGACGCTATCGTCGCGAGGTATGCTATCGGGCCGACGACATTCATGGTCCCTACGAGAAGAATGTCATCCTGCAATCCGACCTCGGAGGGTTCCCTTATGTAGGACAGGGCACTATTGTCGATTCGAAGGATGGCGATTGGTATGGCATTATCTTCCAGGATCATGGAGCTGTAGGACGTGTCATTACGCTGATGCCCTGCCGCTGGTTGGACGGTTGGCCGATGTTGGGTGACGAATATGGCAAGGTGCCCGAACGCATGCGTCCCGTTGTCAAGGGACAACCTGAGACTCCCTTGATGATCAGCGACGACTTCGAAGGTCCTGAGCTGGGCTTGCAATGGCAGTGGAACCACAACCCGAACAACGCCGCCTGGTCGCTCACCGAACGTCCGGGCTACCTGCGTCTGAAGACGAGCCGCGTGGCTGACAATCTCTTTTTGGCACCCAATACGCTCTCCCAGCGCATGATGGGCCCCACTTGTAGTGCGGAGATCGAACTCGACCTGTCGCACCTCAAGCCCGGCGATCGTGCAGGCTTCTGTGCCTTCAATGGGCATAGCGGCGTTTTGTCAATCACCAAGCAAGGCAGGAAATACGCGCTCACCATGACCGAGGAGGTCATCAATATGGATGGGCAGGAGAAGCAAGTGACCAACGTGGAGGTGACCGAGCGCGAACGTGTGGAGTTCAAGCAGGGCACCATCTGGCTGCGCATCGATGGAGATTTCTCCTTGGGTCGCGATGTGGCTACCTTCTATTACAGCCTCGACGGACAACAATGGAAGCGCATTGGCCCCGATTACCAGATGCGTTTCGACTATCAGCGTTTCTTCATGGGCACACGTTACGCCATCTTCTGTTACACTACTCGTCGCAAGGGTGGTTATGTGGATGTCAATGGCTTCGCATGTTCAGTCATGCCGACTTCTGCTAATGACCACTGATTGTCAAGATGCTCGTTTCAACTACCTAATGATACAAGTGATATGGAAAACTTCAATGATATAATCAATAGTGAGCAGCTTACCCTGGTCGATTTCTTTGCTACCTGGTGCGGTCCTTGCAAGATGATGCATCCCGTGCTCGAACAGCTCAAGGACGAGATGGGCGAGAGCATCCGCATCATCAAGATTGACGTCGATAAGAACAACAGCCTCGCCATGAACTATCGTGTCCAGTCGGTCCCCACACTCATGCTCTTCCGCAAGGGTGAGATGTTGTGGCGACAGAGTGGTGCTCTGCCGTTGAGTGCCCTCAAGAAAGTGATCGAGCAATTCCAATAGAGATTGTTAGTCTGGAAAGTGACTTTTCTCTTTCTTTATCCGCTGAAATCGAAGGCGCGGCATCGTATGGTGTCGCGCCTTCTGAATCAACTCCCTATGAATGTGTTCCAGACCTTTCTCTTCAACAGATTTGGAAATCGATTTCGCGAAGACAATTTGCACTTTTGATGCGAAAATAATGAAAAAAACAGGCCAAAAAGATTGAAGAAACAAAAATAATACATATATTTGCAGCGAAATACTATGAACTCGCCTGCTATACGACATAGTAAAAAGCATCGACAAAGCCTGTCCGTCGTGTCGTGGCTTGGCGAAGCTGTATTTCTTACACGCAAATACAAAGCTGAGGATCAATGAAAGACTACGATATTTCTTGGTTTTTCACAAATCCTGTCAAGGAATATTGTTGAACAATAGATTAAATATGAAAAAACTTTTATTCTTTATCGTTTCCTTATTGTTTTTTTCTTGTATTCAGAAACGGACTCCTGTTTACGAACAAGAGGATCCAAAAATGATGAATGAAGGCTATCTATTTGATTCGGCTGCATACGAAGCAGAAATGATGGAGATGGAAAGAAAATATGAAAGAACAGTCCATCTTCGCACGTTTCGGCAGCTTGACTTATATGATGTCCCGTATTATAAAATCTGTGAACGATTTGGAAAACCCCGATATGAGGATACTAAATTACTGGACTACGGTTTTTATAAAATAGATTCCCTTGACTTGTTTTATCATTTCGGTATGCTCATGCATATTAATTCTGAGTGGGAACCAATCAAATCACAAGGATATTATAGGGCATCCAAGATCCTTAATCATCCAAACGTGAAAGTATTACGTTCCGTTTGGAGAGATAGTATCTTTTGGAAAAGAGATAGTATTAGTTATCGTGAGTTGTATTTCATCATCAACGGAAAGGATACAACTTTATTTGATGGGTTTCAAGCGCAGCCTTCTTTCACGTATGGGATTTAATAACTTGACAATTACCTCTGCAAAGAACAGATTAGTCATTCTTCCCCAATTAAAACACTATATAGGACGATGAAAAGCAATCTCATAACCCTTTTACCAGCAGTCATTATTCTGCTTGGAATCCTACCATCATCGACTCTTGGCAGGGCACAAGGCCAGACATCGGATGATTCCAAGATGGATAGTATTATTTTTGTACTTTATGCTTTAGACACTACATTATTAGACAGCATGTTAATAACCGAAGATTCCTCTTATTTTCGCGGTAACCGCCCATGGGATACGATTGTCGGAGAGTCTAATCAGGAACTGGGAATCGATTTTCATAAGTTATATCGGCTCAAGGATGTTCACAGAGGCCAAGACCAGGGAGAAGAATACAAACTGAGAAAACTGACTTTTTATCATGGGCCTGATCAGATTCGTGTTTTACATCAAATACCCAGCTATAATTATGGTGACTCAGTATATGAGGTACTTGAGAATTTGCATGTATTATATTTTAACCGTTATTGGATTCTTTCCCATTCCACCTACTTTAGTATCAAGGAAGATTATCTCATCAAAGATTTCCCCGAGTATTTGGAAAAAGTCAAAAGTCCCGATTATGACTATGTAAGTGAATGGGAACCTGCCCCCAGAGTCAAAGCTGTTGTAAATCTGATGAGACGGATTAGGATTATCTATGCCTATTACATCAACAGCTATGATGAGGATTTTCATCCAAGCAGTGAATTCACTGCCTTTGTTCAGTCGAGACCCATTGAAACATATGAGCTCAAACGCCATCTCGTCTTTCTGTCCAAGGAAAACCAGCAAAAGATATTGCCTTTTCTGAATGATGATCCTATTTCTTTGTCAAAAGAAAAAGATGAAAGGAATGGGGGGCTTACATACGATAGTATTCTTGATGAAATGAACGATATCAGTAACCGAAGTAGTTCGACAATTGAGGATATGGGGTTATATATCATTATATATTTAAGAGGATTGAAATTAAAGTATGAACTTGATAAATTTACGTATTTGCTCGAATGCTATGTGTCGGAAGATGGCAGTATGCAAAATGTCATAATAAAGAATTCTGAAATTGAAGGCAGTAATGATCAATGTATCATTGATTATTTGATGAAAATGCCGCGATGCGAATTCTGGAATTCTTATTCTGGAACCGACAAAGATTCAATAACCATTATTAATATTCCACTTCATTTTTAGTCTATTTAGCAAAGGATTTTGTGGATAAACCACGACTATCTTGCCCTGAAATAACCTGACCATATCCACATCGAAGCATAAAGAACCTGTCTTTTCTCGCACAAACTAGTCATCCTAAGGCGCGGCATCTTCAACAGATTTGGAAATCGATTTCGCGAAGACGATTTGCACTTTTGACGCGAAAATAATGAAAAAAACAGGTCAAATAGATTGGAGGAACAAAAATAATACATATATTTGCAGCGAAATACTATGAACTCGCCTGCTATCCGACATAGTAAAAACATTGGCAAAGCCAGTCCGTCGTGTCATGGCTTAGCGAAGCTGTGAAAGAGGGGCAATGGAACAATGATGCAGAGAAGTACTATGGTATCAGTCCATATGCCTATTGTGGAGGCGATCCGGTAAATTTGGGCGATTATGATGGAATGGGTTGGATTACAGCAACATATAATCAAGAAACCTGGTATTGTTTTGATCCAAGAATTAAGTCACAAGAAGATATTAATAAGTATTATTATTGCGGAGATGACATAAATGACAAAAACATTTCTTATCTCGGAGAAACTAGTGAGGTTATTCACAATAATAATACTTTTGTTTTCTTTCATGATGATGGTAGTTATTCATACTTTTCGGCAAGTTCATGTGCAGCTAATGAGACAACGGAAATCGATGAAGCTGGTTTACATATAGGTAAAGTATATCCCAATGGTGAATCAGGAGAGATTGAAACGAATAAAAAATTGTTTGGAGTATATTTAGGGCAATTTAATCCTAAAGATAACAATCAAAAAGATTCGTATTGCATTCCCCCAATTGATTGGTTAGATTATGCAGCCTATTGCCATGACAAGGGCTATGATAAAGTAGGAGCTAAAGGTATTATTGGTGTTTTGTTTAATACAAAAACTGTTGACGCTGATTCTAATCTTTCTAAAAGTAGTGCTAAAACATCGGTTCAGTGTTTACCGCGTTTATCCCACTACTATTTAAGAAGAACTCTTTTTGCAAGTGGAGCGAGCATTTTATTTTACGATATGTCAATTAATAAATCTCTCCTTAACAAAATTCCACACTATTTTTAAGACCATTCTTTATTGCAATAACAGTGAATTGAATGATGATAATTAAATCACAAAAATAAATATGAAACTCAGTAACATAATCCTCCTGTCCTCACTTTACTTCATAGGAATATCGTATGCTATTTGCGCCTATATCTATGATGACTGGAGACGATACTGTCCTTTCTATTTGATTGAAGGAAAGAATGACATGAAGGCCGTTTTTCTCAAAGAGGTACAAATAAGATCGACTATAGACGTGGATCATTTTTTCGAGGATCAACCAGAATATAATATCCCCGAAAAAGATCTTAAGAAATACGATTTCACACCGACTTGGGGCGTGTTTGTTGATAGCCTGAACATTAACAATATAATCTATACTTTTACTGGCAATCTTGATAAGAATAAAATGGTTATAAGGTTATATGATTGGCATTTTCCGTCTAAACCAAGTCAACGTTTTTACATTTTTGATGGACGAAGATACCAGATGATTGACGATTTGCTTGCCGAGCATATCTTTAAAAAAGAGTTTTTGTCAAATCTGGGAACAGTTCACAAGAATGAAATCGTTTTCTATATGTTTATTTATGCCGACTTCTTCTTCTGGAATCAGCTATTTATATATTTGATTCTGTTCATCCTTTGGTTTCTAACTAAGCTATTTGAACGGAAACTAAGGAAAAAGAGAATAACGGTGGCCATTGGTTAAGAGTCAAATGCCAAGAGAAATTATTGATTAAGTCACAGAGACCAATGAATCAGTCTTGACTTCACCTTTGTTATGTTGTTTACGAGTATAACTTCATAACGCAGTAAAGGAATGAACACGATATACCGCCTCATATCAACCATCATCGATTTGACCAGCCTCGATCGCTACGGCAAGCAAAGCAGCAGCACTTACGGCAAGATCGATGACCTTACTTGCAGCTATGACGGCAATCACTTGACTGCGATAAGTGATAATGCGCCGATTCCGACGATAAGCGGCTCGTTCGACTTCAAGGACGAGGCCAGCACGACAGCGGAGTACCTATATGACGAAAATGGCCTTCGCCCGGACGTGACCAAAGGGAACAACAATCGTGTGGTCGTCGCGGAGAATGACAGCATTGTGCAGATCAATCACTACTATCCCTACGGCGGTGTGATTGGCGACATCAGCACCCTTCTCTCGGACGTGACCAAAGGGAACAACGAAAACGTGCAGAAGTACAAGTTGTTCCATTACATTCCACGCGAGCAAGCTCGGAGCGAGGGTCCTCGCAGCCATCAAAAGGAGATTGATAATCTCCTGGCGAGAAGACGAGCCTTTAGGCGAGGGGTAGAGCTTGACCGCACCTTCGGACTGGATAACTATGACATCTATGCGCGCCAGTATTTCTCCATGGCTCCAATGTGGGACAAACCTGACAGCAAAGCCGAAGATTATTACCCAATTAGCCCGTATGCTTATTGTGGGGGAGACCCGGTGAATAATGGGGATGGTCATGAATTTGGTCACTTGATTGGATTAAAAGACAGATATGCTAAACTATCTGATGAAGAGCGAAAGCTTGGCATAGAACCACCCCCTGATCCTGGTTGGGAGGATACTATGATGGGATCGAAAAGTGGTTTTGGAACAACAAAAAATCCAAATATGCAATTAAAAAGTGTTTTGGATTATGTAATAAATGCCTATTCTTTTTTATATGGTTGGATGCCTTATTATAGTTCACTACTTTATAATCCCATGCCAGGAATAAGAGTCGGTACAGGTTATTTTCATGAATAAATCTATAAATATGAAGAAATTAATACTTTGTCTTTTCGTGATTCTATCTTTTTCTTGCAAGAAAGAGATAGTGGATCCATACGCAATTCCCAAAAGCATGAACTTAGGTTATCTATTTGATTCTTTAGAATACGAAAAGGAAAAGTCTTTGTTTACATGCGATGGGAATCATGATTCCATCTATAATGATGGTAATATACATAAGGGCTTTTGTAGGTTATATGGATACATTCCATATAAAGAGTCAAAATATGTTGGAGTTAGCATGGACAGCGTATATTCAAAAGAGGGCAGCCCTAAATATAGCTGGACAGATCTTGCACATTATGGTTATATATGGTCAAAAGAATATGGTTACCCTCATTGGGAATTCGTAGTTGTAGATTTTATAGAACAAGATCCTTTCCCCGACGAAGTCAAATTGGTGGAATGTCAAGAAGTATATAGAATCCAAAAATTACTAAATGATTCTACTTGTATTGTTCATCATGCCATTTGGAGGAATAGTGAACGTTATTTGAGCTTATGGAGCTTAAAAACGGATAGTAGCAATCAAGTATTCTACGGGTTTCAGGCACCTCCTTATTTCGGTTGGCCGGAATAAAGTTATCGTTACCCTTATTTAACTTGACCATTTCATCCACATCAAAACATAGAACCTCAGTCCTTTCTCGCTTATTCTCTAAAACTGAAGGTGCGGCATCGTATGGTGTCGCGCCTTCGGTTTTTATAACATCGAATAAACGGATAATTAAAACCTGTTTTTAGAAATTCTGCAATTTTGTAAAATGTTATTTGAATGGCGCAATAATAACGAAAGCTCCACCGAAAAAGGTGAAGCTTCCGAGCTTGGGCTGCCCACCCCAAAGGGTGCGTCCGTGGCTAAGGTCGGTGCAAAGATAGTGAATAAAAATGAATGTGTCAAGAGATTAGGCGAACTATTTGATAAAATAGCCTATTTTATTGCCATAATGCACATTTTGAATAGCAATATTTTCATGTTTCGTCATTATTTTTGACGAAAATTTAGTGGCATCGGAAATTTTCCTTATCTTTGCAGCCGAAGAAACGCTGTTATCGACTTCTTGTGCAGTTAATTCCATGTCGTTTCGAGCATTTACAAGATTCGATACTGTTTTTTCCTGTTTGTATATATTTACACATTAAGACGTTTTTTCATTCAATATTTTGCATATTTCGAAAAATCGTCTTATCTTTGCAGCCAGAGAACAAACTTTTTAGGAATATGACAACACTACAAATGAATGCGGAACTGTTTCACCAATTGAGCATTATTGCCAAGGATGAGAACCTGATGGCAAAGCTCTTGAAATATACTAGGAAATTGACGGCGAATATGGAGGATCCGACGCTTATGTCCAAGGAGGAGTTTTTCGCCCGTGTGGACGAGGCGAAGAAAGGTTCTTCAAAATCGTTTGCCAATGTTGATGAACTAGACAAGTTCATCCGTGCGCTATGAGTAAATACAGAGTTGACATCAAGGAGCAGGCGCAGCTCGATTTACAACGCTTGCTTCACAATGAGCCAAAGGCATACCAGAAGGCTTTAGCTCTGATCGGCGAACTGTCTTACCCTGAAATGACTTGACCATATCCACATCGAAGCAGAAAGAACCTGTCTTTTCTCGCTCAAACTATTCATCCGAAGGCGCGGCATCATGTGGTGTCGCGCCTTCGGTTTTTATAACATCGGAATAAACGGAAAGATACAGCCTCTCCGATCTTTGATAGCAACGGTTTAATTGTGCTACCCAAAACGGTTTTGAATGTGCCACCTTCAGTGGTATCTATTTGCACATAATTATGGACCGTATTTTTTTTAAAAAATTAGGGGAATGGATTAATTGGAGTTTTGAAAATGGGTGAGTATTTAACGGGATATGGGGCGAAATGATGGTTTTTGGGTGATTTTTAGGCGAAATAATTAATTAGGTTAGGGGTGGTTACCCCTAACTTACTATAATATTTTTAAAAAAATAAAAATTCGATTTCGTATTTTTAATTTTTTTGTAGAAAATTTAAAAGGTTAGGGTAACCACCCCTAACCTAATGTATAATCAAGCATTATGACGGCCGTCAGAATGCTTCGTTCTACGGGATATGGTACTCTGACGGGCGTCGGAGTGCTTCCGCAATTGAATAGAGTACTCTGACGGGCGACAGAGTACCTTCTCTTCCTTCATAGAGCATCGTGACGCGCGTCAGAGTATTTGCGCAATTGGATAAAGCACTTTGACGCGCGACAGAGTGCTCTATGACATAAAAGAGGATGTATCCGAAAATGTAATTCCTCTTTTCCAATCGTGGCATGTTCCTCAACGTTCGTAGACGTACAACTTTCTGCAGGAAATTGTGCGCCAATGTTCGTAGAGGGACAAGATCCGATGGCAGCATGTCCTTCAACGTTCGTAGAAGGACATGATCCGATAGAATGATGTCCCTCAACGTTCGTAGAAGGACATGATTCGATGGTAGCATGTCCCTCAACGTTCGTAGAAGGACATGTTCCGATAGCAGCATGTCCCCCAACGTTCGTAGAAGGACATGATCCGATGGCAGCATGTCCCTCAACGTTCGTAGAGGGACATGATCCGATAGCGGTATGTCCCCCAACGTTCGTAGAAGGACATGATTCGATAGCATAATGTCCCCCAACGTTCGCAGA
>JAEEGJ010013570.1_pt1 | contig 19689 bp, 15 predicted proteins | sample 8958761 | NCBI WGS metagenome assembly JAEEGJ01 (sample SAMN16246546, study PRJNA631951) | gut metagenome | biome: gut microbiome; feature: rumen; material: RS-attached | host: Bos | place: Iran: Karaj | collected 2018-10 | reverse complement strand
CAACAGGCGCGCGGCATTGGTTTTAGTGATTTTTTTCATCGTTTTTTGTTCTTAATGGCGCAAAGTTACTATTTTTGCGCCATTAAAAAACAAATTTAAGCAAAATAGACAGAATGAAGAAACTCATTTTCACCCTTATCATCACCATCGCAGGATGGTGTTTTGCCCAGGCACAGTCATTGCCTGCCCCCGAGAAATACAGCGATTTTCTTGAGCAAATAGCTGCCCTTGAACAAACTCGAGCCGAATTCCTGATGACAGCCACAATGGAAACACTGTCCAAGGACCCCAAGGCCTATCGTCAGATGCTTGAATTAGCCGAGAAGCGCTTCAGCGACCCCGCCGATCCTATTCACAACGAGACGCTCTACATGACTGTCCTCAAGCATGCGACCGAGAAGTTCGTCTTGAGCAATACCGAGAAGGAGAGACATCGTCTGTTATTCGAAGGTGCTAAAAAGAACATGATTGGCTCGATTGCTGCCGATTTTGACTATGTCACCCCCAACGACAAGAATGTTCATCACTTAAAGGAATTGAGGGCTGACTACATACTCGTTTACTTTAACAACCCCGACTGCGAATCATGCGAGGCCGTTAAGGAGCGTCTGGCCAGCAATGAGCTTATCAACCAGCTAGTCAATGAAAAGAAGCTCATTGTGCTTGCGGTCTATCCCTATGATGACGAAAAACTGTGGAAGAAGGCCAAGTATCCCAAAATGATGATCAACGGCTGGAACAAGAGCCGACAGATTGAATATGCCGAGTTGTATGACCTGCCCACCCTGCCCTGCTTCTATCTGATGGACAAGGAATTTAAAGTGCTCGTCAAGAACGAAGGCAGCCTGAACAAAGTCGAGGCAAAACTCAAAGACCTGATCACGGCTCAGGAAACCGGTCCTGCACCCAGTGCACCCCAAGCCATTCCCTCGACTCCAGCTCCACAACAGCAAATCACTGCCGTTCCTGCTCCTGCCGACGATCCCAACACTGCTCGTAGCGAACAAATTTTCAACTATCTGCTGGAGAACAAAAGCCAAGAGTTATATGACAACCTAGCCGATCAAATGAAGAGCCAGGTTCAGCCTGCAATGTTCGAGGGTGCCCTTTCCCAAGTCGAGAGCAAGGTAGGCAAATATCAAAGCCATGAACCCTGGCAAATCCGAGAGCTGCAGGGGAATAAGGCATACACCTCACTCGTCAACTTCGAGAATGCCCAGTTGGGAATGGTCATCGTCTATGATGAGCAGGGAAAGGTATTGGGCTTCAACATTGTTCCAGCCCAAGCCATCAAAGCCAACTGATAAAGGAACTTCATCGGTCACAGCATGCGATGCCACGACCGACGCGATAAGAAAAACTGCTGTCTGCTTCAATGTGAGCGCGACAGCAGTTTCTTTTTTGTCATTGACTGTTTATCTCGACATGCGCTTGAGCACATTGTAGCTGGGCAGGATTCCTAATTCTCCTGCCTTGCTCAAGTCGGCGACACCCAGGGCCTTATTACCCATGCGCAGATACATCAAGCCACGATTGTAATAGGCTTCGCCCATGTCGGGTTGTTGCTCAATAGCAGTGGTGTAACAACTGATGGCACTCGTGAAGTCGCCTTGCAGCATATAGACGTTGCCCTTGTTGAAATGGGCATAGGCGTTCTTGGGCGACAGTTTGATGGCATTATCCAGGTCGGTCATCATCAACTCCAGTTCACGCACATCCTGTCGCTGACGCAGCATCGCTTGAGACCTGATATCGGGCGCACCGCCAAGGGCATCGGGGTCGTTCTCGTCACGTGCCTGGGCCATTCGGTATTGCATGTAGTGGGCATCGGAACGCAAGATATAGGCTAACATGAATTGGGGACTCAATGCGATAGCTGAATCAGCATCGGCGATAACGGCATCAGGATTCTTTACCGACAGATAATCCATACCGCGTGCGAAATAGTCAATGCTACGCCGCTTAGCGTTGCTCATCAACGAGTTATAATACTCGATGCTGGAGAAATGACGCTGGATGTCCGATTCATTCAGTTGAGGTTCACCGCTGACGAGCGACAATGTGCCAGGCAACATACGAGAGTCATTCATTTCACCAATTTCACGGATGTATTGTGTCTTTCCGTTAAGTGTGCCCGATTGATTATGATAGGACAAGGTGAACATGGGCATTGGTTCCACCTCGATGTTGTCATTTTGGACATGACCACGCTGGCGGTTGGCATATTCAGGCTTCACCGGGTCACTTTCATTCACCGTGAGCAGGGTGTTGAAGCGGTTCATTATTTCCTCGGCGGTCTCGGGTTCATCGTTGCCTTCAATGGCACGCTGTTCGGCCTTTTTGATAGCGGCAGTGGCCTCAATCTCTGCTGGGTTAAAGGTCGAGACGTGTGTCTTATTGCGGCGGAAAATGGCCATTGCGCGCTCCATGTCAGCCTCACTTCCCCGATTATCGCCCATGCGGCGTTTTGCCTCGCCACGCGCCATGTAGCCAGCCTCAAAGTTGGGATATTTCTTCAAGATGGCAGTGAAGTCGTCGACGGCTTCACGATATTGCCGCGTGCGCATATAGAGCAAAGCACGGTTATAAAGCGCCATGAAATTCGAAGGATTATTCTTGAGAACAAAATCGAAGTCAGTGATGGCTTTGTTATTGTCACCCACCTCGGCACGCAAGAGGCCGCGGTTGAAGTGTGCTTCTTGACTGGACGGGTCCAGGCTGATGGCATAGTCATAATCTGACATGGCACCAAAGTAATCGTCCAAGTTATACTTCATGTAGGCCCGGTTAATGAAGTATCCCGCATAGCGCGGTTCGAGCATGATTGCACTGTCCATGTCAGCCAGCGCCTTTTCAAAGTCATGTTGCGAGCGGGTATAGATTTCGGATCTCATGACATAGGCACTGGCATTTTTCTTACTCAAGGCGATGCCACGGTTCAAATTCTCGAGGGCAGCAGCAGTATCCTGACGTGCAAGATTCATCTGTGCCAGACCGATGTAGGCTCTGTCGTTGCGACGGTCATGTTGCAGCAGGCGGTCAAATGCCTCCTGTGCTTCGTCAAACCGCTTCATGGCACTCAGACACACGGCACGGTTGAGGAGCATGTTCTTATCTTCGGGCATGAGTTTCAAGCCTGCGTCATAGTCGGCGACAGCGCCCTCAAAATCACCCAGATTCTGGCGCGAAACACCGCGCACCTGATAGGCATCGACGATGAACGGATTGCGTTCAATTGCCAAGCCTGCATCTTGTTCGGCCCCTTGATAGTCCTCAAGACTGATTTTGGCAACAGAACGGTAGAAATAAGGCTCAGCCAAGAATGGCTTTGCTTTGATGGCCTGATTAAAATACTGGATAGCAAGAACATAGTCCTCGAAGTAGAGCGCATTGCGGCCGATATTCACCACCTGGTCGGTATTGATTTGGGCATGCGCAGCAACGGCTACTGCCAGCAAAACCAGCAGCAGCGTGAATCGGCGGAATATTGTCAACACCTTCTTCATGTTCTGTTAAGTAACGACAAAAGTAGGCCAAAATTTCACAATCGCCAAATGAGGTTCTGATATAGGGCACATTTTTCACATTAAATGGCATAAAATCTTAAAAGTCACTAATAGATTCCAGTTATCAGTAAAATGTGAAATACATTTAATTCATGCCACTTCGGTTCATAAAAAAGCCAAAAACGGCATTTTCATTTTGTCATGTCCGCGACTTGCAGTATTTTTGAAGTTTGAAACAAAAACGAACCATTCTGACAATGAGAAAAAACATCATAATTTGCTTATTATTCGCCATATTGCTGGTTCCATCAACAATGGATGCCCGCAAGAAGAAAGAAAAGAAATTGGAAAAACGTGACGTGACTGTCGAGAATGTTGTCGCCGACGTTGAACAACCCATGCGCGAGGTCACCATCACTAACCCCGCACAGCAGCTCTACGGCGAGTGGGACATCGTGTCACTGCGCAAAAAGAAGGTCTATTCACTGGAGCGTGCCTACCTTTACCTGGACTTTGCCGGCGGCAATAAGGTGTACGGCAACAACGGCTGTAACACCATCAACGGAACATTCCAACTGAGTGGAAACAATCTGAAGTTCGGTGAATTCATTTCGACCGAAGAATCATGTCACAACGTCACCAACGAGAGAACCATCATGCACACGCTTGCTGACGTAAGACGCTACACCCTGGAGACCCAATACAACGCTCAATACTTGAACCTGATGAACTCTAAAGGCACCGTCATCATGGTTCTCAAGCGCCACAACCTGGACGCGCTGAACGGGGCATGGATCATCAAGGAAATCAATAGCGAGAATGTCGCCGAATACAATATGCGCGTGGTTATCGATGCCGTGATGCAGACCATCCACGGTGACACTGGCTGCAACATCATCAACGGCATTATCACGCTCGACCCTGCCAAGGATATGGCCATACAGTTCGAAGACCTGCAATCTGACGAACACGACTGCGAGGACATCGAGAAAGAGACGGCATTGCTGTTGGCTTTGGAAAAGACCGAATCCTGCAAACGCATTAACCAAAACGAGATCGCACTGCTCGACAACAAGGGTTCCATTGTCATCGTGCTGCAACGCATCACCTTGCGATAACACCACCCCATTGTCACAACATTTCGCGCTAAGGGCTAAACATAAATAGTAGAGACGCAAAATGGTTTTGCGTCTCTACTATTTATTATAATGTTGAATTGATGACCTTAATGGCCAAGTCGCTTGACTGTAGTGCGGGAACCGTCGCTGTGGGTGGTGATGACAATGTTCACACCATCCTGCGGTTGCTCGCAGACAACGCCGGTGGGATTCACATACTTCACATCAATCACCTGCTTGGTGTCGGTAATTTCATCGACAGCGGCACATGAGATGATGGCGAGCGGGTGAATGGTGTAGTTGGTGAAGTAATCCTCGTCGGTAGCATGGATGCGACGTGCGGGGCCTTCAGCAACGTTTTCTTCCCAAGGCTCATCGAGAGTGAAGACACACAGCAGGCCAAAACCACAACCTTCCTTGCTGGCCATCTCTGCCTCAAGAGCAGGAGCGTAATCAAAGTCAAGCTTCACTATCACGGTGTCCTGTTCACTGCACAGGCATGGGGTTCCGTCCTTGTAGAAGAAGTAGCCGTCGGCGCGGCCCACCTCATTGCCCAGAGCGGTGATATAATCAGCGCTCAAGTCATAGCTGAACAACGTCAGTGTGGGGAGTTCCACATTCTCAAGCCCAACAGGTGCGCTGTTTAGCACGATACGCGGGTTGGTCAAGTGGTCAGCAAGCGTGCCCTTTACGGTGCCTGGTGTGAGTACCTCGGCATCGGCAATCGCATTAAAGAACTCCTCGTTACCAGAACAGTCAAGCACAATCCAGTCGGGATACCATGCCATCCACTCGGCATAGCCCCAATCGATATAAGTGTCATAGAAAATCTCATCGACATTGTCGGTCACGAAGACCAGTTTCCCATTCTCGCCATCAACAGCGGCAGCGACGTAGAGGGTATCCATGATTTTGCACATCATGCCATCCTCGCCTTCGTACAGCACCTTCCACAAGCGTGTTCCTGGATTGGAAGTGATGGTAATGGGATAGAGTTCGATGACATCATTATACAGGGTCAACATGCCTTCGATGCCATAGACCTCGGTGGGATCGACTTCGGGGTACTCGATGCCCATCTTGTTGAATCCGGCCATGGTGACCTCTTGGGCAACGTCATCGATAGTCTCTTGAGCGGAAATCGTGAAATTACCACGAGCGTCAATCTGACTCAGTCTGACACCGTCGAAATATACCTTATAGTTCTCCCAGCCATTTTCCGGATCGCTGACGTGAGACAGGTAGCCCGTGCAGTCAAACGGTGAGTAATAATCCTCGTCAAGGATGTTTTTAGGATTGGCAAAATGGGCCGGTTCACCCACCTCGACCAGTCCCTTATAGGTCTGCTTAACGCCAGTCCAGCCTGCGGGAATCACCGCACCCATGGGGTACTCCTTGCCCGTGTCGCCATAGATGATTCCAGCAAAGGCATCGCCCTCCTCGTTGAGTTGCATCACCCACAGATAGTCAGTCCACTGATAGTTGACATAGACATCGCTGGTGAATTGGAAAGCGGTACCGTCCTCCAATGCTGCCAAGTGATGAATCGAGTCGAGTTTAGTGATGTTCGGGTCAATGGGGTCCTCAGGGTCGGGTTCGACAGGATCATCACTGCTGGTAGTGACCACAAGACTAGCCACCTGAGCGTTCTTTGTTCCATAGTGGGTAAAGGTCACCGACGAGGCATTACCCGTCCAAGTGCCTACAGCCTCGGTGGCGCTATATTCGCCCACGTCGGCAAGCAGGTCGAAGTTGGCCGTATTAGCGGCATTGACTGTCACGCCTGTGATGCTGCCCTCAGCAACCGACAAGGTAATTGTGCCATCCACATAGATGCGCAACGAGAAGCTGCCCTGCGAGTTCCAGATGCGCGTTTGGGTAGCGCCATCGGTTGCCGACAAAGTCACTCCGCCCACAGTCACAGGACCAGCCTGAACAAGGTCAGTTCCGGCACTTTGTGCAGGCACGGCATAGCCCATTGCGGCAATGCCCTCGGCTGTGGAAAAATCAAAGGTCACTTGGGCTGCCAATAATGCAGAAAAGGCCCAAAAGGCCATCAAAATCAATAAGTAAAAACGTTTCATTTGCACATTAATAATTTTCTGGTACAAAATTACTACCAATAACCCTAATAAGCGCAAAAATGGCCCGAAAAAAGTTATCAACAAATACACTTTTTTCGGGCCACAATTATGGTGCTTTTATTGATATCACTTGGTCAGCAACAAACCTTCAATTCTTATATAGCCATTCAAATCAGTGTAATCCAGTGCGAATCCTTGTACAATCAACATGGCATCACCATTCGTCAAGACAAACGGTTCAGGGGTCTCATTCTCCCACTTCTCACTTGACAAAGCTATCAAATCCCTCTTATTGACCTCAAAAGTCTGATTCACTCCGCTTTCAGGCTTCAGCACATATTCTATAATATCTTCATCAATGGAGATAACCTGATCATTAACGTTAGTGACCCATTCCATTTTGCGATATCCTTCGGGTATGTCAATTTGCTGGAATAATCCCCAATTGGAATAACTGTCATGATGGACATTGGAGTGGTTGCTTTCATCCAGATGCGCCACTTTACCGATGACAGCATCTTTGGCCACCAGATCTGTTATGTCTTTATATCGGTAGAAGTCCTGTAAATAGTCCAGTTTGCTGTCGATGGAAGCGGCCGTCTTGTGGTCAACGGACTTGAGCCATTTCCCGTATTGGTCACCAGACAGGGGGAATTGCGATAGACCCGACGAAGTGAACGCATTGCGAGCTTCTGGTTTTAATTGGTTGAGCGTGACATTAGCAATGGATTGTGGCCCTACCGAGATGAGCAGCAGAATCACGGCAAACGAGGCAGGAATTATCCAGATGCGCTTGTTGCGTGTGAAAATCAACCACAGGCACACAGCATAGCACCACAAGTTAAATACCAGCAGATAGAGGCGGCTCACGGTGATGCCATAGTCGCTCAAGCGTCGCCCGACGGCCACTGTCATCAGCGCCAACAACGGCAGCATGATCACAGGCAGCAAGCGAGTGATGCCCTTGAACAATCGGTTTCCCTCCTGGTGCTGAATGGGAAATGAGGCATAAATGAGTAGAATCATCAGCACCATGCTGCCACTCACCAGATAGCTCACACCACCCACCGGCAATTTCCATTGGGCTACAATCTGCGCTCCATAGATGTAGAGTGTAATCATGTATAATGCCAGCAGCGGGATAAACAAGTACTGAACCACACCCTTGCCGAAACCCGAGAATTCCACTACGGTATCCAAGTGCTTGTTCTCGCCTTTGGGAATCAAATTCATGAACAGTGCAGGAGCGAGCATCGTCATACACACGGCAGCGATGTCACCAAACAAGCCATTGTCCACCTCGAAACCAAAGAGCATCTTCAGTGATTCCAAGAAAAGATTCAACCCTAGCGTCATGAAACCGCATATGGCTGCCGACGAGCAAAGGGCCAGAAGTGTGCGAATGGAAAAGTTCCAGAATTGCACCTCATGACGCTTGCGGTAAAAGCAGGCGACAAACACCGCCAGCGACATGGCCGCAACAGTGGCGCTCACCGCTATCAGTTGAGGCACTGAAAAACGGTCAAATCTTGCCAGATAGACCGATACTGCCAACCATGCAGAACACACAATGACTTGAACCGCCAACGCCACCTTCCAGCTCTTGAATTCCTCGGTAATCAGCGCCAACGCTACAGCCAATACCGCACCCGTTGCAGGATAAAAGACAAAGAAAAAGTCCTTCTCGAAGCCCAACGATCCGCCGTGGTTGAGATAAATGAGATAACAGCCCAACAGTAATGTGAGCATCATCGCTATCGGGAAACGCTTGAAACTCTGGCCGAAACGTTCGACAAGGGACTTGAGTGAAAACTTCTTGAAGATGTCCATGGCTATCTTTTTACAGGCTTTATCTATTAAACGAAAATTTCGTTTCAAAATTGCACAGGCATGATGAAAGTACCCGTCCAAAAGCCACATGACGAAGGCAAAAGCGGCAGATTATTTGCACACATTGGGATTTCATAGTAATTTTGTCACCGCTAAAAGCAGTATGGCGGCTTGTCGCTCGTTAACATCAATGGTTGCGAGAGGAAAGTCCGGGCAACGCAGAGCATCACATTTCTTAACGGGAAGCTGCGGGTGACCGCAGGGTTAAGGTGACAGAGAATAACCGCCGCTACCTCACGCGTGAGGACAGCGGTAAGGGTGAAAAGGCGGGGTAAGAGCCCACCGGACGCTGTGGTGACACGGCGCGCCGCACCACCTGTGAGTTGCAAGTTCATGTATACCGGCATTTAAGGGTTGCTCGCCCATTGCCGGGGGGTAGAACGCTATACCGGCGCAGCAATGCGTCGGACAGATAAATGACAGGCACCTGCCGTCAGTGCAGGCACATAACCCGGCTTACAGCCATACTGTCTTTTTTGTGAATTAATCGCCACATGAGCGACTCAGATACACCAACAGGTTTACTCTTTTATGGCACGAAAAGAAGAATTAGAGCGCAAGTGGGAACGCACACTGGACTACCTGTTCAACCAGCGTCCCGCATTTGAACGCGAAGGGGCCAGCGGATACAAGCCTGGCCTTGATACCAGTCTTGCACTCGACAAAATGTACAAAGAGCCCCACCGGCACTATCGCATCATCCACATTGCAGGAACCAACGGTAAAGGCTCCACAGCCCACCTGCTCGCATCATGTCTGCAAGAATGCGGTTACCGTGTTGGCCTGTTCACCTCCCCTCACCTGATAGATTTCAGGGAACGCATCCGCGTCAACGGCAAAAAAATCAGTCGTAATTTCGTCATGCGATGGGTTTCAAAATACAGGAAGAATCCTCTTCAGAAATTTGAGCCATCATTCTTTGAGTTAACGTCAACGATGGCATTTGACTATTTTGCCTGGCGCAACGTCAACGTGGCCATCATCGAGACCGGCTTGGGCGGCAGATTGGACAGCACCAACATCATCACTCCCGAATTGAGCATCATCACCAACATCGGCTTGGAGCATCAGCAATTCCTGGGCAATACGCTGGAGGAAATCGCCAGTGAGAAAGCCGGCATTATCAAGCACGGGCAACCTGTCGTCATCGGCAAGGCCGATGGTGTTGTCAGGGACGTGTTTGAGCGAACAGCCAAGCGTCTGTATGCCGAAATCACATTTGCCCAAGACAGCCCCGAGGTCCTCAGCGCAAAACACGTGGATGGCGTCTTGAGGGTCACAACCAAGAATTATGGCATCATCGACTGTGAACTCAATGGCGATTACCAGATTGAAAACTGCAACACGGTGCTTACCGCTTTAAAAATACTCAAGGACAAGAAATACCGCATCAGCGACACTGCACTGCATGAGGGTTTTTCCCACGTGGTCGAGAACACAGGCCTGATGGGTCGATGGATGAAGATCGACACCAAGCCCTTGACCATCTGTGACTCGGCTCACAACCCAGCTGGATTCGCCCAAATGATGAAGCAACTCAAACACGAACGCTTCGACAAACTGCACATGGTGCTTGGATTCATGGCTGACAAAGACGTGGAAAGCATGCTCAACCTGCTGCCCAAAAGTTTCATCATGTATTTCACCCAAGCCCAGACTTCGCGTTCGATGTCAGCGAGTGACTTGCAACGCCTTGCAACAGGCATGGGATTCCAGGGCGACGCGTACGATCACGTGACTGATGCGCTCAAAGCCGCGCGCAGTGCCGCCAAAGAGGACGACCTCGTTTATGTGGGCGGCAGCATGTATGTCCTCGCTGAACTCCTCAAAGCCATCGGCTATGATGATAAACTTGAAAGTTGACATTATTATATAGAGGAGGCTCATCCGGTCTATCGGCCATTCCAACTGTCTTGGAAAAACGGATGTCATTCCTGTCACAATCGGTGTGCGGATGCACTGCCATGATGACATACTGTCATTATTTGTTATTTCGTCAACGGCTAATGTAAAACAATACAAAAATGAATCGAATGCTATTAATTTAGTTTAAAATAAGGCAATCAAGCATTGCACATGTCATTTTTCGTTGTACATTTGGCACAGATTTTGAAAAGTTAAAATTAACAATTAGAAGAATTAAAACAACCAATAAATTAACAATAGAGACACATGAAGAGAAATTTTAAATTAGCAATTATGTTAGTGGCAGCCTCGATTCTGGGTTCGGCAGCCACCATGATGGCAACAAGCGCATTGCAGAAGAAAGGTGTCATTACCGATTCCTATGTGCTGACCAAGCAAGCAACTACAGCCGATAATGACGGTGGTTATGTGAGCACTTCATCATCAAGGCCTGTAGATCTGAATCAAGACTTCACTCAGGTGGCTGAGAACACCATCAACTGCGTTGTCAGCATCAAGAGTTATGCGACACCTCAACAGAGATATCAAGGCGACTATTTTGACCCGTTTGAATTCTTCTTTGGCCCCGGCTACGGGGGCGGAGGCAGTCAGCGCCAACCTAAGCAGCAACAGCAGCGACAACCAAGCGAACCTCAGCCCACTGGCATGGGTTCGGGCGTGATTATCAGCGAAGACGGCTACATCGTGACCAACAACCATGTCATCGATGGAGCCGAGAAGCTTGAGGTGACCCTCAATGACAATCGCCAGTACAACGCCACGGTTGTTGGCACCGACGAAAGAACCGATATCGCCCTGATCAAGGTTAACGCAAAGAACCTGCATGCCATCACCTTCGGCAACAGTGATGCGGTTAAGCCTGGTCAGTGGTGTGTTGCCGTAGGTAATCCTTTCGGCTTCAACTCGACCGTCACCGTGGGTGTCATCAGCGCGAAGGCACGCGGCATGAGCACCAGCGACAACAGCGGCATCAAGGCATTCATCCAGCATGACGCTGCTGCCAACCCCGGCAACTCGGGCGGAGCTCTGGTGAACACTGCGGGCGAACTCATCGGCATCAACACGATGATCTATTCCCAGACGGGTAACTACAGCGGATGCTCGTTCGCTGTTCCCAGCAACACCGTCAAGAAAGTCATCACCGACATCAAGCAATATGGCACCGTGCAGCGTGCCGTGCTGGGTATCCAGTACACCGAGCTGACCGCCGAGAAGGCCAAGGAGGAAGGCATTGCCGCCACCAATGAGGGCATCTATGTGGCCAAGGTCACCGACCGTGGAGCCGCTAAGGAGGCCGGCCTGCGTGAAGGCGACGTCATCGTAAGACTCAACGGTGCCCGCGTCAAGGACAGCGGTGAGATGCAGGAAGAGATGAACAAGTTGCGCCCGGGTGACAAGGCCGAGATCGAATACTATCGTGACAACAAGCTCAAGCGCACAACCGTTACCTTCCAGAACGACCAGGGCAACACCCGCATGACCAAGCAAAGCGACGTCTTGTCACTGGGATGCGCCTTCACCGAGTTGAGCAGTGAGGAGAAGGAAGACTTCAAGATCACCAAGGGTCTGAAAGTCGCTGGTGTCAAGGCAGGCAAATTCAAGAATGCCGGCATCCGTGACGGATTCATCATCACCGACATCAACAACATCCCCGTTGACTCGCGCGATGACGTGGAGAACATCTACAACCAGATCATGCGCAGCAGTGACACGGACAAAGTCATGTTCATAACCGGTTTCTACCCCACCGGTAAGAAGGTATATTATGCTGTTGACCTGAGCGACGACGAAGAATAACGCCACAGGGCAACTGGTCATACAATACTTGAGGGAGATGGCGCACACAGCCCCATCTCTCTCAATTTTCTCACAAGAGCGAAAAAAATGTTTCAAATCATTGAATTTTTCGTTGTCTATGACTATATTACAGCCATGAAAAACGTTTTTAATAATCAACAATATGCAGCCAAATACTTTGGCACACTATTTGCTGTTATAGACTTGTTCTATTCATATCCGAACAAAGAAAAATAATTTTTTCGACTTTTTCTTGGTGAATTAAAAAAAATTTCGTACCTTTGCACGCTTAAACTCTATTCAAAATAGATGAGACAACTTAAAATTACAAAATCCATTACTAACCGCGAGAGCGCATCCCTCGACAAGTATCTTCAAGAAATCGGCCGTAAGGAACTCATTACGGTTGATGAGGAAGTCGAGTTGGCACAGCGCATCCGCCAGGGCGACCAGGCAGCTCTTGACAAACTTGTCAGCGCCAACCTGCGCTTTGTCGTTTCTGTCGCAAAGCAGTATCAGAACCAGGGATTGAGTCTTCCCGACTTGATCGACGAGGGAAATCTGGGCCTCATCAAGGCAGCGCAGAAATTCGACGAGACTCGTGGCTTCAAGTTTATCTCCTATGCTGTATGGTGGATCCGTCAATCCATCCTGCAAGCTCTTGCTGAGCAATCTCGCATCGTTAGGCTACCGCTCAACCAGGTGGGTTCGATCAACAAGATCAGCAAAGCCCAGTCACGGTTTGAGCAGGAGCATGAGCGTCGCCCCTCTGCCGAGGAACTTGCCGAGCGCCTTGACATCCCCGTTGACAAAATCAGCGACACGATGAAGGTCTCGGGACGTCACGTCTCGGTGGACGCCCCCTTTGTCGAGGGCGAGGACAACAGCCTGCTGGACGTGCTGCCCAACAACGATTCTCCCATGGCCGATTCGACCCTGAACCAGGAGTCGCTCGCCAAAGAGGTGAACCGTGCGCTGGACCAGCTCAGCCCGCGTGAGAGGGACATCCTGAAGATGTTCTTCGGTATCGGCTGCCAGGAGATGACGCTCGAGGAGATCGGAGCCAAGTTTGACCTGACGCGCGAACGCGTGCGCCAAATCAAGGAGAAGGCCATCCGCCGCCTAAAGGGCCAAAAGAGCAAGTTGCTCAAAGCCTATTTGGGATAACAAGACATTTTAAGTTCAAGCAATCAGGCTGCCTCACAAGGGCAGCTTTTTTTATTCATCCTCATGATTTCCAACCGATATTTGCCAAAAATGGGCAAAAACTTTGTAAATATGAAAATTTGGTTGTAATTTTACCACCTGTTTTTATTAGCGGCAATATTCATTATATCAATAAACAATTAAACTTAGTAACAGACATGAAAAAGATTTTAGCTTTAGTTTGCATGCTGATGCTGGGCATTGGTTTTGCACAAGCACAGGTTAATAGAGGCGAGTCAGCCGTCGGAGTTAATCTGGTTTATGGTACCGAAATCGAGAGTATGGGTCTGGGTGCCCGTTTCCAGTACGGCATCATTGATCACCTTCGTGCCGAGGTCGGTTTCAATGGTTTCTTTGCCCACAAGCACACCACATGGTGGGACGTGAACCTCAACGCACACTACTTGCTGGGGCTGTGGCATGAACAATTTTACTTCTATCCCCTTGTCGGCTTGAACTACACGATGACCAAGGTGAAAATCGATGGCATCTCCGATGAGGAGAACCATGTGGGCCTGAACGTGGGTGCCGGCCTCGAGTATGAGTTGAACGACCACTTCGGAACCAACTTAGAGTTCCGCCACACCATCGTCCGCAAGGGTCTCGACCAAGCCATCATCGGCGTAGGTCTGAACTACAAGTTCTAACAACCTCTCGGACACAATAAGTCAAAACGCAAAAATTGAGGGCTATGCCGATTGGCACAGCCCTCAACTTTTATTTCTCCGCGTTACTGCATCGGTTGGAGTTTGTCGATGGCTCCTGACATAAACGAGGATATGCCGTCGTCTTCTTCGTCCTCGTTGCCGAAGGCATCTTTCACCTTAATCGAGCACAATGAACGCAGCAACTCGAGCGCCGCATTGGCCTTAGGTTTACTGGTGTAAAAATGCCCCTTTCCGTTGAAGATATCATTCAAACCGAAGTCAAAGTAACCATTCACACTGTCGTTGCGTGTCTGGGCAAAGAAGCCTATCAAGGCATTATCAAAGAACTGACGCACGGGTGTCATCTCATAGGCATAGCCCTCTGTCTGCTCATAGTCCAGCATCTTGAGGTACAGGATACCATCGATTACACCGATGCGTATCATCTTGTTGTCATACTGGTAAATATATTCCCCCTCATACATCTCTGGAGCCTGTCCCATCGAATTGGCAAACGCGCTGATCTGCTTTACCACGCCATCAGGATCGGTCGAACGGGTAGCAAGCACCATGTTCCATTCGCCCTCGAGATGGGGATCGCGTGCCAGGCCAACAGTAAACGGGCCATCAACAGTAGAGAGAATACTAGCCAAATCAATCTGGCCGATATAGGGAATCTTGCCGAACATGCCCAGCAACTGCTGGATCTGTTTGAGCTTGACGAAACTATCGCCCTTGATACACATCGTGAAGATATAATCCATCGAGTTGGGGATGGCCTTGAGCACGTCATCACTGGGCTTGCCCAATGTGGAGTTGAGCAACTGTGCATATTCACTGTTCTCGGCAGCATGGACAACGGTATTCATCTCGACCTGCTCCTCATCAATGTCGATGTTGCAGGTGACTGCGTCAATATCACTCTCGGTGAATATCTCGATCAATGGCATCTTTTGGGACAACTCGCGATACACGTCGCTCTTGTTGAGAATCGTCTTCAGGCCCTTGCCCTGAATCCATGCGTTGATGGCGGCATCACGGTTGTGCAGCACAGCCGTCACGTCCTTGTTATCAGTGATGCTGGTCGCCGTTTTGGACAGGATGCCCTTGGCGGCACGGGCTGCACGAGAGACTTCCATTGCCTTGTTCACGGTACCGATGAGCAACACCTCGCCGTCAATGACATAAATGTTGTCTCCCACATACATGCAATCCAGCCCCTCGACCTTCTCAAAGTCACCCCCGACACGCAGTGCAAGCGTCTTGCGGGCCTTAGCGGGATCATCAAGAGCAGCAATCACCACGCGCCCGAAGGTCTTGGCCGTGAAGAAGGCATACGCCTTGCTGTCGGTGTCAATTCCCATCTGAGGCAAGTCGCTGAGCAAGATGCACAATGGCGACGTGTCATTCTCATCTACCGTCTGCCTCAAGGACTTAGGCAACACTATTTTGCCGTCATCGAGCAATCCTGCTTTCTTAAGGATATGAGGCACATCCAGACTTACCACGCCGGTGGCGTCGGCAGGAATCATCTTTTCAAGGCCGTCACTGGCGCACCCTGTCATCAAGAGCACGAGCAACGCCACTGCAGCCACATTTTTCAGCCATCTATTCAGCATGACCATTATAACCAATTTATTGATGGTAATACATGTTTCACTTGAGGCAAAAAGCCCCCTTACGAAGGCACAAAGTTACGACAAGTTTGCCACAAGTCACGCAAAAAAATAGCTTCTTTTCCTATTCTTTTCACCAATAATGATAGAATCGATGATTTTTTGTGTAAATATAGGAGTTAATTCAAAAAAAAGCACTATATTTGAACATTCAAAAATTGCAGTATTCAAGAACCATTAACCAAACAAGGAAAACAAAATGAACGACATCACTGATATTCTTAGAGAGCTGCTCGACCGCTACAGCAACACACCTGAGCTTGATGAGGAGTTTGAGCGCATGATGCGCGAGGACAAGGAGTTCGTGGAAGAATACACCGTATGGTGTGAAGAGAACGGCTTCACCGTCAAGGACGGTTACCGTGACTTCATCAACGAGATTATCGAGTCACAGGATTCCTATTGGGACAATTATCAGGAATTTGGTAACAACATTTAATACTGTCAACAGCTTCTGCCATAAAGAATGTACCAAGATAATAAAAGAGACCGCAGTTTTGCAGCCGAGTGGGACAAGCAAGACGGCATACTCATCGCGTGGCCCAACATGGGAACAGACTGGGCCGACATGATTGATGAGATCACAGCATGCTATGTAGAAATAACGCGCGCCATCCTTGAGGACGAGGACGAGCGCGTGCTGATTGTTGCCAACGATGAGACAGAGGTGCGCTCAGCGCTGGGCCCCGATGTGGACTGGAGTCGCATCATCATTGCTGTGATGCCCATCAACGACACATGGGTGCGAGATTATGGCCCCATTGCCGTCTATCATGATGGCCAGCTGTCACTTGCCAACTTCACCTTCAATGCCTGGGGCATGAAATTTGCCGCCGACTGCGACAATCAGGTCAATTCCAGGCTGGATGAGTTAAAGGTGTTCAAGATGCCGTTGCTCAATTACCGTGACCTGGTGCTCGAAGGTGGATCTATCGAGACCGACGGCAACGGCACAGTGATGACAACGACTTGCTGCCTGACAGCCCCCAACCGCAACGACACCCTATCCCGTGAACAGCTCGAGCACACCTTGCTAGAGCGTCTAGGATGCGTGAAGATGCTGTGGCTGGACCACGGGAGCCTCGTGGGCGACGACACCGACGGGCACATCGACACGCTAGCGCGCTTCGCACCCGGCGGCGTAATCATTTATACAGGTTGTGACAATCCCGAGGACGAGCATTTCCAGCCCTTGATGAAGATGGAAGAGCAACTCAAGCAGTTCACCGACGCCGACGGCAACCATTACCACCTGATCAAGCTGCCGTTGCCTAACCCCATCTATGAACACGAGTATTTCCGCTTGCCAGCCTCCTATGCCAACTTCCTGAACACCAACAACCAGGTGCTGGTACCTGTCTATGGCCAGCCCGAAAACGACGTTAAGGCCTGCCAGCTAATCGGTGAGGCATTCCCTGGCCGAAAGGTAGTTGCCATCGACTGCCGGCCCCTCATTCAAGAGCATGGTTCATTGCATTGCGCCACCATGCAGTTGCCGAAAGGGGCGTTGGCAGAGAACAAAGATAGATAATCATTATTAGATATTTGATTGACACACTGACTCATGAAGATAGGTATCATTCAGCAACGTAACAGCAGCGACATCAAGGCCAACCGCCAGTCGCTGATCAACGAGATAAAACAACTCGCCAGCATGGGTGCACAACTTGTCGTCCTGCCTGAGTTGCACGACTCGCTCTACTTCTGTCAGGTAGAGAGCGTGGACAATTTTGACCTCGCTGTGCCCATTCCCGGCAAAGTGACCGAGGAATATGCTGCAGTAGCACGCGAGTGTGGCATTGTGCTCGTCACCTCATTGTTCGAAAAGCGTGCTACGGGCCTTTACCATAACACGGCGGTGGTCTTTGACACCGACGGCAGTGTGGCAGGCCAGTACCGCAAGATGCACATCCCTGATGATCCCGCCTATTACGAGAAATTCTACTTCACGCCTGGCGATATGGGATTTGTCCCCATCGAGACCTCATTAGGCAAATTGGGCGTGATGGTGTGCTGGGACCAGTGGTACCCTGAGGGGGCACGCCTGATGGCAATGCGTGGTGCCCAACTACTCATCTACCCCACCGCCATCGGTTACGAAAGCAGCGACACGCCCGATGAGCAGGAACGCCAACGTGAAGCGTGGACCACCGTACAGCGCGGCCACGCCGTAGCCAACGGCCTGCCCGTCATCACCGTGAACCGTGTAGGGCATGAACCCGACCCGTCAGGCCAAACCAATGGCATCCAGTTCTGGGGCAGCAGTTTTGTTGCAGGTCCACAGGGTGAACTCATCTACCGCGCCCCCAATGATGCCGAAGACCTGCAGGTCATCGATGTTGATATGGAACGTAGCGAACAAGTGAGACGTTGGTGGCCATTCCTGCGCGATCGCCGCATTGAATGCTACGGTGACCTCAACAAGCGCTTTCTGGATTAATGGTTACCTCGAATAGAACACACCCATTTGTCCTCTTGGTCTATCATTAGGCCAACAAGACAAATGGGTGATTTATTTATGTTTTAGAGGGATTAAGCCTGGCCTTCGTCCTTGGGACCGCCAAAGGCATCCTTCAGGAAGTCCTCCGCTTTATCCACTACTTCCTCGGCAGCTTTGCCGACCTGCTCAAGAGCATCATCAGCCTTGTCAAGGACACTCTCCTCGCCTTCCTTGGGTTCAAAGGCCTCCTTAGCTTTCTGACTCAAGTCCTGAGCGACCTCGGTAGCGGCAGCAGTGCCCTGCTCCACAAAGTCCTTGGCCTTGTTGATCATCTCACCTGCAGCGGCGGCGCCTTCACCAAACATCTCTTTAGCCTTATCCAGCAAGCTGGGCTCGCCTTCCTTAGCCTCAAACATCTGTTTTGCCTTCTCCAGGAAATCCTGGCTCATTTCGCCAGCGGCAGTAGTGCCTTTCTCGACCATCTCCTTGAGTTGGTCAAGCACACCAGCTTCGCCATCTTTGCCATCAAACATTTCCTTGGCTTTGTCAAAGATACTGGGGTCACCGTCCTTGCCCTCAAACACGCCTTTGAGGTTGTCAAACACGTTTCCCTCGCCTTTGGTGGCGTCATCGAGCATACCTTTCAACTGATCAAATATGCTACCACCCTCTTTCTTCATTTCCTCGTTGGGTGCCTGCTCGGCATTCTTCATTTCCTCATCCATGATTAATATATCCCGTATTTATTGGTCATTTGCCTACTCCCTTTCAAGCGTTTCGGCGTTCTCTGCCCCCAAATTTACACATAATTGTTTAAACGACAACAATTCTGCATCAATTTTTCAGTCTTCTATAATACTCCTACTAAGATAAGTAGTCATAAAAAAGGTGACGCGGGGCATCACGCCTCACGCCACCATCACTATTATTAACCTATAATACTTAAATAATACTTACTTTACTTCTTCGTAGGTAGTATCTTCAACATTGTCACCACCCTGGTTGGGTGCTCCGCCGGTAGGACCGCCCTGGAAACCGGCACCGCCCATGCTACTGGGGTCGAAGCCTGCGCCTTGAGGTCCGCCTTGAGCGCCACCAGCCTGCTGGTACATCTTCTCGAACAGGGAGTTCAGCTCGGCTGATGCGGTGTCGATGGCAGCAAGGTCTTGGCTCTTGTGGGCATCCTTGAGCTTGTTCAGGGCACCCTCAATCTGACCCTTGATGTCGGCGGGCAGCTTGTCACCGCTGTCCTTGAGCACCTTCTCGGTTTGGAAGATGAGGGCGTCAGCGCCGTTGATCTTGTCGATGCGCTCCTTCTCGGCGGCATCGGCGGCAGCGTTGGCCTCGGCCTCGTCCTTCATGCGCTGGATCTCGGCGTCGCTCAAGCCGCTGGAGGCCT
>JAEEGJ010013569.1_pt1 | contig 19691 bp, 13 predicted proteins | sample 8958761 | NCBI WGS metagenome assembly JAEEGJ01 (sample SAMN16246546, study PRJNA631951) | gut metagenome | biome: gut microbiome; feature: rumen; material: RS-attached | host: Bos | place: Iran: Karaj | collected 2018-10 | reverse complement strand
TGATGTACTTCCTCTATCTGCTTATCTGGCGCAGAATCCGGGGGTATACCGGCGACTGCTGCGGAGCGGTCTGTCTGCTTGTTGAGCTGACGGTCATCCTCGTCGTCTGTTCGCAGAACATATCAATTCCCGAATTATGAAGCGCGTTATACTCATCACCGGCGGACAGCGCTCAGGCAAGAGCACCCAAGCCGAGCAGCTGGCACTCTCGCTCAGCCCGAATCCCGTCTATCTTGCCACGGCCCATATCTGGGACGACGAATTCCGCCAGCGGGTGCGCCGCCATCAGGAGCGGCGCGGGCCGCAGTGGACGAACATCGAAGAGGAGCGCGAGCTGAGCCGTCACGACCTGACGGGGCGCGTCGTCGTCATCGACTGCGTCACGCTCTGGCTGACGAACTTCTTCTTCGCCAATGACTCCGATGTAGAGAAGTCGCTTGAATCAGCCAAACTTGAGTTCGACGCTTTCACTGCCCACGATGCCACCTATATCTTCGTAACCAATGAGATTGGCCTCGGCGGTGTCAGCGACAATGCCATCCAGCGCAAATTTACCGACCTTCAAGGCTGGATGAACCAATATATCGCAAAGAAGGCTGACGAAGTCATTCTTATGGTAAGTGGAATAGCCATCAGAATCAAATGAAGGCGATTATATACAATTAGACCCTAATAGATGAAAAGGCAGTCAAAACGGCTGCTTAGAAGTATTTATAATAAATAAAAAAAGTAAAGGATATGAAATCATTAAAGAAATATATGAATAATTCTCGTATAAGTAAAATTGTAAAAGAGGCAGTTGTACGAGCAATAGATAGTGTTATAAATGAGGGTATTGATTTTGACCCACATACCAAAACTGTTTCATATAATCCTTCACACGAAGAAAATGTTGATACGTCTATTGAACATAATCCAACAATGGATGGGGATATAGTTCCGAATGTCCAAGTTTGGTCTATTTTTAAAAGGAAAAGAGGACTTCGTGGTGATGGAAATCCACTTGTTTATGCACTTAAAGGTGAGGGTGGATGGACATTTCGTGATGAAAGTGACAGAAATGCAATAGAACAACAATTTGATGCAATTGCCACTAAATTTGCAAATATGTATTCTGTTGGTGTAACAATTCTAATGCCAAGTGGAAATGAATTAAATACACATATTGCAGATATCGTGATGTCCAAAAGTAAGAATGCAGAACTCATAGAGGGAGTTATTTGCAAACTTACTACTGAGGAAGTTGATGAAATTGTTCTTGACTTTAACTCAAAATTCAGGGAATATTACAAAGAAAAGTTTAATGCTGCCTATTACCAATTAGGAAATTATCTTGACCAAATGGATAAAGAAAGAAAAGGTCAGTTTTCAAGGCATCTGATAAAAGATTCTGAAATGAGAGATGTACTTGATTCAACTCTAAAACTTAGTGATGATAGATTTGCCGTATTTGCAAATAAGATAAATGGTCAAGACGTTCTTATTATTGATGATACCATTAGTAGGGGACAATCAATAAAAGAGGCTTGTCAGATAATGTTAGAATCTTATGCCCCTAAGAGTATTACAGTGCTTACACTTTTATCAAAATTAAAATAATGATGAAGGGTCTAATAGTATATAGTTGCCCAAATGAAAACATTCAACATACACCCCGTCGACCGCTCGATTCAACCTGTGATTCAGCAGAAGATTGATAACCTGAACAAGCCCAAAGGCTCGCTTGGGCGGTTGGAGGAACTGGCCATGCAGGTGTGCCTTATCCAGCAGACGCTACAGCCAAGCCTGGCACATCCTTGTCACTTGCTTCTCGGCGGCGACCACGGCATTGAGCGCGAGGGTGTCAGCGTGTCGCCGCGTGAAGTGACGTGGCAGCAGATGCTGAACTTCACCCGTGGTGGCGGCGGTGTCAACATGTTCTGCCGTCAGCATGGCTTCAAGCTGCGCATCGTCGATGTGGGTGTCGATTACGACTTCACGGGCGTCCCCGGCATCATCGACCGCAAGATAGCCCGCGGCACCCGCAACTTCCTCTACGAGCCCGCTATGACCGACGACGAGTTCAACCGCGCCTTGCTCGTGGGCGTCGACTTAGTCGACGCCTGTACCGCCGAGGGCTGCCGCATTGTGAGCATCGGCGAGATGGGCATCGGCAACACTTCGCCCTCCAGCATCTGGATGCACCTCTTCGGCCATATTCCCCTGAAGGACTGCATAGGTGCAGGGGCAGGACTCGACAAGCCTGGTATTCAGCACAAATACGATGTACTTTCTCGTGCGGTAGAGCGGTATCACGGCGATCCGCTCCGCTACTTCGGCGGTTTCGAGATGATTGCGGCCATCGGGGTCATGCTCCGTGCTGCCGAGCAACACCTTATTATATTAGTCGACGGCTTTATTATGACTGCCTGCGCCATCGCAGCCATCCGGCTTTATCCCGCCTCTCAGGATTATATGGTCTTTACCCACCAGGGTGACGAGAGTGGTCATAAGAGGATGCTTGATATTGTAGACGCCAAACCCCTGCTCAGTCTTGGCCTGCGCCTCGGCGAAGGCACGGGTGCCCTTTGTGCCTTCCCCATCATCGACTCCGCCGTGCGTATGATGAACGAGATGAACAACTTCGCGTCGGCGAAGATTACCAAATACTTCTGAGGGCAACCAACAGCACCATCATCATCACCTCAGCCGTCCGGTTTATGCGGACGGCTGTTTTCATATCGTCAGTTGTCAGCGGACGGTCGTTGGTGCCGATGTAGGGCTTCGGGAAGAGCTGACCGAAGTAGTAGTGCGGGCCGCCGAAGCGACAGTTGAGTATTCCGGCCAGTGCCGCTTCCGGGTAGCCGCTGTTGGGCGAGGCGTGGTTACGGCCGTTCTTCCAGACGAACGTCGCGAGCTGCGGTTTCCCCGCAGCCACCACCATCAGCAGGGCGGTGAGTCGGGCGGGAATGTAGTTGGCAATGTCGTCGATATGGGCTGCCCAGCAGCCGAACTGTCGGTAGCGTTCGGTCTTGTAGCCAATCATCGAGTCGAGCGTGTTCACCATCTTGTAGGCCAGCATACCCGGAACACCGAGCAGCGCCAGCCAGAAGAGTGGGGCGATGACGCCGTCGCTGAGGTTTTCGGCCAGCGTCTCGAGGGCAGCCGTCCGCACTTCCTGTGCAGAGAGTTCGGAAGTGTCGCGCCCGACGATGCGCGCCACCTGTCGCCGTCCTTCGTCGAGTGAGCGGTCGAGGGCAATGAATACGTCGCGTACTTCGCGGATGAGCGTCGTTCCGGCGAGGCAGTAGAAGACGATGAGCGTGTCGAGGAGAAGCCTCGCCTCTGTGGGGATGAAACGTCGCAGGAGCCAGATGCCGAAGAACACGGCGGCAATCAGCGCGACAGCCGTGACAGCGCCCTTCGCCCGTCGGTGGCTGCCCTTGTTCAGGCGATGTTCGCAGAAGGCAATGGCTTTGCCGAACCACACGATGGGGTGCGGCAGCCACTGGGGGTCGCCCAGTGCGAGGTCGAGCAGCCAGCCTGCGAGCAAGGGTAGTACGGCCAATAACCAGTCATTCATAACGGCTGCAAAATTACAAAAAATCTTTGGCTTTCTACCGTACCTTTGCAAAAAAACTTCAGATGCAAACCATTTGCAAACCTAATGCAAACAACAATCGTTGCTTGTGTGCAGGGAATTGCTTAACTTTGCATGCAAAAACAAGAGCAATGAAACAAATACTATTATGGATGGCTTTGTGCCTTGTGCTTGGGTGCAACTATAAGAACGCCGACGACCAGTACCTCCTTCAGGGTGCCTGGACGCTCCGGCTGGTGGAATATCCGTATGAACTTCCTAATGATACGCTGTCAGAACAGGAGGGAACGGCTCTCCAACTTTACGACGGCGACAGCATGATGTACCAGTGCTGGCTGACCAAGACGGAGTCGGGACTGGTGGTTAGGCCCGGCTCGCAATGCGCCATAACCCTGATCGACAAGGGCGGCGGCGAACACGTGTATATAGAAGGTGACGACCCGCGACCGCTGACCGTCAAGGACGACTCGACGATGGTCATCCAGCGCAATGGCGTGCTCTATACCTATCGCCGTGCCGACAACGTTGCTGAGGAATGGGGCACGGAAATCAGGAACATCGTCGTGGCAGACTCCAGAAGGGACAACTCAGAAGAAAGACCAAGCTATGTGTTCTCGGCTAAGGAGCGCCAGCAGGCTAACTATATACAGTGGCTCATGGCAACCATTGCAATTGTCATCGTCCTTGCTGCGTCGAGCAATATCGTCGCCCGCCGCCGTCGTAGGCAGCTGCAACTCCAGCTTCAGCAGATTCAGGAGGTGTGGCAGGAACGTCCGCAAACCGTCAGACAGGCTATTGAGTCGGTAGAGACGGCCTACTTCGCTTCCGACCGTTACGAGGCATTGCAGCGCCGCATCGCTACCGGGCAGCGGCTAAAGGATGATGACTGGCAGGAGATAGAGGGCCAGATCAGGAAAGTATATCCGGGCTTTATCAGTCAGCTGCGCGGGCTGCATAGCATGTCGGAACTCGAATACCAGACGTGTCTGCTCATCAAACTTCGCATCGCGCCGAAGGACATCTCCGCCGTGCTGGCACGCGACATGAGTACCATCAGCACCGTGCGCAGCCGACTCTACAAGAAGGTGTTCGGACGGAAGGGCGGCGCCCGCGAGTGGGACGAATTCATTCTTTCCATCGGTGCCTGAACTAATTGCAAAGCGAATGCAAATCAGATGCAAACTCAGATGCTTGGAGCAAGAGCAGAAAGTGCTTACCTTTGCAGCGTCAATTCAACAAATGTCTAACCAAACAAAAAACGTAAAACTTATGAAGAAGGTAATGTTAGTAATGGCAGTGGCACTCATGAGTGCGCTGCAGGCAAGTGCTCAGAATGGACGGAACAGCGAGAGCCATCCGAGTTCACTCGGAAATGGCCGAGTCGTGACGGACAAAGACAAAGTCAACGCGAAAGTTGACGATAAGGAAATCGTCGGCGTGTGGTTCATGGAGTCGATGCAGTGGGAGGGCGAGAAGAAAGTAATGTGCGGCAAGCAGACCGGTTACATCCAGTTCAAGTACTATGGTGCCGACGGTGAGTATGCCTGCGCCGAGATTGCCCTGACCAAGGAGGGTAAGTGCGTGGTGATACCTCACGAGTACGGCACCTACTACCTCAAGGACGGCTGGTACATGGAGATGGGGCGCGAACCTATCAAGGACGCCGTCATCCTGACTGACAAGAGCACCTACAAGGGAACGTGGAAGAAGCGCCACGACATCTGGAAGAAACAGAAGGCGATACCCGAAAAACTGCGCAAGTACATCGTCGACTGCTGCCGGATGAAGGACACGCCTGCCGACATCCAGCAGCTCATCAAGCAGACGATGTTTCAATAGATATCATAAAGCTTTAAGTAAAGTTAGTATATACAAAACGAGTAGTACCCGGGACGATTCTGGAGGCCGCAGCGATGCTCCCTCCAGAATTCTTACTTACACAGTTCCGTAATATATCTGTCAAGGTCGGTGCCGCTACCGTCCTTGCCCGTCAGCTTGGTATAGAGGCGGCGGCGCAGGTTGCTGACGTTACTCTTGGTGCAGACCATGAGGACCGACATCTGCAAAGGGCTGCACTTGATGACTATGAGGCCGACGACGTGGCGCTCCTGTTCAGTCATGGTCTGGTCGGGCTGGTGCTCAGCGTACTGCTGCTGGAGGGTAGCGAATAGCTGGGGATGCTGACGGTCAATCTCGCTGCGGAGAGCCTGCCACTCCTCGGCTGTCGGGTGGGCATCCTGTGAGGAGAGGTCGTGGAAGCGGCGGGCAATGTCTGTATCGAGTATTCCCCGCTTCATCTGACTGCGCAGCGAATGAAGCATATCGGCATACTCTCGGTTCTGCTCCAGTGTTTCGCGGTGTTCACGCCTTAGCTTATAGAGGTAGTATGCAGCAAAACCGACGACCGCTAAGAGCAGCAATAGCCCGCAAGCGAGCAAAGTTCGTTCATGTTCCAGCTCCAGCTCGTGATTGATGAGCACATTGCGCTGGCGGTACTCGTCCTCATTCTCCAAGAAGCGGTCTTTCTTCACGGCGAAGTAATAAGTAACGGCATGGTCGGTATAGTAGTTACGCTGGCTGTAGTCAGGGTCACGGTCGGGGAATTTCTGGTAAAGATCCAAAAGTCTGCGGTAGCCATAGAAGCGGACATAGTTCCACGGATGGTCAAGGCGGCTGTAATAGTGGTGTGCGGAGTCGAAATCGCCCAATCGCAGGTGGTAGTCGCCAAGCAACTCCCAGTACTGTATGGCGGCATACGACCCCACATGCTCCAAATCCTCATGAGTGTACTGCTCGTAGCGTTGCATCCAAAGCTTCATCGAGTCGGGCAAATTGGCCTCCTGCATTTCGAGGAAAGGCCCCACGTCTTTGCGCCCATTGAAGAATGCCTCTTTGCCTCCCGCGCAGTTGATAAGTCCTTCAAGATACTTGCGGTCATAGTTCAGGAGGTAGGACATATAGGGAACGAAGGCATCGACAGCCCAGTCCTTACGTCCCCGCTGCCACAGTTCGCTGAAAGCCTGGTAGGCAGTAGGCAGGAATTGAACATCGTCATTCACTGTCAGTGCCACATTCGCTTCCTGCCCCATGCATCTATAATATAATAATGTGTCGCCCGCCTGCTGTGCCAGCTTCATGCCTCGCCGTGCCGTTTGCTTTGCTAACTCATCGTCAAAGGAGAACTGCTGGTTGATGCTCCACTCGTAGCATATCTCGGCCAGGGCACGCGGGTCGAAGTCTGTACTCAGCGAGTCCACACAGTCTGCGGCCATCTCGTAGGCGAAGCCCTCGTACATCAGCGCCCCGTGGCGGCGGTACATCTTCGCCATCATGCGCCACGCCTGCTGCAATTCGCGCGGTGACCCATGCCGCTCCATATAGAAGAGCACCGCCCGTGCGTCGGAATCGTTAGGCATCACTTCGTAATTGTCCGTGGCCTCTAATAGGTCATTCAGCATCTGCACCTGACGTTCGTGCTCAGATTGGCAGGAAGTCAGCATCGCCATCAACAGGCAAAGAATTGTAGCTGTTTGTCTCATAACGGCTGCAAAATTACAAAAAATCCTTGGCTTTCTACCGTACCTATGCAAAAAAACTTCAGATGCAAACCATTTGCAAACCGAATGCAAACAACAATCGTTGCTTGTGTGCAGGAAATTTTTTTGCGGTCTATATTACCACTTCCACCACTTTTTGTGCTATCTCATTGTGAATAAGTGTGTTGGAAGGTGGTAATAAGGGTGGTGGAAGTGGAGCTATATTACCACTTCCACCACTACTTCTGTAGTTTCTGCAAGGCTGGCTGGCCGAAACGGCGCACTTCCTTGCTTCTCAGGATACACTTCACGACCGTTCCAAGGCCGTTGGAACGCCGTTCCGGCAGCCCAGGAACGATTTTCCTGCATCGTCGGAACACAGGAGGTGGCCATGATTGGCTGCAATCGGCTCAAGAAAGTCGGGGGATTGGCCTCCTTTTTGAGAGAAAACCGCCCATTTTTTGTCGGTAAATATGCTGAAGTGGTAATATAATACCACTTCCACCACTATTAATACCACCATGTAATATACAGATAATCAGAAAGATAAACCGAAAGTGGTAATAGTGGTATTATTTTTCCCAAAAAATCGAGTTGTGGTGTTGGAATCTATGAGAAGAAGGTTAAGTCAGGTTCTATTCCTCGAAGGATTCCTTCGCCCGTCATCTCATTTCCAACCTCACAGTACGCAAAATGACGAAAAAAGCTTGAAAACTACTTGTAAACTGAGTTTACAAATCTCTTTTATACCAAATAAACGCCTTTTTGCGTTATAGTAGGTTAGGAAAACGAAGCATTCGTTTGTCTCTATGATAAAACGTGAGCAACGAAAGATGAATCAGAGTACACTGGAAAAACTGTTCCGGCAACACCATGCCCGCCTGCTGGCCGAGGCTCGCGGCATGCTCTACGACGACGCCGAGGCACAGGACGTGGTGAGCGAACTCTTTGCCGAGCTGCTGCGACGCCTGCCCGAGGTGGAGAGTGGCCGCGAACTGGCTTACCTCTGTGAGAGCGTGCGCAACCGCTGTCGCAATGTCCTCGCCCGCAAGACGCTGACGGAGCGGGTGACGCATCTCTATGCCCTCGACCAGCCGACGGCGACAGAAGATGAGGAGAAGGAGCGGCTCGACCGTCTTCAGGCTTTCATCCGGACGGGACTGACCGAGGCTCAGCGTCGTGTGTTCCAGCTGCGCTTCGGCGAGGAACTGAAGTACCGTGAGATAGCTGCCGAGCTGGGCATCAGCGAGGTGGCGGTGTACAAGCATCTTGTTGCTGCAATTACGCGAATCAAGAACCATTTCAACCCCTGACGATCATGGAGACGAACGACAAACTAATGACACTGCTGCGGCTGATGGACGAGCCGGAAGCAATGACCGAGGCACAGTTGGAGGAACTGCTCTCGGACGAAGAAGTGCGCACAGCCTACAATCTGATGGCTGACTGTAAGAAGCTTTACCAGATGCCTCACACCCAACCCTTGAGAGTGAAGTGGCTGCAGCTGGGGCAGAAATTCCGAATTGCCGCTGTCTTCCTCGGTGCAGTCCTACTTTGTGGACTGGCTTGGGCAATCATTCCACATATCATATCTTCCCATACGGATTCGCCCCAATCGGCACAGGTAACTGCTCCCCTCCCTCACAGGGAGGGGCAAGGGGGTGGGTCGCTTCTCCGCTTCGACGACGTGCGCCTCGACAGCATCCTCGCCGTCGTCTCGGCCCACTACGGCAAGGCTGTCAGCTTTCGTGATGAGGAGGCCAAGGGCATGAAGTTCATCATGACATGGAACCCCGACACACCGCTCTCCGACTTCATCGACGGTCTGAACCTGTTCGACGGACTGAGCCTGACCCTGCAACGCGATACCATCTTTGTAGAGACCGCTAAAGATAAAATATGAAACGGCAACTGTTATTCCTCCTTTTTTGTCTGTCATTGAGCGGCGCAGCAGCACAGGTCAGCCATGATTTCCACAATACCGCGCTCACCGAGGCCCTGCGCACTATTGAGCTGGGACAGCAGGAGTACAACATCACCATCCTCTCCGACGGTCTCGACAAGCTGCACACCTCAGCCAAGGTGAGAAACCTCACCGTGCCCGAGGCCGTGAGGCTCGTCTGCAAGAAGCTGCCCGTCAAGGTGAAACAGCGGGGACGCCTTATCACCGTTCAGGCCAAGCGGGGTTGGCGGCCTGCCGTGGAAAAGGTAAGCCTCGTGGGACCGGTGGAAGACGGCTTCCTGAAGATGCCGCTGCCCGACGCACGGGTGTCGGTATTTACGACGGACAGCGCGGTGGTTGTAGACTCAGCATCTATGATACGTTTTTACAATGGCAGCGAGCGCCTCGTGATGGCACAGTTCGTTGCGCCGGTGCGACCGGGCCGTGAGTACTTGGTGCGGGCCCGGCTGAAGGGCTACGACGACAAGTGGCAGCGGGTGAGCGTTGCGGCCACGGAGAGAGAGGACGTACATGTGCCTACGCTGAAGATGCACAAGATGAGGAACATCAACCTGAAGGAGGTGGTGGTGACGGCCACCAGGGTAAAGTTCTTCTGGCGAGGTGACACACTGGTCTACGATGCCACGGCCTTCAACCTGCCCGAAGGCTCGATGCTCGACGACCTGATACGCCAGCTGCCGGGCGTGACGATGAACGACCAGGGCGAGATATTCGTCAACGGACGCAAGGTGGACGAACTGCTGCTTGGCTCGCGCTCGTTTTTCGGCGGCAACAAAAAGGTGCTGATGGAGAATCTGCCCTACTACACGGTGAAGAACCTGAAGGTATATGAGAAGCAGACAGACAGGAGTGCGGCCTTAGGCTATGACGTGGAGCCGCGAAGCTATGTCATGGACGTGAACCTGAAAAACGAATACAGTCAGGGCTATATCGGCAATGTGGAAGGGGCCGCTGGCACCCACGACCGGTGGCTGGGGCGCGGGTTCCTCCTCGGCTTCACCGATCGGCTGCGACTGACCTTGGTGGGCAATGCCAACAACGTGAACGAGCAGCGCCACATCGGGCAGTCGGGCCAGTGGAGTCCTGCCCGCCAGCCTCAGTCGCTGACCACGACGCGCAGCGTGGGGGCGGAAATCAACTACCACTCCGCAGGCGACGTCATAAAAGAGACGCTGCGGGCGGACTACGCGTCCTCCGCCGACGAGCAGACCATGAGCCAGCGCCGGGAGCGGTTTCTCGAAGGTCTCAAGCCTACGTCGCTTTCGGAATCGTTCCACCACACGGGCAACCGGAAGCTGACGCTGAACAACGCCTTCACGCTGACCAAACCGATGTATCTGTATGCCGTTGCCCATTTCGACTACGCCAAACGTGACGGCTCGTTCAACTCTGCATTCGACGAATGGAATGATTCGTTGACCGTTTCGCAGCGCACCGTCGGAATGAGCGAAGGCAGAGCCTGGAGCGGCTATGTAGAGGTACAGGGTTCGTTCAACATCAACAAAGAGAAGAAACAAAACATTTCGTTCTACGCCAAGGCAGAGCACGACAACGACGAAACCCAGCAAGCCCACCGCTACACCCAAACAATGCGCTCAACGGTTCCCCCGTTGAGTGCCCAGCACAACACCAACGACCTCTTCAACCGAAGCACGTGGGGCGTGGCACATGTGGGCAGTGCCAAAGAGATAGCCAAGAACTTCTACATCAACCTTACCGACTTCTTCGACATCCGCAAACAGCACAACCGCGATTACCTCTATCATCCTGACACACTGCTACTCCCCTCGCAGATAGATGCCCTTACGGCCATCACTGACCTAAGGAACTCCTACGACAGCCGAGACTTCGACTGGACTAACAACCTCATCGTCATGCTCGTGAAGAAAGCCTACTATACGCACCCTGACTTTCACATAAAGGTGGACTATGCGCCGTGGCAGCTCTATTTGCGCTTGCCCGTGCAATATGAGCGGCTACACTATAAGCGTGGCGTGCTCGACACGTTGGCCCGCCAGACTGTGTTTGTGCCGAACTTCAGCTTTGACTACCGCAACGTGTGGAAAGGCGGACAGCGCGACGTTAGGTTCCATACCGAATTTCATCAGGAGCGCACCCTCTTGATGGACCGCATCAACATCTACGATGACAGCCAACCGCTCATCGTAAAGTTAGGCAATCCCGACCTGAAACCCTCGGCTGTTACCAAAGTCAGTGCAGAGTACTACGACAACGCGGGGCGAAACAAAGCGATGTATCACCTCGCTGCCTCCTTCAACTACCATCACCGCGACGTGGCGCAGTCGTTGACCTACAATCCTGCCACTGGCGTCTATACCTACAAACCCATGAACATCAGTGGAGCCTGTGGAGCCTTAGTTATGTTCAGCACTGACCAAAATATCGGCGAGAAGCGCTATTGGACATGGCACGTCAGCGCAGGTGCCCTGTGGGATCACTCCAAGGACCACGCTATGTTGGAGAACGATACGGAGAGCCACGTCAACACCGTGAACACCCTCGGACTCAACAGTGGTGCCAACATCCGATTCAACCGCAAAAGCCTTAACATCCGTGCCGTAGGCTATATTAACTGGCGGCGCAGCAATGGCAATATGCAGAATCATTCTACCCTCAGCGCCCTTGAATACCACTATGGTTTAGAAGGCTATTACACGCTGTCGCCAACCAAGACTTCCTTTGCAGCCGATGGCACTATGTACAGCCGTCGCGGATATGGCAGCAGCGAACTGAACACCGACGACTTCGTGCTGAACGCCTCCGTCAGCCAGCCCCTGTTCAAGGGCAAGCTCATCGCCCGCATCGAAGCCTTCGACCTGCTGCACCAGCTGTCCTCCACACAGTACGACATCAACGCCCAGGGACGAATCGTAACCAGGTACCGCTCCCTGCCGCACTACGTCATGCTGCATCTGGTGTATCACTGGAATAAGAACCCAAAGAAGAAATGACAGGAACATGAAGAGACAAATCATCATCATAGCCTTGTTCTGGATAGTACAGATTGTCGTAGCACAGAATGTCATCCCACTTATCTCGGCCTTGAAGACCATCGAAAGTAGTCAGTCGGAATATAATATTGACATTATGAGCGACGGTCTGGACAGTCTGTATACTGCGGAAATGATTGACGGCCTTAATACCGTCAATGCCGTCCGCAAGGTGTGCAAGGGCCTGCCCGTGAAAGTGAAGGTGCATGGAAAGCGCATCTATGTGCAACACGAACGGGGGAAGGCTGTGCGCAAACTCACGCTAAAAGGCGAGGTGCAGGACATCCGCGCCCACAAGCCCCTCATCGGGGCCACCGTGGCACTGCTAAGTGCCGACAGCACTGTCATCGCACAGAAGGAAGCCCGTCAGCACTGGTATGCTGAAGGGTTTGACTGGGAGACCAGTGAGTTCTCTTTCGACATGCCAGCAATGCCCGCCAAGTATATCTTCCGCATCAGCCATGTCGGTTTCAAGACTACATACGTGGACTACAAACTGGATCGCATCGGCAGGCGCGAGCACGAGCGGGGACTGCCACCGTTCTACTTAGCACCGCAGTCCACCGTGCTACAGGAGGTGGTGGTTACAGCCTCGAAGGTGAAGTTCTACTACCGTGGTGACACCCTGATATATAATGCCGATGCCTTTATCCTGGCCGAGGGGTCGATGCTCGACGCCCTCATCGGCCAGCTGCCAGGCGTGGAGCTGAAGCGCGACGGCCGCATTTACCACAACGGCAAGTTCGTCGACGACCTGCTGCTTAACGGCAAGCAGTTCTTCAGCCACGACCGCAAGCTGATGCTCGAGAACCTGCCCGCCTACACCGTGAAGGACATCGCCATCTACAACAAGCAGACCGACGAGAACGAGTGGCTCGGCATCAAGGACGAGCACTCGCAGCGCTATGTCATCGACGTGCGGCTGAAGAAGGAGTACATGATAGGCTGGATAGCGAACGTTGAAGGGGGAGCAGGCACCGACGACCGATACCTCGCCCGTCTCTTTGCCATGCGCCACTCCGACTTCTCTAACCTGGCCGTCATTGCCAATGCCAATAACCTGGACGACGACAGCCGTCCGGACGAAAGCAACAGCTGGCAGCGCGGACAGACCAACGACCTGCGGCGCACGGAGCGTGCCGACCTGCACTTCAACGTCAGCGACCGCAACAAGCGTTGGGAGTTTGCCGGCGAGGCTTCCGTCAACCACCAGACGACCGAGGGCGAGAGCCGTACCATTCGCCAGAACTTCCTACCCACGGGCGACACCTATGACCATAGTTTCAGCAGTCGTGAGAACGAAGACCTGCGTTTCTCTACATGGCAGAGTTTCTATCGCAATCACAAGAATGTGCGCTGGCACATAGACCCAAGCCTGAACTACCACCGCTTCGACCATAGCTCGGGAATGACCTCGGCCACGTTCAACGCCCCCGTCGCCAATGTCAGCCGCCAACTGCTCAACGACCTCTACAGCCCTGCCTCCACTCGCATCAGCCTGCGCGACACGCTGGTGAACCGCATCCTACAGGAGGGCGCGGGCAAGGGGCACGAGCTGAAGGGTACATTCAACACCGGCGCCACCATCAAAATTCCGCACTCTAACGAGAACCTGCGCCTCGGGGCCACCATCACCCTCACCGACCGCGACGAGCATCTCTTCACCCGCCAGTCCGTCCAGTATGCTGCTGTATCACAGCAGCCCTCCACCTCCCTCCACCACTTCACCGACAACCACCCCGACCGCAGCGGCAGCATCAACGCCACAGTGGGCTACAACATCCCCTTGGGCAAAGGCTGGCGCTCGCTCTTCACCACCTACGAGTACACCCACGACTGGCGCCACCGCCGTTCGACGCTCTATCTGCTCGATGTCCCTCAAGCCCCCCCTTCTGCCCCCGAGGGGGCTACTATAGACCCTACCTTTAATAGCAAAACTATAGAAGCCCCCTCGGGGGCCGTAGGGGGGGCTTTGGGGGCCACTCTTCCCTCCGTCAGCGAATACCAGCAGGTGATGGACAGCCGCAACAGCTTCGACAGCCGCTCCACCGAAGACCGCCATAAGCTGGACGTCAACCTCGGCTACGCGTTCGATGAAAAGAGCTACGGAAAGATATGGACGCTCCTTAACGGCAATGTCAGCGTGCGCAGCCAACATCTCGACTATCAGCGTGGCCGCATCGACACCACCCTCTGCCGCACTGCCTTCACCATCTCTATGGCCGACTGGACTTATCTCGACCTCAAAGGCGGCCATCAGATTGGCTTGACCTTAGGCGTGCAGACGGACTTGCCCGACTTGGAGCAGCGCATCGACCTGCGCGACGATACCGACCCGATGAACATCCGGCTGGGTAACCCCAACCTGCGCACAGCCGTCACCCCTGAGTTCAAAATCAATGGCGTCTACAGAAAGAAGCTCTCCTATCACTACCTGGAATGGGGCTACCAGCGCACCTACAACGCCATTGCCATGGGCTACGTCTACGACCCGCAGACTGGCGTGCGCACCTACCGCCCGGAGAACGTCGATGGCAACTGGACCACCGACGGCGGCTACACCTTCCACTGTAGCCTCGACTCCACAAAGAAGCTGAACCTCGACATCCCCTTCCACATCACCTACGCCCAAAGCGTCGACCTGGTAGGAGCAACAACTACTAATAATGTCCTGTATGCTGCGATATTATCGCAGCCCCAACGTTCCACCGTCCGCCGCCTCTCCCTCTCCTTCACTCCCACCTTCAAGGCCGACATCGGTCATCACCACCTCGAACTAACCTGTCAGCCCACATGGGAGCGCCTCACCGGCACACGCCCCGACTTCCAAGACTTCCACGCCTTCACCTGTCGCACCTCCCTCTCAGCCATCATGAAGCTGCCGTGGAAGCTCGACCTCTCGACCGACCTCAACCTCTACAGCCGCACCGGCTATGCCGACGAAAACCTGAACACCAGCGACCTCGTCTGGAATGCCCGCCTCTCGCGACCTTTCTTCAAGGGCAATCTCCTCGTTGTCGTCGACGGCTTCGACCTCCTTGGTCAGCTCAGCAACGTCACCCGCACCCTCAACGCCCAGGGGCGCACTGAGACCTACACCAACGTCATGCCCCGCTATACATTGTTCCATATCATCTATCGGCTGAACAAGCAGCGGAAGAGTAAAGTTAGTAAAAAAAGTAGTAGACCCGGGTAAGGCTGGAGGCCGCAGCGATGCGCCCTCCAGCTATTTCTAAAGGCACCAACTGTCCTTCAGACAGCATGTAAACTGAGTTTACAAATCATTTGTAAACCGTTTGTAAACCGAAAAATGCTGTAACTATCGCTCTTTTCCTCTACCTTTGCAGCATATTAACCCCATAAAACATTTATCAACATGCAAAAGATTATTGTGACAATGATGGTCCTCGCGCTGACGGTGCCGACGCAGGTGCAGGCGCAAGGCGACGGACTTGCCGACTTGAAGGCAGCGATGATTGCGGCCAAGATCCATCAAGACAGCATCGACACTGCAAGACTCGTGGTGGTGTACGACTACGAATGTCAGACGCAGGATGCTGACGGCCAGGCGGTGACCGACCGCATGAAGCTGTGCCTGCTGGTGGGACAGCATTGCACACGCAGCTTTCCCTACCGCAAGTTCCGCAAGGAACGAGAATGGGCAGACGGCGAAGAGCGGGCAGCTACCGATTTTCTGGGATTGAAAGCGAGGGAATACTTGGGAGGCTACGACTTCTTCAGCGAAGAAGAACTGCCGCTGCTGCGGTCGGAGTCGTACTGCATGATGCCCGAGGTGTGGACGAACTACCCTGACGGGAAGACAACCGTTCGCGATGCCATTCCTCCCACTATCTACGAGACGCAGGAGGCACGTACCCCCATCGATTGGACGCTCACCGACAACACCGTGACCATCAGTGGCTACCTTTGCAAGACGGCTACCTGCCAGCTGCACGGACGGCAATGGACTGTGCGCTACTGTGAGGACATCCCCACCACGGCAGGCCCGTGGAAGCTCTGCGGACTGCCCGGCTTGATTGTCGAGGCAGAAGCCGACGGCATCCACCGCTTCACGCTCACCGACCTTCAGCATGCCACTGCGCCTATCTACTACGAGACCAGCGCCATTACCTCGAAGACTTCCGAAGAGAAGCTCATCAAGAACCGCAACAAAACCTTCGGCAACAGGCTTTATTCCAAGAACCCGCATTACTACATCGCCGACCTCCACTCCGCCGACACCGCCTACGACAACGAGGGCATGCTCATCAACGGAGTGTACGTGAATGACAAGGCGCATGTGTATCAGCCACTGGAAAAGGAATAGAACAATGAAAAAGATTTTGGCAACGATGATGGCCCTCGCGCTGACGATAGCAGCGCAGGGGCAGACAGAGACAATCGACACGAGTAAATTTGTAGTCACCTACGACTACGCAGTTCAAACCAAGATAGGAAAAGACGATAGGGAATTCGTCGATTCCTGCTGCGTTGCACTCATGGTGGGCACACGCCACTCAATGCAGATGGAATATTACCAGTATGTGTGGCAATGTCTGGGCGAACGTAGCGTGGAGATCGAGGTGGTAAGCAACAGCATACACCTCTATCCTACCATTTACGGCAACTATCCAGATGGCATGATGACTACACGAGAGTTCCTTGCTCCAAGACTGTACGTCATCGAAGAGCCAATGAACGCGCAGCAATGGACGCTGACCGACGACACGCTGACGGTGATGGGCTATGCGTGCAAGATGGCTACTTGCCAATATGCCGGCAGGGGTTGGACGGTATGCTATACAGAGGACATCCCCTCGACCGCCGGCCCATGGAAACTGAACGGGCTGCCAGGACTGATTGTCCGCGCAACGGATAATCAGGGCATACACACCTTCTGTCTTCGGTCATTAGAACAGAAAGCCGTGGCGATGCCATTATTCAACGACCCAAAGGATATGCACGAAAAGCGTGACATATTTATCAAGGAGCGAAATAAGCTACGCTGTAACAGTCGCTATGCCAAAGACCCCACCTATTATCTTAGCAGCAAGAGAGGTATGGTCGGAATCAGCTACAATGATGGAGGATCTTTCCTTTTCTGGGACGAAGAAGATTCAACTGACGCAAATAACTTCTTCGACCCGATGCGAAGTATTCCCAAAGCAGAGAATGTGCGGTATTATCAACCGTTAGAATTAGAGTAAGACAGCGATGAAACGCCTCCTATACATTTTATTATATATGATGCTGGTAGCGTCGGCCTCGGCACAGGTGAAGGTGATGGGACGGGTGATTGACCTGCAGCAGAAACCCGTGAGTGACGTGATTGTGAAACTGGTGAACGGCAGCAAGACGCTGGCGTTCACCAGCACGAATGCGAAGGGCGAGTATGCGATAGAGATGAAGAGTGCGCCAACGGGGGAGGTGTCGCTACAGTTCACTCACATCAGCTATGAGAAGGAGTCGGAAAGGCTTACGTTCAAGGAAAAGGCTGTAAAGGTGGACATGGTGCTGACTCCGAAGGCAGTTTCGCTGAAGGAGGTGACGGTGAAGCCCGACCCGCTGCGGCAGAGGGGCGACACGCTGAGCCATAACCTGGCATCGTTTCTGGGCAAGGGCGACGTGACGCTGGAGGACGGACTGAAGCGGCTGCCAGGCGTGGACGTGGCACAGAACGGTGCCATTAGCTATATGGGCAAGCCCATCTCGCAGTTCAACATCGAAGGGCTGGACATGTTGGGCGGCAAGTACAACCTGGCGACGAGAAACATCCCGGCGGACTATGTGACGAACGTAGAGATAGTACGCAACCACCACAGCAGAAGGGTTGAGAAGGATGTGCCAAGCAACGAGGTGTCGATGAACATCAAACTGTCGAATAAGGCGAAGTTCAAACCGTTCGGACAGGAGGAGGCGGGGGCGGGCTACATGGAGGATGGCAATGATAGGCTCCAGGCCTTGCTCGGCGTGACGGGCATGATGTTCACCGACAAGTTCCAGACCATCTGCTCGCTGAAGGGTGGTAACTACAAGAGTTTCGCACGGGCGGACATGATAGACCACTTCGGCGGCTCGGACGTGAGCACCCGCGCCACCAGCCTGTTCGGCGGCTTCGATGGCGGTGCACCTCCGCAGGGCGAATACCTCTACCAGCGCAACGGTATGGCAACGCTCAACGGCATCCAGAAACTCGACTCGGCCACGACGGTGAAGGTGAACGCCGACTACAGCTACCACCACGCCACGCACGACATCAGCCAGAGCAGTACATACATGGCGGGCACGGGCGACTACGTGACCGTGAGCGAACAGACGTCGCCGCTGACGAAGATTCATTTGCCGAAGCTGTCGGTGAACTACCTGAAGAACGCCGACCGCGTGTATCTCAGCGAGACGTTTGTCTTTAAGGGGAAGTTTGAGGAAAATGAAGGGGATGTGCTGGCTAATCAGCAGTTGGTGGAGCAGCGACGGAAGACATCATCGTTTGAGGTGGGCAACGACCTGTTCTGGATGGGTAGGACGGAGAAGGGCACTCGCCGACATGTCAATGCGTCGGTGGCGTTCAAAAGGACGCCGACATTGCGGCTAACATTTAGCCTCACCCCCAGCCCCTCTCCAACGGGCGAGGGGAGTAGTTACCTCTCCACCTCAAATATCCAGCAGCAAGACTATATACTCCCCTCTCCACTCGGAGAGGGGTCGGGGGTGAGGCTCCAGACGGCGCAGTCGTCAACCCTCTCGATGAGCGTCGGCTCGTCGTTCCAAATCCCCATCGGCAAGTCGTTCCGGCTGAACCTGCCCGTCAGCGTGTCAGCAATGTACGATGACTTGGAAACCTATCGCACGGCGACTGGCGAGATGAATGACATTCGCGGCTGGGCCTTCACCCCGACCCTCAACCCCGGCTTCGAGATTCATTCCAGGAACCGCCGCTTCTACCTGAGTGCAGGCATCGGGGCAGCGCTGAAGGGGCTGTACTACAATAAATTGAATTACACCAAGCCCGTGCTCAATCCCTCGATGGGCATCAACTACACCTTCTCGGCCAACAGCAAACTGTCGTTCTCGACGGGCTACACGACCTCGATTGGCGACATGATGACGCTGCTGACGGAGCCGATGCAGGTGGACTACCGCTCGGTGCGCACCTCGTCGGGCATCATCGGCGAGTCGAACACGTGGCACACATCGGGCGACTGGAAGTGGCAGCTTCCCATGCAGTACTTCACGCTGAGCCTCGCGGCTACCCACAGCGAGGGCAGGCAGAACACGCTCACGTCGCAGTCGGTCAGCGGCATCGATGTGAGCAGCACCGCCCTGCTCCGTGACTCCCGCAGCCGCTCCACCAGCTTCTCCGTCGCTGCCACGAAGAACATCCCCACGCTCTTTGCCAAGCTCGGTGCCGACGGCAGCTACAGCTTCGGCAGCGGCGAACAGGCAATTTCCTCCTCTATGGGGGGAGGTCAGGAGGGGGCCACCGTCATCGACACCCGCACGAACAGCTACGCCCTACATGGCAACGCCACCATCACCCCCGTCCCCTGGCTCGAACTGAGGTACGACATCAACTACGGGTGGTCGCGCTCGCGCTATTCCGA
>JAEEGJ010013568.1_pt1 | contig 19692 bp, 14 predicted proteins | sample 8958761 | NCBI WGS metagenome assembly JAEEGJ01 (sample SAMN16246546, study PRJNA631951) | gut metagenome | biome: gut microbiome; feature: rumen; material: RS-attached | host: Bos | place: Iran: Karaj | collected 2018-10 | reverse complement strand
TGCGGGCGGCGTGCTCCGGATCGGAGGCGTTGAGGTCCGCGGCCTTCATCTTCACGATTTCCATGATCTGGGCCTTGGTGACCTGGCCGACCTTCTCGGAGTTCGGCTTGCCGGCGGCCTCCCCAATCCCGGCGGCCTTCTTGAGAAGGACCGCGGCGGGCGGCGACCTGAGGATGAACGAGAAGCTGCGGTCGGCGTAGACCGTGATTACGACGGGGATGATGAGACCCGCCTTGTCCTGCGTCTTGGAGTTGAACTCCTTGCAGAACGCCATGATGTTGACGCCTTGGGCGCCCAGCGCCGGTCCGATTGGCGGCGCGGGGTTGGCCTGGCCCGCAGGAACCTGCAGGCGGACAATGCCCGTTACTTTCTTTGCCATGTTTCGACCTTTCGTCGTTTAGCGGCTCTCCCGGGTCCCGGCCGGTGCAAGCGAGCCGGCTGGTTGTCAGCCGTGAACACCGGGGGTGGCGGGCGCCTGTTGCTGGCGCTCGACCTGCCAGTATTCCAGCTCGACCGAGACAGGGCGTCCGAAGATCGTCACTGTGACCTTCAGCCTACCGCGGTCGGGATCGACTTCGTCAATGGGGCCACTCGACCCCTTGAAAGCTCCTTCGAGGATCGTCACGATTTCGCCAGGTTCGTACGTGACCTTCGGACGCGCCGTCTTCTGCTGCTCGTCCGTCTGCGCGAAGATGTCGTCCACCTCCTGGTTCGTGAGCGGGACCGGATGGTCGCCGCCGAGGAAGGAGATGATGCCTGGGGTGTCGTTGATGAAGCGCCAGACCTCGGTGTTGAGAATGCGCTTGCGCGGCTTCGACGGATCCGGAACCGTGTAGACCGCCGCCTGGATGAGGAGGTAGCCCGGGAAGAACTTGCGCGTCGTGGTCTTCTTCTTGCCGTTCTTCGTCTCGGTGACCTTCTCCGTCGGCATGCGCACGTCGCCGATCTTGTCCGTCATCTCCGCGACCGGAATCTGCGCCTGGAGGTAGCGCTGCGCGTTGCCCTCCTGGCCCGTGAGGGTGTGGACGACGAACCACTGCATGTCGGGACGGTGAATGCTCGCCAAGTCGAGCTCGGTGTCTTCCTGTCTGACTTCCATGAAACGCTCCTGAAAGATAGTTGGGGGGCGCGCGACCGCACAAGGCGGACGTCGCGACGCCATGTCCTTACGCGCCAAGCATGGTCCGGAGGACGAGCTCGATGACCTTGTCAAAGACAAGCACCGTCACGGACAGTCCGACGATGAAGGCGAGGACGACGAGGGTCGTCTCTATAAGTTCCTTGCCCTTGGGCCAGGAAATGCGGTGGAACTCCGCGTTGAGCTCCGTGAAAAAAGCGGAAACGGAATCCCTGATTGAGGCTGTCCGTCCCTCTTCGACCTTGTCTTCGCTCATGATCTTGATCCTCGCGGGCTATGCGCCCTGTTTAATCCACCGTAAATGATGCCGGCGCGCCCAATCATCCACGCTTCACGCGCCGTGAAAAAGTGGCAGGGTAGGCAGGAATCGAACCCACATCAACGGTTTTGGAGACCGCCGCACTGCCATTGTGCTACTACCCTGCGGAAATCTGCCAGACTACTTGACCTCTTTGTGAAGGGTGCGCTTGCGCTCCGTGGGGCAGTACTTCTTCATCTCCACACGGTTGGTCTGCGTGCGCTTGTTGCGGGTCGTCGTGTAGTTGCGACGCTTGCATTCGGTGCAAGCCAGTATTGCTAGTTCACGTGGCATGTTGAAATCCTCTTCAAAGTTGGATAAATGATGATAGCAAAGACAAAAACCTTTTGCAAGCGAAAAATGCGAATACGCACTTCGCGCTGGGTTTTCCTTGCATCGGCATGGCGCATTTGATATGATTTGCCATCGCTTTCGATCTTTTTGCATTTAAGAAAGGATGTCTTGACATGGGCAGGTTTTGCAGGATTGTTTTCCAGACGTTGGCTCTTGCGGCATGTGCCGCAGTGTTTTTTTCGTGCCGTCGCCAAGATGCCGATACGGCATCATCTGCGGAGGCCGATCCATTCTCTGTCGAGTCGGTATTGCCGGCATCATGCGATGGCCAAGTCGCGGGATTCGGATATCGGCTGCTGGAGTTGGCCGACGGCGCGCTTGACCGCATTGTGGCGGAAACACCGGAAATGCTCGACTATGGTGTGGGAATACGGGACCTCGAATACAGGAGGCGGAACTATTACGAGGCTGCATGGCAGCGGGCGACCAATGCATTGGAAACCGCAGCGCTGACGCCTGAGGAGCGCGCCAACGGGCTGGCGGCGGTGGCGTGGCATCAGGGGCGGCTGCCGGTAATGGAGTCGCATCACGCCGATGCTGAGACGCCATGGGACCACTATTGGCAAGATTTCGAAGCCAACCACTGGCTGCGCCATGCGCTTCACTGCATATTCCCACCGGCGGACAAGTTGCCGGAATGGAAGCGAGTCCGAAACGCATTCGGATTCTTTTCGGGCGACATTCCCTTCTCGTTCACCAATGGATTTGCCATTCTTTCCTTTGACAGAGACGAGATTCGGAAGGAGTGGGACTGCAATGAAATCGAACCGTATGCCATCATCTTCCGCATCGAGCCGGACTGGTGCCTTGCCGAAACCGCCGATGCCGACCTCGTTGTTTACGAGGAGGATATTGAGAAACTGGTATGTTTGCACGACTGGAAGAAGCTCCACATCGCCGTAGTCCGCTCAGGCCGTGTCACGGTGGATTTTTTGTTCAGCAAAGGAGGAATCTTTGTCGAGGGCTTTTCGTTGCATGACGATGGAAGTCTCGCCATGCCTGAAGACGTGAGAGAGAAGCTGGCCGAAGCAGGTTTCTCCAATGGCATCCGTCTCCCGTCAGATGTCATGGATTGAAAAGCTGTGTTGCGGGCGCAAGTATCTTTTTTCCGCGATCTGCGCTTTGTCGCCGAAGATGTTCATCCGTCTTCTTGGACGCAAGAGCATTCTCCACGCAAAGAATCTTCCCATTGACAATGTGGAATCCCCATTTCCTCAACCGATTGCGCAAATCTGAATGTTGAAGGGAAGCGTGAAGCGTTACGTTTGACTTGTTTGTTAAGCCGTTTTGTCGGCATTCCATAAAGGTCGGCCAAACAAACTCTCTACCATGGCTTGAATATCACTATGGCTTCAACCAACGCATCTTTAAAGGTAAACGACACTCCACGAGACTTGTAGTTCAGGCACATGACTTCTCCATTCACCCCTTCTACTTTGAACGAGTCCACCCCTTCAAGACTACTCCAACCCTCCCCCTGCCGAAATGTAACCTGACAATCACCATACTTACGGACAATCTCTTCAACAGACACTTCCCCACTCGAAAAATCCACTGTCTCATCCAGTTTTCCGCGAAACAAGGAAAACTCATTTGAAAAATCTGGCCGGTAACAAAGATCGGAAGGTTGGGCCACGCCATATTCAACTGGGCGAACCCGGAACACCATGGTGTCAACCCGCGCCCCAACTCCTCCTTTTACACCGAAAATGTCCAGTCCCCATTCGTACTTGGCATAGCAATCTCCTGAATCATGATATTTCGCATATCTGCCAATTCGCCTTAAGATCGTCGAAATCCGCATGCCCGGTTCGCAAACGGAACGTATGCCGACTCCGGAGGTGACAAACACCTTTTTACCCCAGCTATCAGGGCTTGTCGCATCGCGCGTCCTTTGCATCTTCCAAATGAAGCAACATGCGGCACCGATGGCAACCACCACAATCAATGTGATAGCCCTTAAGCCATTGCGTTTATTCATAATCATCACCAGTAGCCTCTTGTTTGCAGCGGCACTTCATGGCCCCGTATATGCTTTTTTCACATCGATGTATTGAAGCTTCATGTCGGAATCGAACAGAAATTCCATCGTTATCGATGTTTGAATGACGAAGCCTCCATTTATGTTTCGTACAATGGCGCATATCTTACGCTCAGAATCATCAAAGCTATGCTCAATCTTCTTTTCATCCAAAATCTTCTCCACCAAGCCAACGGACACTTCTTCAACATCGTTTGTGACCAGTGCCGCCGAAAAGCTTTTCGCAGACGCTTCCGAAATCAGCGATTCAATTAAGTTTTCACATGGGAATTTTAGAATTTTCTGTTTCAATTCTTTCTCATGACGCTCCGAGACAATTACACAGCTTGGCGTCAGAGTGGCGATGGCCATAAAGACAACCACCAAGGCCATAGAGACCATCCAAATAGCGGTTTTCTTCTTCATACGTCAATATCTCCATTTTGTGTGAATAGCCATGAACCCATTGTACACCATTCGGCTTGTGCTGCGCACTTTCTTTGTGGACCTTTGTGTTCTTTGTGGCTAAAACCTCCCACCCTCCACAACTCCCTTCTCCCAGAAGCGGAAGCAATAAGTAGCCCCGAAAGCGGCGCGGCAAGATGCCGCACGTCCGGCAAAAACGCAGAATTCCGCACCGTATTCTGACGAACCGCCATGGTGTCAGACACCACAGATTATTCTTGGTGTCAGGCACCTTTTGCAAACCGAGGTTTGGTGTCAGGCACCTTTTGCAAACCGAGGTTTGGTGTCAGGCACCTTTTGCAACTATGGTACGGACAGAAATGGCGAAGGGGCTGTGAATTTGAGAAACGTGCTTTCTCTTCTCCTGACTACGGTGTCTTATATTATGAGCAAGGGCAAAATTGAAACTGTTTTGACCTCTGCCGCACTTATGTGCTATAATAGTTGCACGTAAAGGAGAAAACACGGTATGAGCATAACACTGTCAGCACCACCTGAGTTGATCCGGGATGTACGCATTTATGCCGAACGGCATTCAACGTCGCTAAACGCAATCATCCGCGAGCATCTTGAAACAATCGCCGCCATGGAGCGAAAGGCGCGAAACGAGGAGGCTGAGAAGCTGAAGGCATTCCTTTCCTCCGAAGAGGGATGGTTTGACGGCAAAGTCAAGTTTGACCGTGAGGCCGCGAACGCGAGGTAGCCCAAGATGGTATTCATCGACACGAACGTCTGGGTCTACGCGCTCAGCGAGCAAGACCATGAGAAAAAGGCCGTCGCCATTGACCTGATAACAAAATCCTACAGGGACGATGTCATTTGCGTGAGTTCCCAGGTGCTGAAGGAGTTCGCCAACTTCGCATTCAAGAAGAGTGCAAAGACGGCGGCCCAAATCAGCGTCATGCTTTCCAAAATGGCCTCCTACGGGTATGTGTCTGACACCAAGGATCTCATCTTTTCCGGGGTGACAGGAAAGGAGGAGTGGCAAGTCGGTTTCTACGACGCCTTGATTCTCGCCGCCGCAAACAAGGCGGGATGCTCGACAATCTATTCGGAAGACCTGAACGACGGACAGAAATACGGCAACGTGACGGCCGTCAATCCTTTCAAGGGATAACCGCCCTGGTGTCAAACACCGCTCAAGGGCCGTTGGAACTCCCCTCAAGCAGAAACGCCCCCATCGGCAGATTGACCTCATTGTATATCGCGCCGAACCATGGGCGCGAATGGAGGTAGCGCAACTTCTGCGGCGCGTCTACGCCGTCTGCCGCGACTACGAGCTGCGCGCCGTTGATGTTGCCATACTTTCCCTTGAGGTTCCTGATCTTTCCGGGCTTCCATTCGCCGTTTTCGCCGCAGATTTCAAGTCCGGTGTCAAGCGATGTGTCGGGATTGTAGACATAGAGCGACTTGGCATGGTCGAACTCGACGACGAAGGCGTCGCCCTCGACGCGCCACTCGCGCGGGACGGGCGAATCGGACTCGAGGTCAAAGCCATAGTCGTGTTCAAGCGCAAGCAGGGCGAGACGCTGGCCGACTGTCTCCTTGTCGTTGGGATGGATGTCGCGGAAGTTGCCGACGTCGTTCACCACGGCCATCTCGGCGTTCGGCTCCTCGGCGGCGAACTTCGCCTGCGCCATCTGGAGCGCGGGGGCGCGCCCGTCCCACCACGGCGCGAGCTGCACGAAGCGTATGCGCAGGTCCGGGTTCTCGAATTCGCGTGACCAGCCGTTGTAGAGGGCGTGCATCTTCGGCGCGTAGGCCGCGCCGTCGCCGACATTGCTCTCCCCCTGGTACCAGATGAAACCTCGCATCGCGTAGGGCGCCCACGGCGCAAGCATGGCGTTCCAGAGGACGCGCGGCTGGTTCTGGGCCTTTTCGTAGCCGCCGAAGCCTCCCTCCTTGGGAAACTTTGATGTCCCGCATACTGCGATTCCGGCAAGCTCCGCCGTTTCCGGGACGGAGGCCAGCCCGCTCGCCGGAATCCACGCCTCGATGGGCGTCCCGCCCCACCACGCGCCTATGACGCCAACGGGGATGTCGAGCGCGGAAAAGAGTTCCAGCGCGAAATAGACGCCCATCGCGGAAAACGACGAGGAGGCCAGGAGGTTTTCCTGGGTGCAGGACAGCCACTTGACTTTCTTAAGGCAGTTGGTTCGTGGCTCGGCGTTGCACCAGTAGGCCGCCTGGTAGCAGAAGCGGATGAGCGGCTTGTGCGTCATCTGCGCCCGCATGGAGCCCTTGCCGTCACGGAAGCGTGGCGAACCGCCAACCAAAGGAAGCTCCGCGTTGCTCTGTCCCGAGCAGAACCACACCTCGCCCACGAGGATGTCGCGCGCCTCTGCCGGGGCGCCGCCCGACGACCCCGCGGCCGAGAGGACGCGTCCCTCGCGACACGCCTCCATCGGCGACAAGTCCACGCGCCATTTGCCATCGGCTCCTGCGACAGCGTTCGTGATCTGCCCGGCAAATGACACTTCCACTCGCTCACCGGGAGCGGCCGTGCCCCAGACGGGAACGCGCATGCCGCGTTGAAGGACCGCGCCGTCTGCGAAGGGGTCCGCCAGTTTCACTTCCGCCGCGCCGACGCGCGGCCAAACGGCAAGCGCCGCCAGACTCGCCAGCGCCAATGCCCTGCATTGCGTTATTATTGACATGGAAACTCTCATGGCTTTACAACGACATTCTCGGTGAAGTCGCCGATGCGCACCGACGGGTCGCCGGCCTTGACCGGCTCGCCGTAGAGACTCGCGCCCGCGATGGTCACATTTGCCGTCTTGTGGGTCTCGTCGCTGCCGGACAGCTTGAACCTGCATTCGACACGCTCGCCGGTCACGGAGACGTTCTCGAACGCGCAGTCGGAAATGTGCCCCGGGACTTTCGTGCGCATGTAGCGGTTGACCACGGGGCTGGCCGAGACGATGTACATTCTGCGGTCCGACTTTTCCGTGTTTATCCGGAAGTCCTTGACCCGGATGTTCTCCAGATGCATCTCCTCGCCGGGTTCCATCAGGAAGACCGGCATCTGGAAATGCACCACGTCGCAGTTCTCGAAGAGGAAGTTCCGCATGTAGGGCGCGCGGCTTTCGTGCCCCATGAGCACGATGCGCGCCCGATCGCACCAGAAGACGCAATTGCGCACGGTCACGTTTTCGCAGTTGCCGTTTTCGGTCTTCAGTCCCTTCGCGGCGATGCAGTCATCGTCGGTGCGCAGGAAACAGTCCTCGATCAGCACGTCGCGCGAGTTGCAGGGGTTGATGCCGTCGTCGTTCTGCACGCGCCCGCCGCATATCTTGACGTTGCGCACCGTCACGCCGGCGCTGTTCATCGGCACGACGGTCCAGTGAAATGCGCCGCGGACGGTTATGTCCTCGACTGTGGCGTTCCGGCACCCAAGGAAGTGCACCGCGAAGCCAGTCGGGCCCTTCCAATGCTCCCATGGGGAGCAGTCCAGCACGCCGCGGCCGCAGATGCGGATATCCTTTCCGGTCGCGTAGATTCCGCCTTTGACGAAGGCGCCCGCCTTGAGGTAGAGAGTCTCGCCGTCCTTGAGTTCGATTCGGCCGTTCGCGCCGCCGAGGTGGACACCCGGCCCGTATACTTTCACCTTGGGGTCGTTCTCGTCCGGCGCGTTGCGCTCAGGCGGGTTGGCGAAGACGAGGAGTGGGTTGCGGCGTCCGTCAGGTTCGACGGAGAAGCGACAGGGGCGTTCCACGGCGAGTTCCAGAGCGCCGTCCGGGAGTGGCCGCATTTTGACAGGGGCTGACGCGGGAAGGATGCGGACGCGGCCCATGTCGCGCGCGATCATCGGGCGCACGGTGACGACAGCCGGGGCGTCCATCTCGAACGAGGTGAAGGCGTATTCGCCGCCTGCGTCCTGCTTCTCGAACGGCGGGTCGCATGTGCGCGCGCTCGCCACGCCGTTCGTCCGTCCGTCCACGAACGCCTCCCACAGCCCGGAACGGTACTCGTCCGGCACCGTGTAGCACGTCGCCGCATGCGCGGCAACGGCAGAGCACACGATGGCAAAGGTGATTCCCCTATGGGCATTCATATATCAGAATCACATCACAATGAAACGAAACGGTCTTCGGCAGCAGTACCGAAAACATTATACTCCTTTGAAAGGCCGGAATTAAAACATTTCGCCAATTGGCCTAATGGTCCAGCATGTATGCCGCGACGCCGCGCTTGCGCACTTCGGTTTCGGGAATGCCGAGTTCGCGGGCGATGATGGCGATGACCTGCGGACCGCAGAAGCCTGACTGGCATCTGCCCATGCCGGCCCTGACACGCCGCTTCACGGCGTCCAGCGTCTTCGCGCCGACGGGGCGGTGGATCGCCTGCACAATTTCCGCCTCGGTGATCTGCTCGCAGCGGCAGACGATGTTCCCGTAGCGCGGGTCCTTCGCAATCAGGGCATCCTTCTCCGCGTCGGTCTTGTCGCTGAACTTGACGATGCCGCGACGTGTGCGAATCCATCCGACCTTGCGCTCAAGCTCCAGGCCGGCGGCCTGCATCTCGTGGATGATGTATTTCGCCAGAGCCATGCTGGCCGTGAGACCGGTTGAGCGGATGCCGGAGATTCCGACGTATCCCCTCGCCTTTTCCGAGACAAGAATGTTGTATCCCTCGGGGAGACGCGCCGGACGGGCGCCGACGAACTGCGTGATGGTGTCCGCGAAGCACAGGCCCGGCACCATGTCCAGAGCCTTGGTCCGCACCTCTTCGAGTCCCTCGCGTGTCGTCTTCTTGTCGTTCTTGTCCTCCACGTCGTCGGCCGTCGGGCCGATGAGGAGGTTGTCGTCCGTCGTCGGGATGACGAGGACGCCACGCGTCTTCGGCGTCGGCACGGAGGAGATGATGTGCTTCACCTTCACCGGCGTGTCATGGCCGAGGACGTAGAACTCGCCCTTGCGGGGATGGACGGTGAAGTCGCATTCGTCGACCATCCTGGCGATGTCGTCGCAGTGGAGGCCGGCGGCGTTGACGACCCACATGGCCTCGATCTCGCCCTTTGTCGTCAGAACGCGCTGGACGCGACCGTCCTTGGTTTCAATGCCAATCACTTCGCAATCGAGCAGGAATTCGACGCCGTTCTCGGCGGCGTTCTCCGCTTCGGCCACGACCATCAGGAACTGGTTGATCTGCGAGTCGCGCGGGCTGTAGATGCCGCCCTTGATCGCCGGGTTCAGCACCGGCTCCATCTCCAGAATCTCCTCGCGCGGCAGGAACTCGTAGTCCCAGACGCCGTTTTGCCAGGCCCTGTCGAGCAGCTTCGGCACCTGCGCCATCTGGTCGTCGGTGAGGACCGGCGCGATGCTGCCGCAGTGTATGATCGGGATGTCCAGGTCGCGGCAGAGGATGTCGACCATGGTGTGCGAGATGGTGCGTATCTTGCATTCAAGTGTCCCAACCGGCATCGTCGCGCTGGTGGAGGTCAGGCCGCTGCATGACTTGGAAGCGTCGCCGCCGACGTCGTCGTTCTTGTCGCAGACGAGGACCTTGACCTTGTATTTCGAAAATTCCCTTGCCAGCGCAGTTCCGACGGCGCCGGCGCCAATGATGAGAATGTCTGTCTTGTACATGGCGAAATCTCCTACAGTGTCATTGATGCGACCAGGTCCGTGCCCGTTCCGAGGAAATCCTTCTGAATGACGTCGCCGACGTGGACATGCCCCTCCATGTGAATCTTTCTGACGGCTTCCGCACAGGGGAGAAGCATCTCCTTCGGAACCGGGTCCTTCGTCCGGACCGGCAGCATGCGCCGCCCGGCCGCGTTAATGCGCACTGACGACGTGAACGTGCGTTTCGGTGCCAGACACTCGTCCTTGGCGTAGCGCTCGCCGCGCGGACAGGAAAAGCCCTTCAGCACAATGTCGTCGGCATTGGTGAATTCCGCCTCGATGTGGCACCCTTGTGGGCAAACTGTGCAAATGATTGTCTTTTTCATGCCAAAACCTCCCCATGCTCGCAGCTGACTTCAATCGGGCCGCCCAGAGACGCGACCGCGTCCTTCGGAATCACCAGTTGCTCCATGGTGCCCGGACTCGTCCGCACGCATTTCCTAACCGCCAGTTCCTTTCCTCCGGACGTGCAACGCAGCACAGTCTTGCGGCCGGGGACGATTGTCCGGAAATAGAGGGTGACGTCCTCGCTTCCATCCGCGACGACCATCTGCGGGCAGACGTAGCGGATGCCTTTCCCGGGAACCGTGGGCCAGGTGACGGCCAACGGCAACTTCCCCACCGCGAAACGGGCCGCGTTCCGTCCCGCCTCCGCGCTCTCGCGGCTAACATGGTCCACAAGGTCGTTCACGTGCAGGACGTTCCCGCAGGCGAAGACCGCGGGATTCGAGGTCTGCTTGTACTGGTTCACGATTGGCCCGCGCGTAACCGACGAAAGCGCGATGTTCCCGCTCCGGCTCAGTTCGTTCTCGGGGATCAGCCCCACGGACAGGAGCAGCGTGTCGCAGGCGATTTTCTCCTGCTTGTCGAGAATTGGCCGACGCTTCTCGTCCACCGGGGCAATCGTGACGGACGTCAGCCTGTCGACTCCCTCGATGTCGATGACCGTGTGCGAAAGCAGAAGCGGAATGCCGAAGTCATCCAGGCACTGCACCTTGTTGCGCGTCAGACCGGCGAGGAAGGGCATCAGCTCGACGACGGCCTTGACGTGCGCGCCTTCCAACGTCAGGCGACGCGCCATGATCATGCCGATGTCGCCGCTTCCAAGAATGACGACCTCCTTGCCGACTTTGTCGCCGTAGAGGTTGATCAGCTTCTGGGCGGTTCCCGCCGTGTAGATGCCGGAGGGACGGCTGCCGGGAATCACGAGGTTGGCGCGCGTCCGCTCACGGCAGCCCATGGCTAAGACCAGCGCGCCGAAGCGAATGTGCAGAATGCCTTCGGCGCCCGCGCAGACCAGTTCCCTGTCGCGCAGTTCGAGAGCCGTCGTGCCGGTCAGAAGCTCCACGCCGGACGCAGTCGCCCGCGTGAAGTAGCGCTCGGCATATTCCGGCCCGGTCAGCTCCTCGCCGAACATCTGAAGCCCGAATCCGGGATGGATGCACTGTTGGAGAATGCCTCCCGCCCGCGTGTCGCGCTCGATGATTAAAACCTTTTCGGCTCCGGCCAGCTTGGCCGCCTCTGCCGCCGCCAGGCCGGCGGGGCCGGCTCCTACGACGACAACGTCATACGTCATTGTTTTCATTCTAGGGATTGTTTCCTCCGGTATGCCGCTCTCCGAAGCGGCGTTGGTACATGGTTGCGGCGATGTCGCGCGCGGCCCGAACGAGTTCGGGATAGGGCGCATCGGTCACGGTTACAAAGCCAATCTGGTAGTTTTCGCCGTCGCCCCGTCCGGTGAGCGCCTGGTCCATCCACTGGAACCAGTGCGTCCCGACATAGCGGGGGTGGTCGAGGCAGGCGCCGACGTAGGCGCGGTAGGAGTCCGCGCGCTCCTCCTGGTTGCGTGTGGCGACGAGGCCGGTGTGGAACATCCCGCGGTCAAGCGCGCCGAAGTGGAACTCGCCGCTCAGCATGGGCTTGTCGACCGCGGTCGGCGGCAGGTCGCGCATCGGCGGGCTTCCGTAGGCGTTGACGCTCACCACGTCGGCGTAGCGCGAGCACTCCTCATAGACGACGTCGCGTCCCCAGGCGATGCGGCAGCCGAGGTAGAGGCGGTTCGGCGCAACGGCCTTGATGGCGTCGCGGACGGTGCTGAAATACTTGGCGACGGCGGCGCGGTGGATGTCCGCGAGGTCCTGTCCGCATCGCGCCTCGTCGGGCATGTTCGTGGCGGCGAGGAAGGCGTCCCACGAGCCGTATTGCGTACCCCACGCCGCATCAAGTGCCTCGGCAGTTCCGTATTTCACCGCAAGCAAATCGCGCGCTGCGACTTTCGCGGGCTGCGTCGCCGGCGAACGCAGAACCGCGCGCCCGATTTCGCGGTCGTCGTTCCCCCAGCTGAGTTCGTTGTCGACGAACCACCCGACGCACCACGGGTCCTCGCCGCTTTGCGCGGCCGCCTCGGCGGCGCTTGCGCGAACGTTCGAGGCGAACTCAGGCGCGAAGGGGTCGCGCAATTTGCCCCACCAGCCGGTGGAGCCTTCGATCACGGGGCCGCGCGTGTTGAACTTCGCCGTGTAGGGCGTCCGGCGCATCTCCCGGATCGCGACGCTGCTCCAGCTCGCGATCGTGTTCAGCCCCCAGACACGCATCCGGACATGGGTGCGTTCCGCGCAGTCGCGCTCCCAGTCCGGGCCGTATTTGCGGCGCGCGTTCGCCTTCGCGAAGTCGAACTTGTCGAAGGGGGCGTGCGCCGGGTCCTTGTAGAATCCGTGCGCCTCGGGGGCCGTCCGGACGGACCAGAAGGCACCGTACTGCGGGTCGTCCTTTGCCGGCAGCCAGGCGAAGTAGTTCTCGCGGAACCCGACGCCCGTTTCGGCGCTGGTGGTGACGGCATTCACGCCGTGCGAGAAGAAAAGGTGTCCTTCGGGATCGACGAGCCACCACTTGCCATTCACCTTCTCCGTGCGGAAGAATCCCGTGGCCTCCAGCTGCGGGCCTCCGGCCCAGCCGCCGTACTGGTCGACGTCGGGAATCGGACCGGCGGCATTCTGCGCAAGCCACGCCGTCTCGGCTTCGCGCGCGGCGACGAGGTCGGCGTCATTGTGGACCTTGCCGGGCCAGTCGTCGTGCGCGAACTGTCCGTAGCGGTCCACGAATGGCAAAAACGTCGCGGCCGGGAGAACCTTCTGCTTCGCCCCTGCGTTGGACGCGACGATGCGGCGCACGGCGAAACCGCCCGGTTTGCCGTCCTGCTTGAGGAAGATGTGGAAGGAGTGGGTACGGCGCAAGTCGAAGGTCGAGCCATCCCCCGGGGCCTTCGGGAAGCCGCGCATCCCGACGAGTTCCAGCGGGGCGTCGAGCGTCCACGGCATGTTCTTGAGTTCGACGCGAATCTCGCCGGTGGCATGCGGCGCGAGCCGGACGCTGCCACCGGGTGTCTGTCCCTGCACGGTCTCGCCCTTGACGCTCAGCTGCACCGTCTCCATTCTGTCCGTGGTGTTGCTCACCGAAATGACGACGCGCCCGAAGGAAGAGAGGTCGCTTTCGCTAGCGAGGAAATCCATGCGAACGCCGGGATATGAAAACTCCACGCCTGTTTTCACTTCCGCCGCGCCGTCCGGTAGCATCGCAAGCACAGAATCGGGCTGCGCCCGCAACTCCGTTTCAGCAGACGGCCATAGAACCGTCTCGGACTTCGGTGTGTCCACAAGGTGGAAGGCGATCTTGTCAATCCAAACGGCGTTGATGGCGGATTTTCCGCCCTGGCCAAAGCGGCCGGGGCCTATCCAGAAATACTCGTCCGGCGCGGGAATCCATTCCAGCACGTCGTACCAGTGGTATTCGCCGTCGGGGATGTCCGTTGTGCGCGGCTCGATGCCGCCGCGGCCGCGCGACGCCCCCTTGCTGTAGACGCCCGCCCAAAAGGCCTCGCCGTCCCCTGCCCTGTCCACGCGGACGCGCATGCTGAGCCGGTACTTCCTGCCGGGCTCGAACGCGATGCCGCTCATCGAAAGCTGAACGCACCACTGGAAATGCGTGTTGAAGAGCTTGAGCGCCCTGCCGTCGCCTGCCTTCGAATCGTCGACGTGGTCGCCCCACTTGCCGCGATTCGTTATCGGCAGGAAGCAATCCTCCAGTTCGCCGGATTCCGACTTGCCAATTACAACCTTTCCTTCGGCGATCTTCCGCCATTGGGCGATCATATCCGACCTGTCGGCTTCCGCCAGTCGGACGTGCTTCGCCTCGGCCATGCGGTCGAGAAGCGATTGCGCAAGGGCCCTAGCCTTTTCCGGCGGCATGGCGGACTCGGTGAAATTCAGGAGTCGGTTGCCACGCTGCAGCCGCGCATAGTCCACCGACATCGCGCCCATGCGCACGTTGTAGGATGTCGCGGGGTCGTCCTTTACGGCTTCGATGGCCTTCGCCCACAGTTCGGCCGCCTCTTCGAGGAACGAATCCGGGAGCGCGGGATTCTCCACGCCGTCGAAGATGAGCAGCGGATGCTCGGGGTTCTTTGAGTAATCCAACTGGAGGCGGTGCAGCTTCTCGAAGTACGCGCGGACAAACGGCGCGCCCTTGCCGTAGTATCCGGCGAAGAAGTCGTCAAGCAGAGGCTCCATTGGCAGGTCGGGATTCCACATCCACTTCGCGAGCAGCCACGCCTTGAGTTCCGCGAAATCGGCGTGGCGCCCCTGGTATGCCCCCTGCTCGAAAATAGCCTTCACATTGTGTCTGCGGAAGAAGCGCAGATTGCCCTGCAGGGCGTAGACGTTCGCCCAGGGCAGAAGATAGTGGCCGAAATCCGTCGTGTAATCCCAGACGTAGAGGAAGTCCGTGAGCCTGCTCCAGTCCTCGATGTCCTTGCGGAACGAGATGTTCTCCTTGAACCCGCTTTCGTCAAGCGGCCGGGCGAAGTCGCACTCGATGGTGCAGAGGCACGGCACGACGTTGTGGCGGAGCTTCGTCTTCGTCGGCGCCTTGCGCGTGTACTGGTAGGCGAGGGTCTCGATGATCGCGCCTGGAAACTCCTTCTCGACCGCCTCGGCGATGGCGTTGACAAAGCGGACCATCGTGCCTGCGTGGGAGCCTTCCTCGTCGTCGACCGCCTTGCAGCTGGGGCACTCGCAGAAGTTGAACCAGTCGTTCTGGCTCACGCCGTAGAACTTCGCGCCCGGGTCCTTGCGGATGCGCTCAAGGACGTTGGATGTGACGATGCGCAGCACATCGGGATTTGTCAGGCAGAGCTGTGTGCGGTCCTTGATGCGACGCCCCTTGACCATGCTGAAGTACTCCGGATGCGCGTCGAAGTACTTGGAAGGCGGGAGGAGCTTGTCGAACGTGTGGCAGCTTCCGAGATCGCCGCCGAAGCGGTAGGGGTTGCCGCCGTACTTCTCGTCGAACGTCCGCCATGAACGGCTGTTCACGCGAAGGCGCGCGGCAAAGTCCTGGTTCTCGCGGACATCGTACCAGAACGGCTCGCGCATCGCGAAGGCGGGTTCGTGCGTCTCGTCGAGGCCAACCGGCAACTCGATGCGCTCGCGCTGCGGCGCGACGGTGTGCCAAGAGGCGTACCAACGGCATCCCGCGAAACGCTCCAAAACCTCGTACACGCCGTAAAGGACACCACTGGGACCGCCTCCGACGATGTGCAGCCGCCCGCCCTCGGCCTTTAGTCGAAAAGAGTCCGGGGAAGATTTTTTAACGCAGAGACGCAGAGACGCAGAGGACGCAGAGTTTGTTGATTGTGGGATTGTGGAATTATGGGAATTGGCATTTTCATTGGTGGAAAATGAGGATTTGTGAACAATGAGGATTTGTGGACATTCCCCGTTCCCCATTCCCTCTTCCCCGTTCCCCGTTCCCTGGACGACGATGGGCAGTGTCACGCCCGTCGTCTTTTCGGTGAAGTCGCGAAGCTCCTCGGCAGCGTAGCGCACAGGGGGCGCGGCATCTGCTGGGATGACAATCGCGCAATCCGCCGCCTTCCCGCGCTCGGCCAGGACAAAGGGGGCGGGTTTCGTTGCGGCGGTGACGATGCCGTCGCAGTGGAAGAACCGCACGTCGCGGCGCTCAGGATCGGCGTTCGGCGGCGGATTCCGCCAGCCGTTCTCAAAGACGTTGTCGCGCACCTCGACGCCGCTGGCGGAGGCAATGAAGACACCCGCCGCGCCGCAGTTGCGGAATGTGTTGCCGAAAACGCGGATGTCGCGGTGGACACCGGCGGGGATGTCGTCAAGCGAGTCGCCATGGCTCGTCTTCACTGTGATCGCGCCCCTGTTCGCGGGGGTGCCGTTCATGCCGCACTTCTCGAACGTGCAGCCGGAGATTTCAACGTCCTCGGCCGGCCCGGCCTCGAACCACCCCCTGAAGTCCGGGGCTATTATGATGCCGGGAAGCGACAGGCATCGGAACGTGCAGCCGCGGACCCTCATGTGGCTGGACTGGAGGAGAAAACCCCGCGCCCGCGTCCGCTCAACGGAGCAGCCCTCGATTTCGACCGATGGCATGTCGCGGGTGTTCGCGACGAAGTCGCCGACGGCAGCCGAGCCATCGACAATCCGCACGACGGCGCTTCCGGCGCCTTCGAACCGGGTGACGACCATCCGGCCCTTTTCGAGGAACGTCATGGCATCGTGGACGGCAAGCGTGTCGCCGACGGCCATCCAGTTCCGCGGCAGCGGGACTTCCTTGCGGAACGTGTTGCGGCAGATTACCTTCAACGCACCGCTCGCGGAGTCGAAAACCGCGATTTCGCCAGACTTGGCGTGGATATTCAAGGCGTCGTCGCCGAGACCAAGGAAGTGGCAGTCGCGCATCGTGAAGCGCCCGGCGAGGCCGAGGATGTGGATTCCGTCGGCATTCGCGGCGTAGAGCGCGTGGTCGCCCTCCGGCACGCGTATGTTGAACCGCTCGAGCGTCAAGTTGTCGGACGGCGGCAGCACATCCACCCCGAAACTTGGGCAGCGCTCAATCTCGATGTCGCGAAGGACGGTGTCGCGGGAGGCGGCGATCTGGAATACGCTGTGGCCATAGACCGTGTAGCGGTAGAGGACGCGATGGCCGATGCGGAGGCGTTCCAGAGCGGAGGCGGATGCCTCCACACGGACACGCTGCGGCCCGACGACCTCGTAGGCGAGAGCGACGGTCTTCTTGCGCTCGCCGCCCTTGCCGTCGGGCAGCGTCTTCGTGCGAATGTACCTGTAGTCGTACGTCGCGAGAACGTAGTCGGGGATGCCGTCATCGTCAAAGGAGTCCGAAGCGAAAAAGTGCTCCCAGCCGGTAATGGGGAACTGCGGGTCGATCTCGGCCTCGTAGGTGCCGTCCTCCGGGTTCTTCGCCACGACGCGACCTGTGGCGTTCACCGGGTTGTCGGTCGTGACGCGGATCTTCTCGAAAGCGACGCCGGAGCAATTCCGGATGAAGAAGCGCGGGGTATGGTCCCACACCGGATGGTCCCACGGCGAGTAATGCAGGACAACAACGGTGTCCTTCCCGCCGCGCACGGTGAGGTTCGTTCGGCCGTTGATCTCAATCGGGCTCTCCAGGAACACCCGGCCGTCCGGTAGCTGGACCACGCCGCCATCGGGCGTATCGGCTATGGCCTTCGCGATGTCCGCCGCAGCCCCACGCTCGACCGAGACAATGGCGGCAGCACATGCCGCAAGCATGGCGAAACGCAGCCCCATCACCTCGGCATCCCGTCTAGCGAACAACCATGATGAAAGCTGTGGCTATCTTCTCTCCGTCCGGCCCGACGTTCGGGAAGGTCGTGTCATTGTAGGGCGACGTCACCGATTTCGGGACATACGGCACATCGTTCACGAAGTCCCATAGCACGACGAGCCCGTTCGAGAGCTTCACCGGCTTGAAATTGCGGACAAGCTGCATGTTGCTCCCGTCGGCGTCGCCTTGCCAAATCTTCAGGAAGAAGAACCGCGACGCGGCGGGGGTTCCCGGTGTGCCCGCATCGCTGTCGTGCTTTGCGAAAAGATAGAGGGTTCTGCCGGTATCGACATTGGTGGAAGACGTCTTGGACGAGTAGAGGGTCTCCGTCCCCGTGGCGTCGTTGATGGCCGAGAAGGTCTGGGCTCCGACGGCAAACGAAACGCGCGCGTGGGTCGTGTCGCCCGAGTTCAGCATGTAAACGTCCGGATCCGAAGAGTTCGCCGCATCCGTGTAAGGATCGTTCTTTTTCGGCCGATAGTAGGTGCCGTAGCCGAGTCCCACGTTGTAGCCCCACGCATGATACCACATGAAGCACCGGGATACGTCGTCGCTGCTGCCCCCATAGGAGGCGAGGAAGGCTTCCTCGGACGTGGACTTCTGCATGCTCGTCTCCTTGAACTCGGCTTTGGTGCCGGACTTGCCGATGACGCCGGTGTCGATGAACACCTTTCCGTCGGTCTCCACGTACTCGACGTAGTTGGCCGGTTTCTCTTCGCCGGTGAAGACAATCTTGCCCGTCCGGGAGGCGGGGATGTCGGGCGACGGGCGGTAGATGCTTTCCGTCACCGTGTCGTAGAGCATCCCCTTGCCATCGACCAGGCACGGCTTGAAGTCGCGCACTTTCACGCCGTCCTGCCAGATTTCAAGCCCGTAGCACCTCGCCTGGGAACGCCAGCGCCAGTGGCTCGACGAGAAGAGACAGAGGTTGTTGCCTGTATCGACGGTGCCTGCAATGTTCGTGCTCAAAACTTGCGCGCCGTTCCATTCCACCGTCTGCGATCCATCCGCAAAGGTCACGTCGAACGAATTCGTGACACCAACGTATGCCGGAACATCGGCTCCGCCATTTTGCAAGTGCATCTCGCCGCTGCTTCCGTATTGCGACAGGTGTATCGCATCGCATTCATGGAACATGTGGAACCATCCGTTTGAGTCCTTAATGTTCCTTGCCCCGAGATACGCCCGCTTGTTGCGCCAGAACACGGCAACCGTACCTTCCAGGTAGCGATAGTTCTCGCGGTTCCAAATGCGAGTCTTGCCGCCACCGTTTTCGTCCTCGGCCGTCCACATCATCACGCCCTTGGCCCTTGTCCCCGTGCGGGCACGGACGCCGGTGTCAAGCGTGTTGTTGCCGTCGGACTCGATGTACTCGACGAAAACGACCTCCTTGGGCTTGACCGACTGTTTGCAGACGTTGTTGTAGGCGAGCGGCGTGCCGAGCGAGTAGAAGATGCGCTTCGACACGTCGTCGTAGAGTCCGGCGACGCCGTTCTCAAGGCACGGCCTGAAGTCGCGCACGAGATTGCCGTCCTGCCAAATCTTCAGGAAATAGAGACGCGATGCGCTGTATGAGTCCGGAGTCCCGTTGCTGTTTCTCGCGAAGACGTAGAGGCTCCGGCCTGTGTTGACCGTGGCGGCATTCGACAACGATGTCCAGATCTTCTCGGCCCCAGTTTCATCGTTAATGGCCGTGAAGGTCTGCGATCCTGCCGCGAAGGAGACCCGTGCGTGCGTCGTGTCGCCATAGTTCAGTGGATAGAGATTTGCGTCATTCCACGCTCCTTCCTTGGTCGGATCGGTCGTCACCGGACGCCAATAAGAGGTTCCGTACCCAAGACCAACCGCATGTCCGGATGCCTGATACCACATGAAAAAGCGTGTGTTGGAATCACTCCTTGCACCAATGACGCAATGCTCACTATTGTCATTGCAGAGACATGTCTCCTTAAACTCAACGATGGTTCCGGCCTTGCCGATGATGCCCGTGTCGATGTAGGCTGGTTTCTGGCCGTCGGCTTCTGCGGCTACGCCCTGCGACTCCACATACTCGATGAACTCGTCGGGGTATTCGCTGTTCTCGTCGCAGACGAGTTCGGTGCCGGATATGGAGGAGTAGAAG
>JAEEGJ010013565.1_pt1 | contig 19695 bp, 14 predicted proteins | sample 8958761 | NCBI WGS metagenome assembly JAEEGJ01 (sample SAMN16246546, study PRJNA631951) | gut metagenome | biome: gut microbiome; feature: rumen; material: RS-attached | host: Bos | place: Iran: Karaj | collected 2018-10 | reverse complement strand
TCAACGATACGAGCCATCAGGGGGTGGTTCAAGTAGAACCCGATCTCAGGATGATCGCTATAATAGTTTGCCATAATTACTTCGAATTTTGCTTATAGTATTTAATGAGTTTGGGAACTACCTCCTCCACAGTACCAACAATCACGTAGTCGGCGATGCGGTTGATAGGTGCATCGGGATCGCTGTTCACAGAGATGATGATACCAGAGTCCTGCATACCGGCGATGTGCTGAATCTGTCCGCTGATACCACAGGCAATGTACACCTTCGGATGAACGGTGACACCAGTCTGACCAATCTGACGGTCGTGGTCTAACCAGCCTGCATCGACGGCAGCACGGCTACCACCGACCTCACCATGCAGCACCTTAGCCAGGTCGAACAGCATGTCGAAGTTCTCCTTCGAGCCCATACCGTAACCACCAGCTACGACGATGGGTGCACCTTTCAGGTTGTGCTTGGCAGCCTCTACGTGGTGGTCGAGCACCTTGACGACGAAAGCCTCAGGGCTCACATATTTAGAAACTTCAGGGTAAACCACTTCGCCCTTTGCCTTGCCCTCGTACAAAGCCTTCTGCATGACACCGCTACGAACGGTAGCCATCTGAGGGCGATGGTCGGGGTTGACGATGGTAGCTACGATGTTACCACCGAAAGCAGGACGAATCTGATAGAGCAGATTCTCGTAAACCTTGTTGTTCTTCTTATCTTCGAAAGGACCAATCTCGAGCTCGGTGCAGTCGGCAGTCAGACCAGAGGTCAGCGATGAGCTAACACGTGGGCCGAGGTCACGACCAATCACGGTAGCACCCATCAGACAGATCTGAGGCTGCTCCTCCTTGAAGAGGTTGACGAGGATGTCGGTGTGGGGCGCTGAGGTGTAGGGGAACAGGTCCTTACCGTCGAAGACAAACAGCTTGTCGACACCATAAGGCAGAATCTGATCCTCCACCTTGCCCTTGATGCCTGTACCGGCCACCACGGCGTGGAGCTCTACGTTCAGTTCATTGGCGAGCTTGCGCCCTTTGGTCAGCAGCTCCTGAGATACTTCCTGTACCTGAGTACCTTCTATCTCGCAATATACAAATACATTGTTCATATTGTTTCTTTTATTAACGACAACTTGGACAACTAAAACAACTTTTTATATGTTGTCTATGTTGTTACAGTTGTCTTCTTTATAAATCAGCCAATGATTTTTTCTTCCAACAATTCTTTGATCATTCCCTCAATATCAGCATCAGAAGCCGTCAAAGTTTTCGACTCCTTAGCCTGGAACACGATGTTCTTGATAGCCTTTACCTTCGTGGGAGAGCCAGAGAGACCGCACTGGTTCACGTCGCCATCCACATCGGCTACGCTCCACTGGTTCAGGGTCAGCTCAGGACGCTCATCGTACAGATAATCGTAAGGTGTGCCCTCGGCAGGACGCTCCATAGGACAGGTAGCACGCTTGTACTTCATGACCAGCTTGGCATTCTGAGGACGACAGGGAGCAGCACTTCCGTTTACGGTAATCACTACGGGCAGGGGAGCCTCTACGGTCTCAACACCACCGTCGATGACGCGCTTGATGGTAGCCTTACCATCCTTCACTGAGAGGACTTCTTCAGCATAAGTCACCTGATTCAGTCCCAGCTTCTGGGCCACCTGAGGACCTACCTGAGCGGTATCGCCATCGATAGCCTGACGACCACCAATCACGATGTCCACGTCGCCAATCTTCTTGATAGCCGTAGCCAATGCGTAAGAAGTAGCGAGGGTATCGGCACCAGCGAACAGACGGTCGGTCAGCAACCAACCCGTATCAGCGCCACGATAAAGTCCTTGACGGATAATCTCACCTGCACGTGGAGGACCCATCGTGAGGATTCCTACTGTAGAGCCTGGGTTCTGCTCCTTCAGACGAAGGGCCTGCTCCAGGGCATTCAAATCTTCTGGATTGAAGATGGCGGGTAGGGCAGCGCGGTTGACGGTGCCTTCGGCAGTCATGGCGTCCTTACCCACATTTCTTGTGTCAGGTACCTGCTTGGCAAGTACTACAATTTTTAATGCCATATTATTTATAATAATGTGTAAAAATGATATCCTTTTGCAAAAATCGGGTGCAAAGGTACACTTTTTTGCGCACACAGCCAAATAAAATGCACAAAAACAGCCAAAATGTGCACACTTCGGCTGTTTTGTGCAATATAATTCTCCTTCTCTAACTTCTTTAACTCCCTTATTTAATCAGATTGCCTAAGATGTCGCGCGTCAACTCCTTGGTGGCGGTACGCGTAGCGGCACTCGTGGCATTCTTGACCACGCGTCCTGTAGTAGAGGTCTTTGACTTGGTCTTCTTACCCGTTATCTTGTCGCTGACGTAGGTGCCGAGGACGGCAGCCAGTGTCGAGGTAACAGCAGTCAGGATGGCTTTCAGCACCTTCGACATCATGCCCGGCTTCTTCTTCTCTTCCTTGGCAACTTTGCCTGCAGCCTTGGCATCCTCAGCGGCAGCAGCCTCTTCCTGTTGGGCAACCATCTGCTGTTCGGCTTCAGCCATCAGTACCTCGAAGGCACTCTCACGGTCGATGGGCGTATCGTATTTACCATAGATGCGACTCTGCTTGATGATGTCGAGGCGCTGCCCTTCCGTGACGGCACCAATCTGCGACAATGGGAACAGAATCTTGGCACGTTCCACCATATTGGGCGCACCCTTCTCGTCGAGGAAGCTGACCAGTGCCTCGCCCGTTTCGAGGTTCATGATGGCCTCGTCGGTCTTGAAGGCGGGATTGGCGCGGAAGGTGTCGGCAGCCGTCTTGACGGCTTTCTGATCCTTAGGTGTATAGGCTCGCAGGGCGTGCTGTACACGATTGCCAAGTTGACCCAGTATGTTCTCGGGGATGTCCGTGGGACTCTGTGTGATGAAGTAGATGCCCACGCCTTTCGAACGAATCAGACGGATGACCTGTTCAATCTTGTCAAGCAGGGCCTTGCTGGTGTCTGTGAACACCATGTGGGCCTCGTCGAAGAAGAATACCAATTTCGGCAGTTCCAGGTCGCCCACCTCGGGCAGGGTGGAGTAGAGTTCACTCATCAGCCACAGCAGGAACGTCGAATAGAGCTTGGGCTGCAACATGAGTTTGTCGGCAGCCAGCACGTTCATCACACCCTTGCCACCTTCCGTCTGCATCAGGTCATAGATGTCGAACGAGGGCTCGCCAAAGAACTTATCGGCCCCCTGATTCTCCAGCTGCAACAAGGCGCGCTGGATGGCACCGATGGTTGGCGTCGAGATGTTGCCGTACTTGGTGGTGTACTCCTTGGCATGCTGCGATACCCAGTCGAGCATGGATCGCAGGTCCTTTAGGTCGATAAGCAGCAGTCCGCGCTCGTCGGCAATGCGGAATACGATGTTCAGCACACCGTCCTGCGTCTCGTTCAGTTGCATCAAACGACTGAGCAACTGCGGACCCATCTGCGAGATGGTGGCACGCATGGGGTGACCTTGTTCGCCGAATACGTCGAAGAAACGGACGGGACAGCTTTGGAACTCAGGATTCTCGATGCCGAACTCCGGCAGTCGCTTCTCGATGAAACCACTCATCTTACCTGCCTGCGAGATGCCGCTCAGGTCGCCCTTCATATCAGCCATGAAACACGGTACACCCGCCTGACAGAAAGTCTCGGCCATCACTTGCAGCGTCACTGTCTTACCCGTACCTGTGGCACCGGCTATGAGTCCGTGGCGGTTTGCCATCTTACCAGTAATCGAAAGCGCTCCATTGGCGCAATGGGCTACATATAGCCCCCGTTCTTTATCGTACATAATGCTTATAGTTTTGTTATTTTTTGCAAAGATACGAAATAATTCCGAATTCCGAATTTCGAATTGCGGATTTTTTACTACCTTTGCGGAAATTTTGAGTCATAACTACATAAGAAACCATTAATAACAAAGTGTATGCAGGAATACAACAAAGGATTTCTCTACTTCATCTGTGCTGTGTCGGCTATGGGCGGACTGCTGTTCGGCTACGACTGGGTGGTAATAGGTGGAGCCAAGCCGTTCTATGAACTTTATTTCGGTATCAGTGACTCGCCGCTGTTGCAGGGCGTGGCTATGACGACGGCCTTGATAGGTTGTCTGGCAGGTGCTATGGTGGCTGGCGCCGCTGCCGACAAGTATGGTCGCAAGCCCTTGCTGATGGTGTCGGCAGTGTTGTTCACGGTGTCGGCAGTGGGTACGGGATTGTTCAATGACTTTACCTTATTTAATATTGCCCGCTTCATCGGCGGCGTGGGCATCGGTGTCGCTTCGGCCTTGGCACCCATGTACATTGCCGAGGTCAGCCCTACGGAGATTCGCGGTCGTATGGTGTCGCTGAACCAGATGACCATCGTGCTGGGTATCTTGGCGGCACAGATTGTGAACATGCTGTTGGCGCGTGACACGTCGGTTGCTGCCGAACAGGCGTGGAACTTAGAGTGGGGTTGGCGCTGGATGTTCTGGGCCGAGACGCTGCCTGCTGCGCTGTTCCTGATGATGAGTTTCTTCATTCCGGAAAGTCCAGTATTTCTGAAATTGAGAAATGAAGGAAATGAGGAAATGAGAAATGAGGCAGGCCTTCGTGAACTGTTTCAAAGTAAATATAGTCGCATTTTATTGTTGGGTCTGGTCATTGCTGTGTTCCAGCAGTGGTGTGGCACGAATGTCATCTTCAACTATGCGCAGGAAATCTTCGTGGGCGCAGGCTTCGATGTCGACGGCATGTTCATCAACATCGTCATTACGGGCATTGCCAATGTCATCTTCACCATCGTGGCGCTCTATACCATCGAGAAGTGGGGCCGACGGACGCTTATCCTGCTGGGTGCTGGTGGATTGGGGCTCATCTATCTGATTCTGGGCACATGCTACTTCTTTGAGGTGAAGGGTGTGCTGATGGTTGCCCTGGTGGTGGCTGCCATCTCGACCTACGCCATGACGCTGGCACCGGTCACGTGGACGCTGCTGGCCGAGATTTTCCCCAACCGCGTGCGCGGCATAGCCATGGCGACGTGTACGTTTGCCCTGTGGGTGGGCTGCTGTACGCTGACGTTCTCGTTCCCTTCGATGAATGCCGCACTGGGCAGCAGCGGCTCGTTCTGGATCTACAGTGCCATCTGCTGTTGTGCTTTCGTATTCCTGTGGAAGCGCTGTCCCGAGACCAAAGGTAAAAGTTTATTACAACTAGAAAACGAGTTAGTAGGATGAGAAATCTGGCCCTACTACACGAGTTTCGAGTTAGTACTGAAACTCCGCGGAGTTTCAGTACTAACTCAAAAGTTTTTCAGTACAAACTCTAAAGTGGCATAATTGGGCCAAAAAAGTGGCAGAATTAATAGAAAGTAAAAAATATATACAACGAATATGGTAAAAGCATGGAGAGAGTTGGTAACGATACCAACATACGAAATTGGAAAGGCTGAGAAGAACCCGATATTCCTGGAGAAACGCGTCTATCAGGGTTCGAGCGGCGTGGTCTATCCCTATCCCGTCATTGAGTCGATTTCGGACGAGAAAGTCGACAAGGAATGGCTTGCCGTCTGGATAGAGAACGAATATATCAAGGTAATGATACTGCCAGAGTTGGGCGGACGTGTACAGATGGCGTACGACAAGATTAAGCAGCGCCATTTCGTGTACTACAACCACGTCATCAAGCCCGCACTCGTGGGACTGACAGGCCCGTGGATATCGGGCGGCATCGAGTTCAACTGGCCGCAGCACCACCGACCCTCCACTTATTTGCCCGTTGACTGCGACATTGTGGAGAACGAGGATGGAAGCGTGACGGTTTGGGTCAACGAGATGGAGCGTATGTTCCACCAGAAAGGCATGGCCGGCTTTACGCTGCGTCCAGGCTGTGCCTATTTGGAAATACAAGGTCGTGTATCGAACCGTACCCCGTTGCCGCAGACCTTCCTCTGGTGGGCCAATCCTGCCGTCGAAGTGAACGATGCTTACCAGAGCGTGTTCCCGCCCGACGTCAATGCCGTCTTCGATCATGGTAAACGTGCCGTCTCGTCGTTCCCCGTCGCTACGGGCACCTATTATAAGATGGACTATTCCGCAGGCGTGGACATATCGAACTACAAGAATATCTACGTGCCGACGAGTTACATGGCCGTCAATTCAAAGTACGACTTCGAGGGCGGCTACGAGAACGATACGAAAGGCGGCATGCTGCATGTGGCCAGTCACCATTTCTCGCCAGGCAAGAAGCAGTGGACGTGGGGCAACGGCGACTTCGGACGTGCGTGGGATCGTAACCTCACTGACTGCATAGGAAGTGAGGATTCTTCACTCTTCACTCTTCACTCTTCACTTAAAAAAGGTTTCCGTCCCTACATCGAACTGATGGCTGGTGTCTATACCGAAAACCAGCCCGACTTCACGTGGCTCATGCCTTACGAGGAGAAGCAGTTTGTGCAGTATTTCATGCCTTATCGCGAATTGGGCATAGTAAAGCAAGCTTCGAAGGATTTTGTCATGAACATCGAGGAAATCGGCAAACATAAAGTTACCTTTAAGATCCTGGCTACATCCAAGAAAACCGTCAGGATCATCCTCGACGGAGAGGATGGCGAAGTGTATTACGACAAGGTGGTAACGCTGACACCAGAGGAAGTGTTGACAGAAACCGTAGAGACGGGCAATGAGCAGATATCAGACTTGCGCTTAGACATTGACCGTCCAGACGACACACGCATGCATCACTATTTGACGTGGTATGAGGAGCCAGACGAGATTCGTCCCATTCCCGATGCGGCTGAGGCAGCCCTCTCGCCACAAGACACAAAGACCATCGACCAGCTCTATCTGACAGGCCTGCACTTGGAGCAGTACCGCCATGCTACGTGGAGCGCCCTCGACTACTACGAGGAGGCTCTGCGCCGTGATCCGCTGGATTACCGCTGCAACATGCAGATGGGCCTCTGGTATCTGCGTCGTGCCCGTTTTGAGAAGGCTGAAGGTTATCTGAAGACCGCTGTCAAGGTGCTGAAGAAACGCAATCCGAATCCCTACGATGGTGAGCCACAGTTCTATCTGGGTGTTGTCAACAAGTTCATGGGAAAGATACAGTCTGCCTACGATTGCTTCTGGAAATCTACTTGGAACAAGGCGTGGGCAGATGCCGGCTACTATGAGGCTGCCTGCATCAGTGTCTCTGACGAACGTTGGGAGGATGCCCTTGACGAACTGGAACGTGCACTGATCAGCAACAGTCATAACCATCAGGCGCGAGCCTTGAAGGCTGTCGTGCTGCGCAAACTCGGACGCCAGGATGAGGCTTTGGCATGGATCAATGAATCGTATAAGATTGACCGCTTCAACTACCTTTGCATGGTCGAGGAATATCTGCTGACAGACAGCGATGAGCCTTTGGAGCGCATGGTGGAACTGATGCATGGCAATATCTATAACTATCACGAGATTGCCCTCGACTATATGCATGCAGGCCTTGATGATGAGGCCATACTGGTACTGGAGACGGCCATTGACCATCACGTGGAAGAATCACCGCTCACCTACTATTATTTGGCTTATCTCAGTAATATGATGGACTCAGTAGCATATAGTCAGAAAGCTGCTCAGGCCAATCCTGACTATTGTTTCCCCAACCGTATGGAAGATGCTTACATCCTACAGGAACTGGACTTCATTCCCTTCTTTGATGATGCCCGAGCACCATACTATCTGGGATGCTTGTATTACGACAAACGCCAATACGATCTTGCCATTAAGTACTGGGAAAAGTCAGCCAAGCTTGACCCCGACTTCCCAACCGTATGGCGCAACCTCGCCTTAGCTCGCTTCAATAAGCAGGACAAGCAGGACGAGGCCCTTGAATATATGGAAAAGGCCTTCCATTTGGACGAGACAGACAGCCGAATCCTGATGGAGTTAGACCAGCTCTACAAACGTCTGCACAAACCCCATCAGGAGCGTTTGGACTTCCTGCAGCAGTATCCGCAACTCGTTGCGCAGCGCGACGACCTCGTATTAGAAGAGATTACCCTGCTCAACCAGCTCGGACGCTACGAAGAGGCCAAGGCCAAGCTCGATGCCCACCAGTTCCATCCTTGGGAGGGAGGCGAAGGCAAGGTGCCTGCACAGTATCAGATATGTCGCATCGAGATCGCGAAGCAATTGCTAAGTGAAAAGGGAAAAGTAAATAGTGAAAAATATGCTGCCGCCCAACAAGAAGCCAAACGCCTCTTGGAGGAATGTCTCGTCTATCCGCCACACCTTGGCGAGGGCAAACTCTATGGTGCACAGGAAAACGACATCCTCTACTTCCTCGGACGCTACGAAGAGGGTACTGTTGGTCCTACGGAACCTGCTGCTGCCATGTACTACAACGATGCCAAGCCCGACAAGATTTTCTATGCAGGTTTGTGCTATCGCAAACTTGGTCAGGAGGACAAGGCTCGCAGCCTGTTCCATAAGCTCATCAACTACGGCAAACAGCACATCTATGATAAGGTGGTCATGGACTACTTCGCTGTATCCCTGCCTGACTTGTTGATATGGGACGACTCTCTGGACACCAAGAACCTGATCCACTGCAAGTACATGCTGGCACTTGGCTACTATGGCATGGGCGACAAGGAGAAGGCTCTGGAATATCTGGCTGAGGTCGAGGAACTCGACAACAACCATCAGGGCATTCAGCAGTTCCGCACGTTTATCGATGCTGGCCTATGATTTAGTTTATGACCAGCAAATCATAACGGATTTGGTCCTCGGCAACAGAACGGCCTACGGTTGTCTGTTGCCGAGAATTGTTTTTGGACGTTCGGACGGCAGACCTGACAACGGGTTTAGACGCAACTGGTGTCTGTGCAACAGGAATGGCTTGGATGACTGAGTCCTGTTTCGGCTGTTGCTCAAGAACCTTAATATATACGGTGTCTACAAGGGCCGTCAGTGGGACATTGTCATTGCTCTGGTTTTGCGTCCATAGACCTAACACGAAGCCGATGATGGCAGCGGCAGGAATTGCGACGAGCCATGCGGGCACGTGGAAATGGTTGTGCTGACGGTTCCAGGGACTAATGTGTAACTGCTGGTTGTCCTCGTCGCGCAACTGCTGGGCGGTACGGATGATGTCTTGATTATCGATTTTCATATTGCTTCAGTTCTTTTTTGATGATGTTCATTGTTTTATGTAGACGCGACTTCACAGTACCTTCGGGCAGGTCGGTGATTTGTGCTATCTGAGGGATGGTGAGCTCTTCCTCGTAGTGCAGCGAGAAAAGCATGGCGTAGGGTTCGGAAAGACCTTTTAGTATGTTGCGCAGGGCGTTGCGGAGGATTGTTTCGTCGATGTCGACCTCGATGTCATTGGCATCGGCAACCTCCTTCTCCTCATGGACCACCGCCAACTGGTTGCGAAGATGGTTCTTGCAAAGGTTGTAGGCGATGGTGTAGAGCCAGGCGCGGAAGTTGCTGCCTTCATTATATTTCTCGCGTGCGGCATAGAGTCGCAGGAACGTGTCGTGCATGAAGTCTGCAGCCAGGTCGGCATCGTCGCCAAGTCTTCGCGTGAAGAAGCCCTGCAACCGCCTTGCGTGACGGTTGTAGAGCTCCTCGAAGGCACGGTCGCTGCCATGTGCGGCCCGTTGCATGAGCTGTTCGTCTGTCTGTGATGACAGTCTTAAGGGTATCAGCATGACTCCAATTTGCTATTTCACGTTTGTATATAGTTGCTGCAGGATGTTCTGTTTGTGCTCCTCGTCAAGCGACGTGTTTGTCACTCCAAGCACCAGTAGCTTAATCAGCCAGTCGTAGCGTTTTTGGTCATGCTTGGCGTAGTAGGGTAGCAAGTCACCCAGCAGCACGGCATAGTTGGCGGACAGTCGCTGGCCTGTCGTCCATTCCGGACGGAACGACACGAGCAGGTATTCCATCATGTAGCGCTCCTCCACATTGCGACGCTTTATGGCCAGATTGTCGTAGGGCTTCTTGGAATATTTCAGCGTCAGACCTTCATTGTAGAGTTTGTCTTTCCACGGCTCCATCGTCTCAGAGGGCGTGGTGGTCGAGAAATACACCTTGCTGCCATACTTGTCGATGATAGCCTGTAACAGTGTACGTTCGTTAGTATTGTAGTCTTCAGCGGTCTTCGGTTCTTTCAGGGCTGGCAACGTTATACCTAATTTGCGGAATAACCACTCGCGATATTCCTTGACGGCGAGGAACGATGCGCAGACGATGGTCTTGTCTTTATGCACATTCATGCCCTCTTGAATCAGCCACTTGGGAATAATGACCGCATCGCCGTTGCCGATGTAGATGCCGCCTTCGTCCATGCCCCTGAGCTCGTTATAGCTATAGCGCAACACATTCTCTGAATAAAATCCACTTTCGAAGTAGCGTTTTGCCATCTGAGCCATTCTTGACTCATATCCTTTCATGGCTAAGTAGCACACCCATTGGTCATAGTCAAAAAATTGCATCTCATCAGGCAGCTTTGCCAATGCTGCTTCTGCATATTTATCGCCATCTGTTTCATTAGCCATATGACCGCTAACAACGGCACGATAGGCACAAAAATTATATGTATAGCTATCAGGAATGGCTTGCTTCATCTCGTCTATCGCCTCACGGACCACACTGTCAGAATTAGTGCCCCACCAACCCATATAGTGTGCCGCATGATAATAGTTCAACCACGCTGTCTCATCCTTGGGGTTTTTCTGCGTCTGCGCCTTCCAAGCTTCTTTCTGTTCTACATACCATACGAAGTCCTTTTCCGTAACGATGGGACTTTCCACTTTCACTGCTTTAGTTTGTGCTACAGCATTCATCATCATTGCCACAAGGGCCATCAAAACTGTTTTCCGTTTCATTCTTTTTTGTTGTTTTTATCATTAAACGATTTCTGTCTTCTGATAATGCATACACAGAAATACAGAAATCGTTCACGGAAATTCCCAAAAAGTCAATCAGCAACACGCCGTTTCTCTGCCAGAGAAAGGCCGTTTCTCTCATCGAGAAAGGCCGTATCTCTTTTTTTGTTTCTTTTTCGACTTCATTTTTGAAAGAACCTCGCCCTGAGCAGTCGAGACTGTCAGCAGGGCGAGGGTCAGCATTGTTAATGCTTTATTCATCTTGTAAGGAAACTGCTTTGCCATCGACAATGATTTTATTTACGACCTTGCCGTTGATGGTGACCTTGCTGTTTTCGTCGATCTTGGCTCCTGGCAAGCGACTGATGACATCTTTGGCAGCGACACCGTTAGTCTCGGCTTTAGGTACTTCTTTGGCTTTGTCCAGACGGAAGCTGATGGGAATGGTGTACTTTACGTTGACAGCCTTGCCATTCTGACGGCCTGGTGTCCAATTGGGCATCCCGTTGATGCAGCGCAGGGCCTCTTCGTCGAGTGACGGCGATACTGACTTCACCACTTTCGCATTGCTGATGCTGCCATCCTTCATAACGACAAAAGTAGCGATGACACGACCTTGGAGTTGTTGTTCCTCAGCATCCTTCGGATAGTGGATATTTTTGGAGAGATACTCGAACATAGCCATAGAACCGCCAGGGTACTCAGGCATCTGCTCAACAACGTCGAAGAATTCAGGCATCTGCTCAACGGGAGTAAAGACTTCTTTCGCCTGAATAACCTCGACTGGTTTAGTGGTATTTTCAACCTTGGGCTGTTCTACGACCTTTACCTGCTGGCCGCCCATTTTGATGGTAGCAGCCTTCTTGCCTTTCTTGACAGGCACTTGCTTCTGGGGCTCGTTATAGACGTAGTCAGTGACGGTTCTGGCATTCAGTGCAAGCGTGATGCCCACGATGGGCAGGAGGGCCAACAGCTTGCAATAGCTGCGGCTCGATGATTTTGTATGTAACATCATTGTGATTCGGTTTTTGAGAGTACTGTGATTAATTCCGTTAGCAATGGAGTACCCGCCAATGCTTGCGGCCTTGGTGATTAACAGATATTGATATTGACGCGCATTAATCCCTTGAGAGAGTACCTCACCGTCAGCTTCGTACTCATGGATGGCACGCAAATCCTGGCGCAGCATCCACATGGCAGGGTTAAACCACTGCAAGGCGGTGAGTAGGTCGACGAGGACGACGTCAAAGGAGTGCCTGAGACGGATGTGTCCACGTTCATGAGCGAGAATGGCAGCGTCGTTTGCTTCATAGTCGCTGCGGTTCATCACTATATAGCGCATCCAGCTGAATGGTGGCACCTCGGTGTTACCGGTCACACAGAGAATGGTACCATCAGGTTGTGGATGACGTTCGCTTCTTCGTATAAGTAGTATGACTTTCAGTATCGATGCCAGCGTATGGCCCAGCGTTGCCACCATACCTGTTATAAATATAAAGGGCAGCACAATTTGCCAGACTTCAGGCTTCGCATCTTCGGCAATCTCCATCTGTAGATCACCGACAAATACCGTTGGCGTGACTTCCAGCGTTACTGTCTTGTGCAAGGTAATCACACACAGTGGCAGTACAAACGAGGCCACTGCCGTCAGCAATAACACACCACGATTTACTCGGTGGAACGTCTCGCGGCTAAGCAACAGGCGGTAGAACATGTAGAAAACTACAATCAGTACCGCAACCTTGGCATCATATATCAGAAAGTCCATCATTTGCCTTAATTATTTAACGACATTAACTACTTAACTACTTTTCTCTATCTGGTCGATGAGTTCGCGCAGTTCCTCTACGCTAATCTTCTCTTCCTTGACAAACGAGGAGACGGCTGAGAGGTAGGAGTCATCGAAGTAGTTCTTGATGATACCTGCTATCGACTTACGTCCGTACTCTGCCTCAGAGATGAGGGGATAGTACTGGTAGGTATTGCCAAACTGCTTATGGTCCAGGAATCCCTCGCGTTCCAATATCCTGACGATGGTCGAGAGCGTATTGAAATGGGGGCGAGGCTCGGCATAGTGCTCCTGCAACTCGCGGACGAACATTGGGCCGTACTGCCAGTACAACTCCATGATTTCCTTTTCCTTGTTGGTCAGTTTCTTCATTCTTTTTCTGGGTTTTAAGTTAACCTTTTTCTTGCGTCAATTATCATATCTGCTGCAAAGTAACTAAAACTTTTCGTTATATACAACTAAAAGCCTTAGTTTTTAAACTATTTTAATTAGTTTATTTAGTTGTTAACGTATATGAAGCGTCCGGCTTTTTTCTTATTTGCTCAGTAGTTATCCAGAATCTGTTGTAGCTGCTCGCGCTGTCGCTGCTTTTTGGACTTGTGCTTGGGGAATAACTTATGGATGACGATGGCAATCAGGTTAAGGGGGTTGACGCCAATGGTCATGGCTCCGCCTTGTTGGGCTTTGCGCTGTTCCTCCAGCCAATGACTATGGTAGGCAAGTTGCATGTCTGTACGCAGTTCAGGTGTCATGATGTTGATGGAGATGGCGGGCTGCTTTGGTTTGATTTTCGAGGGATCCACCCGCATCATCGATGGCTCTATCGGTCTGATAGCCGAACTGTCGTGCAACTCAGGTCGAATCGGTTCGTTGCGCAGCCACTCCTCAAAGTCGTTCTCTGACTTCTGGTCAGCGTGTGGCGATGCATTCTTCGCCGAATCAGGCAGGAGTATGCGCTTTCTGTTCTCCACGTCCTGCGCCCTGACCATGATGGCCAGGGTAAGCAGTGAGAGTATCATAAGGTGTCGCCTAAAATCCATTCAGTTGCACGTTAGTTGAAAATCTGGTGCAAATATAAGGATTATCCATTGACGAATATGTTATAAGAGCGTTACAAATACTTACAAATATAAAAATTAAGTCTTTCTTAAACTAATTTTGGTTAATGAATTATTCAAACGCTGTCCTGCTGATTGTAATTCAGTTCGTACCATAAATCTTTTTCAGTTCTGCCTCTAACGCTTCCGTTGTCGAGGGACTGGCGACGATGGTGCCGTCAGGACTGATGACAACGGTTTCGGGCCATGAGTAGATGCCGTATGCATTCTTGGCAGCAGAGGTGGCCAGTTGCGGCCAGGACAGTTTTTCTTCTTTCAGACGTTCTTTCCAGCTTTTCGTGTTGTTTCCGTCAATCACAAGGCTGACGATTTGCAGGCCTTTTGCATGATACTGGTCGTAGAGCGTGCGCAGTTGGGGCAGGATATCGAACTCGTCACGATTCCAGCTCTCCCAGAAGTGCAGCACGACATACCCTTTACCGATGTACTCTTTCAACTGGTGAGCGTTGCCCAACGTGTCTGCAAGGAGCATGTCTTCATAATGCTTTCCAGGACGGCGTTTCTCCAGTCCTGCCACATACTCTTTGACAGGTGCCATCAGCAGATGGTTAGCGTAGCGGAACTGGTCGCTGACGAAGGGTTTCAGTTCGTCGTATGTCAGTTCGGTATATGACTTGTAGATGGCGTAGGTCCTCAGCAGGTCGTCGTTGCCTTGGAAGATGACCTGACGGTAACGCTCACGCTGTTTGGCGATGGCGGCATCCAGCTCTGCCCGGTTCTCCATCTTCAGCATGCGCAACCGCTCTGCCTCCACTTCGTTCAGGAAATTGTTGCGCTTCTGCGAAGTCTTTTGGCTTTTGACGCTACGCTTCTGCAGGTCTGCCTTGACGGGTTGTCCGTCTGCCCAGAAGTAGGTATAATAGCGGTTGTCTGTGCTCAATCCGCACACCTCGTCCTTCGGCAGTCGGCAGGTGAATGAGAAGCGGCCGTTGCGGACGGGGAATTTTCCTAATTCCTCGAAAGAAGATACGGTACGTCGGACGGTGATGCTGTCTGCATCGGTTGAGGCTGTACCACTGATCTGGCAGTCCACCTGTTGCAGGTCTTCAGAGCCGTTTGTAATCAGCCCATTGTATGATACAATCTTACGCAGTTGTGTAGTAGAGATGGTAGAAGAGGTAATCATGGCTGGGCGTCGTTTCACCTCACCGCCTTCTGCCTGATAATGCTCACTCTTCTTATAAAGCGTGTAACAGGTGTAGCCAAACATCTCCTTGTGCTTCTGACCTGAGGCGGTCTCAGCGTATGGGCTGAGAATGCCGATGAGCGTGTTATATTGCTCTTGGGTCAGCTGGTGAGGATAGCCGTCGCACATCTTGTGGAGTATCACGACGGCAGCCGTCTTGCCCCCCGATGTCTCGCGATCGTAGATATGGCAGGTCTGCTTCACTTTAGCCAATAGTTCGTCGTAGGTCTGTGGGGCTGTAGGGTCTGTGTCATACTTAATGGTTGCCGTCATATTCTGCCTTTCGGAATAAGGCATAAGGAAAGGCATGTCGTCGTGCTTTTTGGCTGTAATCTCAAAGATGGTGCCGTTCATCATCCAAAAGTTTCCAACCTGTTGGTCTTTCTTAATCTGCTGTTCCCACACCAACAGGACAGCATAGCGATGGCCGTCAGACTCGTCGAACGACAGCAGTCGGATGTTTTGCCGGGTGCCGAAGACATACTTGCCGCTGACCACCCCTTTAGGATTACCAAAGAGCCATCGTACGCCCGAAGCCAATGGAGTACCCTCCTGGGCATCGTGCATCATCACCTCCTTGGCATGAACGGCCTCGCTGCGCAATGTCTGCTCCAGTTCCTTCAAGTGAGGAAACAGAATGCTGGTATCGTTTGTACCCTCGACACTAAACACCTGGCTAAAGTCGTAAGCCGTAGCTTTGCCTCCAGTAACCGCATCTTGGCAGACCACCCGTCCTTCGCTGACGTTATACTCGCCTGAGGCAACGAATGCCTGTAGCTTCTCGTGGACGTGGCGGGCTGCGTCACTTACCTGTGCACTTATCGACATGGCCCATATCAGGCATGTTGCTAATAAAAAGTTTCTATTCTTCATCTTCGTCTGTATTTACATTGTTAATAATTGTGGCTTGGTGGGGTTGGGCATCTTTGTGCAACTCGTTCAGGATGTAGTTGTTGACGATGCGCTGCAGTCGCTCGTCGGCATGCATCACCCGATGAATACGTTCAATATAAAGACTGTCGTCCACACGGGCCAGTTCGCGTTCTATCTTGCTGATGTAATAGTCGAGGCTGTCAGTAGCCGGGGCTGTGTTTTGCTGTGCTACTAATTTTATGTCTGTTCTCTGTTGCTGATGCACAGCCCGCTTTGCTGGCAGCACTCGATTTTCTATACCTATATTATTAACAGCCTCATGAACACTGGCTTTTGTTCCGACGGCTTCGGACTGAGAGTCTGACGGCTTCGGACTGTGAGTCCGATGGCTTCGGACTAAAAGCGTGCTCCCGTCCGGCTTTTGCTTGTCCTCCGTTTGCCAGACCATCAGTACGGCAATGGCTAAGCAGGCTGCTGCGGCGAGTGCTGTCAGGTATGCATATCTCGCTTTTCGTGCAGGCTTGGGGGCAATCTCCTGCATCACGTTGGCCATGAAGTCTGCTGGCACTTCGGGCTTCGTCCGTCGTGCTTCCCTTCGACGCAGGGCCTCGCGTATGTCACTATCTTTCAGTTTGTTCATTTTCTTTCTGTTTAATCATCCGTAATAGCTTCTTCCGAATCCTGTGGAGTCGCTGTGCCAGTGCATTTGGCTCCGCATCCATAATGTAGGCGATGTCTCGCAGCGGACGGTCTTCGTAATAATAGAGGTGCAACAACATCCGTTCGTCAGGCGGCAGGTCGTCGATAGCTTCTTCCATCAGCACTATTCGCTCTTCACGACCCGTCGATAGCTCTTCGTCATCCGATATGGCAGCCACTTCGCTGATGTCCACCATGTAGGGCGCTCGTTGTCGCAGGTGGTCAATGGCTTCGTGATAGGCAATGCGTTGCACCCATGTCACGAACGACGAATCACCACGGAACGACGACAGTTGCCTGAAAGCCTTGACGAAGGCATCCTGTGCCACCTCTTCGGCCTCCCTTCGATCAGATAGCAGTCTGGTCGTGAAGTCGAGCACCTGTGGGGCATGTTGCTGTACCAGTCTGGCGAAATTCTCTTTGCTGATTTCTGTACTCATTTCACAAAATAGACGGCATGCGCTGAGAAATATGACAGCGCATGCCGTTAAAAAGTGTGAACAATGTTTACTATGTTATAGATTTGCCAGCGCGATAACCTTATCGACAGCAGCGCTAAGGCCATCGACATTCTTACCACCAGCCTGGGCGAAGTGTGGCTGACCACCACCACCACCCTGGATGAGCTTGGCAGCCTCGCGAACCATCTGACCAGCATTCAGTCCGTGGTCGCTGACCATATCGTCGCTCATCATGATGGAGAGCTGGGGCTTGTTGTTCTCGTGGGAACCGATGACGCAGAGCAGCGAGCCTTCGACAGCGGCGCGAACCTTGAAAGCCAGATCCTTGGCAGCAGCAGGCGACATGGGCAGGACGCTGGTAATGACCTTTACGCCATTAACCTCGCGAGCTTTCTCTACCAGTCGCTGGGCAGCACGCTCTACAGCCTGAGCCTGGAAACCTTCAATCTCCTTCTTCATGTGGTCGTGTTCCTCAATATATTTCTGGATAACGCCCTGCAGGTCCTTGGCGTTGTTGAAGAACGACTTGATGCTGTTCAGAATGTCCTCCATCTGGTAGAGACGCTCCTCGCAGTCGCGACCTGTGGTAGCCTCAATACGACGGATACCAGCGGCAACGCTGCTTTCAGAGAGTATCTTGAAGAAACCGATACGACCTGTCGAAGTGGCGTGGATACCACCACAGAGCTCGCACGACGGACCAAAACGCATGACGCGCACCTTGTCGCCGTACTTCTCGCCAAACAGGGCGATGGCACCCAACTTCTTGGCTTCGTCCATCGGCATGTCGCGATGTTCGTCGCGTGGCAGGTCCTGACGAATCATGTCGTTGACCATACGCTCCACCTCACGAATCTGCTCGGCAGTGACCTTCTCGAAGTGAGAGAAGTCGAAACGCAGTGTGTCAGGACTTACAAACGAACCTTTCTGCTCCACATGGTCGCCTAATACTTGCTTCAACGCATAGTCGAGTAGGTGAGTGGCAGTGTGGTTGGCAGCAGAGGCGTCACGCTTGTCAGTATCGACACAAGCCATGAACTGGGCCGATGGGTCCTTAGGCAACTGCTTCACGATATGGACGGTCTGGCCGTTCTCGCGCTTTGAGTCGATGACCTGAATGGTTTCGTTTTCAGAAACGAGCACACCTTGATCGCCAACCTGTCCACCCATCTCGCCATAGAAGGGGGTGGCAGAGAGCACGATTTCATAGAACTCGTTCTTCTTCTGCGTCACCTTACGATAGCGCAGAATCTCGCACTCGTATTCCGTGTAGTCGTAGCCCACGAACTGCTGTTCGCCAGCCTTCAGCTCTACCCAGTCGCTATTCTCAACGGCAGCGGCATTACGGGCACGCTCCTTCTGTTTCTGCATCTCGACATTGAACTGCTCCTCATCGACCGTGAAGCCGTTCTCGCGACAGATGAGCTCCGTCAGGTCGAGGGGGAATCCGTAGGTGTCGAACAGACGGAAAGCCTGAACGCCATCCAACTGGTTCTTGCCCTGAGCCGTCAGTTCGGCCATGGCCTTGTCGAGCAAAGAGATACCCTTGTCGAGGGTTCGCAAAAAACTGTCTTCCTCTTCCTTAATGACCTTGGTAATCAACTGCTGCTGAGCCTTCAATTCAGGGAAGGCATCGCCCATCTCGTGAACGAGGGTGGGGACGAGCTTGTAGAGGAAACCGTCCTTCTGTCCGAGGAACGTGTAGGCATAACGTACGGCTCGACGCAGAATACGACGGATGACGTAGCCTGCCTTAGCGTTAGAAGGCAACTGACCATCGGCTATCGAGAACGATACGGCACGCAGGTGGTCGGCACAGACACGCATGGCGACGTTGATATTGTCCTGTTCCTTGCTGATAGGACTAACAGTCTCTTCTTCGAAAGTAAAGTACTTCAAACCGGTGATGTCCTGTTCGGCCTTGATGATGGGCTGGAACACGTCAGTGTCATAGTTAGAGTGCTTGCCCTGCATCATGCGTACCAGACGCTCAAAGCCCATGCCGGTGTCGATAACGTTCATCGACAGTTTCTCCAATGAGCCATCAGCCTTGCGGTTGAACTGCATGAACACAAGGTTCCATATTTCGATGACCTGTGGGTCGTCCTGGTTGACCAGTTCACGACCAGTCTTGCCACTGGCAGCCTTCTGCTCAGGCGTACGAGAGTCAACATGAATCTCAGAGCAGGGACCACAGGGACCTGTATCGCCCATCTCCCAGAAGTTGTCGTGCTTGTTACCATTAATGATATGGTCCTCAGGCACGTGCTTGGCCCAATACTTGGCAGCCTCGTCATCGCGAGGGATGTTTTCCTCGGGTGAACCTTCGAACACCGTCACGTAGAGGTCCTCAGGATTCAGCTTCAATACATCCACCAGATACTCCCAAGCCATATCGATGGCGCCTTCCTTGAAGTAGTCGCCAAACGACCAGTTGCCGAGCATCTCGAACATGGTGTGGTGGTAAGTGTCGTGACCTACCTCCTCCAAGTCGTTGTGCTTACCGCTGACGCGCAGACACTTTTGTGTATCCGCACGGCGGCGTGGCTCTGGGTCACGTGTACCCAGAATAATATCTTTCCACTGGTTCATACCCGCGTTGGTGAACATCAGCGTGGGGTCATCCTTGATAACCATCGGTGCAGAGGGCACGATGGCGTGTTGCTTCGACTCGAAAAACTT
>JAEEGJ010013559.1_pt1 | contig 19705 bp, 9 predicted proteins | sample 8958761 | NCBI WGS metagenome assembly JAEEGJ01 (sample SAMN16246546, study PRJNA631951) | gut metagenome | biome: gut microbiome; feature: rumen; material: RS-attached | host: Bos | place: Iran: Karaj | collected 2018-10 | reverse complement strand
CATGCCGTCCTCGACCACGTCCTGATGTGCCTGATGGCCCAGGATGTCCTGGTTCACGGCGTTTACCTCGTTGTTGCACAGGAGGTTGAATGTAAAGTCGTCGATCTGGGCGATGTCGCAGCCGATGAGCATGTTCGCCGCCAGCAGCGACCACAGGGAGATGTGCGTGTACTGTTCGTCCGGGGTCAGCCGGCTGTCGCGGAGGATATTGCTCCAGCCCACCTTGCCGACCACCAGCATATCGGGATCGTTCCAATGGCCGGGCCCCGCATACGGATGCAGGCCAGCCTGCTGCTCGAAGCCGATGTGGTACAGGGAAGACCAGGTGTCCGTGATGTCGCCGGTGGTACGCCAGGAGTTGGCGTCCACGGCATGACCCCAGGTCCAGACATCGGCCCAGCCGTACTGGCACAGGGAATAGAAGATGTCCCGCGGCTGCTGACGCAGGTACTGCTGCATGAGCATGTAAGGACGGGCATATGCCGCGACGGAATGGTCAGGATCCGGGTCGAAGACTCTCCGGTAGCCGCACCAGTCGTATTTCAGGTAATCCACGCCCCATTCATTCCAGGTTTCGGCATCCTGCCGCTCGTGGCCCAGCGAGCCGATATAGTTGCCGCAGGTGAAGTCGCCCGGGCTGGAATAGATCCCCATCTTGAGGCCGTTCGAATGCAGCCAGTCCCCCAGCCCCTTGATATCCGGGAACTTATTGTTCGTGTCGATGCATCCGTCCGGGGTTCGCTCCGCCGCCTCCCAGGCATCGTCGATGTTCAGATAGGCATAGCCGTAGTCCGCCAGGCCCCGGTTGATGAGGGCGGCGGCCGAGGCCATCACCTTCTCCTGCGAGACGCTCAGGCCCCAGCAGTTCCAGGAATTCCAGCCCATCGGCGGCGTGAGACCGATCTTCGGGCCCACTTTCAGGGTGAATTCCGCCCGGGTCTCGCCCTTCGCGTTGCGGGCGATGAATACCAGCGGATAGTCGCCGGCCTTATCGACACGGCCGCTCAGGACGCCCTTGTCCGGATCCAGGGTAACCCCTTCCGGAAGGCCTTCCACGGCATATTTCATCGGCTTGTCACCCGAGAAGGCCAGGCGGAAGATGACCGGCGAACCGGGACGGACGCCGAACACCAGCGGGCCGTTGTAGCGCGGGGTGGCCGGCGCGGGAGGAGTCAGGATATACGGGGCGGTCACGCTGCTTCCCAGCGTCTCGTCGAACTTATCGTCATGGTAGGTCACCGTCACCCGCTGGTTTCCCTGGGTCGGGATCTGGAAGGAGATGTCCGTCCGGGGAGAGAGGGATGTCTTCCACTCCCTTTCGCCGATGACCTTGTCGGTCATGACATCCTGGGTGACGACCTTGACGGTGCCGCGGGTAGGCAGCATCGTATGAAGAACCGCCTTATACTGATCACTTTCCCGGTTCAGGGACAGGGATACGACATCCTCCAGGACCGGCTTTCCGATGAAGGCCGGACGGTCATAGAAGCCGCCCGGATCGCCGCCGTTGTACACGCGGACGGCGATGACGTTATCCTTGTCCCACTTGATGAGGTTCGATGCCACGACATAGCGCCGGGGAATGTCCCAGGCCTCGACAAACCCTTCCGGGTCTTCCGGGAACAGACCCATCTTCCCCACGCGGACTCCGTTCAGCCAGGTCTCGTCCGTGTCGTCAATCGGACCGAGATCCAGCACGACCCGGTCCGTCGTGCCTTTCTTCAGGGACGAAGGGATGACGACATGGATGCGGTACCAGCCATAAGCGTGCGAATTCGATACGCCCTGCTCGTTCCAGTCCTTCTCCAGGGACAGGACCTGCCAGTCCGCGTCATTGAACGACGCCTGGCTCCAGGCGGGATTGTCTCCCTTGTGGAAACGGCCTTCCGTCACGGTGACGACCTGGGCTTCCAGGCTCAACGCACAGCCCAGCCAAAGGGCGAACGCGAATAATGTATTTCTCATAAACATTTGGATATTAGTTAATTCGATGAATTTAGCGGGATATTCGGAATCGGTAGCCGTACGGACGGCCGGGTTCGATTTGATACTGCGGAAGCGGACCGGGACCGCAGCTGGCGTTGCCGAGGCCGCCCATCACGCAGTCCAGGTTCAGGACCACCTCGCTCCGGCGGACGTTGTCCAGGTCGTTGGCGTATTTCACGAGGTACAGGTCTTCGTCGGTGAAATGCTGTGCGGAGAAATCGAAGGTCCCGTCGGCCGTGAAGGTCACGGTCCGGCCGTCCTCCGCCGAGAAGGTGAGCCAGCGGGTGTCCGTCCGCTCCCCCATCGACTGGGTACGGACATAATGCTCTTCCATTCCGGTCACGGTGTTCCGGTAGACGCCCAGGAAAGCGGCATCCTTGCGGTCCGGATAGTTTTCCATCGGGCCGCGGCCGTACCAGTTGACCTGCTCGAAGTCCGGATTCAGGAAGAGCCGGAGTCCGAGGCGCGGCAGGCGGACGTCCGCCTCCGGAGAGAAGCGGGCGTCGACATCGACATATCCTTCGGGATGGACCTCGTAAATAATGGTGTGAGGGACGGAGGATGCATTTACAGGGGCCTCCAAGGCGGTTTCCACCCGCAGGACACCATCCTTTTCCTCGTATCTGAAACCGGTTACGCGCGCCGGGGACTGGCCGCGGCCGTCCCGGATGTAGCGGGTGCCGTCGTTGCTGATGTAGCGGAAGGTATTGAGCGTGGGACCGCCCAGGCCGTGCAGGACCTCCTTTCCGCCCAAGCGCAGGCCGATGAGCCGGCCGAAGGTCTTATCGAAACGGACGCCGATGCTGTCGTTCTCCGCGCAGAGGAAGCGGTTCTCCTCCAGATACACTTTCAGCGGCCGGGCATCAACCGACCGGACAGCTTTCAGTCCCGGCTTACGTTCATTGACCACAAACTCTTCCGTCGCAACCACATGGTAGCGATCGGACCAGCGTGTCGCCTCTTTCAGTTCCACTTCCACCTGAAGGGTGAAGTCCCCAGGAGCATCATCTAAAAAACCCTTCAGGAACGAATCTTCCACGATGCAGGTCCCACCCGGCGGCGTGTCCGGAAGAGGTAGACGGCAGCCTGAAATCCTTCCCCCATTCCAATGAATGAAGGCTTCCAGTACCATTTCATTCAGGTTGTATGCCGTATACCGGTTTTCCAGGACCAGTTTGCCGGATTCCGGCATCCGGATCTTCACATATTGATACGCGGCCTTCACCTCCTGCAGCTTAGGCGTTACGCGGCGGTCAGCCGTGACGATGCCGTTGCAGCAGAAGTCGTTGTCGTTGGGCATGTCGCCGAAGGAGCCGCCGAAGTAAAGCTTGCCGTCGTTCGCGCCGGGCATCACGATGGCCTGGTCCACCCAGTCCCAGATGCAGCCGCCGATCATCCGTTCGGAGTCATTCTCGATGTAGTCCCAGTATTCGGCGAGGTTGCCGATGGCGTTGCCCATCGCGTGGGCGTATTCGCACAGGAAATAGGGCTTGTCGGTCCCGTTGCGGTCGCGGGCGATCATGCCGTCCAGAGACGGATACATCTGCGAGTCGATGTCCGCGATCTCGTTCTGTCCCTCATAATGGATGGGGCGCGGGTCCAGTTCCCTGACGGCATCCCGCATCGCGACGATGTTGGAGCCTTTCCCGGACTCGTTGCCCAGCGACCAGAAGAACACCGAGGGATGCAGCCGGTCGCGACGGACCATCCGGACGGCCCGGTCCACATAGGCGCCCTCCCAAGAAGGCATCGAACTGATGCTCTGGTTGCCGTGGCACTCCTGGTCCGCCTCGTCCACGACGTACAGGCCGTAGTAGTCAAACAGGGCGTACATCCGGGGATCGTTGGGATAGTGGCTGGTACGGACCGCATTCAGGTTGTGGCGCTTCATCAGGAGGATGTCCTCGACCATTGACTCCACCGGTACGGCCTTGCCGAAGACCGGGTGGATGTCGTGACGGTCGGCGCCCTTGAGGTAGGTCAATACATTATTGACATAAAGCTTGTTATGCCGGAATTCCACCTTCCGGAAGCCGTGCTTGAAGAAGGTGCATTCGGCGAGGTTTCCGGCCTTGTCGAAGACGGAGATCCGCACCGTGTAGAGGTACGGTTTCTCGGCGGACCAGAGTTTCGGGGCGGCGACCCGGATCTGAGGGCCTTCCCCCACTTTCACGCCGTCCTCGTCGTACAAGGAGACATTGACCGTACCGTCGAGGCCGGTCAAGACGAAGGTCTTCAGGGTGGCGGCGCTCAGGTCGTCGTTGAATTCCGTTTCCGTCCGGATGTCCCGGACGCCCTCCTCGGGACGGGCCATCAGGTACACGTTGCGGTGGATGCCGCCGAAGCGGAACATGTCCTGGTCCTCGATGTAGGAGCCGTCGGACCATTTGTACACCTCCACGGCGACGACGTTCCGGCCTTTCTTCACATACTCCGTGACGTCGAACTCCGCGTCGTTGTTGGCGCCCTGGCTATAGCCCGCCTTCCGGCCGTTGATCCAAAGGTAAAACGCGGAATAGACACCGTCGAAATGAATGAAAACCCGTTTGCCGTCCCAGTCCGCCGGCAGGTCGAAATCCCGCCGGTAAGAGCCCACGGGATTGGGTTCCTTCTCCATCGTGTAGCCCCGCTGGGCCTGGATGAAGGGCGGATTGTTCAGGAACGGATAGGTGATGTTCGTATAAAGCGGGGTGCCATAGCCTTTCATTTCCCAGCAGGAAGGGACGTCGATGTCCTCCCAGCCGGACACGTCGAACGACGGCTTGTAGAAGTTCTGCGGGCGCTCCTCGGGAGCCTTGACCCAGTGGAACTTCCACTTTCCGCTGAGGAGGAGGTACCGGCTCGAGGCCGTCGGCTCCCAGGGGTGTTCATAGGCGGCATCGGCCGTCATTTCGGCCTCGGAGGCATACGGAATCAGGGTCGGATGGCCCGGTTCCTTGTTGACAGCGAAGATCCGCTCGTTTTCCCAGTCATTCTTCGAGGAGGTCTTGGGTACGATGAAATCGACCTTCATCGGGGATTCCCGGATGATCCAGCGCTGCAGCGGGCTGGACGGGTCGGCCTTCAGCTGCCAGACGGCATCGCCGTAACGGCCCGGATTCCGGAGACCGAGGGCCATTCCGGTAGGCTCGGACAAGATAGTGAACGAACCGTCCTTGTTCCGGGAAAGGTACCAGTACTGGTTGTGGTTGCCGGTATCGGCGGGCCACTGGATGACGGGATGCTCCGTGGGGCCGTCGGCATTGTCCAGCCCGTGGAACGAATGGCCGTTCACGAGCTGGAAGCGGTTTTCCCCCATCGGCCTGATCTGCCAGACCTGGGAGGGATTTCCGGCTTCCGGATTGCCCAGGACGATGGTCGACTCCTGCTGGATGCTTCCCTGCGCATCCAGCACCAGGCCGTTCTCCGCAGCGATGGTGTAACACTTCGCCGCATCGAAGGACTGCGCCTGTGCGGAAAGGGAAAGGACGGCCGGCAGCGCCGCCAGGAACAAGGAACGGATCATATTCACCAATTGGGCATTATTCGTGGAAAAGCATGTCGGCCGGGATGTTCGTCACGTCGACGCCGGGGCCGGAAATAGCCACTTCCACCTCGTCACCGCCGTAATTCTCAAAGTATTGGACCTCCAGCCGGTGATAGCCCGCGGCCAGATTCACCCAGACATCATCGAAACCGCCGCCGTCGCGGTCGAGGTCCCAAATGAGCTCGCCGTCCCAGAAGACTTTGGCGCCGTCGTCCGAAACAACGGAAAGCTGGTAGAAGCCGTCCGTGTCAATCTTCACGAGGCCCTTGAAAATGATGCCGAAATGGTCCTCCCGCTGCTTGACGGCATCCGTTCCGAGGACGGACACGACGCCGGTCTTCTTCGCGGGTGCGGCCAGGACGTCCTTGACGCTCTTGAAATCCCCTTCGCTGTAGGTATACCGGAGGCCATTTCCCTTGGGCTTCGCCTCCACGGCCGCGAAAGAGGCCGATGCCACCGGAGGTTCGAGGCCGTTGCCGAATTCAGGGTCGAAGGGCTCGCACTTCTCGCCGTTACCGGGAGTGAAGTCCACGCCCAGGATATCGGCGATGGTGGCGGCAAGCTGCTTGCTGTAGAAGGTTCCGTTGTCGCTGGTCTCGCCCAGCGCAGGGATGCCCTTTCCAAAGGCCATGAACCAGGTCTGCTCGGAACCCCTGACGCTTTCGCCGTGCGCCTTGAACGCTTCGCCCTTGCCGCGGCCATGGTCGCACAGGAGCAGATAAGTCGTCTTTCCCTTGTAGTACGGATCGGATTCGCAGAACTCCACGATGCGGCGGATATAGAGATCCGTCCAGTGGGCGGCGTCCAGATAATGGTCGTACTCGCCGCTGTGGGCATACTCGTCCGTGTCGCCGAATCCGACGTAGAACACCTTGGGATGCTCATTCTTCAGCGTTTCCATCACCATGCCGTAGGTGATGCAGTCCAACCGCTCGCTCTCCTCGAAACCGAGGTCCGCGATGCCGGCATCCACGTCCAGCATCAGCCGGGCCGTTTCGGTGTCCGTATAGGACGGCTCGTGGCCGCTGCTGGCGGGGAAACCGCCGCGCTCGTTGTTCACCGCGAAACGGATGCTCTCCCAGGAGGAGTACATCATGACCTTCCCCTTGTAGCGCGGATCCGCGTTGACCGCCTCGAGGACGCTCACGTTCGGGTTCGGAACGGGGTCGTTGGAGTCGACGCGTTCGTCATCGGCCCAGCCGCAGAACATCTCGCTGTAGCCGGGATAGGAGAAGTTCATCTTGTTGGCCACGCGCATGATGCTGTTCTTGTATCGGTTGCCCAGCATATAGCCATGCTCGGGAACATAGCTCCAGAGGAACGGGAGCAGGGTCTCCCGCCGCTCCTCGGCGGTTTCCCGCCAATATTTTGCCTTCAAGGCTTCCGGATCCCGCACAAAACGGGTGTCACCCACCAGTTCCTCGTCGGCACCGGAGAAGACTTCCTGCCAGCGCAGGCCGTCATAGGTGATGATTACGAGGCGGGGGTCATTGTCCCCCTTGTTGCACGAGACCAGCGCGGCGAGCGCCAGCACGCCGGAAAGGAAGTATTTCTTCATGATTGTGTTCAGTGTTTCCTGTTTTTTGGTTTTGTGGTTACACCACAAATATACGGAATTCCCGGTAATAAAATCGGGGGCGAAGCGTAAGAACTCCGCCCCCGGGGTAAACTTGCCGTAACCGGCCGGGATGGTTACTGCCAGGCAGGAACGTTCTTCAACTTGCCGGCGGACTTGTTGACCTGCTCGGAAGGATAAGGGAACGTCATGTATTTATCGCTCCAAGCCTTCGCGGGAGTGAGGTAATCCTCATAATCACCCACGGTGAACGGGGAGTCGGGGTTGGCACGGTCCTCATAGTGACGGGCGCGCGGGTGGGCATTGAGCTCGGCCGTGGCCAGCGCCTTGATGGCGGCGTCACCGGAGTGGGCCCAGCGTTTGCAGTCGGCGGCCCAGTCGGAAGCCAGTTCGAAAGCCAGCTCGCAGCGACGCTCGTGGTAGAGGTCGGCCCAGGTGGCGGAACCGCTCAGCGGGGTCAGATGGCAGCGCTTACGGATGCGGTTGATGTCCGTCGCGGCAGCGACGCCGTTACCGGCGACGAGATTCGCCTCGGCACGGAGGAGGAGGCAGTCCGCGAAACGGACGATCGGCCAGTTGATCCGGGTGCAGGGCCAGTCACCGCTCGGGTGCAGATAACCGGCAGCGACCGGATCCGCGGGAGCGAAGGCCTGCATGTACTTGCCGATGGCGAAGCCGGCCTCGACATCGGAAGTGGAGTAGAATCTGCGGGTTTCACCGAAGAACTCGAACTCGTCACCGTATTCCAGGATGGAGACGGCCAGACGCTCGTTCTTCACGCCATCGACATTGTCCTTGGCCATTTCCTCGTAGATGTCATAGGAGGGCTTGAACTGGCCCCAGCCATTGAACTTGCCCCATCCCTTGTTCTCCAGGCTGACGCCGGGGAATTCGATGGAACCGCCGTCGGCGCCGCCCGTGTTGGGCCAGCCCCAGCAGTATTCCTTGGTCCAGAACTTATCGAAGTCCGGAGCGAAGAGGTCGGCGAAGTTCGGAGCCAGGTCGCGGCCGTAGTCGCTTTCCAGGCGGTCGACGCAGGTGATCACGTTCGGCCACTGGCTCTTGTCCCAGGTGGCCCAATAGGCATAGGTCTTGGCCATGAGGGCGGCGCAGGCGGCCTTGTGCACGCGGCCGCGGTCGTCGGCACCGTAATCCTCGAACTTGGGAACCAGGGCCTCGGCCTTCTGGAGGTCGGAGATGATGTACTTGTAGTTGTCCATCACCGTGGCCAGCTGGGCAGGGATCTCGTTGTTATAACCGCCCTCCACATCTTCGTAAGCCACGAACGGAACGCCGAGCTGGTCGGTTCCATAGCGGTAAGCGATGAGGAAGTGCCAATAGGCGCGGAGGAAATAGGCTTCGCCGAGGCTGCGTTTCTCGACGGCCGAGAGTTCCTGTTTCTCCTGCTTGAGGAGGAGCTGCTGCACGGCCCAGTTGCAACGGTTCATGCCTTCCTTGTAGGCTCTCTCGAACACGCCGCGGAGCGGGCTTTCGTCACCGTTGTAGCTCATGGTGGCAAGCGTGGGATAACCGCGGGTACGGCCCCAGACGATGACATTGGCACAGGCCTGCTCCCAATAGATTTCGCGGCCAAGGACGGCTTCCTGAGGAAGACGGGCGTAGCAGGCGTCGATGGCGTCGATGGCCTGCTGGTCATTCTGGAAGAACTGATCCTGGGTCGGATAACCCTGGGTCTGGACATTCAGGAACTTGTCACAGGATGCGACGGTAACGGCACCCAGTGCTATAAGTGCGATAGTAATATACTTTTTCATAATCCTGTCCGTATTAGTAGTTCAGTTTGACACCAAAGGCGAACACGCGGGAAACCGGATACAGGAGCGGATCATAGCCGCCCACTTCCGGATCCATGCCGGAGTACTTGGTGATGGTCAGGAGGTTCTCACCGCTGAAATAGACGCTGAGGGCGCTGTTGCGGTCGGCGAAATGAGGGAGCCGGTGCAAGGCGGAGGTCAGGTCGTAACCGATGGTGAGGTTCTTCAGGCGCAGGTAGCTGCCATCCTCGATGTACCAGTCGGACGGCGTGGAGAAGTTGTTGTTGGGATCGTTCTTGGAAAGACGCGGGATGTTGGAGGACGTATTGCTCGGGCTCCAGGCATTCAGGATCTCCCGGCTGCGGTTGAAGTTGCCTTCGAAGTCACCCAGGATCATCTGCTTGCCCACATAGGCGATCTTGTTGCCGGCGACACCCTGCCACATCATGGAGAAGCTGAAGTTCTTGTAGTTGAAACCGCCGGAAAGGGCAAAGGTGTATTTCGGCATGGTGGAACCGACATACTGGCGGTCCTTCTCGTTGATTTCGCCGTCATTGTTGAAATCGACGAACTTGAGGTCGCCGGCCACGGCGGCGGGCTGGATGCGGTTGCCGTCCTTGGTGTAGGCGGCCGCATCGGCGTCGCTCTGGAAGATGCCGTCGGTCTTGATCACATAGAAGGAGTTGACGGGCTGTCCCGCCTCGGTCTGGTAGATCCAGGGCATCATGCGGAACTCGCCGTTGAAGGAATTCGAGTCGCCGAGCCAGGTGCCGGCATTGCCTTCATCGTCCACGACACCGGTGGAAACCACCCTGTTCTTGTTATAGGCGAAGTTGGCGCTCACATAGTAGCTGAAATCCTTGCTGAGCTTGTCCTTCCAGTTGGCGAGGAACTCGATACCGGTGTTCTTGATCTCACCCTGGTTCACCTTCATGGGGTTGAGGCCGATGGTCTGCGGCCAGCCCATGCTCTGGTCCTGGATCAGGTTGAAGGTGCGCTTGTTATAGAAGTCCACGGAGAGGGAGAGACGCTCGTCGAACAGGTCCATGTCCAGACCGGCGTCCAGCTGCTCGGAAGTTTCCCAGGTCAGCTCCTGGTTCACGGCCTTGCTGGGATACCAGAAGGTGCCCCACATGCCGTTGTTCTCGACACCGTAGATGGCCTGCTCGTTCCAGGTGGATTTGCTCAGGTCGGCGCTCTTGTAGTTCCAGCCGATGGAACCGAGGTTACCGACGCGGCCCCAGGAAGCGCGGAGCTTCAGGAGGTTGATCACGTCGTTCTTCGGGAAGAAAGGCTCGCTGGAGATCTTCCACGCACCAGTCACGGCCGGGAAGTCACCGTAGTTGTGGGCCGCAGGCAGACGGCCGGCATAGTCCCGGCGGTAGGATGCGGTGAAGAAGTAGCGGTCGTCATAGCTGTAAGAGCCACGGGCCACGAAAGCCACGTTGGCGTCATCACCGCTGTACCAGTCCTTGCTGCTCTTGGAAGCATTGGCAAAGTCGATGTACTGCAGGTACTCGGACTCATCCTCGAATCCCTTGCCGCTGATGGAGAAGCCACGGGCCCATTCGCGGTTGGCGATGGTGGAGAAGAGGGCGCCCACGGTGTGCTTGCCGAAGGTGCGGTCGAAAGTGAGGGTGTTCTCCGTGCGCCAGCCCTCGCCCTTCTCTGTGGACCAGTCCAGGCTGTTCTCCAGATAAGGCTTGCCGATTTCCGGACGCTTGGGAGAGAAGTTCTTGTACAGGTTCTGCCGGACGTTGTAGGTGAAGCTGGAGCGGAACTTGAGGCCCTTCACGATGTTGGCGATCTCCAGGCCGCTGGTGGTCCAGAAACTGTCGGTGTGGTTGTAGCGGGTATCGGCCAGCAACAGGCGCAGCGGGTTCACGGCATCACCGTGGATGTCGGCGTAGTTGCTGCCGTATTTGGCGATGTATTCAGGATCCTCGGTCACGGTGCCGCCGAAAGAGCCGGCGTAAGGACCGGCCGTGGCGTAAGCCTCGGCGCTCTGCGGCATGTAGATGGCGGAGAGGACGGTTCCGGTGTAGGCGCTGCTGGTGTTGGTGCCGCGGCTGCTCACATCGGAGTAAGACATGTCTTCCGTGATCTTGATATACTTGTTCATCTGATAGTCACCCACATAGCGGACGCCGATGTCCTTGCGGAAAGTGCCGACGAGAACGCCGGGGTTGTCCTGATAGCTGAAGGTGAGACGGCTCTTCAACAGGTCGGAGCCGTAGTTGAGGGTAGCGGAGTGACGCTGATAGAAGGCCGTGCGGAAGATTTCATCCATCCAGTCGGTCCGGGTGGTGCCGATCCAGGGGTTCTTGGCGGTATCCCAGCCCGTCGGCAGGGAAAGGCCGGCATTGGCGTAGGAGGTCTTGCGCATCTGGATCTGCTCTTCAGCGTTCAGGGACTGCGGGAGGTTGGCCGCGGAGCGGAAACCGCTCACGAGGTCGTATTCCACGTGGATGCCCTTGCTGCCCTTCTTGGTGGTCACGAGGATGACACCGCCGGCGCCGGAGGTGGCGCCGTAAATGGCGGCGGAGGCGGCGTCCTTCAGGACGACGATGCTCTCGATGTCATTCATGGACGTGATGGGAGCGCCGGGGACGCCGTCGACAACCCACAGCACGTTGTCACCCTTCTGGGAACCCTGTCCGCGGATGATGATCTGCGGAGTGGATTCCGGAGAACCGCCGTTGCTGGAAATGGTCACACCCGGGATCTGGCCCTGCAGCATTCCTTCGGTGGACGTGACGGGACGGGCGGCGAGCTCGTCGGCGTTGTTCACGATACCCACGGAAGCGGAAAGGTCCTTTTTCTTGGCCTGGGCGCCGTAACCGAGGGCGACGGCTTCTTGCAGGACTTCGACGTCCTCTTCCAGGACGACGTTGATGGAGGAGCGTCCGTTGACAGGCACCTGCTGGGTCGTATAACCGAGGCAGGAGACCTCGAGGACGGCGTCGGACGGGACATCGATGACGAAGGCACCGTTCATGTCCGTAACTGCGTTGGCTCCGCTGCTGAGGACGACCGCGCCCACGACGGGACCGGCCGCATCAGAAACAGTTCCCCGCACTGTCATGTTCTGGGCCTGGGCCCCGAACGTCGCCGCAAGGCACAGCAGCCCCGCGACAAATCCAAACAGTTTTTTGGAAAGCATAATAATTGGTTAATAATGAATTGGAACAGTAAGGTTACTATTATGTTCTATTCAAGTGTCATCAATACGGGTACTATCCGTAAAATGCTTTACGAATTTAAGAAAAAAATATCTGAAATTATAACGATTTCCTTAAAACTCCTTTACGACTTGAAGCAGCCGGTCGGGATAGTTGGAGATGATGGCGTCCACGCCCAGGTCGATGAGACGGCGCATCTCGTCGGGATCATCCACCGTCCAGGTATTGACCTTCATCCCGCGGGCACGGGCCTTGGCGACGAGGTCGGCGTCCACGTTCCCGTGCGGAGCGCTGAGCCACTGGGGAGTGAAGTCGAGAAGGCTCATGTACTCGTCGAAATCCTTCTCATAGTCTTCGACCAGATAAGCCAGCGTGTGGCCGGGATACTTCTCGTTGATGTAGTTGAGCGCGCGTTCGTCGAAGCACTGGATCATCAGGCGGTCACCCAGGTCCAGGGATTCAAGGACCTCCATGCAAAGATCCGTGAACTCATGATAATCAGGCCAGTTCACGCCTTCCACTCCCCCGTTATGGTCGGGATCGCTCTTGATTTCGATATCATAGTGCATCGGATAGTGACCCGTTTCCTTCGTGTAAGCCTCCACGGCGGCGATCACGTCCGCGGCCAGCGGCTTCGCGAGCGGCATGCAATGCTTCTCGGGCCAGGCCGGATTGAACCGGTTGCCCACATCCCACTTCTCCACCTCGCTGAACGGCATCTCGTACAGATACGTCTTGGGCTCTCCCGCCACGACGGGCGTTCCGTCCGGATGGGAAGAGTAACGCGGATGGAAATACTTGTCGTGGGAAAGGACCACTTTCTTGTCCTGCGTGACGCAAAGGTCCATTTCCAGGGTGTTTACGCCCAGTCTCACGGCATTGAGCATCGCGGGAAGGGTTTCCTCCGGATACAGGCCCATGCCGCCCCGGTGCGCCTCCACCTCGACGACGTACTTGGGTTCCTCGGGCACCGCCTCCACCGCCTTCGGTTCGGCCGCCTTGCCGTAACGGAGCGTCGCCATCACCGGGAAATGGTCGGAGACATACGCCACGCCCTCATAGGGCTGACGGATGACTTCAAACTTGTCGCAACCCTCGAAACCGGCATAGAAGACATAGTCGATGGGCGGATTGCCGGACACCTTGCCCCAGTCGTGCCAGGTCTGGTCGTTGTCCGTCACCTTGCCGGTCTGGCGGGCATCCTGCATCAGGGTGCGGAGCTCGTCCAGGCAGGGATCGTCCGGATACACGTTCATGTCGCCCGTAAGGATCATCGGGAAACCGTCCGGATTCATCGCGCCGATGCGTTCCACCAGCAGAAGCAGACCCTTCCGGCGGGCTTCCTTGCCCACGTGGTCCAGGTGCGTGTTCACGAAAAAGAACGAGCGCTCGGCCACCTTGTCATACAGGAGCGCCCAGGTGGCGGTCCGGCGGCACGCGGCATCCCAGCCCTTGGAAGGCTTGAACGGCGTCTCGGACAGCCAATAGGTCCCCCATTCCTTCAGGTCGATGCGTCCGGTGTCATAGAACACCGCCATATGCTCGCCGTCGCTGACGCCGTCCTCACGGCCCACGCCGACGTACTTGTATCCGGGGCAATGCTCTTCGAACCAGGCAAGCTGGAAGTCCAGGGCCTCCTGAACGCCGAACACGGCGGGATGCTGGTCGTTGATCATCGCGCAGGCCGCGTCGCGGCGGTTCGGCCAGACATAGTCACCGTCCTTGGCCGTCCCGTAGCGGACGTTGAAGGACATCACGGAAAGAGGCTCTCCATTCTTGCAAGCCTGGCCGGAGAAAGCCAGGAGCGGCAGCAGAGCCGCCAATAACCATTTTTTCATATATTATTTCAAAGTTTGATCTTTCCACTTTTATCGACATGGACCGTAGCGGCATTCCCGTCGCCCCAGATGACCGTGAGGTCGAAGGGGACGTCCGTCGTCACCGTCACCACGGGCTTTTCCGAGGCCGATTTCCGGGCGGCCGCCTTCAGCGTCACGACGCCTTCCGGCCCGAACGGATAGCGTTCGATGCCATGGGCCTCCAACTGGCGGAGATCCCATTCGATCCTTCCCTCGGAGAAGTCCGAGCGGATGCCCAGGATGCACTCGATGAACTCCGCGATGGGCGGGAGGCCCGTCCAACCGACGAAGTCCTTGCGGGCCATGAAGCCTTCTTCGACGGCCTCCGGCGCGTAATACTCCCAGAAGGTCCCGGTCTTTTTCCAGACTTCGAACACGTTTCCGTAATGGTTGTCAGCGATTTCCCGGGCTTCCTTCCGGTAGCCTTTCCGCCACAGGCCGTCCAAGACCATGTAGTTGGTTCCCGGCCAGATGCCGCCCTGCCAATAGCGGCCCTTGGGATTATATTTCCGGTGATCCGCGCTCAGCGACGGGACCCGGTGCGTCCGGGCGAACTCCGTCGTGTCGGACAGATGCGCCACCAGGGCGTCCTGCCGGTTCCGGTCCAGGATATCGGTCTGAAGGGCCCAGAAGGCCGATATCCCCTTGACGCTCGCGCGGGAACCATCGGCATGGACATCATAGAGGAAACCGGTTTCCGGGTCCCACATGTTGTCATTGATCCAGCCCTTGAGATACTTCATCTCGTCCTCCATTTCCTCGATCTCCTGCCAGCGTTCGGTGTAGAAGCCGATCTGCATCAGGCAGTCTTCCACCAGATACTGCTGGAGGTTCGTGTCCAGCCAGGTCATATGGCCGTTGGAGAAGATCTGGTTGTAGCCTTCGGGGACGCGGGGCATGTTGTCCATGCCGGTCCCCCACCCGCTGGACCAGTAAGTCCCGTTCTGCCAGGTGCGGTTCAGTTTCCACCACTGCGCATAGGCGACCAAGGCCGGGAATACGCGGTGCAGACGGTCGATGTCGCCGAACTGACGGTAGTACTGGAGCTCCGCCCACGGAAGCAGGTTCGGGCCCGTGCTCACCGGGTCGTAGCGCTCGAAGCAGTCGGAACCATCGGCCCGGATCTCCCGGCAGATGAAGCCGTCCTGGTGCTGTTTCGCGTAGAAATTGTCCAGGGTGCGCTGGAACGGGAAGAAACGGTAGCCGTAGCGGGCGAACAGCATCATGAAGGAATCGTCCCACATGAAGATGTTGCCGTTGTAAGCGACGTCCAGATACGGACTTACGAAACCGGAACCCTCCTGCGGCTGCCGGATGTTGCCGACGGCGATCTTCCAGGCATGCCAGTACATCTCCACCTCCTGCTCATGTCCGTTCCAGAAAGGGGCGGGCAGGATCTTCCGCGCCTGCTCGAAGGACCTGGGCTCCACCGTCTCGCGCCGCATCGTACGGTACGGGTTTTCCGCCACGAATATGTTCTTCACGTAAGTATTCTTGTACGGAAGGTCGTAAGGACCGCTCTTGAGGTCCTGGGCCCGTAAGACAGGCGTGAGGGCCAGTGCCAGGGCGAGGATGGTCAGTCTTTTCATTTCTTGACGAGCCTTTTGATGGTACGCGCGATCTCGATATTGAGATAGGTGCCCATAAACGCACGGGAACCCGGGCCGTAGGCGAAAACGGGAACCACCGTGGGCGTATGGTCATCCGAGTTGTACACGGCGAGGACGTGCCCCGTCTCCAGGTCGCCGTCCAGGATGGTGAGGCCGCCGGTCTCGTGGTCCGCCGTCACTACCACCAGGGTTTCCCCGTTGGAATCGGCGAACTTGAGGGCCTCCGCCACCGCGAGGTCGAAGCCCAGCTGCTCGATGACCGAGGCCGGGAAGCAGTCGGAGTGGCCGGCGTAGTCGATCTTGGCGCCCTCCACCATCAGGAAAAAGCCTTTCCTGGAATCCTTTGCGAGCTTCTCGATGGAAGACTTGGTGATGCCGGCCAGGAAATCCAGCGTCTCCTCCGTGGCATAGTCGCCCATCCGGTCGTCCATGCAGATAAGCTTGCCGCGCACCTGGTTCACGGCCAGGGCGTCCTTCGTGTAGCTGTAGCCATTGGCCTTGATTCCGGCCAGCAGGTCAACGCCGTCCTTGCGGGGTTTCTCGAAATAGCTCGTGCCGGGACCGCAAATCAGGTCCACGTCACTGTCGAGCATATACCGCGTGATCTTGTCCGTGCTGTCGCGCTCGGAGGTATGGGCGTAGAAGACGGCCGGCGTGGCGTCGGCGATGTCTCCCAGGGAGACGACGCCCGTCGCCTTGCCCATCGCCTTGAAATAGTCCGTCAGCGCGGGATACTCCTCCGAACCGTCCTTGTTGGAAGAGATGTGGCGCGTCCAGGACAGTTCGCCCGTCGCCAGTGCGCTGCCGCCGGACGCGGAATCGCCGATGAAATCGTCCAGCGGATTATAGAACTGGAAGCCGATGCTCTTGAGCTTGAGCATGCTCAGGTCGCGGTTGTTCGCATAGGCGCCCGCCATGATCTGGTTGAGCCCCATGCCGTCGCCGATCAGGAGGATCACGTTCTTGATCTTCCTGCCGGAACCGTCATTGCGATAAGTGGGCGTATAGGTGGGAATGCGCTTGCTCAGTTTCAGTTTCTCGTTCTGGAAACCCGCGAAACTGCGGGTGGCCGCGTCCAGCTTCTTGGTGCCCGTGACGCCGGCCTGCACCTCATGCTCTCCGATGACGAAATTCTTGTTGCCCCAGTCGTCGAAGAACAAGGACGCCACGGCGGGCTTGTCCGTGTTGATGATGTCCACGCCCAGTTTCCAGAAGGTGAAATAGGCCGTCGTGCCCTCGGGCGCCTCCCAGAAACGGATGGGCTTGCCCCAGGAATGGACCTTGTCGATGGCCGCCGTCACGGCGTCCAGCTCAGGGTCGGTCATCCGGCCCTTGCCGTTCCACTTGCGGGCGAACATCCGGAAGGAGTTGCTCACCATCCCGACGCGGGCCAGCTGCTCCGGGGTGTAATTCTCGCGGATATCCCCGTCGAAATAGACCCAATGCGGATAGGAAGCGAAGTTATCCGGCGCGGGCGTGTTGCCGGTGATGACGACCTGGACAGCGTCCCCGCAGAAGACGTCCGGATACAGGCCCAGCAGGTCGATGACCTCCGACAGCTCCGGTTCCGTATCGGACTTGAGTTCCACCATGAGGATCAGGCGGTCGGGACGGTCGGCCCATGCCCTGCCCCCGTTGGCGCGGACCACCTGGACGATGGGCTGTACGTACATGGCGTCAAAACTGCGCTCCGGGGTGAGCTGATCGACCTCATGCCCCACCAGGAGCCGGTCCCCGTGCCAGAAGACATCGGCCTCAATGGAGCCGCAGTGCTGGGAATAGGCCTCCCAGAAGGGCGCCGTACGCACATAATCGTTATGGGAGTGGAGCAGCACCGGACGCGGTTGGGCTCCTGAAACAAACGGGAACGACAAGGCCGCCAAAACCGCGGCGGCAAGGAAAAGATATTTTTTTCGCATTGCGGATACGTTTCTGTGTCCAATACAAAGTTAAGAAACGGGCGAAAGAATCGCAAGCGGGTGCGGCTCAATCTTGGGAGAAATCCCGCAATTCCTCACGGTAGGCATTGAATATCTTGGACTTTGACACAAAGCCTACATACCGGCGCTCGCGGTCCACCACAGGCAGGTTCCAAGCCCCCGTCTTCTCGAACTTCCGCATCACGCTTTCCATGGGCTCGTCCGGATACACATACTCCGGAGCGGAACGCATATAATTGTAAACACGGGCCTTCTCGTACAGGTCGTTCCGGAACATGTCGCGGCGGATGTCGGAAAGGGCCACATAACCCTGGAACCGCTTCTTGGAGTCGAGGACCGGGAAGATATTGCGATGGGACACGGACACCGCGTTCACCAGGCCGCCAAGGTTGTCGTCGATGCGCACGGGCGTGAAGTCCGTCTCCACGAGTTCTTCCGTCTTGAGCAGCGTAAGGACAGCCTGGTCGGAGTCGTGGGTGAGCAGTTCGCCCGTCTGGGCGATTCGCTTGGTATAAATGGAGTATCTCTCGAAGATACGCGTCGTCCCGTAGGCGATGGCCGATGTCAGGATCAACGGCAGGAGAAGCTCGTAACCGCCTGATATTTCAGCAATCAGGAAGATAGCCGTCATCGGGGCCTGCATCACGCCGGCCATCAGGCCCGCCATGCCCACCAGGACGAAGTTCGGGACCGGTACCAAGCCGGGATGCAGGAGATTGAGGGTCGATGACAGCACGTATCCCGCGATGGCGCCGACGAAAAGCGTCGGACCGAAGGTACCGCCCACGCCGCCGCCCGCATTGGTGAAGGTCATGGCGAACACCTTCAGCAGGAGAACCAGGGCGAAGAACCACACCGCGCCTTCCGCCCGGCCGTTCAGGAGGTTGCCCACGTCCTCATATCCTTCTCCGTACAACGGCGGGAAGAAGAAAATCAGCAGGCCCAGCCCCGCGGCGCAGATGGCCCAGCGGAGATAGGGGCTTTTCATCTTCTTCGAGAACCAGTCCTCCAGGAAAAGCGTCATCTTGATGAAGTACAGCGAGCAGAAGCCGCAGAACGCGCCCAGGATGAGGTAGAACGGGATGTTCCGCATCGAGAAATCGACCAGCGTGCAGGCGAACTGTGTCTCCCGCCCCAGGATGAGATAGGACACCATCGTCGCCGACACCGAAGACAGCAGCAGCGGCAGGAGGGACGTCATCGACAGGTTGAACAGGAGGATTTCCAGGGTGAACAGCACGCCCGCGAGCGGGGCGTTGAAGATGCCCGCCACCGCACCGGCCGCGCCGCAGCCCAGCAGAAGCGTCATTCCCCGGTAGGAAAGGCCCATGTAGCGGCCCAGGTTGGAGCCGATGGCCGCTCCCGTATAGACGATCGGAGCCTCGGCACCCACGGATCCGCCGAAGCCGATCGTCAGGGCGCTCGTCACCATCGACGAGAAGAGATTATGACGCTTGATCTTGGACTCGTTCTTGGAAACGGCCTGCAGGACTTTCGTCACCCCATGGCCGATGTTGTCCCGGACGATGTACCGGACAATCAGCAGGCTCAGGATCATTCCCACGCCGGGGAGGAGGAGGTACAGCCAGGTCGACTCCCCTACCAGCGCGTCGAGCCCGTGATGGATTGCGTGGATGGTGACTTTCAGCAGGACGGCGGCGAGGCCGCACAGGATACCCGTCACCAGGGAGAGGATGGGAATCCGCGTCCGCTCCGGGAGAGAATGCAAAAGGGCCCGAAGGGGGCCCCACATATATTTCACGCCTTTATTGTCCACGGCATATTCTACTCGTCGTCGGAACCACTGCCATACTGGGCGATATTGTCGTCCGGCAAGGTCTCGCCGGCGGAATCGGATGCATCGGCGCTGCCACCGGCCACGGCCTCGTTCTCGGCGTCTTCTTCGCCTTCGAGCCAGCGCTCGACGTCCTCGAGGTCATCGGTCTTGACGTTGATCTTCACCAGATAGATGGCATCGGGAATCTCAACGGTCACGGCATAGAAAAAGGTGCCGTCCGGCTTCGGATATTTCACCAGGTCAGTCAGATAATCAGCGAATCCGCGCGGGTATTTCTCCGCAAAGGCTGCGGCGAGCGCGGGGTTCAGGGGCATCTTTTCGTAGCTTACGACGTGTCTCTTTTTATTGTCTGCCATCTTTCGTTCGGGTTTTAGTTTCGCGGTGCAATATTAATGTCTTTTTTTTGATTTGGAAATACCCTGTATGCTTTTTTTAGAGGAATTTACGAAGAAA
>JAEEGJ010013558.1_pt1 | contig 19705 bp, 23 predicted proteins | sample 8958761 | NCBI WGS metagenome assembly JAEEGJ01 (sample SAMN16246546, study PRJNA631951) | gut metagenome | biome: gut microbiome; feature: rumen; material: RS-attached | host: Bos | place: Iran: Karaj | collected 2018-10 | reverse complement strand
CATCAGCTGTCTCGTCTTTCTCTTTCACTTTTTGCTTACTCTCTTGCATACGCTTCATCGTCGTGAGGTCAGTATGCTTGTCGTGGAGTGGTCCTAATACATCAATGAGTGCATCGACAAAGGTCTCGTCAGTATCAATACTCTTGCATTTTTCCAGAAGAGCCTGTTTCTTGGCAAACCACTCGGCACGTCGCTCTTCCTTGACATAACAAGGATGTGTGTCGGCCACCATATCCATAAAGAGGATAGCATCCTTCTGATATTTGTTGCCAGTCTGATATTCTGTCGTTGTCTGATAGACAGAATCGTTAAGCGTCTTGAACTTGCTCACATCCTGAGCTTGCATTGTCAGACATCCTCCAATGAGGAGAAGCAATGTACATAATGATTTCTTCATTTCCATTTAAAATTTGTAATTATATGACGCTGCAAAATAACGCATAATTGCCGAGACTGCCAAACATTTGGGATAAACGGTACAGAAATGTGACGAATGGACGAAACTGCGAGAGCAAAAAGACAAGTTTACTTGGACTTTTGCCGAGCGTTCCGTCTTATGAAATGTCCCTCTTGTATGGCTACGAACGTGGCGACGGCGGCAACAATAATGATGGGGACAATAGACCAAGATATCATAGGGACAGCAATGAAGAGCAGGAATCCTGTTGCCTTGTTCGCTGCAGTGTGAGGGAACCTGCAATGCCCGTACATCACAAGGGCTGAAAGCTGATTCACGACTTTAATTACAACGATTACTCCAGCCCACAGCCATAGCCATTGCGGCAGTTCGAGTATCGGTAGGAGCTTCCAGGCACAACATGCTACGAAGCAGATGTCTGCTACGCTATCCAGCAATGCTCCCTTCTTGGTAACGCACTTCATTTTCCGGGCCAACCATCCGTCAACTATATCGCTGATGCCGCAGAGACCATAGATTATCCAAAACGCCACACCCATTACATCGCAAAAAAGCAGGCCCATAGAGCCTGCAATCCTAAGCAGCGTTATGATGTTCGGCAACTGAGTCATCTTAGTACTCTTTTGGGACGGAGGTCAAGGATATCCTGCACATTACTGATGATGCTCATGATGCCAAAACTCATCAGCAGCGCGAGGGCTGTAGTTGCGATGAGGCGGGAGTTCTCGGCTATCCACAACAGGATGCTACTCTCTACGCTGAAGGTAAAGAGGGGAACATCTACAGGTGTGGAAAGAACGAATGCCATCGTGACGGCACCGCTGACGATGCCCACGATGAAGGCGGCAACCATCGCCAGTTTATAGCGACGGAGGGTGGCCTCCTGATGCTGACGGACAAACTCCACGGCATCCAGGCGACGAGTAACCATAGCCATGAAGTCTGCCTTATCGTCAAACATGGGCTTCTGAGCGAGGAACAGTTCCTCCAGTTTTTTATCTTTTTCCATAACCTTTTCAATCTTTCAATCCTTCAATTTTTCAATATTTCAATTCCTCTCTCAGTTTGTCGCGTCCTCGTGAGAGCTGTTTCTTCACGGCATCCTCCGAGGTCTCAGTAATCACGGCTACCTCTTTGATGCTGTAACCGTTCAGATAGAACAGCGTGATGGCGGAACGTTCCTTGGGTGGCAGGGTGCGCAGGGCGAGGTAGAGTTCCTGATGCTCAAAGGCATTGTCGGCTGTGGTGCTGCTGATGAGTGTGCGGGCATCATCGAGTGTCTCCATCGTACGACAGCTACCCTTGTGGTTGAGGAACGTGTTGTGGGCAATCTTGAAAAGCCACGAACGAAACTTCCCCTGCTCCTGATAGCCTGCAGACGAGAGGTAGGCCTTGACGATGGCATCCTGTGCGAGGTCGTCGGCATCACTCTTGTTACCACAGCAGAGGGCGAGCAGGAAACTACGAAGGGCCTCCTGCTCACGCTCTACTTGGGTGATGAATGCTTCGCGGGTCACTTGCTTTCTGCCTGTGATACCAACAATTTCTCCTCCGCCTCCATCTCCTTGGCAAGCATCTTTTTGCCCACAAAGTAGTTTCTCAAGAAGGCACCACCTACAACCAACAGGATAATGCCTGCTAGATAGAGCATCCTAAGATCTTTTGAATTCATTCCTCCCATATAGTCTGCATAGAGGGCGCATACCAAAAAGCCGATACCGAGCAATGTCGTGATGTTTCCCGTTTGCAGTTTCGATAGCAGTTTTTCCTTCAACAATTTCTTCTTGGGTGAAATTTTCTCCATGAGTTCCTCGATGTCCAAGTCAGGGTTCTTCTCAATGGCGGCCAGCACAATCTTTGTGCGTTGATTAGTTTTGTTCATGCTCTCACGGATAGTAAGCCATACTATCATAATGGGAAGTACGCATCCTAATGCGATGGGTACTAAGATTTGAACTAAATGATGCATTTTCTTACTTATTTTTATTGTTAGACATTTTGTTTTCTGAACCGATTCATTAACATAACAGTTCAGAAACACAAAAGGTGACGTCCGTTCTTAACTTTTTTACTTCCTCCAGCGTTTTAGCATCGGGAAGAAGCCGCGCATCATCTGCTTGTACTCCTCTTTGGTCATGGGCTTAGGCATATTTTTGTTTACCTCGTCGATAAACTGGGCGCAATGCTCAATCATCTCGTCCATCGTACAGTCCTGCAGGAACTGGCCATCCCTGTAGCAGTATTGGCAGTAGTCGAAGTTCGTGCTGCCGTCGTCATTCGTGCCGCAGTCTTCGATACGAGTCAACGGCATGCCGCAACTCTGACAGAACTGAGGGAGTTGGCCCTCCTGGAATGCTTTCTCCTTCTGGGGAAAGTTGGCCTCGTAAGCCTCGAAAGCCTCTGGATTTTCGTCAGCTACGAAATATCCCTTGGGTGGGCAGTAGGTTCCCTCACGATTGCCCCAATAGCCGGGAATCAGTTCTTGGGCGAGGAAGTAAGGCACTTCTGCATCACGAGGCTCTGCATGATAGTGAATGTTCATTTTGCTGGCGAGGTCGAAGCCTGCGTGCTTGTAAAACTCGATATTGCCCTCCATCTGCAGAAGACCGATTCCCATTTCTTTGGCTTTCTCTATCGCATATTGCAACAGTTTCAGCCCGTAGCCCTTGCGTTTGTTGTCGGGGTGAATGCTGATGGGGCCGAAGGTCCAAGAAGGGAAAACCTTTCCGTCGTCAAGCGTAATCTCTGCCTTGGAGAACATCACATGGCCGATGATTTTATCGCTTTCCTCCATCACAAAATCCAACTCTGGGATGAAGTCTGGATTTGTTCTATACTGATTAAGCACGTAATGCTCTGTGCATCCAGGACGATAGACGTTCCAGAATGCTTCACGCGTAAGGTTCTCTACCTTGCGATAATCTTTAGGGGTTTCTAATCTGATATTCATGGTTAAATTTCAATATTCCTTTGTTAGTTAGATGGTTTTCGACTGCAAAGTTACAAAAAAAAGCCTGTAACGAAAGACGAATTTTCGAAGATTAACGCAGAATGACCGTAAATAAAAGGCAAGACGGGGAAAATCGAGGAAATTCAGTTTTAGGCTGAAAGCAAATTAGGGAGGGATAAAGAAGTAATTAGATTTCTTATTCGTAACCCCAGAATCGTCAAAAGCAATGAGGTATGCTGAACTTTTATCATTCTGTCTACTCTATAACTGCCAAAGGGGTTCCTGTCGCCAATTAGATGGGAACCCCATCATGGCTGAATCTATTGACGGATTGCGAAGCAATAGCATTTTAAGATCACCAACGAAGGTGTTATTAGTATCAACGGCATTCAACCAATATGCAATACAGCAGAGTTGGGCATATAGCGACTCTTCCCTGAATGTGAAGTTTGTAATCCACTTGTTGGGCATTACTTGTGGCGTAGTTGGCTTCAGAGGATATGCCCGATTCCATACCCTTGCATGGTGGGCACAATGGTTACGGAGCGAGGTCAGACTTTCCAGCCAACTTGAAAGAAACTTGTGGTGATTCAGTCCAAACTCATGTGCAACATTATGTTTCAGTTGCGAATCATTGAAGTTGTTGAAGAGTTTTGAGAGTTCACCCAACGAAATCACCTCCAGCGTTTTCCAAACAGGCGGCAGGTCTGGATCAGTGTATTTGCGGAAGTGTTCACGGATATACCGCTCCTTAGAGCGACCGACTTCTTTCTTGATGGTTTCGAGGTTAGTCTGGAAACGCCTTTGATTTACAGCCTTTGTTGCATCCATAAACCAGAACGGACCACATGAGGGGGCAAAGTGTTTGATGACCTTTGATCTAACCGCCACCTCAATAGTCTGAATAGCCTTGAAGAGCAAAGCCTTCAAGTCCTTGTCGAAAAAGTAACAAGCTAACACCTCTTCAAAATGACTGTTGGGAAGGAACTGATGAGTATGATGATCAGCTTCCAAGTGATACCAGTAGTCTGCCAATCGGAAGTAACTGATAGCATCAAGAGCTTGTTCTGCCTTATTGGTATCAGCAATCATCAGACCTCTACCTTGCAGTGTCTGAATCTGCTGTGCCAGCGTCATTGCTTGTTTGGTATATCTCATGTCTATATACAAAAAATGTCCCGCTGGGTACGCTGTTCTTATGGGAAGCGGGCGGGATTTGTCGGTGCAAAGATAGTGCATTTTCTTGAATCTACAAACAATTCTGAAGATTTTTTGTTGAAATACGAGTAAAAAGTATTTAAAATCGAAAACTTTTCGTAATTTTGCAGCGTGTTTTCGAAAGAGGCACAAGACATATTGGCAATGAATTAGCGTTCGCTATATCTTCTTGTCTCCGAAACGTGGAAAATTTCAACAGACAAGTTGCTTAGGCAACACAGAAGAAAGATGAAGTGAGCGCTCACGTGATAGCGTGGGCGGACTTAATCTTGTGTTGCAGGCAATTTCCACGGCCTCGGAGAGGATGAAGTAAGTTCACGCTTCTTCCTTTCCAAAACGGTAATAAACATAAAGGTTGTGCCCGACACGGATAAGGGCAAGGATTATGAAAAAGTTCTTATTTTCGTTAATTTCACTGCTGTCATTATCTTCATACGCACAAACAGTGAAAGTTGACAAAATGGAATCTGATGGCCGGCATCAGATTATGACCAATATGAAAAACTTTCGCATTGAAGGGCTTGATTATAGTATGACACTTAAGGTTTACGAATCAACAGATAGTTTGGATTGGCGTTTAACGATAAGTACATTCAACAACATTCCTAAAGACAACATTGTTCTGATGAAATTAAAAAATGGACAAACAATAACATTAGTCGTTGACAGTTTACATGAAGAAACTTATAGGACTAATAGTGTCACATATAATACAGGGTATGTTGGAATCACCCAACCAGGGATTACAAAGACTTATTATGTTTCTGAATCACGTATTAAAGCCGAAGAACTTGATGGTATTGATGTACATGGCATTACTAAAGTCAGAATTGGTAATAACGTCAAATACATTGAAGAAGAGTGGACAAATAACCCACTGGGCAAGTTCCTTGCGAAATGCAGAAAGAAAATTACGGAACGCCTTCAAAGTCCGACAGTGCAGAAAAAAGACAAAGGGTCAATATATGAAGGATTCTAATAACACAAAGGGGGTATAAAAAGTAAATTTATGGCATTAATTAGTTGTCCTGAATGCGGAAAAGAGATAAGTGACAAAGCCGTTGCTTGTCCTCATTGTGGAAATCCTATGAATCCACAAGTTCAACAAACTCAGCAGGAGGAATATCTCTGCTGTCCTAAATGTGGCTCCCGTGAACTTCATGCAGAGCACAAAGGATTCAGCGGAGGTAAGGCACTTGCAGGTGTGGTTTTAACGGGTGGTATCGGACTACTTGCAGGTACTATTGGAAGTAGAGATACGCAAATAACTTGTCTCAAATGCGGAAAGAAGTTTAAAGCCGGCGAAGCTAAAGTTGTAAGGAATACTTCAAATACTACCGATGCCACAGGTGAAGAGGCAGAAATACTTGACATGGTGAAAGCACAAGGTAAGTTGAGTGCAGTTAAGTGGTACAAAGAGGTCCACAACTGCGGTTTGGCAGAAGCAAAAGATTCTGTTGACGAAATATGTGCGAATCATTATGTGGAAAGTGGTAGTAATGGGAGTGGTACTGGTTGCTCAATTATTGTGCTTATTGGTATCAGCTTAACACTGGGTGCTTTGGCTTTAATATAAATTGTATCAACTTTGTAAATGGAAGTTAGTGACTCTCGGGGACAGACTGTGAGTCATAAAGGACAAAATAGTCATGAAGAATGTTATTATTGCAATTATTGTTATACTCTTTATATATGTAATTCTAAGTTCTGTAAGGTTTTGTGTACCAAACAGCAGGAATCCAGAAGTAACAAAGTGTTGGAGTAATTATGGTTCCCCGAACTATGATTTATATGATGAAAATGTGGAGTGTTATTGTTCGCATGATTGCTTTTGGATTACCAAACCAGGTACTACTATTGATCGTGATGACAAATGTGATCGTTGTGGAATGAAATGGAAATGGCATTATAACAAATGAACTGAACTTACGGAGACAATTTGAATCTAACGTTGATAACCTTTGGAATCAAATGATAAGCAAAGTGCCGAATTAGTTAAGTTCAGAAAAGAAATGATGCAAAAGTTTGGATTAAATGAGTTGTAATAAGAACTATAAATAATAAACAGAACTATCATCACCTATTTTATGTACAAACATTTTGACAATCAATTTGATTCGATTCGTTATATTTCTTTAGGAAATAGCTTTTTATCGCAAAAGTCAAATGTTCTTTTGATTAACTATATGTATTCATTGCTACATCAGCAAATGGATACACAGGCTGTATCGTCCATCACAGAATTAAAAAGTACAGACTATTTATGTTTAGTAGATGATGAAGAAGATAAGACTCGTAAAAAAATCGTATTTAGTATTCGATTAAGCAAATGTGGTTTTAGCCCTGAGAGGCTAAAAGAGACATATTCCAAATTGAGCACTCCTATTGTATCTGTAAATGGAGGGGAACCTTCTCCATTTTATACCTGTTTGGCACGTGAATACCGTCCAATCATACAACTGGAAGTGTCATCAGAAGTCGTTTCATGTTGGGAATCATGGTTTATTCCATACATTTCCAATGATGGCAGCAAATATGACATTCCTTTGTTCCTATCTTTATATAGCCGAATCAACCAAAAGGAAATAATTATAGACATAGAAACATTAAAAAGGGAATTAGAGGCCTCTACTTACTCATATTATTGTGATTTTGATAAGCGTTGCTTAAAATCTGCACAAAAGCATATTAACAAAGCTTTTGATGACGGAAAAAGTGTCCTCAGAAATTTGACTACAAACCTGTCAAACAACACGGCTTTAATAATTCTACGACCCATTTGTCTTTTAGTATTGTAAAGAAAGATATGGATGATGCCGGTAAGTCTGACGTAAGTGAGGAGAATGTACCAAAGGCTGTTCAAAGAAAAGAGTATCCCAAATCAGAAAACAGCACAATTTCTAACTTTCAATCATCCATTGAGAACATTCGGAATTACATACTTGAAGTTATAAAGCACCAATCATGGAAGTCATTTGAGTCTTTTGTATGCAGCCTTATGTTAAAAATGGAGTACGGTGACTTCCATCCACTTAAAGCTTCTGTGACGTCTTCAACTCGCGACAACGGGATAGACGGCTACTTGGAACTTGACGAATTTGGGCAGAAGAAAATATATTTTCAGGCCAAAAGATGGGACAGCACAAAGGTTGGTCGCCCTGAATTACAAAAATTTGTGGGAGCTTTACACTCTTATAATAATGCAATAGCAGGGTTCTTTGTGACAACATCTACCTTCACTAATGACGCATTAGCCTATGCTGATAGCCTTTTTTGTGTGCAAACTGATAGGAAAGAATTTGTTATAGAGATAAATAAATGAGAAAATCCACATTGTATGAAACGGTTTTTAGAAATACTTGATAGAGTCCTTGATGATTCCAGAACTCTTAGCAAAACTGAGTTTGAAAACAAGTACAAGGGAAAGGCTATACCGATTATCTTAAACGCTCCGTGTGTTTTCAATGGCTCAACGTTCCTTTATCGTGGCCGACTTGCAAAGGATGTCGACTTGAATGAGGATTTGTCAAGTCCTGCGACATTTTCCTATGTTCCCCTATTCTTGAACAAAATCGGGAAGCCCCAAATGGGGAGGGCAAACTATGAAGGTCAGTCAATCTTCTATGCTTCTGAACATATGAAGACCAACTTCAAGGAGATAAGCAAAGACAGCAACATCGGTGACGAAGCATATATGGCGAAATGGAGAATTAAGCCCAACTCAAATCTACATTTGTTTCGCACAGTGCCAGCATGTGGAATAAGCACCGCCAATGACCCTAATGGTACATTTTCAATCACAGACCCAAGTATCGTAAATAGTGAACTGGGACTATATTTGAAACGGTTGGGTTCTATAATGATGTTAGACGAGGAAGTTGGGAAATATCTTGGTTCTTCATTTATCGCCAATTGTATATATTCAATCAATGTTCCTACCATAGGCGATACAGGGAATAATATTGGCCCTCACTATGATGGCATTGCTTATCCAAGTGTTGCTGCAGGTGGCACTGAGGAAGTAAATATCGCCCTAAAGCCTGAATTTGTTGACAAGCACCTCGAACTGGAATGTGTCATAAAAGGGCGATTGGCGCCAGATATGCGGTCTGTAAAATACGAGAAGATTGGAATCAATGAGGGTGGTAGAATCGTTTGGTATTCATCCTTTATTGACGAGAGTTCCATAATTGACGTTGTGCCGACGTATTTCGACACTACTGGACGCAGTGTTGATTTGACGGGCGGAAAAATACTTGATGCCGATGATAAGGTGGTAAGTTCAGAGATGGTGCCATTAACCCAAGCCGTCAATTTTCATCACGACGAACTTTTTAACGGATTAGCAGAATATATGAACACCATGGTTAAGGAGAACCAAATAGGCGATATAGCTGCATTAGATAAGGCTGTCACCATTGGCTTAATAAGAGAATTTACTGGTTGGAAATTGGTCAATAGTGAAAAGATAACTCCGCTGAGCAGAGTCTTGTTTTCCGTCACCTTGAAGAACCAACTAAGAAAACTTTCACCAGATGAAGTAAGGTGATGGTTAGATTAAGATTGGCGATGCCAGAAGTGTCATCTTGACATCGCCAATCTCCAAAGCGTGAAACATTACCGATAACAGATACCATCAATGTTATGAGTTATTTCTCCGAGAAAACACTCAACCACTTACGGCTACAGCAAGGCTTGTCTTCTCCTCATCGCCAGCGCAGTCTTGACATTACGCTGGCGTGCAAACTGACGCTGACGTATGGCAAGTATCAACTGATGATGGACTACAGACGGTTGGCTATGAGCAAGCATCAGATGACGTACCAGGAGGCAGAACGCCAGGCAGAGATGATGAGCCAGATTACTATTGTTCATCATTCGGCAGCGGACTTCCTCGACACGCCAGATGACAGGGTAAACGACTCCATCGACACCTACAGGGCGTATAAGCGGCTGTTGGAGGAGTACAGTGACGAGGTGTTTGTGCCTGCCGTCGTGGAGGAGTTCTGCAAGAGGGTGTATGAGGACGAAGAACACTTCATATTCTTCAAGCCTTTCTGCAACTTGTACTACTCCGTCTATGCCGATGCGCTGCTATGGTACCAGCAAGGCAGGATAGATTACGACACGTTCTGTCAGGAATTCCAAGAACTTAGTTGGATGGATGGCAGACGCACACCTCTCGATGGAAAGCGGCTGAAGATGTATATCATATCAATGCGAGAGGTAGTGGAAGCATATAAGAAACTCTTATGTTGAACGGTCAAAGAGTTAAAACAAGCGAATGCTTTGGCTATCTCAGAATTTTCTTGTAGCTTTGCACCCGATGATGAGTCATTACAAGGCTGGTGGCTCGTCATCGTGAATCATGGGTTCACTTCAGTACTTGATTCATAAATATGAGGTGTAAAATCCCCCAAAATTGATTAACTTTGCAATCGAAACGAGATACGAGCAAACAGAATAATGAAATAGAAATAGTGAGCCACGTTTGGTGAAGTCTCACGATGTGAAATTGGATGCAGAATATGCAGAGTGGATAGCGGAGGTGAAGCACCGTTATCACTCTGCCCAAATAAAAGCTGCCGTGAAGGTGAATGGTGAGAAACTGTTGTTCAACTGGCAGATGGGACGTGACCTTGTTCAGAAGAAAGCTGAGGAACGTTGGGGTGCTGGTGTTGTGGAGCAGGTAAGCCTGGATCTCAGGCGTGAGTTCCCTGATGAAGATGGATTCTCAGCTCGTAATCTGCGGTATATGAAGCAGTGGTATCAATATTATACGTCAGAGGCGGCAAAATTGCAACGACCCGTTGCAGAAATTATGGCTGTGTATGGAATTGAGGTTAATCTGCAAAAATTGCAACGACCCGTTGCTGAATTACAATCATCCATAAATCAAGAACGCTTAAAACTCCAACGACCCGTTGGAGAATTAGTGAAACAGCCTGTTTCAGAAAATTTGAATGACGCCAGCAATGACTTCCCAACCCCCTTTGCCCTTGTTCCATGGGGGCAGCATATTGAGATAATTACACGGAGTGAAAGTCTTGAAGAAGCGTTGTTTTATATGCAACATGTGATAGAGAAAGGATTAAGCAGGACGGCATTGGTCAATTGCTATAAGGCTCACCTCTTTGATCATCAGGGCAAAATCGTGAACAACTTCTCAACGTATCTGCCAGAGCCGCAAAGCCATTCGAGCCAGAGTTTACGGGTAAGCTCAACTACTACGTTAGTGCTGTCGACGAATTGGTTAAAGCACCTGATGACAACCCTACCATTGGGCTTCTGATCTGTTCCGATATGGATAAGACCGATGTGCAATGGTCTTTCCGAGGGATTACGAATCCGATGGGAGTAGCAACATATAATAATATCCGCATTAAAGATGTATTACCTACCCAAGAGCAACTAAAAAAACGTATGGAACTGCTACAGAAGGAACTTAGAGCTACTAAACGACTAATGAAAAAAACAACCGAATAAATGACAATGCATTTGACGCTTTCAAAAAAATAATATACCTTTGCACCCGATGATGAGTCACAAAAACGGCTGGTGGCTCGTCATCAGGTGTTCATTGAATGCAATTCATAGCAGATTGCAACGCCACACTTCTACCTTTAGGTGGAAGAACAAGGAGATTAGAACGGTCTCTTATCCGTAGCCCTCAAAATCCTCAATCTCCTAAACTGCCTTTATATAAAGAAATCCTGCAAATTCTTCCAAAGTTACAAAAAGTTTTTTAATTCTTGATATCCACGCCGCCAAAGAAATTGCTGGCGACAATGTGAATGGTGGGAGCCTTCGGGTCGGCATTGCGTGTGGCATGATTGCCGATACCGCCGATGAAGCTGCGGCTTTTTACGACAACGTTGACATGGGTGGGCACGAAGAGTTCGATGCCACCACAGAAGGTGTGGATGTCAATCTCCTCATCCTCAGTAATCACAGCCTCGCGCAGGTCCATGCGGATGCCACCGCAGAAGGCATCGAGACGGGCACCATGGAACGCCTCACCACGATAGATGTACTCGTCGCCACCATAGTTTACAGAGCAGCAGATGCGCTTGCCGTCCTCGCCGATGGGCAGCGGACGCTGCAACCACTGGTCTGGATCTCGGCGATAGCTGTTTATAATCACCAATGCACCTAAATATATAAGTGCTACTGGAGCGATATACATCGTCCAAGGCTGGCGCCACAGCCAGTCGTTCTCAATGATTCCCCACATGTTGGCAAGTTTCCATGCACCAGCCACAATCAACAGGATTCCAATAATCGTTCTTGTTTTCATAACTATATTTTTTTAAACGTTTCTGGGTGCAAGGACGGTGCAAGCCGAGTGCAATCGAACTCGTTCGAATTGCCGAGGCGCCGCCCGTCCTCGCAAACTTGTTTGCAAAGGTAGTGGGTGTTGCTATACCCTCCAAATTTCTGGGATAAACAGCATGGAAATGTGACGGATGGTGTGATAAATGGCAGAAAAGTGATGAATGATTTGGTGGTTTAACAGAATTGTATTACTTTTGCTGACCGTATGGACAAAGGTCACAAAGCAACCATCAGCACACGTTTCATCAGCACCGCCTTCATGGTGCTGGCAATCGCCATCTTCAAGCCCTTCGGGCTCGAAATGTGGCAATGGCAGGCTTCTGTTCATCTGCTGGCACTATTTGCATTGGGCATGTTTAGTTGTTTCCTGACGGAAATCATTCTGCGATACATAATCCGCATGCCCCGCTCCTACGACCGTGGTGTCAGCTATATCATTAACCGAAATCTCCGTTTCCAATGCATCAACACACCTTTGGTGTCGCTACTCATCTGTTTCTATCGCCACTTTGCGATGAGCGAGCTGGTAGAAGGCAACAGACTGTCGCTCGGCAACTATCTGGAAACGCTTGTGATTATCGCATTCCTCTCCTTCGCCATCGGACTCTATTGGCGCTTCAAGTACCGCAGCAAGTATCTGGCGATGGAATTGGAAGAGACGAGGCTGCTGAACGAAGAGTTGAAGAAGGTGCAGGAATCAAAGGTCGATGATTCGGACGATGTTCAGAATAACGCGACTAGTCCCGTTGATTCTTCACTTACCCTCACTGGCACCACTAACGAATCTGTGACGCTCCAGATTTCCCAGCTATTATATATTGAGGCTGTAGGCAACTACGTCAAGGTGAGCCATCTGCGCGACAATCAGGTGCATGCCGACATGCTTCGCGCCACCATGAAACAGATGGAGGAAACGCTGCAGGACTATCCGATGATTGTCCGCTGCCATCGTGCCTTCTTGGTCAATCTTAGTCAGGTAGAGCAGATCATCTCACATTCAGGCTCCACTCAACTCATCGTTAAGCACTGCCACGAGTCACTCCCCGTCTCGCGCAGCAACATGTCCACAATAAAAGAAGCCCTCAAATTGAATTGAGGGCTTCTTCGTATGAAGCAAATACGAACTACATTCTCGCCTTCTGCTTCTCGCCGGCACCACTTCCGCGGTATTTCGAGCGGGCCTCGTTGAACTTCCACGTGAGGTCGAGCATGAAGGTGCGGCGAGCAGGACCGCTGGTGGTCAACTCGCGGATACCGTAAATGATGGCATCGGTTTTGTCGGTATTGAAGACATCGTAGCAACGCAGGTCGGCTGTCAATGAGCCCATACGTCCCAGACGGAAGTCGCGCTGCACACCCAGCGTAGTATTAAAACGCTGGCTGGTGATGCGATTGTTATTATAGTCACCCTTCGTGGACCATTGCATATTGGCCATCAGACGGAAGGCGTGCGGCAGTTCGATGTCGTTATTCCATGCAAGGGTCAGATAGGGGTGGTTGAGCGTCTTCAACGTACCATCGATAGTCGGTGTCTTATAGTTCTGGAAGATAGAATAAGCATACCACGTCGGGTGCCACTTGTCGATAGTTGGACGGGCCGACAGGCTGAAAGACAGCTGGTCGTAATCTTCAGTACTGTTGATAGGACGGACGAGGCTGATGAGCGGATCCGTGCTGTCAGGGAAAGGCTCGGTGGACAGGGTGACAACATCCTTGATGCGTCCGTAGTTGATGGTCAGGTTGGCCCACTGGTATGCCGCATTCAGCACGAGACTGTGCGTGTAGGTCGGCTTCAGATAAGGGTTGCCACTCTGGTAGGCATAGCGATTCAGATAGATGGTCGAACTGGTCAGGTTTGAGTAGCTGGGACGCTCGATATCACGACGATACGACAGCGACAGTTGCATCTTGCCAATAGGTGCCGATAGAACTACCGTGGGGAACCAATCACCATAGTTGCGACACACATCGTCTTCACGTACGCCAAAGTTGTAGTAGTCGTTCTGCAGGTGCTCATAGCGCATACCCATCTGGGCAAAGAGACGACCGAACTGGCGTCCGTACTCTACAAAGACTGCTGCTGACTTTTCGTTGATTTCCGTATCGGTAGCCTTCACGGGAACGGCATCTGTAGATGTAAACGAGTAGGCATCCATGCGATGGTTGTAGGAATACTCGCCACCTACGGAGAAGTTACCCTTCAAGATAGGATAAGAGAAGATAAGCTTCGAGGCCCAGAAGTCGTTCGAGCTGTTGGTGTTGCTCTCGATGAGGCGAGACTCGGTGCTGGCGGGTAAACCACCAGTCACAGAAGCAGCCGTTGTCTGCTCTGTGGTGCTGCCTGGAGTTTCTGTCTTATCGAAGAGTCCATCAATGTTCAGGTCGATACCCAACTTACCAACCTTACCATTATAATAGGCATTGAAGATGTGCTTGCGGAAGTTGTCGTCCTGCCAGATATGGCTCTCAGAGTGCTCCTTGAATTTACCGTTCTCATAGGAATCGGTAAAGAAATTACTGGTCAGTTCACCACTGGGATGGCGGTCGTACTTGTAGTAGGCACCGAAACTGTGTTTCTCGTTGACCATGTAGTTCACCTGCAGTTGGGGTGACCATCCCTTCCAGATATTCTTCGTGTTCTGGGTGGTCTTGCCTAGAATATAATCGGGACCGGCATAGTATGTCAGGTCATTATCCTGCCTGCCTTCGTGGTGACCATAGCGACCAGCCCAGAACGAGGCGGTAATGTCGAGACCACCCGTGCGATAGTTCACGTCGAGGTTGTTGGTCAGCGTGTGACCATACCTATAGATGCCACCTGCGTTATCCTGAAAACTCAGACCCTCACCCTGCGCCTTCTTCAGCGTGATACGAACGACAGCTTTTGTCGAGGCAGCATAGCGCGCACCTGGATTCTGCACCACGTCGACGTGCTGAATCTGGTCAGAGCGCAAACGAGAGAGTTCACTGACATCCTGCACCTTGCGGCCATTGATATACACCTCGGCAGCACCACGCCCAAGAACCTCTACACTCCCGTCGCGCTCAGCCTTCAACTGTGGAATTTTAGAGAGTGCGTCGCTCACAGTTCCGGCCTTTTCTAATATGGTACCTGCGACGGTGGTGCGCATAGCGTCGCCCTTGACACGTGTCTTGGGCAAACGGCCCTTGACCACGATGCCGCCGAGTTGTTGTGTCTGGTTATACCATAGGGTAGTGTCTATTGCCAAGGTGTCGGCATCTAACCACTCTTCGTCTTCTTCTACTTCATTGTTGTCATCGCCACTGGCTGCATACGTCGTCATTGTCATCATCATTGCAACCATCATAAGTGTCATTCTAAAAAGCATCTTTTTCATATTTCTACTATTTTACCGTTTATGATTTTTCGATTAAGCATTTTCGTCTATTGGACGCTGCAAAGGTATGACGAAGTTGCAGCATTCACAAATTTCTGGGATAAACAGCACGGAAATGTGACGAATTGCAGCAATCATAATGCTTTGTAAACGAATTGTGCGAGATTTCTTCTTTACTACAATAAAATGGGGAGGAAGTGCGTTATATGAAGGTATGCGCAGATTGTATATTATCATATGTGTAGCAGTGGTGGCCATGTTCCTAACAGGATGTGGCGCTGAACAGGCTGTGAAGAAGGGTGACCGCTTCTATGCCCTGGGAGAGTATTACGATGCTAGCACGAAATACAAGAAAGCATATTCGCAGACTCCTGCCAAAGAACGTACACAGCGTGGTAAGGTGGCGCTGAAGATGGCAGAGTGTTACCGCAAGATAAATTATACGCAGAAAGCTATTGCCGCCTATAACAATGCCATCCGCTACAAACAGACCGACTCGTTGACCTACCTGTATCTGGGTCAGCAGCTGATGAAGAACGGCAACTATAAAGAGGCCGAGAAAGCCTTCCAAACCTTTCTGGACTCCATGAGGAATGACGGATCTACGGAATCAAGGAATTACGAACAGCTTGCCAAGACGGGTATTCAGTCTGCCGAGAAGGCTCCCCAATGGAAGAAGGAGGGTTCGGCCTATACCGTGAAGCGCGAACGCTTCTTCGACTCACGACGTGCAGAGTACTCCCCGATGCTGGCTGGCGAGGAGAACGACCAACTGTTCTTTACCTCTACCCGCAATCAGGCCAAGGGTGACGAACTCAGCGGTATCACAGGAACAAAGAATGCCGACATCTTTATGTCGCAGAAAGACGATAAAGGTAAATGGCAACGACCGGAAGTCATCGACTCTGAGCTGAACAGCGACGACGATGAGGGAGCCTGCTGTTTCTCGCCCGATGGACAAACGATGTACCTGACCCAGTGTCGCACGGATGCCTCCTACCCCCGCTATGCCACCATCGTGACCAGCAATCGTTCCGATGCATCATGGAGCAAGGCCACGGAACTGACCATCACCCACGATACGCTGTCAGCCTACGCCCACCCTGCCGTCTCGCCCGATGGTGAATGGCTCTACTTCGCCAGCAACATGCCTGGTGGCATGGGCGGCTATGACATCTGGCGCTTCCGACTGACAGACAAAGGACTGAGTGGTGTGGAGAACCTCGGCGCCCCCATCAACACCCCTGGCGACGAACTCTTCCCCACCTTCCGCCCCAATGGTGACCTCTACTTCTCCAGCAATGGACACGAAGGAATGGGTGGACTGGATATCTATTACACCTCCCCCATCCCCTCCCAAGGAGGGGAGTCTAATGCCTCCCCTTTGGGGAGGTTTGGAGAGGTTCAGCACCCAGGCTATCCCTTGAACTCACAGGGTGACGACTTCGGTATGACCTTCGAAGGGCTTTTGAACCAAGGATTCTTCTCCAGCAACCGAGGTGACGGCAAGGGCTGGGACCATATCTATTCATTCTACAACCCAGAGATTGTACAGACTGTCAAGGGTTGGGTGTATGAACAGGACGGTTACGAACTGCCACAGGCGGTAGTCTATATGGTGGGCAACGACGGCACCAATATGAAGCTCAGCGTAAAGGGTGACGGTTCTTTTACGCAACCCATCAAACCAGGTGTCGACTACGTCTTCTTAGGAACCTGCAAAGGTTTCCTGAACCATCAGGAACAACTGCGTGTAGAGCCCGTCACAGAGTCAGAGGAGTATGTCCTGCAGTTCCCATTGGCTAGTATCACGGCACCCGTACTCATCGAGAATATCTTCTACGATTTTGATAAGGCCACCCTGCGACCAGAGTCAACAGCAGCCCTCGACAAGCTCGTCACATTGCTCAACGAGAATGCCAACGTCACCATCGAGTTGTCGGCCCACTGCGATTATAAAGGTTCTGCGGAATATAACAAAGGACTGGCACAACGACGTGCCGAAGCGGTGGTGGAATACCTCACGGCACACGGCATTCCTGAAGACCGTCTGAAGCCCGTAGGCTATGGCAAAGAGAAACCCAAGACCATTCGTCGTAAGTTGACAGAGAAATATCCGTTCCTCAAGGAGGGCGACGTCTTGACAGAGGATTTCATCAAGAAGCTCGACGAGGAACAGCAGGAGATTTGTAACCAGCTGAACCGTCGTACGGAGTTCATTGTGCTACGTACTACCTACGGACTGTTTCCGAAGAAATAACCTCTCCGACCCCAACAAAGAGTAGGCCGAAGAGGATTGTTGCCACCATCAACAGATTGATACTGATGGTCTGGACAGCCATCGTATGCACCAGAACCTCTAACTGTATGGCCAGCTGGGTCCAGCCGTCGAACAGCACAAACAATATGGCGAACACAACGATGCAGAACATCGTCCACAAGCGGGTCAGCCACCTGCGATGAGCAGCCAACAGCGAATGCTGGGGCAAGTGTTGCATGACCCGCTCCGTAAAACCGTTGTCGGCAATCTGCTGCTGTGAAGCTTCCTGGAAGAACTGCTTCAACAAAATATCATTATCATCGGTCATATCCATTCTGTCTTAAATAGTTTGCTAACTTTTCTTTTCCACGGGAGAGGTGCGACTTGATGGTACCCTCCTTCATCTGCGTAATTTTCGCAATGCCTGCAATATCATAGCCATCAATGAGTTGCAGGGTGATACACGTGCGCTCGTCAGGCTTCAGGAGTGCCAGAGCGGCATAGAGGTCAAGCTTTATTTCAGAGGTGAGTGGTGAGGAGTGAGAGGTGAGAGAATAGTCCATGCGCTCCTGTTGCACAACATCTTTCCTCTCACTTCTCACCTCTCCCCTCTCACCTCTTCTCGTATGATCGTACCACACATTATACGCTATGCGCATGACCCACGTCTTGAAGGAGGCGAGACCTCGGAAGGACGCGATATTGGTATAGGCTTTGATGAACGTGTCTTGTGCCAAGTCATCACTCAACTGTTCATCGCCCATGGTCTGGCTCAGGAAGAACCTGCGGACAGGTGACTGATATCGGCGTACGAGCTCGTCGAAAGCCCGTCGGTTGCCAGATACCGCCACCTGCGTTACAAGTACTATGTCGCTGAGCAGAGCCATCGTCTTACCTATTTTCTAACAGTCCCTTTTCAGGCATTACAATCCATGCTACGATGTAGAACAGTATACCCGAGAAGCAGGTACAGAGGGTGAGGAAGGCGTAAGCCAGACGCACTGCCACCGGATCGAAATCCAGATACTCGGCTATTCCTCCACAGACGCCGCCTAACATGCGGTCGTTACTGCGATAAAGTCTCTTTGTCATATTCTTATAATTTTATTGTCGTTAAAACATCTCTTTGTTCTCTTGCTTCTTGTCTGTCATCTTGGCGACAATGACCTTGCCCAGTCCGATGCAGAACACCAGGGCACCTATGCCAAAGCCAACAGCACCAGCAGCAAACCAGAGGAAGATCATCAGACCAACACCCACAAAGCACTGGCGGATACCACTCTTATATTCCTCGTCGTCAGTCGCCAACTGTTCTTTGAGCAACTGGTCGGGGATGGGCTGTCCCTGCTGCATCGCCATCTGCGCCAGACGCATCTTGTCCTTGCGGTTCTTATTAATAAAGTAGAACACGGCAATGATGATCAATAGGGGCGACAGCACAAAGATGATGAACAACACCAACAGCACGAAGAACATACCAGCAATACCCGTCTGCATCAAACCGATATGGTCGAAGAGGTTGTCAAGACTCGTCCTTGTATAGTCGTCGTCATCATCGAAGGGGAAATTGTCGGCAGCAGTCGGTGTCGATGCTGTTGACGTGGTATCAGAGAAAGCCTCTACCCCATTCGTACTCGTTGAATCTACCAACTCCGTCTGCTGGGGCTGGGGGGTGTGTCGGTGCTTCTGGGCAATAGCCTCTGTGGTCAGGCCCAGCACCAATAACATTGTCAAAGTGATCAGTAAGTGTTTCATATTCGTAGTTGTTTTAATATTACACATAACTATTATTTATCTCACAATTAGTTCCTCAGTATCTATATCGCCAGAACCAAATCTGCGCTTATTCATCTTCCTGACGGTACCTTTCAACTCAATATCGCCAGAGCCCTTGACCTGTGCATCTACCTCGCCACTATTGTCAAAAGCCATCTCGATATCGCCAGAGCCTATCACACTCAACTTGGCCTGCTGCGTCTTAACATTGTTCACTGACACATCGCCAGAACCTACAACCGATACGTTAACGCGGTCGCAGATGATATCCTTGAAATAGATATCACCAGAACCCTTCAATTCAATGTCGAGGGTGTCGGTATCCAACGGATGAACGCACATGAAATCGCCAGAACCCATCAGGCTGATGCCCAGAAAGTCGGGCGAGG
>JAEEGJ010013553.1_pt1 | contig 19714 bp, 17 predicted proteins | sample 8958761 | NCBI WGS metagenome assembly JAEEGJ01 (sample SAMN16246546, study PRJNA631951) | gut metagenome | biome: gut microbiome; feature: rumen; material: RS-attached | host: Bos | place: Iran: Karaj | collected 2018-10 | reverse complement strand
CGGCCGGCCCGGCCGGCAATCTGCCTGACTTCGCCGCTGTTCAGCGGTCTCTGCTGCCGGCCGTCAAACTTCTGCGTTTCGGCAAAGATGACACGCCTGATCGGAAGAGAGATCCCCATGCCGATCGCATCTGTGGCAACGATGGCGGTCGTCTCCCCTTTCAGGTACCGTTCCACCTCATTTCTCCTTGCGAGAGGCGGCAGCGCACCGTAACTCACACTTGCCCGGATTCCCAGACGCTCCAGATGCGCAGCCATGGAAAGGACATTCTTTCTCGAAAAGCAAATAACCGCGTCATACTGACGGACCTCACTCAGATCATGGCATCTGCCGCTGTACCGCAGCGGAACCAGCCTTTTATGCCGTACTATGGTATAAGGATCGCCGAACTGTGCTATCAGAGACTCTACATAACCGAGTGCCTCCGGAGCAAGGCAGATATGGACCTCGTCAGCATCAACACAGCAGATTGCCTTCAGCCAGGCTGAACCGCGCTCGTCATCGGCAATCAGCTGCGCCTCATCTATGACAGCTACTTTGAAATGCCGCTTAAAATTGCACAGCTCAATCGTGGAAGAGACGATTTTCGCTTCCTCTGTCGTAATGGATTCTTCACCTGTCAACAGGCTGCAGGGAATCCCTGCTGCATTGATTCTGTCAAACATTTCCAGTGCCAAAAGGCGCAGAGGGCCGAGATATGTTCCGTCCCCTGAAGCTTTCAGTGACTCCAGCGCATCATGGGTCTTTCCGCTGTTTGTCGGCCCGGCGTGCAGCACGAAAGCCCGCCTGAGTTTTTTTGCCTTCTCGATCAGGCTCTCCGGGGTGTACGCTGCCAAAAGTCCGGCAGCTTCCGAAAGGGCAATATTCCTTCTCCGGGATTCCGTAACCTCCGCAATCAGCGCTCTGACCTCCGGCCGCTGAACTGCTGCTTCCACTTCACTTTTCCGCCAGAGACGGCTGTATCTGCCGCGTCTCCCATAGCGCACCAGCGGTTTCGGAAAGTACTGCTCGATTATTTTTTTCGTTACGCCATACTTCTCTATTGCCGTTTTCTGACTGATATACTGTTCACTGGTTTTTCCGCTCATAAACCCTTCGCTTTCTGATAAAAATCGAAGCCTACTATATCATATTTCCCGCAAATGTCCACCTTTTTGTGCTCCGGATACCGGTTTACAGACAAAGCTCCGGACTGCTGCAAGGAATTTTCCTTCTCTGAACCGTTTCATTGTGTTATAATATTGCCGAGGTGATCGTGTTATGTTTTACTACCTGGTCGACCCGCAGCTTACCTGTAATCTGCTGCTGATTGCTGCGGCAGTTATACCTGCGATTTTTCTGATGGTAAAGGTCTACCAGTCCGACAGGCTGGAAAAAGAGAGCAGGAAGCTGCTCTGGCAGCTGGTGAAAGCCGGTGTTTTTTCCTCCCTGATAGCTATTGTAGAAGAACGAATCCTCAGCTATCTGCTTGACGAAGCTGTTGCGCAAAGCAGTGCTGCCTACGATGTATTACTGTACTTTGTTGTGGTTGCCGTGTCGGAAGAGAGTTCCAAATACTGGATGCTGAAGAGGCATACCTGGCGTTCACCGGAATTCAACTGTATGTTTGACGGCGTCGTCTACGCCGTGTTTGTCTCGCTTGGTTTTGCTCTGTGGGAAAACATCAGCTATGTGCTGACATATGGCTATGCAACAGCTGTCGTGAGAGCGGTTACCGCTATTCCCGGCCACGCATGTTTCGGAGTATTCATGGGAGTATTCTACGCCATAGCAAAGAAATATGAAGCATACGGACGCGATAGTGATTCCCGGCTGTACAGAGTATTCTCCGTCCTGGTTCCGGTGCTGCTGCATGGCGCCTATGATTACATAGCGTCTACCTACGAAAGCGGCTGGTATTTTGTAATCTTCGTTTCAGCCCTGTTTATCGTATCATTCATACTGGTCAGCAAAAAAGCGAAAAATGACCGGTATATCTGATTTTCAATAGAATTTACCGGTTCCTTTGAATTTTTATATTCACTTTTATAGAAGAACCATGTATAATGGACAATACAAAGGTAGACAGGAGGAACTTCCATGTATATTACGAAGAAAAACGGCATAGTCGTACTGTATGATACGGAAAAGATCATCAACAGTATTCTGAAGGCAAACGGCGATACCAATGAAGAGGAGATCTCCCGGGCAACTGCATCCTACATAGCCGACGAAACTTTTGATCGTCTTACCAAAGAAAAGGATATCATCACAACTCAGGATATACGTGAATGCGTATATGACATTCTCTGCAAAAGGAATCTTCCGAAAACAGCCCGGCTTTATATGGATTTCCATAAATAATCCCCTGCAGTCAAAAACGGCCCGACAATCGTCGGGTCGTTTTTTGTTCAGAACAGCGGAGCTACAAACTTCAAGATCCATCCGGCAGCACGGTAGAAAAATTTTTCATCCCGGACAGATTCTTCCGTAACCGGCGTGCATTTACTGAGCGTAGATTGAAAATCAGCTTCAATATCTGCTATACAGGGGGTTTTATAACAATACACAGCACATTCAAAATGGTGGTAAAGGCTGCGGTAATCCAGATTGATCGTCCCGACAACAGCCTTTTTGTCATCACTGACAAAGCTTTTGGCATGTACGAAGCCCGGTTCATACTCATACAGACTGACTCCTGCATTCAGCAATCGCTCATAATGCGATTTTGCCAGGGCATAGGCAAGCTTTTTGTCCGGTATGCCCGGCAGGATGATTTTGACATCAACACCGCGCTGGGCAGCATACTTAAGGGCTGCTTCCATTTCCCCGTCCAGAATCAGATAAGGTGTCATGATGTGGACATAATCAGTTGCATGGTAAAGAATATCCATATAAACCGTCTCGCCCACTTTATCCTCATCCAAAGGGCAGTCGGCATACGGAATAACATATCCTTCCTCTTCATCTGTCTGCTCCGAAGCCTCTGCTTTCGGAGGCAGCTCCAGCTGCTGCCAGCTGCTTTTGTCGGTATTCCAGAGCTGCAGGAACATCAGGGCAAAGCTTTCCGCTGCAGGTCCCTTCAGCATCACAGCAGTATCCTTCCAGTATCCGAAACGAATGATACGGTTGATATATTCGTCGGAAAGATTGACTCCTCCCGTAAAAGCGGTTTTCCCGTCTATCACCACAATTTTGCGGTGATCCCGGTAATTGTAATGGGAGGAAACCACAGGCCGTATAGGAGCAAAGCGCTGGGTATGAATCCCCTGTTTCTCCATGAGCTTCCAGTACCCGTAGGGAAGGTTGAACAGCTCGCTCATGCCGTCATACATCACACGGACGTCGACACCCGCCTGCGCCTTGCGGATCAGCACATCCAGAACGCTGCCCCACATATAACCTTCTTCAATGATATAGTATTCCATGAAGATATAAGTGGTAGCTTTTTCCAGTTCCTCCAACAGTGCGCGGAAGGTATCCTCACCATCCGGGAAATAGGTCACTGCCGTATTCTTATAGGCAGGAAAGCACCCGCTCCGGTTGAGATAGCGCACAAGATCTTCCGTGCCGCCGCCTTCCTTCTCCAGTTCCTCCAGAACACCTTCCGGCTGATCAAGCAGAGACTTTGTCTTCTCAAGGCGAAAATCCACTCTCTCCTTCAGAGCACGGTGGCCGAGATTCGTCTGCGTAAAGAGAAGCATGGCCGCCCCGGGCAGAGGGAAGAGCGCAATGAGGAACATCCACGTCAGTTTGGCAGAGCTGTCCATACTGTTATTGAAAAGATAGATAACCATCAGGGCAGTAAAGACAAGCTGCAGCGCCGCCATATAATGCGTCAGTTTGGAAAGCCAGCCGTAAAATCCGGCGAAGATTGCCACCTGGAGGCCAAGCAGAAGAATGATGACAAGAAATCGGCTGAAAATCAGGTGCAGCAGACCTGTTTTCATCGGTTTTGCCAGGCGCCTGATTTTTCTTTCATGCATGTCCTCAGCCTCCCCTCCGGGCAGTTATCTGTCCCTAATAAATACCGCAAAGAACTGTTTTTGTCAAGCCGGAATTCTTTTGTTTGACTTTTCACCTGTGGAAGTATAAAATTAATTTTTGTTCAGCAATCCGGAAGGGAGGGAAAGTTTATATGGAAGGGAAAAAAGTATCACCGCTTTACCGCGTTGTCTTCCTGCTGATCAAGCTGTTTACCCCGAAATACGAACTGAAAAACACCGAAAATCTGCCGGATGAACCCTGCATCATCGTTGGCAATCACAGCCAGATCTACGGGCCTGTTGCCGCGGAAATCTATATGACTGGCAAACACTGCACCTGGTGCGCCGGAGAAATGATGCACCGGAAGGAAGTGCCGGCCTACGCCTTTCAGGACTTCTGGTCAAAGAAGCCTGCATCCGTACGCTGGTTTTACAGGCTGCTCAGTTACCTGATCACACCGCTTGCCCTGCTGCTGTTCAACAATGCCAATACCATTGCCGTTTACCACGATGCAAGGCTGATTTCGACCTTCCGTGATTCCATTGACCTGCTTCAGAAAGGGTACAGCATCGTCATTTTCCCTGAGTGTTACGACGAATACAACAATATCGTGCATGACTTTCAGGATAAATTCATAGATCTGGCCCGTTTTTATTACCGGAAAACTAAAAAAACACTGCAGTTCGTTCCGCTTTATATTGCTCCCAGGCTTGGAACCATGAGCTTCGGAACTCCCGTCCGGTTTCAGCCGGAGGCAGCGATTGAGAACGAGCGGAAACGCATCTGCACTGAGTTGAAGGAAGAGATTACCAGGCTCGCTGTTTCGCAGCCGGAGCACATCGTAGTCCCCTATCCGAATATCCCGAAAAAAAACTATCCCAAGAACATTCCCCTCGAGGTTTATACCCATGAAGAAACAGCGCTATGACTACAGCAACCTTTCCTGGCAGACACGAAACGAGCCGCAGTATTCCCATCTGAAACTGATATGGGGCTGGGTAATTTATTTCCTGCTCTATTTTCTGACGGAAAATCTCATTCCTGTCGAAAAATGCCACCCTGTTCATATCTGGCTGGATGATCTGATCCCTTTCAACGAGTACTTTGCCATATTCTACTGCGGATGGTTCCTGCTGGTAGTAGGATCCCTGCTGTACTATCTGCTCTACGATGTGGAAAGCTTTCGGAAACTGCAGACTTTTCTGATCGTGACACAGCTTGTAGCTATGGCTTGCTATATTATTTATCCTACCCGGCAGGATCTTCGCCCTGAGCATTTTGACAGAAATAACATCTTCACCTTTGTCATGGGTTTCATCTATGCTTTCGATACCAGCACAGGTGTATGCCCTTCGCTGCATGCAGCTTATTCCATCGGCATTCTCTCCGTCGGGCTGAAAGACAAAACAATGCCCGTTATCCTGAAGGTACTGCTGGCCGGTTTTGTTGTCATGATCTGCCTTGCTGTATGCTTCGTCAAACAGCATTCCGCTGCGGATGTGATTGCTGCGCTGCCCCTTTGCCTGCTGGCTGAATGCATTGCCTATGGCAGGGATTACTGGCTGCCAAAGCTGAGAAAGTCCAATTGTTAACCATCGCATTCCATTTAAGGTTGACAATTCAGCATTCACCGTGATAGAATAAAAGCCGCCTTTCAGGAGGTGGTTTTTTTATGAAACAGAAACTGACAACCGAAGATATTTCCTATGCAGCTTTGAGCATAGCGCTGATCACGGTTTGTTCCTGGCTTTCCATCCCTATATCCATCCCGTTCACACTGCAGACTTTTGCCGTCTGCCTTGTATCCGCGCTGCTCGGTGTACGCCTCGGGCTTGTATCCACCGGCTGTTATATTCTGCTGGGAATGATCGGAGCGCCAGTTTTTGCCGGTTTCAGAGGAGGATTTGATGTTCTGCTCGGTACTACGGGCGGGTATATTATCGGTTTTCTTTTTACGGTTTTGACCGTCGGGCTGGCGGCTGAGCGTCTGGGCAGAAAGCTGCCTGTGCTGCTGTTCTCCATGGCTGCAGGCATCCTGTTATGCTATGCCTTCGGAACGGTCTGGTTTATGGGTGTCTATGCCAGAAACAGCGGGTCTGTAGGGCTGATAACCGCCCTCAGCTGGTGCGTGTTCCCGTATCTGCTTCCGGACGCGGTAAAAGTCATTCTTGCCGCCCTGCTTACCCTCCGCATTTATCCGATTCTTCAAAAGAAGAGAGGTTCCGGACATGTCAACAAAAAAACAGCTCCTGCAAATCCTCAGTGAAAATGAAAACCGCTTTTTATCCGGCTCTGAACTGGCAGCACGTCTTGCCGTAAGCCGGACTGCTGTCTGGAAAGCTATCGGCCAGCTGCGCAAAGAGGGCTACCGTATCTCGTCTGTCCAGAACAAGGGGCACTGCCTCACATCAGGAAGTGACGTGCTGACAGCCGCAGGCGTCGAGAACTATCTGAAGACGCCGGGTATCAGCGTCCGGTATTACAGAGAAATCTCCTCCACCAACACTGTGCTGAAAACCATGGCCGCTGAAGGAGCCAGAGAAGGGCTGGTACTGATTGCAGAAGAACAGACCGGAGGCAAGGGTCGTATGGGGCGCCGTTTTTATTCCCCTCCCGGCAGCGGACTTTATATGAGTATCCTGCTGCGGCCGGGCACAGAGGCATCCCGTTCAACCGGAATCACTGCCTGTGCAGCTGTTGCTGTGGCACTGGCCATAGAAGAACTCTCCGGCAGGCCGGCAAACATCAAATGGGTAAATGACATATATATGGACAAGCGCAAAGTTTGCGGTATTCTGACGGAAGCATCAGTTGACTGTGAAAGCGGGCTGCTCAATTATGCAGTCGTCGGCATCGGGATCAACACGCTTGTACCGGCAGGAGACTTTCCGCAGGAACTGCAAACCATTGCCGGATCTGCCTTTTCCGCGGAAACTGTGGTTCCGCATCTGCGCTGCCGTCTGGCAGCAGCCGTGATTGACAACCTGATGACCTTTTATCAGAACCCTGACAGCGGGAACTGCTTTGAGGAATATAAAAAACGGTCTTTTCTGCTGGGGAAACCCGTCCGTATTCACAGGCCGGATCAGGAAGCCATACCTGCAACAGCCATTGACCTGGACAGGGAATATGCACTGATCGTCAGGTTCGAAGACGGAAGTGAGCAAAAAATCAATTCAGGAGAAGTCAGCGTACGGCTCGCAGACTTGTGAAAACCACACAGAAGCAACGCGCTTCCGGGCTTCATATTCTGTGGAAATCGATAAAAATGGAGAAGGAGATAAAATAGAGCTTTACTTTAGTTCGCTAATGTGTTACTATGTTATCGAAATAAAAATTCCGTTTGGAATTATTCATGAATAACGGAGGAAAGACTCATGAAAAAAATAACCGTTTCCATTTTGGTTCTCTGCCTGCTGCTCGCTCTCAGTGCTGCAGCATTTGCTGATGATGGCTTTGTTTTCAAGCAGGGCTTTGACCTGGACTACCCGCCGTATTCCTATCTGCAGGATGACGGTTCTGTCGGCGGGTTTGACGTTGAGCTTTGTCAGGCTGTGTGTGAATATCTCGGCTGGGGATATGAAGCTGTTCCTTTCAACTGGGATGTCAAAGATGCCGAGCTGAATTCCGGTTCGTGCGACTGCATCTGGTCCGGCTTTACAGTGGAGGGCCGCGAGGATGATTACGTATGGTCAATTCCCTATTCCAACAACAAGCAGATGATTCTGGTTGCTGATGATTCCGGCATCAAAACACTGGCGGATCTGGCAGGTAAAATCGTCGGTGTGCAGACAGCCACTTCCGCTTATGATCTCCTGCAGGAAGATCAGGCCGAGCTGGCAGCTACCTTCCAGGAGCTTGTGGTTTATGAAACCTATACCATCGCATATAGCGATCTGAAAGCCGGTGCCATTGATGCTATCGCCATTGACATCACCGCAGGCAGCTTCCTGAAATCCGGTGATGAAGGCTTCAGCTTCCTGGATGAAACACTGGGTGATGAATCCTACGCGGTCGGCTTCCGCCTTGGAGATGAAGAACTCTGTGAACAGATCAACACCGCGCTCCTTGCTCTCGCAGAGAACGGGAAGATGGCAGAGATTGCCTCCAAAGAAGACTATGCAGAGATCATTGATATGCTCACACTGATCGATGCAACTACAGATGCCGCTGCATAACTGCACAAAAAACAGATCCTCCAAAATCTGACATGCAATATGGGCCGCTGCCTGAGGCGGTCCATATTGTGCGTATAAACCTGAGTAACCGGAGAAGATTTTTATGACTTTTTCCACTATGCTGAATACTATGTCCGCAGGCATGCTGCGCACCTGCGGCATTTTTGCACTGACCCTGCTTTTTTCTCTGCCGCTCGGTGTCTTCGTGGCGCTGGGAAGAATGTCCAGAATCCGGCCTCTGCAGTGGATAATTAAGATTTATATTGCCATTATGCGCGGCACACCGCTGATGCTGCAGCTGCTTGTGTGGTATTTCGGACCTTACTATCTGTTCGGATGGTCAATCAGAGGATATCGCTACACGGCTATAATCCTCGGCTTTGTGTTCAACTACGCCGCATATTTTGCCGAGATCTACCGGTCCGGCATAGAGTCAATGCCGCCGGGGCAGTATGAGGCTGCAGAAGTGCTGGGTTACAGCAAAGCACAGACCTTCGTGAGAATTATCCTGCCGCAGGTAATCAAGCGGATCCTGCCCAGCATCACCAACGAAGTAATCACCCTTGTAAAGGACACTTCCCTGGCCTTTACCCTCGCCTATCAGGAAGTGTTTTCTCTGGCGAAGCAGATTGCCGCCTCACAAACTTCCTTCACACCGTTTGTGATTGCCGGGGTATTCTTCTTTATCGCCAACTATGTGGTGGCCTTTATCATGGAACGCTTCGAGAAAGCGCTTGACTATTACCACTTCTGAGGAGACAGACTGATGGAAAACATTCTGACAATGAACAATGTTCAGAAATCCTTTGGCACACTGGATGTGCTGAAGGATATCTCTATGACGGTCAACCGAGGAGAAGTGGTATCCATAATCGGCAGCAGCGGGTCAGGCAAAAGCACACTGCTGCGCTGTGCAACCTTTCTTGAGAAGATGGACTGCGGCGAACTGAGCTACATGGGAAAGGCGGCCGTCACAACAGAAAACGGAAAAGCCGTCTATGCAAAGGATCTGAAGAAATTCCGCAGTTATTTTGGCCTGGTATTTCAGAACTTCAATCTCTTTCCCCATTACTCCGTTATGAAAAACCTGACTGATGCCCCGATATCGGTTATGAAAAGGAAGCCGGATGAAGTTCGGGAAGAGGCGATGCAGCTGCTGAAAAAAATGGGCCTGCAGGACAAGGCGGATGCCTACCCCTGCCAGCTCTCCGGCGGACAGCAGCAGCGTGTTGCCATAGCAAGAGCCCTGGTGATGAACCCGGAAATTCTCTTCTTCGACGAGCCTACTTCCGCGCTGGACCCGGAGCTCACCGGTGAAGTGCTGAAGGTGATCAAGGAACTGGCTGAGGAAAAGATGACCATGGTAATCGTCACGCATGAGATGGCCTTTGCACGGGCTGTTTCCGACCGCGTGATCTTCATGGACGGCGGTGTGATCGTTGAGCAGGGCGACCCGGAAAAGGTCCTGGGCGATCCTCAGGAAGAACGGACCAGGCAGTTCCTCCGGAATTATCAGCGCGGATGAAAAAGATCTATTACTACGCTGATCCTACAGGCAATATTACTCTCCTCGCTCCCCTCCCCTCTGATGCGTCAGACATCAGCCGGGAAGCAGCTATGCTGATGCAGGCAGAGCCGTCTGCCGAACAGGTTGGTTTTCTGGGCAGCGGCGGGCCGGATTATGATATCTCCCTGCAGATGGCCGGCGGAGAGTTCTGCGGAAATGCAGCGCTTTCCGCGGCAGCTCTTTTCATCATGAACACCGGGAGGAAGAGTAAAAAAGAAACTGTCCGTGTTTCTGTCTCGGGCAGTGCAGAACCCGTCTCCGTGCTGATTGAGCAAACGGGGAGCAACATCTGCAAAGGAACTGTTGCCATGCCTGCTCCTGCAGACATCCACACTTACAGCTTCAGCTGTAACGGAGAAAATTTTTCACTTCCGGCAGTCCGCTTTGAAGGGATTACTCATCTGCTCTCCTTCCTGCCGCTGGATAAGGAAACTGCAGAGACAATCGTCAAAGAGCAGTGTTCCGCCCTGCAGGCGGATGCACTCGGCATCATGCAGATTGACCTCAGTGCCGGGACGCTGCTCCCTCTGGTTTACGTACCGAAAAGCGGAACGCTTTTCTGGGAAGGTTCCTGTGCAAGCGGAACTGCTGCTGCCGGCGCCTTTCTCCGCAGGGACTGCGGGCCGGGAAAATGGGAGTTTACAGAACCGGCCGGCCGGCTTATAATAGAGGCCCCGGATAACGGACGTCTGCTTCTGACAGGCAGAGTCAAAATAGAAGTTAAAGAGTATTCATAATATAATTAACTTAGTATTGTTAACTTATTTTTGTTAACATAACGCAGGAGTGTCAGTGATGAACTTTCGTATGATTCATGAAAACTATAATGTGGCGGACCTGAATGCCTCTATCCGCTTTTATGAGGAAGCACTCGGCCTGCACGAAGCAAGGCGGAAAACCGGAGAAGATTTCATCATCGTCTTCATGAGCAATGAAGAGTCTGATTTTGAGCTTGAACTGACCTGGCTTGCCGATCATCCGCAGAAGTATGACATCGGCGAGGAGGAATTCCATCTCGCCTTCCGGACTGACGATTTTGAGGCGGCCCATGCGCTGCACGAAAAAATGGGCTGTATCTGCTTTGAAAATCCGAAAATGGGCATCTATTTCATACAGGATCCCGATGGATACTGGCTGGAAATTCTTCCGCCACGCAAGTGAGATTTCAGGCTGAGTTGAAGCATTGTAGTTAACATAAAATATTATACATAAATTAATAAACATATTTTTTTCATGGCAGAAGTGACCGCATTCCTCAATGTGAGAATGGGGTCACTTCCGGTTTTTACGGGTTTTTTCTATTGAATCTGAACCTGTTTTCTGTTAATATAATATTTTAAGAAGAAAAAGAAATGAATGCTGCAGCTGAATGAATGAAAAAGAGTGGAAAATTGAATATGAACTGCCGGAGATTCCTGCCGGGCTGAGCGAAGCAGGTTTTTCTCCGCTGCTTTGCTGTATCCTGGCCTTACGCGGAGTCAGAACTTCCGAAGAGGCACACGCGCTGCTTGGCTGCGACAGTTCCGTCCTTTCCGATCCGTTTCTGATGAAGGGCATGGAGCAGGCTGTGAAGCGTATCCGGGCAGCGATCACACACGGAGAGGCTGTTGCAGTTTACGGAGACTATGATGTTGACGGCATAACCTCAACCTGCCTGCTGACGGATTATCTGCGTTCAAAAGGGCTGAGATGTATCCCCTACATCCCCAACCGGGATGAAGAGGGTTACGGTTTAAACTGCGGAGCAGTCGATTATCTGACGCAGCTGGCCGTGACGCTGATTATTACGGTTGACTGCGGAATCACGGCCGTTGAAGAAGCTGCGTATGCTGCTGAACACGGCATTGACATGATCATTACCGATCATCACGAATGCAAGGACGGGATTATCCCGGATGCCTGTGCAGTCGTTGACTGCAAGCAGCCGGGTGACAGTTATCCGGATGTCGGGCTGGCAGGCGTCGGCGTGGCATTCAAGCTTGCCTGTGCGGTTGAAGGAAACCCGGAGCCGATCATTGACCGGTATGCCGATCTGGCAGCCGTCGGGACAGTGGCAGATGTGATGCCGCTCACCGGTGAAAACCGCTTCCTTGTCAGAAGAGGCATTGAAAACATCAAATCCGCACCGCGGCCGGGTATTTCCTCCATGTTCCGGAGAGCATCCTCGGATCTGAACAGTCTGACTGCCAGTTCCATCAGCTATGTCCTTGCCCCGAGGCTGAATGCAGCCGGCAGAATGGACGAGGCAATGAAAGCCGCAGAGCTGCTGATGACCGACGATGAACACGAAGCCGAAGCTCTTGCCGATGAACTGTGTTCGCTCAACACGCTGCGGCAGAGCAGGGAAAATGCGATCTGGAAAGAAGCGCTTCAGCTGCTTGACCGGGAGCAGACAGACGTTCCCATTGTGTTATCCAAAGAGGGATGGCATCAGGGCGTCATCGGAATTGCAGCTTCCCGCCTCGCGGAACAGTTCGGTGTACCGACCATCATGATTTCCTTCTCGGGGGACGTCGGGAAAGGTTCCTGCCGCAGCTACGGCAATTTCAACCTTTATGATGCCCTCAGCGCCTGTTCCGGACATCTGATCAGCTTTGGCGGGCACACGCTGGCAGCCGGGCTCAATATCCGCCGGGATGATGTACCTGCCTTCCGGGAGGCTCTGGCGGAGTATTACCGCAGCCATCTTCCGGAACCCCAGCCGGAAGTAGTCTGTGAGCTGCTGATCTGCGATCCGGCCGTTCTGACGGAAAAGAATGTACGTGATATTGATCTTCTGGAACCGTACGGCAACGGTTTTATGAAGCCCGTGATGTGTATGACGGATATGCGGGTGAAAAGCTACTCCAACGTCGGGATGAACGGCAAACACCTGAAGATGACGCTTTTCAAAGACGGCATGAACTTTGACGCGATTTTCTTTTCCCACAATTCCAGAGAATTCAGCCTCCGTGAAGGCGATTCTGTAGATATTGCGTTTACCCCGCAGCTGAATGAGTTTCGCGGAAACACCACTGTACAGCTGCTGCTGTCGGCATTGCGCAGGCATGACTGCACACCGCTGTGCATCGACAGCCTGGAAAACGGTTCCTCCCATCTCCGGGCTCTGAAACCCTACAGCCCGGACAGAAGCACCTATGAGAAGGCCTGGTGGCATCTGAAAAGAATCGGCTACGCCCCGGGCGATACACCGGAAGAGATTCTGGACCGCTGTCCTCCGGGAATGGCTCCGGAAACGTACTGCATCTGCCTTTCCGTTTTCCGGGAAGCCGGGCTGCTGACCGGAAAAAGCGGATCCGTATACGGCAGCCGGTATGAAAAGCAGGCAGGAAAAGCAGATATTAAAGAAACAGCCACCTACCGCAGACTGAACGGCACTGAGTGACCTGGCGGAGTAAAAAATCCATGGATGAAAAAGTACAAAAACTGAATCCTGTTATTATTGATCCTGACGTTCAGTTCGAGGCCCTGCTGCAGAAAATTCAGGCCGGAACTCATCATATGGACCTGGACCGTATCCGTTCAGCCTATGAGATGGCGAAGGAAGCCCACCAGGGGCAGAAGCGGAAGGACGGCAACCAGTATATCACGCACTGTGTCGCCACGGCGGACATCTGCTGTGACAACGGCCTTGACGAGGATTCCATCATCGCGGCGCTGCTGCATGACGTTATTGAGGACACCTCCCTGACGCATGCGGACATTGCGAAAAAGTTTGGCCCGCAGGTTGCGGACATCGTGGAAGGCGTTACCAAACTGACGCGGGTGCAGTACACCAGCAAGGAAGATGAGCAGATGGAAAATCTGCGCAAGATGCTGATGGCCATGTCAAAGGATATCCGCGTTATCCTGATCAAGATTGCCGACCGCACGCACAATATGCGCACGATGGCTTATCAGTCTCCGGAAAAACAGCGGCAGAAATCGCTGGAAACGATGGAGATCTATGCGCCGATCTCACACCGCCTCGGTATGCAGAAGTCCAAGTGGGAACTGGAAGATCTGGCACTGCAGTATCTGGATCCTGACGGATACCGCGAAATCATGAAAACGCTTGAGAGCAAGATGCCGGAACTCGAGGCATTTATGACCTCCATGGAAGCCAGAATGAATGCCCGGATGAAGGAAGAAGGCATCAGCGCCACTATTTACGGCCGCATCAAGCATGTATACAGTATTTATCGTAAAATGTACGCCCAGAAAATCGATATCAGCGGGATTTTCGACCTCTGTGCCTTCCGGATCATTGTCGATACGATTCCCGACTGCTACAATGTGCTGGGCATCATCCACGATATGTTCAAACCTGTCCCCGGCAGATTCAAGGACTATATTTCCACGCCAAAGCCGAACATGTACCAGAGCGTACATACCACGGTAATCGGCTCGGAGGGCATCCCGTTTGAAGTGCAGATCCGGACCTGGGATATGCATGCCACGGCAGAGTACGGCATTGCCGCCCACTGGAAGTACAAGCTGGGTGACGGGGGCACTTCTCTCCATCAGGGTGATGAGGATAAGTTTGCCTGGGTAAGGAGGCTGCTCGAGAGCCAGCAGGAGTCTGACGCGACAGACTTCTTCCACAATCTCAAAATCGATATGTTCGGGGACGAAGTCTTTGTGTTTTCCCCGAAGGGAGACGTTGTCAATCTCCCCGCCGGTGCAACCCCGATAGACTTTGCCTATATGATCCACAGCGAAGTGGGCAATTCCATGGTCGGAGCAAAAGTCAACGGCCGGATTGTCACCTATGACCATGTGCTGCAGAACGGCGATATCGTTGAAATCAGAACTTCCAAATCGGCCCCCGGGCCGAGCAGAGACTGGCTGAACATTGCCCAGAGCGGTTCAGCCAAAACGAAAATCAAGCAGTGGTTTAAAAAAGAGCGCCGTGAAGAGAATATTATCCGCGGGCGCAGCATGCTGGAGGATGAACTGAAACACAGCGGCATCTCCGTGGATGATGCCCTTGAGGAAGAAATCATCACCCCGGTGATGAAGCGGCTCTCCTACAACGCCGTGGAGGATCTGTTCGCTGCCATTGGGTACGGCGGTGTGACAGCCCCGCGCATTGTCAACCGCATCCGCGATGAACTGAAGCATGCCGCGGAAGAAAAGAAAACCGCCATCGACAAAGTGGCGGCCGCAGCCGAGAGGCGCGAGCAGCAGGCAAAGCGTAATGCCAAAGCCATCCACGGTATTCTGGTGGAAGGGCTTGACAACTGCCTGGTAAAGTTTTCCCGCTGCTGCACCCCCGTTCCGGGTGACGAAATCGCCGGCTTCATCACAAGAGGCCAGGGCGTTTCCATTCACCGGAAGGACTGCGTGAACTATGTAAAAAGTCTGGAGACGGAAAACGGAGGCCGCTGGATCAAAGTATCCTGGGCAGACAACATCACGGACAGCTATGTCACCACCATTATTATCGCCTCGAAAGACCGCAGCGGCCTGGTGCTGGATATTGCGACGATCCTCAGCGCCATCAACGCCAAGGTACGCACCCTTTCCGCGCGGGACATCGGCTACGGAAACGCCCTGACAAACGTGACGCTCGAAGTACGCAGCATTGCGGATCTCCGGTATATCATGAGCCGCCTGCTGAGCATCCCCGGCGTACAGAGCGTCAGCCGGAACGGCCAGGCTTAGGTTAAAAACGAAAGAAAAGGATCTGCCATGTTAATTAAAACACTTCCTGTCGGTGATCTGGAAACGAACTGCTATATCGTCACAAATGAAGCCACGCTTCATTCCGTTGTAATTGACCCGGGTGACGAAAGCAATACCATTATGGATTATCTGGAGGAAAATCATCTCATCTGTGATGCCATTTTCCTCACGCACGGTCATTTTGACCACGTCGGCGCGGTAGCAGCCGTTGCGGAAGAGACCGGTGCCGCCGTATATATGAATAAAAAGGACGACGCCTCTGTACGGCAGTCGTTCCATTTTCCTTTTGCGCTCCCCGCCGGAGGAAAGTACTATCAGGACGGCGATCAGATCACGGAAGCCGGCCTGGTTTTTCATGTGATAGAGACGCCCGGCCACACACCCGGCAGCGTCTGTCTCAGAGTTGAGGACGCCCTTTTTACAGGAGATACCCTTTTCCGCGGGAGCTGCGGCAGAACGGATCTTGACGGCGGTGATATGGATGCCATGATGCACTCGCTGAAGAAGATCTGCAGGCTTGAGGGAGATTACGAAGTATATCCCGGGCATATGGAAGCTACCTCTCTCCTTCGGGAAAGGTTATTCAATTATTACTGTCGCAGAGCAATGGAGAACTGAAATGAAACAACCGACCCTTGTAGTTCTGGCTGCCGGGATGGGCAGCCGCTTCGGCGGGCTGAAGCAGATCATGCCCGTTGACGATCACGGCCATTCCATTATTGATTTTTCCCTCTTCGATGCTTACCGTGCGGGCTTCCGCAAGGTTGTCTTTATCATCAAGCATGAAATAGAAGAGGACTTCAAAAACAGCATCGGCCGCCGGATGGAAAAGTATTTCGATGTTGACTACGTTTATCAGCAGCTGGATATCCTGCCTGAGGGATATCAGGTGCCTGAAGGGCGCGTCAAGCCCTGGGGGACCGGACATGCGGTTTCCTGCTGTGCCGGCCACATTGACGGGCCTTTTGCCGTGATCAATTCGGACGACTTTTACGGCAGAGGCGCCTATACCGCCCTGTATGATTTTCTCTCCGCTGAAAGGGCGGACAATGAGCATGCCATGATCGCTTATCTGATGAGAAATACCGTTACTGACAGCGGTTCGGTAGCCCGCGGCATCTGCGAAGAGAAAGACGGGTTCCTCACGGGGATCACAGAGCGTACCCGCATTGAAAAGCGCGGGAATGACGCCGCCTTCACGGAGGACGGTGAAACCTGGACCGACGTTTCCGGCGATACCCCTGTCTCCATGAACTGCTGGGCATTCGGAAATTCCATGCTGCGCGAGCTCAATGACCGCTTCCCTGCCTGGCTGGATGCCAACCTGCCGGTGAACCCGGTCAAATGCGAATACTTCCTGCCGTTCGTCGTCGATGACCTGATTAAGGAGAAGTGTGCAAGCGTGCGCCTGCTCAACTGCACCGAGACCTGGTACGGCATGACGTACAGAGAAGACATGGACACTGTTAAAAACGCCATCCGCATGATGCGCGAGGGCGGAATATACCCCGAACAACTGCTTGACTGAGGAGGAAAAACAACATGACTGTTCTCGTTACCGGCGGCGCCGGATTCATCGGAAGCCACACCTGTGTGGAGCTTCTCAACAAGGGCTACCAGGTGGTAGTCATTGATAATCTTGTCAACTCCTGTGAGAAATCACTGGAGCGCGTACAGGAAATCACGGGGAAAGACGTCGCCTTTTATGAAAACGACGTACGCGACCGCGCTGCTCTGGACAGGATATTTGAAAAGTATGACGTCGGCTGCGTGATTCATTTTGCCGGACTGAAAGCGGTAGGCGAATCTGTTGTCATGCCGTTGGAATACTATGACAACAACCTCTTTTCCACAGTTACGCTCTGTGAAGCCATGCGTGACCACCATGTGAACAACATCGTTTTCTCTTCCTCCGCAACGGTCTACACCGGAGACAACGAGATGCCGCTGAGAGAAACATCCCACACCGGTATGTGCACAAATCCCTACGGCTGGACAAAATACATGTCTGAGCAGATTCTGCGCGACACAGCGAAGGCAAACCCGGACTGGTCCATCGCGCTGCTGCGTTACTTCAACCCGATCGGCGCTCATCCGAGCGGACTGATCGGTGAAGACCCGTCCGGCATTCCCAACAACCTGATGCCGTATATTGCGCAGGTCGCCGTCGGCAGGCTGGATCATCTCAGTGTGTACGGCAACGACTACGACACACCGGATGGAACCGGTGTACGCGACTATATTCACGTCTGTGACCTCGCTGCCGGCCACGTAGCAGCCATCGAGTACATGGCAGGCCACAGAGGCGAAAATGTATTCAATCTCGGCACCGGCACCGGATACAGCGTGCTGGATATGGTGAAGGCGTTTGAGCGCGTCACCGGCAGGAAGATCCCTTATGAGATTGTTGCTCGCCGTCCCGGCGACCTCGCCACGGTGTACTCCAGCCCGGACAAAAGCGCGGAGCTGCTCCACTGGAAAGCAAGGTACAATCTCGACGACATGTGCCGCGACACCTGGAACTGGCAGGAAAAGAACCCCATGGGCTTCCGCGGCTGAAAAACAGAACAAAAATCTTTACAGGGAGGGCTTCACGGCCCTCCCTGATGCTTTTTCCTGTTCTCTTTTTTCATTTGTTTCCATTGAATGCCAGCTCGCGATTGAGCAGTGCAATCGTGGAACAGTCTCATTGTCGCGAGCCGTGGGACAGCACTGACTGCGGGCGAATTGAAATGATTATTGAATCCCTACTGTCGCCTCGGCAGTGTGCTCCCCGTCCTTTGCCGTGAGTCTGATTTCGCCGCTCTCTCCGGCCCGGACTATCGCCAGCGCTTCCCCGTAATAGGTGTCGCAGCGGCTGTCAAGATAGCTGAGCTCATAGTAGGGGCAGGCAGACCCCAGCCCTTCGAGCGTACCGCCTTCCACTTCCACATCGATCAGCCCGCGCTCCGCAGGCTTGACAAGCCCTTCCCTGTCCGTATACTTCAGGCGGATAAACGCGAGATGCCCCGGGGCCACAAGCTTCTCCTCCGGTTCCGCGCAAAGTATTGTCTCAGCTCCGGCAGTTTTCAGCGTATCTCTGCCGGTTTCCCTTCCGGCCTCGTCATAGGCTGCAGCTTCAATGGTTCCGTTTTCATAGGGGACTTTGAACGTGAAGACACAGTCATTTTTAAAGTTCTGCTTTCCTTTGCTCACACCGTTGACAAACAACTCAACGGCTGCCGCCCTTGCATAGACTTCAACATGCGCCGTCCGCTTTTCATAGCCTCTCCAGCTCCAGCTGGGCATGGCGTTGGTCATCTTCCAGGCGCTCGGGCTGTGGCGGCCTTCATGGCAGACCGGCCGCACGGCAATATACGGCCCTTTTTCCAGTTCAAAGGCCACTTTGGTATAGAGCGCTTCTCCGAGCGGCTTGCCCGTCAGGTCAATTCTGCCGGAGCCTGCGCTGATCCATCCGACATCCGGCCCGAAATTTTTGGCGTAGTCGGCATATTCCCAGCTCCCGATCATCACTTCACCCAGGTAATCAATACCGGCCCAGACAAAGTCTCCTACCAGGCGCGGGTTCTGTTTTGCCAGTTCCCAGAACTTATAAGCGTCAAAGCAGAAGGTTTCCGAGCCGAGGATCAGGCGGTTCGGATATTTTTTCAGATCCTTCTTATAGCGCTTCTCGCCGTAGTTGTAGCCGGCAATGTCCATATTGGCAAACGCTTCCCGTGTGGTGACATCGGAACCGTGCAGCGTCGCTCCTGTTTTCATGAAGCCCGCGCCAAGCAGCCCGGCCATATCGTTAAAGAATTTGGAACCTGTTGCACGCTCTTTTGCCTTTTTTCCATCTGCCTTCGCTTTTGCATTCCGCGCAGCTTCTTTGGCTGCCTTCTCGTCCGAATACTGGCCGAAGCCGATGTGATTGAGGAAATTGAAGAATATATTGATCCCGCAGGTGACCGGGCGGGTGCTGTCAAGGCTGTGCAGAAGCTCCGTCATCTCCTTAGCCAGGGCGATCCCGCGCGGCTGTGCCGTCTCTGCAACCTCGTTGCCGGTGGAATACAGAATGACGCAGGGGTGATTGTAGTCCTTATCCACCATATCCGTCATATCCTGCTTCCACCACGCGTCAAAGAATTCCACATAGTCATGCAGGGTTTTGTGGATATACCAGTGGTCAATATACTCATCCATCACCAGCATGCCGAGCCTGTCACAGATTTCCAGAGCGGTTTTGGAACAGGGATTATGTGCGGAGCGAAGCGCATTGTAACCGTTCTCCTTCAGGATGCGGATGCGGCGTTCCAGTGCGTCGGGATCGCAGGCAGCGCCAAGCAGCCCGTTGTCA
>JAEEGJ010013551.1_pt1 | contig 19726 bp, 16 predicted proteins | sample 8958761 | NCBI WGS metagenome assembly JAEEGJ01 (sample SAMN16246546, study PRJNA631951) | gut metagenome | biome: gut microbiome; feature: rumen; material: RS-attached | host: Bos | place: Iran: Karaj | collected 2018-10 | reverse complement strand
ATGATGATGTGTATATATATGTGTTAAAAATGAAAAATATGGGATACAAAAATACAAATACTTTGCAATGCGGCAAAAAAAAATTTATGCCACATGGTGTATTGTGCTGAAACAGAGACGGAATTAGTTTTCAACAGGGGCGGGTGGCGCGGATGTGAAACATGTTTTTCACATCCGGCAAGCTGTATTTAGGGCCTGGTGGGATGCGGTCCGATGTCTGTCCGTATCCTCTCCGATGTCTCTCCGACAAAAAACCGTTAAACAACCGTAGAACAGTCGGAGCGGGTACGGAGCGGGTACGGGGCGGGTGCGGTGTGAAAACGTGCTTTTAGTAGGTCGCAACTATCTCTGTGACGATGTACTGGCTGTTGCCGCGCCAGGGAAGGGTGCCGAGGTAGCGCTTCCAGCGGAGCTCGACGTGCTTGCCGGAGCAGCGCATCAGGCTGTCGGCCACGGCGTTGTCGGTGACGGAGAACTTGAATTCGTTGCTGTGGAGGCCGTCGACATCTTTGGTGGTCGACTTGAAGCCGCTCTGTATCATCTTGCCTTCGTAGGTCTTGAAGACCACGCCTTCGCGCTGGAAGTAGTTGATGTCGCCGGCGTTGACACCGCTGCTGTAGACGAAGCAGAAGCGGAAGAAGACGAAGAGGCCGAGGGCGATGACGGCGGTGATGATGATGATGGTGATAATCTTTGATTTAACGGTCATTTTTGCCATGATGATGGTACTTTTTTGTGATGCAAAGATATGAAAAAATGCGCGTGTGGCAAAATAAAAAAGGCAGGCGCGCGTTATTAGCATAAATTAAGTTATCTGCCTTATGAAGATATTGGTTCTCAACTGCGGCAGTTCGTCGCTTAAGTATCAGCTCATTGACGTTGATACGCGTACGGTAATGACCAAGGGTTTGCTGGAGCGTATCGGTCTGGAGAGCGGCATTTTCAGTTACACCAGCAAGGGCGAGAAGCACACCAAGGAGTGCCCCATACCGAACCACACCGAGGGCCTGCGCATGGTGATGGAAGCGTTGACAGACCCGCAGACGGGCGTCATTTCCAGCATCAAGGAGTTGGGTGCAGTGGGTCACCGCTTTGCCCACGGCGGCGAGTATTTCACCAAGAGTGTGCAGATTACACGTGATGTCATCAACAAAGAGGAGTCGCTCATTGACTTGGCGCCGTTGCACATACCCGGCAACATCATGGGCGCCGAGGCCATCAACAACGTGATGCCCGATGTGCCGCAGGTGGCGGTGTTCGACACCTCGTTCAACCTCAGCATCGAGCCCAAGAACTACCTCTACGGCATCCCTTACGAATACTACGAGCAGTACGGCATACGCCGCTACGGTTTCCACGGCACCAGCCACCGCTTCGTGGCCAAGCGCGGCGCGAAGATGATTGGCAAATACTGGAAAGACTTGAAAATCATTACCTGCCACCTTGGCAGCGGTGCCTCGATATGCGCTATAGACCATGGCAAGAGCGTCAACAACTCGATGGGTATGACCTCGTTGGAGGGCTTGACCATGGGCTCGCGTTGCGGCGACATCGACGTGGGCGCGGTGCTGTACCTGATGGACAAGGCCAATATCAGTCCCAAGGAAATCAACGACATACTGTATAAGAAGAGCGGCCTGACCGGTTTGACCGGTGCTTCGCCCGACATGCGCGACATCTGGGCCGGCGTGCAGCGCGGCGACAAGCGCAACACCTTGGCTTTCGAGGTGTTCGCACAGCGCTGCAAGAAGTACATAGGTGCTTTCATGGCGCAGATGAACGGCTGCGACCTGCTCATTTTCACCGGCGGCATAGGCGAGAATGCATGGTTCATGCGCCACGCCATACTGGAGAATATGGACTGGCTGGGCGTGGACATCGACATGGAGCTCAACGACCGCACGGCTGGTGTCGACGCCGTCATCAGCAAGCCCGGCGCAAGAGTCACCACCGCCGTGGTGCTCACCGACGAGGAGCTGGCCATTGCCGTTGATACCTACAAGATTGTCACCGGACAATAACACCGCATGAGGATACTTGGACTGATGTCGGGCACGTCGCTCGACGGCATAGACCTTGCGCTGTGCGACATTGACGAGCACGGCTATGGTGTTGTGGCTGCGGAGACCGTACCCTATTTGGCAGAGTGGCGCCAACGCCTGTCAACCCTCGAGCATGCGACGGCCTATGAGTATGCCCTCGCCAATGTGGAGCTGGGGCATCACATGGGCAAAACCATAAGTGCATTCCTTAAGCGCAACAACCTTACAGCTGAGGCTGTTGCATCGCATGGACACACCATCTTCCATCAGCCGCACCTCGGATTGACCTCGCAGATAGGCGACGGCGACGCCATAGCTGCCGAGACTGGGTTGCCGGTGGTGAGCAACTTCCGTACCCTTGATGTGGCCCTTGGCGGGCAGGGGGCGCCGCTGGTGCCCATTGGCGATGAACTGCTTTTCGGACAGTACGACGCGTGCTTGAACCTCGGTGGTATCGCCAACATCTCGTATCGTGCTGACGGCAAGCGGGTGGCGTTTGACATATGCCCGTGCAATATGGCGTTGAACCGACTGGCGGCCATGCTCGGCTATCCTTACGACAAGGGTGGTGTTAACGCCCGTGGAGGTCAGGTGCATACCTGCCTGCTGCATGAGCTCGATGCGCTCGAATACTATGTTGCTTCTGGGCCAAAGTCGCTTGGCAAAGAGTGGTTTGTCGAACAGTTCTGGCCGGTGGTGAAGGCATTCATAGGCGTGGTGCCTTCGCTGTCGAAGGTGCGCGATGCGCTGGCCACGGTGTCTGCTCATATAGCCATGCAGATTGGCCGGGTGCTTGAGGCACAAAATATAGACACTCTGCTGGTGACTGGCGGCGGGGCATGGAACAGCTATCTGGTAGAGCAGATTGTCGAATATCGCCCGGCGACCGCAGTCACTGTCCCTGACGCGCTGACAGTGAACTACAAAGAGGCCATCATCTTCGCACTGCTTGGATACCTGCGGATTACGGGGAAGGTGAATACATTGGCCTCCGTGACAGGTGCCAAATGTGACTCAATAGGGGGTGTGCTGTCGGGAATAATCCCCGGGGTTTGACGTTTTGCAGCAATCGTTTCTTTTTGATAACTATGCTTTTGCAAATTATTTTGCAGAAATATTTTGCCATGTTGGAAAATGTTAGTACTTTTGCACCCGCTTTTGAGGGCTCGAGAGGCCCTAGAGATGGCGGGATAGCTCAGCTGGTTAGAGCGCTGGATTCATAACCCGGAGGTCATCAGTTCAAGTCTGATTCCCGCTACAAAGAGGCACCACAGCAATGCGGTGCTTCTTTTTTTTGTCTCTTTATGGCAATAATAGTGCGGTGTCGGCGTTATTTATAAACTATGGACGACAAGCATCTTTACAGTAACTTCGAATATGACTCCGCGCTGAGTGTGCAGGAGGGTGTCAAGCAACCGGAACAGGTGAACAACAGCTACGTGGAGCGCATGCGTGCCAAGCGGCGTCAAGGCCCCACTACTGAGGAACTGATAAGCGGTATCCTCCATGGTGACCGCACACTGCTGAGCCGCGCCATCACCCTTGTCGAGAGCTCGCTCTTTGCTCACCAGCAGCAGGCCCAGGAGGTGATAGAGCGCTGCCTGCCCTACAGCGGCAAGAGTGTGCGCCTCGGCATCACCGGCGTGCCGGGTGCCGGCAAGAGCACCACCATCGAGGCACTGGGCAAGATGCTCACCGCCCACGGCCACAAGGTGGCGGTGCTGGCCATAGACCCCAGCAGCGAGCGCAGCAAAGGCTCAATACTCGGCGACAAGACGCGCATGGAGGAACTTAGCGTCGACCCCAATGCCTTCATCCGTCCTAGCCCTTCCGCCGGCTCGCTTGGCGGCGTGGCCCGCAAGACACGCGAGATAATAACGCTCTGCGAGGCCGCTGGTTTCGACGTGGTCATTGTGGAGACTGTAGGCGTAGGCCAGAGCGAAGTGGCAGCGCACTCCATGGTAGACTTCTTCCTTCTCCTTCAGTTGGCAAATACTGGCGACGAGCTGCAGGGCATCAAACGCGGCATCATGGAGATGGCCGACATGATAAGCATCAACAAATGCGAGCTCGACAAGCAGCGCTCCGAACTCGCCGCGGCGCAGTTCCGCAATGCCCTGCACCTATTCCCCATGCCGGAGAGCGGCTGGACCGTCAAGGTGACGCTGTGCTCCGCATATACGCACGAGGGCATCGAGGAGCTGTGGAACTCAGTGATGGAGTATGTCACCTTCACCAAGCAGAACGGATATTTCTACCACAAGCGTCAGCAGCAGAACCTGCGCATCATGACCGAGGCATTGGAGAACGGCCTGCGCGAGCGCTTCTACAACACTCCCGGCATAGAGGAGCGCATCGAGGCCCTCAAGCAGGATATCCTCGACAACAAGATAAGCCCTTACGCGGCTGCCGACCAATTGCTGGCATGATATACGTCCACGTACCTTTCTGTCATCGCAAGTGTACCTACTGTGCGTTCTATTCCAAAGTAGGCAGAGGTAGCGCTGCAGCATACGTTGACGCCATTCTGGAGGAGATGGAGCGGCGCAAATACGAGCAGGCGCATCCCATACAGACTGTTTATTTCGGCGGCGGTACGCCGTCTATATTACCCATCGGCCAGCTTGCGCGCATCGTGGAAGGCATGCGCCATTGCTTCGACTTGTCGCAGGTGCAGGAAGTCACCATCGAGGCCAACCCTGAGGACCTCACGCCCGACTACCTGCAGGCGCTTGCAGGGCTGCGCTTTTTCAATCGCATAAGCATAGGCATACAGAGCCTCGACGACGGCATGCTGCGGCTCCTCAACCGCCGCCACACTGCCGCACAGGCCCTCGACGCCGTCGCCAACGCACGTGCCGCTGGCTTTTACAACATCAGCGTCGACTTCATCTACGGCCTGCCGGTATTCCCCGAAAGTCTTCATGTTCCGGAGGGTGTCACCCATGTCTCCGCCTACGCCCTCACCGTGGAGCCAGGTACAGCGCTTGCCGTGCAAGTGGAGAAGGGTAGGGTGGTGCTGCCCGACGAAGAGGAGGTGTTGCGGCAGTATCATGCCTTGCACCAGTGGCTTGCCGACAACGGCTATGAGCAGTATGAGGTGAGCAACTATGCCCGCCCGGGTTACTGCTCGCGCCACAATAGCCGCTACTGGAACCGCACTCCCTACCTCGGCCTCGGCCCGGGGGCGCACAGTTTCGACGGGGTACACAGAAGGTGGAACAACCCCGACGGCACGGTGGGCACCGAGACGCTCACCGACGCAGATGCCTACAATGAACTTCTGATGACCGCCCTGCGCACCGTCGACGGCCTCGCTGTCCTAAGCGTGCCGGAAGGGCAAAGAGAAAGGCTGCACCGTATGATGCAGCCCTATATTGATTGCGGTTGGATATCTTTAACAACCACTCACTATCGTCCGACAGCCGAAGGCCTTCTCCATGCCGACGGCATGGCGGCCTCGCTTTTCGTGTAGTCCTTATTCCTCTCCGCCAATGTCGCCATCGTCCGGTGCGTATTCTATCTGCTCCGGCGGTTCTGGGCAGATGTTGTCCTTGGTGATATGCCCTTTGTAGAACTCCTTGATTCGCTGCAGGAACGCGTATGCCTCCAGGCGTGTGCGGAAATCGCCCACCTTCACCTTGAAGTTGGGCTCGTCAAAGACGATGTATGCCTGCACCTCGGGATAGTCCTCCACGAACTTGTCGCGCAACGCAAAGGCGTTGGCCTTTGAGCTTGTGCCCGAGAAAGAGCCTATCTGCACGCGGAAGCCCGGTATGGTCTTCACCTTGTTGTTGAGCTCCACATGCTTCTCAACCATCTGCTCCACAGCCACATCACCCACAACGCGCACCTGCGCCTGCAGGGCTGCGCCAAGGGTGAGGACGGATAGAAGGATGAGAGTCTTTTTCATATCATTTTTCAGCACTGTTGGCCATCACGTCCTTGGGACGCACCGAAAGCACAGGTATGCGCGACTGGTTGATCATCTGTTGCGCGTAGGTGCCGAGGATGAGGCTGGAGAGGTTCGACTCCTGCTCCGTCATGATGGCTATCATGTCGGCATTCACTTCATTGGCGTATTCCAGCGTGTCGGCTGTGACATTCTTGCTTACGTCGATGAATTTCGTGGTATAATTAACCTCGTTTTTCTCCAGGAACTTCTCGACCATCTTGACATAACTGTCCACGATGCCGCGCACGTCGGCAGCCTTGGCGGTGTAGAGACCCAGCAGGTGGATGGTGGAGCCGAAAGCCTTGGCGAACATGGCGGCTGCGGCCACCTTCTGGCGCGTGTCGTCGCTGTTGTCCAGCGGCACCACGATGGTCTCCAGCGCTTTGTTGAAGTTAAAGTCCTCGCGCACAATGAGTACGGGCACGGGCGACTGCTCTATCGTCTTGTAACTGTTGCGACCCAGCATGCTGGTCTTCATGCCGCTCATGCCGTGTGTGCCCACTATGAGCAGCGCGGCCTTGTCCTCGCGAGCCTGGGCCGTCAGCTCGTCGGCCGGATTGCCCTGGCGCAGCACATATTCCAACTTGATGCCTTTCAGCAGCGGTGCTACGGCGGCGTTGCGTCGCTCAATCTCCTCGCGGATGGGTCCTTCGGCCTCGTTTTTTTCCTTCACATACACCAGCCTGATGTCGCTCTCGAAACGGTTGGCGATGTCGATGGCAAGGTCGACGGCGTAGGCCGAGCCTGATGAAAAGTCAAATCCAACAACTACTTTATTCATCGTGTTTATTTTTTTTAGTTTTGCAGGTGCAAAATTACATAATAAATTTTTATTGTACAAAAAAAATATTTTAACTTTTTGTAAACTACTGATAATCAGTCGTAGAATGCAAGTCCCTCCGTACCCTCTCCGTAGTCCCTCCGACTCCGCTCCGACAAAACGCCGGAAAATCAACGCTTAAGAGTCGTAGAATGGTCGGAGCGGAGTCGGAGGGGCCACGGAGCGGATACGGCCCGCCGATGCCGTCGGCAGGTGGCGTTTCGGGGCTGTTTTCACAGCTGTGGAAAAAAAAATTTTGCCATGTTGTAAAAAAGATGTATTTTTGCACTCGCTTATTATAGAATAAATATTGCGATAATCCTAAAATAAAAATAATAATATGACACAACAAATCCTGATTGCGGTAATTGTTCTCGGCGCCCTCGGCATACTGTTTGCCGTGGTGCTGTACATCGTTGCGCAGAAGTTCAAGGTGGTGGAAGACCCGCTCATCGACGAGGTGGCCGAGGTGCTTCCCGGCGCCAACTGTGGTGGCTGCGGCAAGGCCGGTTGCCGTGCTTTTGCCGAGGCCTGTGTGTCGCAGCATAGCCTCGAAGGTCTGCGTTGCGCCCCCGGTGGCGACGCCGTGGCGGCGAAGATTGCCGAGCTGCTCGGCTGCGCTGTGGAGCAGGGCGAACCCCAGGTGGCCGTGGTGCGTTGCAACCCCGCCAACTGTGGCGACAAACGTAAATCCAACTACGACGGACTGCGCAGCTGCGCTTTCCAGAACACTGTCTACACCGGCGAGAGCGGCTGTCCGTTCGGCTGCCTTGGTTGCGGCGACTGCGTGGCGGCCTGCCAGTTCGACGCCATCCACATGGGCGAGAACGGAGTGCCGGTGGTCGACGCCGACAAGTGCACCGCCTGCGGTGCCTGTGCCAAAGCCTGTCCGCGCCGCATCATAGAGCTGCGCAACAAGGGCAAGAAGGACCGCCGTGTGTACGTGAGCTGCGTCAATAAGGAGAAAGGTGCCGTGGCCATGAAGACCTGCGCCAACGCCTGCATAGGCTGCGGCAAGTGCGCCAAGGTGTGCCCCATGGAGGCCATCACCGTAGCCGACAACCTGTCGTACATAGACTACACCAAGTGCATAGCCTGCCGCAAGTGCGTCACCGAGTGCCCCACCAAGGCCATCAAGGATGTGGGCTTCCCCGCACCCGCCGTGAAGCCGGCTCCCAAGCCTGCTGAGGATGCACAGCCTGCAAACAACTAAACACTAACCGCAAAACACTGAACACTGATGAAGACATTCCGAATGGGTGGTGTACACCCCGAAGAGAACAAGATATCCAACGACGCCGCCATCGAGGTGGTGCCCGTGGGCAAGCAGATGGTGGTGCTGATGAACCAGCACCTCGGCGCCCCCGCCACTCCGGTGGTGCAGAAGGGCGACAAGGTGAAAGTGGGCCAGCTCATCGGCGAAGCCCAGACTTTCATGTGCGCCAATGTGCACTCGCCGGTGAGCGGCACGGTGCTGAAGATCGACACCTGCAAGGACGCTTTCGGCCTCGCCAAGCCCGCCGTCTATATCAATGTCGAGGGCGACGAATGGATGGAGACCATCGACCGCACGCCCGACATCAAGCGTGAGTGCACGCTGGAACCCAAGGAGATTGTGGCCAAGCTGAAGGAGATGGGCATCGTCGGCCTCGGCGGCGCCACCTTCCCCACCCACATCAAGTACAGCGTTCCCGAAGGCAAGAAGGCCGAGTACCTCATTATCAATGCCGCCGAGTGCGAGCCGTACCTGACGAGCGACTACCGTGTGATGATGGAGCATGCCGAAGAGGTGTGCATCGGTGTGAGCATCCTGCGCAAGGCGCTGGGCGTGCCCAACGCTTACATCGGCATCGAGAGCAACAAGCCGCTGGCCATTGCCAAGATGCAGGAGATGGCCAAGGGTTTCGAAGGCATCATCATCGAGCCGCTGAAGGTGAAGTACCCTCAGGGTGCCGAGAAACAACTCATCAACGCTGTCACTGGTCGCAAAGTGCCTAGTGGCAAGCTGCCTATCGACGTGGGTTGTGTGGTGTCGAACCTCGGCAGCTGCTTTGCTGTCTACGAGGCCATCCAGAAGAATAAACCCCTTATCGAAAATATACTGACCGTCACTGGTAAGGAACTGCCGAGCCAACACAACTATGTGGTGCGCATCGGCACGACCTACAACGAGATTATCAGCCACTCGATTGGCCAGCTTCCCGAGACGACGGGAAAGGTGATTAGCGGTGGTACGATGATGGGCAAAGCTGTGGTGAACCTCGACGCACCGACGGTGAAGGGCAATTCGAGTGTGTTGGTGATAGGGGAGAAGGAGGCCCGCCGTGCGGAAGAGACCAACTGCATCCGCTGCGGAAAATGCATGCACGCCTGCCCGATGGGTCTGGAGCCCTACCTCTTCTCGGCGTTGGTAAAGAACAACAAAGTGGAGGAGGCCAAGGCTCACAATATCCTCGACTGTATCGAGTGTGGCTGCTGCTTCTTCAGCTGCCCAGCCAACAAGCCGCTGACCGACGAGATCCGTCTTGGCAAGAACAAGGTCCGTGCCATGATGGCGGCAAAGAAATGATGATATAGAAAACTAGAAATATTATATTTATGAATCTATTAAATATATCGGGCTCGCCCCATGTGCACAGTGACGAGTCGACAAAGAAAATCATGTGGCGCGTCAATGCGGCCCTTGTTCCTGCGTTGCTTGTAGCCATTGCCTACTTCGGCATCAATGCATTGCTCGTAAGCATTATCTCGGTGGCCAGTTGTGTCTTGTTCCAATGGCTGATAGAGAAATATATCCTCAAGACCCCCACCACCGTCGGTGACGGTTCTGCCGTTGTCACAGGTCTGTTGCTTGCCTTTAATGTGCCGGCGACGGTGGACATGATGTGGATTGTCGTCATCGGTGCCCTCTTTGCCATCGGTGTGGCCAAGATGTCGTTTGGCGGTTTGGGTAAGAACCCCTTCAATCCCGCCATCGCAGGCCGAATCTTCCTGCTCATCTCGTTCCCGGTGCAGATGACCACCTGGCCTCAAGTGGGTGGTTTGTTCCCCATGAACTTTGATTTGGCAACCGGTGCTACGCCCCTTGGCGCCTTCAAGGAGGGAGCTTTGCCTACGGATGTAACCTTTATGGATGCCTTCCTCGGCCATATCGGCGGTTCGATGGGCGAGGTGTCGGCGCTGGCCATCCTGCTTGGCGCCGCCTACCTCTGCTGGAAGAAAATCATCACATGGCACATTCCCGTCACTTTTATCGGCACCGCTTTTGTGTTCAGCGGAATCTTGTGGCTTATTGATCCGACTGCCTATATGGATCCGGTAATGACTATCCTCACTGGCGGTATCATGCTCGGTGCCTGCTTTATGGCCACAGATATGGTGACGAGCCCCATGGCCAAGAGCGGTCAGCTGATTTTTGGTTTCGGCTGCGGCCTCTTGACCATTGTCATCCGTAACTGGGGAGCCTATCCGGAGGGTGTCAGTTTCGCCATCCTTATTATGAATAGCGTCACTCCGCTGCTCAACCGCTGGTGCAAACCGAAACGTTTTGCGAATTGAGGTAAATGTTAAAAGGTTAAAGTAAAAAGATTATGGCAAAAAAAGCTCAATCAACATTAGTCAATATGCTCCTGTCGCTGACGGCGATAGCCCTTGTGGCCGCTGCAGCGCTGGCAGCCCTGAACGCTGTGACCAAGGCTCCCATCGAGGCCGCCCAGAAAGCCAAGGTGGAGAATGCCATAGGCGCAGTGTTGCCCAAGTTCGACAACCTCAAAGACCAAACAGTTGACGGATGTGTCTGCCATTTGGCATACGATGCACAAGGTGCCTTTGTCGGAGCAGCCATTGAAGCAGGCAATGACAAAGGTTTTGGCGGTCATTTGCAACTTATGGTGGGTTTTGACACCGAAGGGAATGTCAGTGGCTACCAGATACTGGAAACGCATGAAACTCCAGGTCTCGGAGCCTTGGCAGGCGAATGGTTCCAGAAGGGTGGCAAGGGCTGCATTGTGGGACTTAATCCAACACAAGGGACTCTTACCGTCAAGAAAGATGGAGGAAATGTGGATGCCATCACGGGCTCTACCATCACATCGCGCGCCTTCCTTGGCGTAGTGAACGATGCGGCAGCCATTTTCAACAAACTTGAAAAATAAAAAGCACCATGAAAACGAAAGATATAATCAAAAACGGTCTTATCAAAGAAAACCCCACATGGGTGCTCGTCCTCGGTATGTGCCCCACGTTGGCCACCACCACATCGGCCATTAACGGCTTGAGCATGGGCTTGGCGACAACGTTCGTGCTGATGATGTCGAATATTGTTATCTCGCTCCTCAAGAGTGTTATCCCCGACAAAGTGCGTATACCGGCGTTTATTGTCATCATCGCTACCTTTGTTACCGTGGTGCAGATGGTTATGCAGGCCTATCTGCCCGACCTCTATGACAGCCTGGGCCTCTTTATCGCCCTTATTGTGGTGAACTGCATTGTGCTGGGTCGCGCCGAAGCTTTTGCCTCGAAAAACACTGTTGGACAGTCGTTTGTTGACGGCCTCTTTATGGGTCTTGGATTCACTTGGGCGCTGACTCTCGTCGGCATGGTGCGTGAACTGCTGGGCGCAGGTAAGTTCTTCGGCATCACACTGATGGACGGTGGAATGATAATGATGATATTGCCCCCGGGTGGTTTCTTGGCTCTTGGACTTCTGATGGCGTGGATTAACCACATTCGCCGTAAGAGTGTTAAAAAAGCATAAAGGAACGTTAAAGAGTGAACACATTTTGTCACTTCTCCGTCATTTAAGTAGAAAGAAAAAGCAATCCGATATGAAACGTATTTTCTTTATCGCCACACTGCTGGTAGCCGCCTTGAGTTTGAACGCTCAGGATTGTGAAACCTTTATGTTGCCCTTCTTCCAGGGCGATGCCGCCAGGCTGGCAGAGTATCCGGCTCCGAAACTCGATTGGAGGTGCCGTTATGCACACAACGCATTCTATGAATCCGATGTGGTTCCCGAAGGTGCCCAGGTAATCTCTATCAGTGAAGTTACAGACAAGACCACAGGAAAGAAGCTCACCGATGATTTCCAAGTCGACCTTAATACGTTGTGCTACTACGGTTATGACTTCCAGAGGCTTCAACTGCGCTACCCCCACGGCGATATTACTATTTGTTTTCCCACTCCTGCGTCCAAGCACCCTTATCTGGTTTTGCGTTCGTTGGATGAGACTTATGACCGCACTGAATTTCCCGAGAAATACGTCAAATAGACGTTGCTTTTCAGTTGAAAGGACGGAATATATATTAATCACCAAACGGATAATTGCCACATGAAAAAGTACGGACTCCTTCTGGCTCTCACATTCATGGTAGGGACCCTCTTGCATGCCCAGGGTATTGAAACGGTACTCCTCGACAGCAGTGTCCATAACACGGTGCGCCCTGTTTCTGGCGACGGTACCCGTATCTACGACGATGGCGGATTTAACGGACATTACTCTGTCGGTGAAGGACGTGACCTTTGGGTTACTATCTCTGGCAATTGTACAGCTCCGGATGCTTTCTGTTTCATCGTTGAAGAAGTCGACCTTCGGTTTAAGAACAACGGTCACGCCTGTCCCGACACGCTCTTCATCTATGACGGTCCCGATACCAACTCCCCGCTGCTATGGTTTGCAACAGGCAATGTTATACAGCCCAACACTTATATAGTTTTTGCCGGTCCCAACAACGTCAGCCAATCGCTTACCCTCCGTCTCAAGGTGTGTGGCGATTGTGGCTCGTGGAACAACACCACAGGCAATGGTTTCAGCGTCCTCGTCGACTGCCGTTTCCCCTGTGAAACCATCACGCCGGTGCTCGACAGCATCTTCTATAAAACGCGCAACGGCGTTATCTATGAATTCGGTCGCATCAAGACTCTTTATGACACTGTGATGCACAAAGAATGGGACGCCTTCGCCCACGACTCTATAACCATCATAGACTCCGTGCCGTTCATCGGCGTCAACCTCTGCATGGGTGACGGTGTAATCTTTACAGCCCATTGTGACTACTCCAACAACAACAGCTGGTACACCCCCTCCGACTCCACCACCATTTTTGAATGGAACTTCGGTACGGGAGACTCCCTCAGGGGACAAGGCATCACCAGCGTCTATTTTGACCAGTACTTCAGAGTCGACTGCTATGAGCTCAAACTCAATGCAGAAGACGAGAAGGGATGCAAACCAGCCATCTTCCCCTCCGTCAGAGTTCGAGTGGCAGAAAACCCATTGAAAACCATCTTTACCCTCGCCGATATCTGTAACAATGACTCCCTCTATGTCAACATGGGCTACGACGGTGACAATGCCACCCTTACCCTTCGAACAGTTGTGTTTGAAGACGTTAAAACCAAAACCAACGACGCCCGCACCTTCATCCCCGATGGTCCTAACTGCCCAGGTTCCAACTGCTACCTCGCGCCCGTGGTCTTCGACGACTTCCCCGGCGGCCGCACTGTCACCAGCAAGGACGATATCTGCTCCATTTGTGTCAACTACGAACACTCATTTATGGGCGACTACTCCCTCGCCATCATGTGCCCCAATGGAAGTAAGGCATACCTCAAATATAAAGACAATGCCCCCTCATCGTCCCCCGCAGGAACCTCCTCTGGTGGTGGCCGCTACACAGGCATCCCCTATGGTGGCTCTAATGACAGCGGCTATGACAAAATGAACGGCGGCAACTATTGTGACACCATCTACAATCCCTATGGTTGGGGCTGGAACTACTGCTTCTCCCGCAACGCTGACTACACCCTCGTCAACGGACAACCGGCCAATACCCCTAACCCAGCTAACGCGGGAATGGCCAATGGCCCCACTGTAAGCGTTACCCATACTTTCTGGCCTATCCCAGCCGGATACTCTGCCGCAGGCCAGACATGTGGAACCGTTACTTGCTCCACCCTCGACTCCTCCGACCACGCTGGTAAAATGGACTACTACATCTCTGGTGACGACTTCTCCACCCTCATCGGTTGCCCCCTCAATGGTGAATGGAACATCGAGATTTGTGACAACTGGAGCATCGATAACGGCTGGGTCTTCTCTTGGGCACTTGATATCTGCAACATCATCACTTCAGACTGCCAATACCAGGTCGGTATCGACTCCCTCGTCTGGGCACCCGACACCGCTTCACAATACCACGACTATGAACTTGGCCACTACCGTGGTGCCGAAGTCCACCGTGTCAACGACATCGACTCCTACATTCTCACTCCCGACACGGCTGGTACCTTCCCCATCAAGGTCTCCATCTATGATGAATTCGGCTGCGTCTGGGATACCACCACACAGATCACCTCTTACTGGGCACCCATGCCTGACCTCGGTCCTGATACGCTTCTCTGTGGCGTAGATACGCTTCGTCTCTACGGCACCGACCGCCACGCTGCTACCGAAAACTTCTCCTATATCTGGGCCCCCTACGGACAAAACACCGCGTCCATCCTCACTCAGGACAACCCGGGTTCCGACGTGCGCTATATTGTTCAGGTTACCAATACCAAAAACTACACCCAGTGCACCACCCGTGACACCATCAACGTCAAACTTCGCAAGCAGCCGTATCCCTCCTTTGTACCTGAACCCTTCACCCTCGAAGGTTGCGACCCGCTCACTCTCACCTTTGAAAACCATACTGTAGACGGCGTCAACTACTTCTGGGATTTCGGCGACGGTGTCACTTCTACCCAGGCTTCACCTACCCACACGTTCACAGAGGGTATTTATGATTTGAAATATTATGTATCTTCAGACGAAGGGTGTGCGGACTCGCTTATCTTTGAAAAGAGTATTGCAGTCTATTCCTCGCCCAAGGCATCTTTCTCGTGGGATCCTGTCTACCCCTCGATTCTCAACCCTGTAATGCAATTCCAGAATAATACCACACCCAAAACTGACGATACTAAGTACTTCTGGGAAATTCAGTACAATAAGCAGAATGCACTTTCGGTGCAGACGCTCACTGACGAGAATCCTACTTTTGATTTCTCGACCTACGCTGATCCGGGTGATGTCGCTGGTAACTACACAGTCCGCCTCATCGCGCGCACTGATAACTTGGCTCCGTCGGGCAATATCGTTTATTGCCGCGACACTTCTGAGAATGCAATCCTCCTTGTCAATGACTTCTTGCAGTTCCCCAACGTTGTCACACCTAATGGCGATGGCGTTAATGACCGCTTTGTCATCCTCAATCTCATTGAAGGTATGGGCTATCCGGTCAATACGCTTGATGTCTATAACAAATGGGGTACCCGTGTATTCCATACGGAGAATATTGCCACAGAAGAGGACTTCTGGGATCCTTCCGATGTACCCGCCGGCACCTATTTCTATCGCTTCTCTGCCAGAGGATACAACGGTAATATCGAGCATAACGGAGCTATTGAGGTCATCAAATAGACTCCCTAAATAATGAAAGAGCGGGGGCGACGGATATTAGTCCGTTACCCCCGCTCTTTTCTTTTTCTCCATATCAGAAAAAAGTTGTATCTTTGCACTCCCGAAATGATAGACCAGGAGACCATACAACGCATTATGGATGCCGCCAGAATAGAGGAGGTTATCGGTGAGTTTGTTTCGCTTAAGAAGCGTGGAGCTAACCATATAGGTTGCTGCCCGTTCCATAACGAGAAGACCCCTTCGTTCTATGTGTCACCATCGAAAGGTATATTCAAATGCTTCGGCTGTGGCGAGGCGGGCGACGTGGTGAAGTTTCTGATGAAGCACGAACACTACACCTATCCCGAGGCGTTGCGCTGGTTGGCCGATAAGTATCATATTGAAATTAAGGAGGAAGAACTTACTGAAGAGCAGAAAGAACGCCAGACCGAGCGGGATGGACTCTTTCATGTCAGTGAGTTCGCTCAAAAATACTTTGCCGATTTGCTCTACAATGACGAGATGGGCCGTGCTGTCGGACTCAGCTACTTCCATCAGCGGGGCTTGAGTGATGACACTATCAAACGCTTCGGCCTCGGCTATTGCCTTGACGAATGGAGCAATTTCACCGACCATGCTCGTAAGGCCGGTTATAGTGACACTGTCCTCGAAAAAACGGGTCTCACTATCGTCAAAGAAGAAACGGGCAAGAGCTACGACCGTTTCCGTGGTCGTGTCATGTTCCCCATCTACAGCATCTCTGGCCGTGTTCTCGGTTTCTCTGGGCGTATCCTCAGCTCCGAAAAACAGGCGGCCAAATATGTCAATTCGCCTGACTCCGATATTTACAATAAAAGCCGCATTTTATACGGTCTCTATCAAGCGCGGACAGCTATTGCCAAGGCCAATAAGTGCTATCTGGTTGAGGGAAATGTTGATGTAATTTCAATGCACCAATCTGGGGTGGAGAACACGGTTGCTTCCTGTGGGACAAGCCTCACCACCGAGCAGATACGCCTCATTAAACGCTATACGCCGAATGTTACAGTCCTCTACGATGGTGACTCGGCTGGTATCAAAGCAGCCCTTCGAGCCATCGACTTGCTTTTTGCTGAAGGTATGCATGTCCGTCTGGTTCTTTTCCCTGATGGAGAAGACCCCGATAGCTATGCTCAAAAGTATGGCTCAACAAAACTGCAGGAGTATCTTGTCTCCCATGAGGACAACTTTATCATGTTCAAGACCCGGGTGCTGCTTGATACTGTAAAAGACGACCCTATTCGCAAAGCAGAACTCGTTAGCGATACCGCTCGCAGCATTGCCTTGGTTGCAGATATGCTCGAACGGGCTGAATATGTGCGGCAATGCTCCCAGTTGCTTCGCGTCAATGAGGATGTGCTGACAAACGCAGTTGCCAAAGCGATAGCCCAGGGAATACGGAAAGAAGGTGCAGAACAGAAGGCGAGTGCTGAGACACGAGGTGAGGACCGTGTGACGTTTGAAGAAGAACAGCAGCATCAGCCTGATGTTCAGCTCACATCTCATAGTTCTTCACTTTCAGCTCCCCCTGAAGTCGAGCGCCATCTTGCCCAGCTCCTCCTCAATTACGGAAACGAGAAACTCTACCAAAAGTATACTGCTCCAGATGGCACGCAGCAAGAAAGTGCCTACACGGTGGCAGAGATTATCGTCAATGAGCTCTCTGGCGAAGGTCTTGCTTTCACACACCCCCTCTGTCAGCGCATTTATGAGCAGTGCTCCCTCATGGTAGGCATGTCGCACAAGGTGGATACAAATCATTTTATCACTTCTTCCGATGAACAGCTACGCACGTTTGCCGCAGCCCTTATGATGGACACATACTCCCTTTGGGTGGATTCATGGAAGAAAAAGGAGATATACCCTCCAAAGATAGAGGATAATCTTCTCAAGGATGTTCAGGACAGCCTTTATGTTTTTAAGGCACAGCGCCTCTCTCGCATGATTGCCGACTGCCGTGAGCGTTTGCGTACGGCTTCACCTGAGCAGCAGACTCAACTGCTGGCAGAAATTCAGCAATATACTCAGGTTGCCCGCCGTATCGGCCTCGCCCTCGGCCATGTAATCAGTCCGACATTCAACAATTAGAATAACAACTCCGATATGGATATACAGACTCTCAAGCAGCGTTACGACATCATAGGAAACGATCCCCGTCTCCTTCTAGCTCTTAACAAGGCCATACAGGTGGCACCCACTGACCTCTCCATACTTATCACAGGCGAGAGCGGTGTAGGCAAGGATGTCTTTTCCCGTATCATCCATGAGAACAGCCTGCGTAAGCATGTGCGTCAGGGTAGGGGACTCATCTCTGTCAACTGTGGCGCTATCCCTGAAGGCACTATAGAAAGTGAACTCTTTGGACATGTCAAAGGAGCCTTCACCGGCGCCGACCGCACTCGCAAAGGTTACTTTGAAGAGGCTGACGGTGGTACCATATTCCTCGATGAGATAGGCGAGCTTCCCCTTGCCATGCAGGTTAAATTGCTCCGTGTACTCGAAAACGGAGAGATAATCCCCGTCGGTAGTAGCACAGCGCAGAAGATTAATGTCCGGGTGGTGGCTGCCACTAATGTCGACATAGTCGAGGCTGTCCGCAATGGACGCTTCCGCGAAGACCTATACTACCGTCTCAACCAAATCAGTATTTATCTGCCTCCTTTGCGTGAACGAAAGGACGACATCCCGCTGTTATTTAGGAAATTCTCTTCTGACGTAGCAGAGAAATACCATATGCCGCCCATTGTGCTTACCGACGATGCCAAGCGCATTATGATGGACTACCCGTGGTACGGCAATGTGCGCGAGCTGAAGAACATCACCGAGCAGATTGCCGTGGTAGAGACTGAACGCACTATCACTCCCGCCATCCTGCAGAACTACCTCTCTTATGTGCCCAGCGAAAAGATGCCCGCCCTTGTTGCCGGAGGCACCGTACAGGGCTCTCAGATTACCGACCGCGAACTTCTACTGAAGGCCTTGAGCATGGGACAGATGATTAATGAGATGAGGCAGGAAATCAATGAACTCCGTCAGATGGTAGGCAGTATGACCAGCCAGTCTTCACTCATCACACCCCAACCATCTCTCATTACCCATAGCTCATCTTTACCTCCCGCTCAGGAAGAAGAGTTCCTTACCCCCGAAATCATTGAGGACGAAAGTGTGGCCCTTGAAGAGCGCGAACGTACGGCAATCCTGCATGCTCTCGACCGCCATCACGGTAACCGTAAGCTAGCCGCTGCCGACCTGCACATCTCCGAACGTACGCTCTACCGCAAACTGAAAGAATACAGCATCGAATGAATACCAATGACATTCGCATCAACTTACCCGCATCCAAGAGCATGAGTAATCGATGGCTGATGATCAACCATCTTACCAATAGCCATTTCCGCATCAACAAGCTCTCTACTTCGGATGACACCCGCCTCATGCGACGCCTCTTGACGCAGCTTGAGGAGGGCTCATCCAATCTCTTTTATTGCGACAATGCTGGCTCTGTGGCTCGCTTTCTGATGCCGTTGCTGGCTATCACTCCGGGACATTTTGTTCTTACTGGTGATGCCCGTCTCCAGCAGCGCCCCATGGCCCCCATAATCGATGCTTTGCGTCAGATGGGATTGCGGGTGGAGTGCACTGGCGAAGAGGGGTTCCTCCCGGTCCACATACAAGGCGGCATTCCCTCCAAGCGCACGGTTTCTGTTGACCCGTTGCTCAGCAGCCAATTTGTTAGCGCCCTGTTGTTGGTTGCGCCACGTCTCCCCGAAGGTATCTCACTCACCATGACCCAACGCCCCACGTCGCGTCCTTACATTGAGATGACCTGTGATGCCCTTCGTCAGGCGGGTGTTGAGGTGCGCCGTTCCTCGAACGGCCGTACCTACTATGTCCAGCCCATTCCAAACAAAACGGTCGCAGGGACAATTACTATTGAGCGAGACTGGTCTGCAGCTTCTTATTTCTACACCATGGCATTGCTCCGTCCCAACTTGCGCATACGCCTGTTGGGCCTGCAACTTGATTCCTGTCAGGGCGACAGCGCCGCTGCCATCTTCTTCCGTCAGCTCGGCGTGGTCAGCACCGAAGTGCGTTCTCCTTATCGTGCTGCGGGTCGCAGCGTCACCATTCAGAGCGGTGGCGACCGTGCCAAAATGGTCCAGTTCAACTGCATTGACTGCCCCGACCTTGTCCCCACATTCGCTGTGGCCGCCGCCGTCGCGGGACAGCGTACCATTCTCAAGGGTGTCAGCAATATCGCCCTTAAGGAGAGCGACCGCATGGTGGCTATCACCACTGAGCTGCGCCGCATGGGTGGCAAAGTCAATGCTTCGGGCGACGAGATGCATATCCTCCCTGCGCCGCTCAAACCTACAGAGACCGTCCGCACCTATGGCGATCACCGCATTGCCATGGCCTTCGCCCCGATGCG
>JAEEGJ010013550.1_pt1 | contig 19727 bp, 19 predicted proteins | sample 8958761 | NCBI WGS metagenome assembly JAEEGJ01 (sample SAMN16246546, study PRJNA631951) | gut metagenome | biome: gut microbiome; feature: rumen; material: RS-attached | host: Bos | place: Iran: Karaj | collected 2018-10 | reverse complement strand
AGCGTTACGGCGAAATCGGCGCGGATGGATTCCTCTTCGGTCAGATCCGCGGTCTTCAGCACGTCCTGAATGTGCTTGAGACGCTTTTCCACGTCGTGCAGCTCGTCGGTCAGGAGCTTCCGCTCTCCGAGCACGATTCCGTAGACTGTCCGCATATTCTCCAGCACGATCTGGGCGTAGCCGGCTTCTTTCGATTTGTCTTCCAGATAATTCGCGACATGGTAAATGATATCGAAGGGATTTTCCGCGCTGTGGATCATGCCGAGGATATCCATTTTTATGATCTGGTCCTCGCCGTGGGGCAGCGAGACGTCCTGTTCCTTCTCTTTCATGGGGCATCTTCCTTTCCTGAGGACTACCTATATAGTATAGCAGAAAGCGAAACGGATAGGAATAGCGCGGCGCATGAAAAATAGATTAGAGGACGTTTATAAAAAGATGAAATCGCGTCCCACGCCATTGCCTTTTTATCGGGGGCAACATATAATATGACCGTGGAAGCAGGGGCTTCCTGAAGGGAAAGGGCGAAGGGATTCGCCATGGTGGAAAAGGGAAAGGGTGGTAGAAATGTTTGAACTCGCGTTTTGGCTTCTCTGCTGCATGGGCGTCGGGTACTACGCGGACAAGAAGGGACGCAGTCAATGGAAATGGGGCATCGCGGCTGCGCTTTTCAGCCCGATCATTGTCGGCATCGTGCTGGCGCTGATGTCCGATAAGTCCGTGGAGCGCGACGTGGCGGAGCTTCGCATGGGGCAGGAGCAGCTTCGCGACCGCGTGGCGGCGGATGAGAAAATCACGGAGGCCCGCTTCGGGCAGATGGAAGGCCGTCTCGGCAGCGCGGCGCCGGCGACGGGCGCGCTGGAAGAGGTGCGGCATTGTCCGTCCTGCGGCGAGACGCTGCGGACGGGAGACCGGTTCTGCGCTCGCTGCGGCGAGGAAGTTTCGTGGGTGTGACGTTTTCAGCGAGGTGATGGATATGACATTTGCGGAAACGCTCAAAGAGGGCGGACAGGTTCTCCGCCGTCATGTCGTCGCTGCTTTGCGCGACGATAAAGTCACGTTGCGCGGGGAGCTCTTGGTCACGCGCCCCGGCATGGCGAACGTGGAAGAGGACGAGGTGCGCGCCACAGGCGTGATGGCGGCCTTGGCACCGCTGCATACGCTTTTTCCGGGCGTGAAGCTGACGTTGGAGCGGAGCCTTTTGAGCGCCGATATCAAGTTCTTCTGTTATGAGGCGACGCCGGGTTCGCAGGATTTTCAAGGCGAGCTTTGCCGAATCTTGGAGGACGCCGTAGCCATGATCGGCGAGGCGGGATTTGAGACGCGTCTGAACGCGCGCGGCGAATGGAAGCGCCTTGATCGTGTAGAAACCTTCTGCTGCATGAACAGGGGCAGGACAGTCTCCTGCAAGGCGACGGGCGATGAAAAACGGAGCTTTCCTCTTAAAGGGATGAGGGAATCGGCCTCCAACGCCGTAGAAGGACTGTAGGAAGAAAATTTCTCAAAGCTATTGACAGGCAAGTAATATCTACGTTATACTACTTCTTGTCAGTCACGCTAGCTTAGCTCAGTTGGTAGAGCAGCGCATTCGTAATGCGCAGGTCGTAGGTTCAAGTCCTATAGCTAGCTCCATAGGAATAGCAAGGCTTTCGGGGAAATCCCCGGAAGCCTTTTTTGTGTCGTTGGAGCCGAATCCAAGGTGAAAGAGAACTATTAGCGTGGGGGAGATAAACCCATCTGATGATTGTGCGGCTCTAAAGAATCTTCTCGATATGAGATTACAAGCGCTTGGATGAAAAAGGTTATGTTAGATAGTGATTGAAGAGGATATCAATAGTTTCTTTTATAAAAGAAACTATTGATATTTTTGATAAAAAAATATATTATAAAATAAACTCTTACCGAATGGGGGTGTTTGCCATGATACAAAGAGAAAGTTATATGCGGCAGATTCGAGATTTTATAGATCGCCCTGTCATAAAGGTTCTGACCGGGATGCGTCGGAGCGGGAAAAGCGTCTTACTGGAATTGATACGGGACGAACTATTGAGGCGAGGCGTCGCGCCGGAGAATATCGTTTTTATCAATCTTGAATCCTTGCGATATGAGCGGTTGAAGGAATATCATGCTCTCTATGAAGAGATTTCAGAAAAAGTTTCGAAAGTGAAAGGCCGCTTGTATCTTCTGTTGGATGAAATTCAGGAAACGAAGGAGTGGGAGCGGGCCGTCAACTCTTTTCGAGTGGATTTTGACTGCGATATCTATTTGACGGGCTCGAATGCTAAGTTATTTTCCGGGGAATTGGCAACGCTTCTGTCTGGGCGGTATGTGGAGATTAAGGTGTACCCGCTGGGATTTCACGAGTATATGGCGTTCGCAGAGGCGAATCCGGATGAGGCGGGACGTTCTGAGAAAGAGCTTTTTGCGTCCTATCTTCAGTTCGGAGGGCTGCCGGGGATCCATCAGATGAAATGGGAATCGGACAGGTTGCTGCTCTACTTGCAGGATATATACAATTCCATTTTGCTGAAGGACGTTGTCGCCCGCAATCGTGTTCGGGATACGGCGCTGTTGGAGAAAATTGTTGTGTATTTGATGGACAACATCGGCAATACGTTTTCGGCGAAAACGATATCGGATTTTCTGAAAAGCCAAGGCCGTAAGCTGAGTACGGAGACCGTTTATAATTATCTTGCCGCCTTGGAATCCGCCTGCTTGGTGCATCGTGTTTCACGATATGATATCAAGGGGAAGAAGCTGTTGGAAACGCAGGAGAAATATTATCTGACGGATTTAGGGATTCGCCATGCGGTGATGGGGTATCGGGAGCAAGACGTTGCTGGGATGTTGGAGAATGTCGTTTTCTTGGAGCTTTTGCGGCGTCGTTATACAGTTTATATCGGCAAGCAGCAGGAGGCGGAAGTGGATTTCGTCGCGGAACGGGACGGAGAAAGGTTGTACATTCAGGTCTGCTACCTGCTGACGGAAGAGAATATGCAGCGTGAGTTTACGCCGTTGACAAGGATTCAGGATAATTTCGAGAAAGTCGTATTATCTATGAATGAAATGCCGGGGCGAGGTTATGAGGGAATCAAACACAAAAATGTCATTAGGTTTTTGCTGGAAGCGTCTGATTCTATCGTATAACGCAAGATAATAATTGCGATTGGCTCTATTATTACATTGGTGTATAATGCATTGGAGATATGCTTTCACCAAAGGGGGAATCATATAATGAAGCTTGCAAAAAGAGTCCTGCTTTCGGCGCTTTTGGCGGCGGGGATTATGGCGTCTTCGTCGGCGGCTTCCGCTGGGCCTTACGAATACGGGCTGGAGCTTGTCAGGCTGCAAAACAGTCCTGTCGTCAACAACCTCGACTTTGAGGACGCGAAATCGAAAAACGCCTGCTTCTGCGTCAGCGACATGGACGGCAACGGGTGGCTGGAATTCACCGTCGCGAAAATGGACGAGACCGGCATGTATCTGGATTATGAGTGCTATGAATACGAATCGGGCAACGAGGACGTATTGAAGCCGATTGAGATCAGGTCCCCGGAGGCCGGGTTCAAGCCGAGGTTCGCCGGGATGGCGGGCGAAAACAAATTGACGGCCTATCGTGTTGTCGATGAAAACAAACGCGAGGAACGCTATTATCATATCGACACGGCCTACAGAAAAAAGAGCGTTCCCTGGCTCCAGGACGGGGAATATCTCGTGGCGCGGCAGCTCGTCAATAAGTCGAACGATATGCTGTTCACGTATCTTGCCGCGACGGAGCAGGGCGTTATTGTGGAGTCTGAAAGTCGGCCGGGGATGATGACGTTCACGCCGGAAAAATACATGGATCCAAACGGCGAGGCAATCGGTAAGGAAGCCTTTGAACGCTCGGCGGACTCTTATATCGTCAAAGCGGAAAAAACAGAGGCGGCTTTCCTCTGGATTCCCGTTGCGGAACTCCAAAAGGCCATCGAACTCGGACGGGACGAGACGTGGGAAATCCTCCAAAAATCATGGCAGGGTTTCCGCTTCGGCGACGGGCCGCAGGGCATCGATCCGACGGGAGATCGCCCGCAGGTTGTGCCCTGAGCGCATACCGGCGGCGCGGAATAATCAATAATCAAATAAAACCTCCTATGCAATCTGCGCGATGCGAAAACCGCGGAGAAAAGCATAGGAGGTTTTTCGTTCTTTTATTAAGGAAACACTGAATAAGTCAATTTATGGCCTTGCCGAGGGATTTTTTCGTCAGGTAAGGAAGATGGCGCGAAGGCGTAGCATCGCTACGTCGAGCGGCATCTGACACAGAATGACGGAAAAAGACACGGCAAGGGCGTGAAGGGACTTGTTCAGTGCTTCCTTAAGGCTTTGCGACGATTTCGGAGACGGCGACAAGGGCCGCTTCGCCGCAGATGGCGATTCGTCCGTTCCCCGTCAGGCGGCAGTGGAGATGACCGCCGCGCTTTGATGCTTGGTAGGCGTGGAATTCTTTCTTGCCCGTGACCTCCGCCCAGTAGGGGACGATTTGGCAGTGGGCCGAGCCGCAGACGGGATCTTCCGGGATGGCGAGCTTCGGGAAGAAGCTCCGGGATACGCAGTCGCTTTCCGTGCCGGGAGCGGTGACGTTTTGGCCTCTGCCTTCCAGCTTCGAGAGCAGCGTCTGGTTCGGCGTCATGCGCCGTATTTCTTCCTCGTCGGCAAAGACGCAGACAAGGTCGTCACCCAAGAGCGCCTTGACAGGGCGGACGCCGAAAGCCGCTTCCATATCGTCCGTGACCGGAACCTCCCGCTGCGAACCGACGGGAAAATCCATCTCGTATTGCCCGTCCTTTCGCGCAACGGTCAACGTTCCGCTTCTCGTGTAAAACTGCACGACGTCCTTTTCCTTGTCCTCATGGTTCAGCACCACGAAAGACGAAGCCAGCGTCGCGTGACCGCAAAGGTCGACCTCCGTCCCCGGCGTGAACCAGCGCAGGCGCCAGCCTTCTCCTTCCCGGACGAGGAACGCCGTCTCCGAAAGATTGTTTTCCGCCGCCAGCTTCTGCATGAAATCCTCGGGAAGCGGCGCCTCCGTCACGCAGACCGCCGCCGGATTGCCCGAAAAGGGTTTCGCCGTGAACGCGTCGACGATGTATTGCTTCATATTGTTTCCCTCCGTAGTCTTTATATATCAGCGAACGTCTATATTTTATAACGGGAAACACGAAAGTCAATAAAATTGCTGTAAACGGTGTCAAAACAATTTATCGGTGGCAAGGTATATTTGTGGTATAATAATAAAAAAACAGGGGGCAGGGTTTATGGCGAAACGGTTTCATGAATTGAAGATCGCGGGCTGCACGCGGCAGCTTCCGATTATGAATATTTCGGACACGAAGGCAATCGCGGCTTTTGTAGTCTTAGGGGACGTGGAGCTGGCGGAAAAATGCGCGGAGGCGCTGCTGGAGAAAATCCCGAAAGACACGGAAATCATTATGACCGCCGAGACGAAAGGCATTCCGATGGCGGAAGAACTGGCCCGCCTGATGGGGCACAGCCGTTATGTGACGGCGCGCAAATCCGTCAAGGCGTACATGGAGGATCCCCTGTTCGTGGAGGACGAGTCCATTACGACATTGGGCAAGCAGCGGCTGTATCTGATGCAGGAGGACGCCGCCCTCATCAAGGGGAAACGCGTGCTGCTGCTGGACGACGTCATCAGTTTGGGCGGCTCCATGAAAGCGATGCGAAATCTGGCGGAAAAAGCGGGCGGCATTGTCATCGGGCAGGCCGCAGCCGTGGCGGAGGGCGACGCCGCAAAACGCACGGACATCATCTTCTTGGCGTCGATGCCGCTGTTCAAAGCGGAATAAAACATAATACAGATTACTAAAAAATCTCGCTTGGCTGTGAAAACGGTCGGCGAGATTTTTAATTTGGAAATTGTTTCCATATTCATTGACAACGAAAAATTTGGTGCTAAAATAGAAAACGGTTTCCGATTTCATTTTCGAGGAGGCAGAGGATGAAATACAAGACGAAGCAGCGGGTGGCTCTCTTGGAGTACCTGGAGGCAACCCGGGACAAGCATATCACAGTGGCGGATATCCGCGCGCATTTCGAGGCGCAGGGGGAGCCCATCGGCACGACGACGCTCTACCGTCAAGTGGAGGACTTGGTGCGGGAGGGCGTGCTGCGCAAATATATCGTCGACGAAAACAGTGCCGCTTGCTTTGCCTATGTAGGCGAGCAGCCGACGGAGACGCCCTTTGTCCATTGCAAATGCGAGCGGTGCGGGCGGCTCCTGCATATCCGCTGCGGCCAGTTTGAAGACATGCAGAAGCATATCTCCGGCGAGCACGACTTTGCCGTCGATCCGAGACGGACGGTGCTTTACGGGATTTGCGCGGACTGCAAATGACGCTGAATGAAAGAATACGGAGGTTTCACGATGAAAAAACTGATTTCCCTTTTGCTTTGCGCGCTGGCGCTGGCGGCGCTCCTAGGCGGCTGCGGTTCCCAGACCGCGAAAGCGCCGGAGGCAAAGAACGAGACGAACGAGCCGAAGAAGCTGAAAATCGTTACGACGATTTATCCGCTCTATGATTGGACGAAGGAGATCATAGGGGGAGAGGCGAAGAACAGCGAGCTGACGCTGCTCCTGCGGAACGGCGTGGACATGCACAGCTACCAGCCCACGGCGGAGGACATCATGAAGCTTTCCTCCTGCGACGTGTTGATTTATGTGGGCGGCGAGTCCGACGCGTGGGTGGAGGACGCCCGCAAGGCGGCCGTCAATAAAAACATGGTCGCGGTCCGCCTGATGGACGTCATCGGCGACCGCGCGAAGCGCGAGGAAGCCGTCGAGGGCATGGAGGCGCATCATCACCATGACCATGAGAAAGACGAGCACAACCACGCCGACCATAAGCACGGCGACCATGACAAAGACGATCATAAGCACGAAGAACACAAACACGACCACGATAAGGACGACCATAAGCACGATCACGACAAAGACGGACACGCGCATCATGACGAGTACGACGAGCATATCTGGCTTTCCCTGAAAAACGCCCAACTTTGTGTGGACGCCATCGCCGACGCGCTCGCTCGTGTCGACGCTTCCCGCGCGGAAGCGTATAAGGCGAACGCCGAAACCTATCGCGGGAAGCTCGCCGCCGTTGATAAAGAATACGAGGCTGCCGTTGCCGCATCGCCGAAAAAGACGCTGCTGTTCGGCGACCGTTTTCCCTTCCGCTACCTTACGGAAGATTATGGCCTGAAATATTACGCCGCTTTCCCCGGCTGCTCCGCCGAGACCGAGGCCAGCTTCGAGACCATCGCGTTTCTGGCGGCGAAGCTTGACGAGCTGAATCTGCCCGTGATCCTCACCATCGAGGGCGGTTCCCGCAAAGTCGCCGAGACGATTCTCTACAATACGGCAAAGCACGACCGGAAGATTCTCTCCCTCGACTCCATGCAGTCCACGAAGGGGGATAAGCCAGCCACCGGAGAAAACTATCTCGACGTCATGCGAAAGAATCTTGACGTACTGAAGGAAGCGCTGAAGTAATGCCGCAAATCGCCTGCGAAAACCTTTCCCTCGGCTACGGGGGAGAGACCATCGTCGAAAATCTGACCTTCTCCGTGGAGGCCGGAATGTATCTCTGCGTCGTCGGCGAAAACGGCGCGGGCAAATCCACGTTGATGAAGACGCTTTTGGGACTTCACGCGCCGCTTTCAGGGCACGTCGTATTCGGAGACGGTCTGCGGCAGCGGGAAATCGGCTACCTGTCCCAACAGACCGACGTGCAGCGGGATTTTCCCGCCTCCGTGCGGGAAATCGTCCTGTCCGGCTGCCAGGGGCGCATGGGATGGCGGCCTTTCTATTATCGGGAGGAAAAGGAATTGGCGGCGCGGAATATGGAGCGCATGGGAATCGCCGACCTTGCCGAGCGCTGTTACCGCGACCTGTCCGGCGGTCAGCAGCAGCGCGTCCTGTTGGCGCGCGCGCTGTGCGCCACGCAAAAGCTCCTGCTTCTCGACGAGCCGGTGTCCGGCCTCGATCCCGTCGTCACCGCCGATATGTACCGCGTCATCGAGGACCTGCATCAATCCGGCGTCACGATCCTGATGATTACCCACGACGTCACGGAGGCGCTGCCCTACGCAACTCATATTTTGCATTTGGGGCGCCGGCGTTTCTTCGGCACGCGGGACGAATATCTGCTCGACAGGCAGAACGCGTTTGCCCTTGACGGGAAGGAGGAGGCGCGATGAACGAGATATTCGCGAAGCTTGCGATGTATATGGAGTATCCCTTCGTGCGGTACGCGATCGTCGTCGGCGTGCTCATCGCCCTTTGCTCTTCGTTGCTCGGCGTCACGCTGGTGCTGAAACGCTTCTCCTTCATCGGGGACGGCCTTTCCCACGTCGCCTTCGGCGCGCTTTCCGTGGCCGCCGTGCTCGGCACGGTGAACAGGATGACCGTCGTCCTGCCGATTACGCTTATTGCCGCCGTGCTGCTGCTCCGCGCTGGGAAGGACGCGAAAATCCAGGGGGACGCCGCCATCGCGATGATCTCCGTCACTTCGCTGGCCTTCGGCTACCTCTTGATGAATCTCTTTTCCGCCTCGGCCAACGTCTCCGGCGACGTGTGCAGCACCCTCTTCGGATCCACCTCCATTCTCACGCTGACGAAGGAGGAGGTATGGCTTTCCGTCGCGCTGTCCGTCGTCATCTTGCTGATCTTCGCCTTCTTCTACCAGAAGATTTTTGCCGTCACGTTCGACGAGGATTTTGCCCGGGCCGTCGGCACCAACGCGGGGCGGTACAATCTCATCATCGCCGTCGTCGTCGCCGTCATCATCGTCTTGGCGATGAATCTCGTCGGCTCGCTCCTGATTTCCGCCTTCGTCATTTTCCCGGCGCTTTCGTCCATGCGGCTCTTCCATACCTTCTTTTCCGTTACCGTCTGCTCGGCGGTTCTATCGGTTCTCTGCGCGCTCCTGGGCATCCTGCTCTCCGTTCTCGCGGGGACGCCCGTAGGGGCTACCGTCGTGGCAATGGACGCGGCGGCGTTCCTCGCCTGCTGTCTTGCCGGACGGCTGCGGGGCGCATGACAAAAAAATAAAAAATGCCCGGCGTGTCCAAGCGGACGTTGCCGGGCTAAATTTTTACTCGTTTTTCGGTGGTTCCTCCGCGAGGCAGACGCAGTTCTTTCCGTTCTGCTTCGCTTGGTAAAGCGCATGATCGAGCTGATGGTAGAATTTCATGTAATCGCCGTTATCCGGGAATTGCGCGACGCCGAAGCTCCCGGTGACAGACCTCTTGTTCGGCAGTACGCACCCTGCCGCAAACGCCGAGCGAATCCGTTCCGCGACGATTTTTGCGTTCGCAAGGGACGTGCCGGGCAAGATGATGAAAAACTCTTCGCCGCCCCAACGTCCCGCCGAGTCGCTTCTGCGGATCGCATTGTAAATAATCTTCGCGCTCCGCTGGAGAACGTCGTCTCCGGCCGCGTGACCGAAGATATCGTTTACGCTCTTGAAATTATCGAGGTCGATCATGATGGCGGACAGAGGTTCGTCAGGCATCCGCTTCTGCAAAAGTTCCTTGCGCAGGATGGACTCGATTTCACCACGATTGTATAGCCCCGTAAGTCGGTCGATGCTGGCGAGCCGCGTAAGCTTCTGGTTCGCGATTTCCGATTCTGCGGAAGTGGTCGCCACGAAATTCGCCAGGCATTGGACGAGCTTCATCATGTCGGTGAGCTTTCTCGTGCGTGGCGTAAATGATTCGGATCGGGGCGGAGAGTCGCTCCGCGGCCCTTCGCGGAAGCTCGCGGCCACCAGAGACATATTCAAGAGCGATACATTGCCGTCCTCGGCCCGATTGACTTCCCCGTGAACGTAAAGCCCCGTAGTCGGCGCGACGTCCTGGAACGGGAGAATCTCCTGGTTTGTATCCTCGCGCAGGAAAAATCTTCGCGATACGCAGTTGAATAAAAGGATTGCTTCCGGCTCGAAGGATAAGATCTCGATACGGGAATTGTAAGACGCGTCCAGGATCTTGCTGGGATCTCCGTATGCCAGCCGGACGCTCTCGTCCTCGCGGCAGTCGCCGCTGATGACCAGCGATCCGTCCTCCGTGCAGCCGGCGGGAAGGCGCATGACCAGACTCCCGTTCCTCTCTGTGCATAGAGGGAAGAGCAAGCTTCCGCCGTTGATGTCCTCGCTGGACAGCCCCAAATATTTGTGATAAATGTTCAAGGCCGGGCTGTCGTCCAATTCCTTGATTACATTGTCCCCGTCCATTTTCGAGATGCGGAACAGCGGCCCGAGAGGCCGCCAGCCGACGCTGGTGCTCACATGAACGTGCAGTTCGCTGCCGATGAAGGCAACCGCTATTACGTCATGATGCTGTGCGTCTTCTCCTGCCAGCACGTATTGCTCGGATTCCGCGGTGCTTCCAGCGACGCCGCCGAAGACCTTGGCGCTCGGCGCCAGCGGACGCAAATGCGCAAGGAATCGGTGGGTCGTTTCGTCGTTTGCCGCCAGGAAAAGCCCGACGCCTACGGTTTCCGTATCCTGCAGGCCGTTCACCAGCGACGCGGCGGCGTCCTCCGGTGAAGCGTCGGAAAAATCAATCGCGAATAAACGCACGTCGGTTTTTTCGAAAAACAGGAAATGCAAGATCGCCGTCCGCTCCGAAAGGCGGCCGGACATAATCTCTCCATCCGAGGTACACCCTACGACGACAGCCTTCGGAAACATTTCCGTGAGTCGGCGAATCAACTCGGGCAATCCGCCCTCGTCGGGCCAGCCGGAAAATACCGACACGAATACCGACTGGGCGTCCCGCGGATATATTTCACGAAACGACTGCGCCCACGCGTCGAACTCCGAAACGCTTTTCAGGCAAAAAGAAAACTGCTTCATTTTTGTACTGCTTCCCCTCTATGTCTCCTGCAAACATCGGCATTTTGGGTTTTCAAATAGTATTCGACGTTGTGTCAAAAAAATCCTGCCGTACACTGAGCCTTATTTATGAATACACGCCTTGAAAGTTTCGGAATGCAACGGCATAAAAAAAGTCCCGCTTTTGACAGGCGGGACTTTCAATTTTTCGTATTACAGCAATGTGCGGATAGTTTCGCTGATCTTTCGGGCGATATACGGATTGTTCATGGTGTAGAGGTGGATGCCGTCCACGCCGTGGGCGAGGAGGTCCACGATCTGCTCGGTGGCGAAAGCGATGCCCGCGTCGCGCAGGGCTTCGGGCTGGGACTCGTATTTCGCCAGCACGCGCTGGAATTTTCTCGGCAGCGTAGCGCCGCAGAGAGTAACCATGCGCTCGATCTGCTTCTTATTTGTGATGGGCATGATGCCCGCCTCGATGGGGACGTTGATCCCCGCGCCTCTTGCTTTATCCAGGAATCCATAGAAGAATTCGTTGTCAAAGAAGAGCTGGGAAATCAGACGGTCGACGCCCGCGTCCACTTTCTTTCGCAGGTTGCGGATATCCGTGTCGAGGTCGGGGGCTTCGGTGTGGCCCTCGGGATAGCAGGCGGCGAAAATCTGGAAGCGGTCTTTCGAGAGCGTGCGAATGAAGCCGACGAGGTCGCTGGCATGATGGAAGTCTTCCTTCGGCGTCAGCCCGGCCACGCGGTCGCCGCGCAGGGCGAGGATTTTCCGCACGCCGTTTTCTTCCAGTTTATCCAGCATCTCCATTACGTCGGCGCGGGTGAAGTGAATGCAGGGCAGATGCGCGATGCCTTCACGGTGGTATTTGTTCTGGATGGCGGAGGCGACTTCGATGGTCCGATTATTCGAGCCGTCCGCCGAACCGCCTGCGCCGCAGGTGACGCTGATAAAATCCGGCTCGAGGTCCGTCAGCTCGTCGAGAGCGCGGTAGACGGTATCGATGGGCATGTCCCGTTTCGGCGGGAAAATCTCAAAGGAAAAAATGGCGCGTTTCCTTTCTCCGTTTGTGGACATGGAAGTTCTCCTTTCTATTCCGCTCTATTCCTCTTCGCGGCTGCGCATGGTGAAGTCCTTGTCGTCGTCAATCAGCGCGATCATCAGGTCGGCAAACTCTGGGTCGAACTGCGTGCCTTTTCCCTTTTCGATTTCGGCGCGGGCGACGTCCTGCGGCAGCCCCTTGCGGTAGCTGCGGCTGGAAGTCATGGCGTCGTAAGTGTCGGCCACGGCGATGATCCGCGCCTCACGGGGAATCGCCTCGCCCGCCAGTTTGTCCGGGTAGCCTTTGCCGTCGTAACGCTCGTGATGATATCGGGCGCCGATGGAGAGGTCGGGGAATTGGCTGATTTCTTTCAGAATTTCGGAGCCGATGATGGTATGGGACTGAATCGAATGGAATTCGTCGTCGTCCAGTCGGCTGGTTTTATTGATGATGGTTCCGGCGACGCCGATTTTTCCGATGTCGTGCAGGAGCCCCATATAGTAGATATGTTCCTGCGCTTCTTCGTCGTCCCCCGCCCGTTTCGCGATCATGCGCGCGTAGTTCGCGACGCGCTCGGAGTGGCCGTGGGTGTAGGCGTCCTTGGCGTCGATGGTCTTGGCGAGGGCGACGGCCATTTCCCGGAACAGTTCCTGGCTGTCTTCGAGCCGCTTTTCCGCGAGAGCGGTCTGGCGCTGCACTTCATGCTCCAGATGGTCCTGCAGATATTCGTAGCGGAGCACGCGGCGCACGCGCTGGCGCATGACGTCGGGAATGAAAGGTTTTCGCACAAAGTCGGTGGCGCCCTCAATGAAGCCCTTGGCTTCCAGCTCGACGCTGATGTCGCCGGTCAGAAAGATGACCGGAATCTCGGCGGTGCGAGGATTCTTTTTCAATATGCGCAGCACGTCGAATCCGTCCATGACGGGCATGCGGAAATCGAGCATGATGAGGTCGGCCTCATGGGAGGCGAGCCATGAGATGGCTTCCGGGCCGGAGAGAGCCGTTTCCACGTCCGCTTCGTCTTTGAACGCGCGGGAAATCATCGTTAGATTCATGCTGTCGTCATCGACGGCCAAAAGCTGCGGCCTTCGTCCGCCGTACAGGGAATCTGGCATAAGGTATCGTCCTTTCGGGGTTGGAGATTTTCTTGCCTCCCTATATAATAGCAGGAAAGCGGCAGAAAGGGAATAGGAAAAGACGCCTTCGCGTTTTTGCGGAAAGCGTCTTTGACGTCGTTATACTTTATACTTTCTCCGTGGTGTCCACGTCGGAGGCGTCCACCGGGACGTGCTCCAGGAGCTTCGAGCCGGAGAACATGCTGGAGACCTCGCTTTCGCCCTCCATGAACTCCGCTCTCGTGACCATGTACAGGTGGCCGGAGGTGAACAGGACGATCGCCCATGCGGTGTAATGGTGGACGAGGTGCGTCATCATCTCGCCGCCGAGCCAGACGTTCACCCAGCCGAAGAGCGCCGCGCCGATTCCGTCGGGGTTCGTCATGTAGTACATCGCGAAGCCTGTCAAAACCTCGATGGCGACCAGCACATAGAGTCCGGCGTAGGACATGCGCGCCAACGGGTTTCTCAGGTACGAACGGTGAAACCGCTTCAGCAGCATGTAGTGGAGCATCACGTCTATGGTATCCGCGTAGAAGCGTCCTTCCCAGAAGCGCGGGAAAAGACGGTCGCCCTTGTTGGTGATGAAGCCGTACAGGCGAAGGATAAAGGCCGCGCAAAACGCGTAAGCCGCAAGGAAGTGGATATTCCGCACCCAGTTCATCAGCATGCTGGTCTGCGTCGGCTCCAAAGCCATGATTTCGAGAGGCTTTCCAATCAGAATGCCCGTCACGAAAAGCACGATAATGGAGTCCACCATGACCCAGTGGAAGATGCGGAGCCAGGGGCTGAACAGGTAATACTCCCGCCGTTTTTGGATTTTCACATTATCATGTTCCATGCGTGTCCCTCCTTACGATTCGACGCGCGTCCCCGTGTAGGGATCGGTGGTGACGACCCGCAGCTTTTCGCCTTCGGGGTTGTAGATGTGCGTCGCGCACGCCATGCACGGGTCGAAGGAACGGACGACTTTGGCGATTTCGAGAGGCTTGTCGGGCACCTTGACCCGGGTGTCCATCATCGCCGCTTCGTAAGCGCCGTGTCCGGCTTTATCGTCGCGCGGGCAGGCGTTCCATGTCGTCGGCACGATGCACTGGTAATTCGTGATGCTGCCGCTTTCGATGTTCACCCAATGGCTGAGCGCGCCGCGCGGCGCCTCGTAAAGCCCGACGCCCTTCGCCAGCTTCGGCCACTGCGCCGGCTCCCATTTCGCCATGTTCGCGACCTGCGTGTCGCCGGATTTGATGTTGGAAATGAGCTGGTCGAAGAAGAATTTCTCGATCTCTGCGTGGAGCTGCGCGTCGAGGGCGCGCGCCGCCGTGCGGCCCACCATCGTCGGCAGCCAGACGTGGGGCGGTAGGTTCAGCACCTTCGACACCGCGTCGATTTGATCGATCATCATCTTTTCCGCCCATGTCGGATCGGGCAGCATGCCCTGCTGGGCGCGGGTGTAGATGATGATATAACGTGCCAGCGGGCCGACCTCGCAGAGCTTGCCGTGCCATTTCGGCGTCTTGAGCCAGGAATACTTGCCTTTTTCGTCCAGTTCCTTCCAGTCCGTCGGCGTGCCGACTTTCGGCGCGGTGAACTTCGCCTCGGTGACGCCGTCCCACGGGTGGAGCGACTTGTCTGCGGCCGCGCCCGGATATTCGTACCAAGCGTGAGAGACGCCCTCGTTGAAGGCTTCTGGATTGCTGAGATCTTCTGCGGCTAGCGCGGTGAATTTCGCCTGCGTCGCACCCGCGCCGAAGTTCTCGACGACGCCGTTGCAGCGAATCAGGCACTGACGGAAGAAATCGCCGTTGGCTGTGCCGGAGTATGCGTCCAGCGGGTAGGCGCCGAAGCCCAGCACCCGCGTTTTCGCAAGGCCGCCGCCGTCCGTCATACCCTTTTGGACGTAGATATGACCGATGGCGAGCAAATCCGGGAGATAGAATGTGTTCGTCAGCGTGCGGGCGAGATTGATCGCGCGGTCCACGATGGCGAGGCGCGCCGTGTTGACAGGAGCGTTGCCGTCCTCGAGGGAGATCGAGCAGGGCATGCCGCCGACGACATAATGCGGATGCGGGTTCTTGCCGCCGAATACGACGTGGGGCGTGACGAGCTCACGCTGCTTGTCGAGCATTTCCAGGTAATGCGCCACCGCCATCAAGTGAACCTCGGGCGGCAGCAGCTGATAGTCGGGATGGTCCCACCACTGGGCGGCGAAAATGCCCAGCTGACCGCTGGAAACAATCGCCTGCACCTTGTCCTTGATCGCCTTGAAATAGGCGGGCGTAGCCTCCGGGAACTCTTTCGGATACGCCTCGGTGTCCGAGGTATCGGGCGCGCGGAAGGGGAGCTGATAGGTGTTCAGCACCGTATTTTGCAGATTTGCCGTCGCCGCGGGGTCGGCCTTCAGCGCTTCGACGGGGCTGACCCAGTCAAGGGCGTGCAGATGATAGAAATGGACGATATGATCCTGCACCGTCAGCGATGCCGCCATGATGTTTCGGATATAATTTGCGTTCTTCGGGATCTTGATGCCAAGGGCGTCCTCGACGGCGCGTACCGACGCCAGTGCGTGGGCCGTCGTGCAGACGCCGCAGATGCGCTGGATATACGCCCAAGCATCCCGCGGGTCGCGCCCGTTCATGATGAGCTCCAGACCGCGCCAGGCCGTGCCGCTGGAAAGCGCGTCCGTGACCTTGCCGCTGCCTTCGTCCACCGTCATTTCCACGCGCAGGTGTCCTTCGATGCGCGTGACCGGATCGATCGTTACGTGTTTCATTTATGCGCTCCTCCCTCTGCTTCGGCTTCTTTGGCCTCGCGCTTCTGCTTCTGAATGACGCTCATCGCGCCGTGGAGGGCGACGCCCGCCGTCGAGGCGATAGCGAGGCCCGCGCCGATGGTGTCCACGTCGCCCAGCGGCCCGTATTTCGGCAGACGCTCCGAGAAGGATGCGCCGGAATCCCAGAAATTGTTGTTCGCGCAGCCGATGCAGGCCGCGCCCGACTGGATAGGATAGCTCATGCCCTGATACCAGCGAAGGTTGCCGCAGGAGGCATAAGTCTCCGGTCCGCGGCAGCCGAGACGATACAGACACCAGCCCGCTTTCGCGCCCGCGTCGTCATAGCGGTCCGCGAACATGCCCGCGTCGAAGAACGGGCGGCGGTAGCAGGTATCGTGAATGCGGTTGCCGAAAAACTGTTTCGGACGGTTTTCGCTGTCGAGAGGCGGCAGCTTGCCAAAGAGAGCGAGGTGCATGACCACGCCTGTCATAACCTCGGGAATCGGCGGGCAGCCCGGCACGTTCACGAGGGGCTTCATGCCGACGTAATGGCCGACGCCGCTGGAGCCGGTCGGGTTCGGCTTCGCGCCCTGTATGCCGCCCGACACCGCGCAGGTGCCATAGGCGATGATCGCCATCGCGCCTTTGGCGACGCGCTGGAACGTATCGACGAAGGGCTTGCCGCCGGACATGCAGTAAACGCCGTTGTCCGTGGTCGAGACCGCGCCTTCCACCGCTAAGATGTAATTGCCCGAGTATTTCTTGATCGTTTCCTCCAAATGATGCTCGAACGGCTCGCCGCAGGCCGCGCTCAAAAGATGGTCGTATTCGAGCGCGATGCTCGTCAGCACAAGGTCGGACGCCAGCGGCGACGCCGAGCGGATAAACGCCTCGTCGCAGCCCGTGCATTCATGGCCGTGCAGCCAAATCACGACCGGCAGAGGCTTCTTTTCCGCCGCCTCCACCACTTTCGAGACCATGTCTGTCGAAAGCCCCATCAGGCTCGTCAGCGCGACGCACCCCTTGATGAAGCTGCGGCGGCTTAATCCCCGCCGGAGGTAGGCTTCCCATAAGCTTTCCCGTTTTTCCACAGCGCTTCCCCCTTGTGCTATGTCGTTTGGATTCTTCGGCTTACATAGATAATTTTAATACGAAACCGCCGAAACGTAAAACAATACTTATTTCTTATTTTGACATAGATGCGAAAAATCCTCCTTTTGAATTCATCTTTTTTGAAGTATTCAGGAAAAGATTGAAAAAACGGAACATACTTTATATAATGGAAAAAACGACGGCACGGAGGAACAGATGGAAAAGGGCGAAGATTTTTTCCTGCGGGACAATCAGGCAATCGAACAAAACGACGCGCTTTCGGAGAAAAGCAAGCGGCGGCTGAACCGCTCGAAGGCGGAGAACACGGTCAAGGCATACGGCGCCGACTGGCGCGATTTCCTCGACTGGTGCGCGGCGCATGAGAAGGCGCCGCTGCCTGCCGAGCCGGAGACAATCGTGAACTATGTCAGCGACCTTGCGGACAATGCGAAGGCGAACACCGTCGCGCGCCGCGTGACCGCGATTTCGGAAAACCATATCGCGGCGGGCTACGACGGGGAAAAGAACCCCGCCAAGAACGGCGTCGTGCGCGCCGCGGTAGCGTCCATTCGGCGCGAGAAGGGGACGTTTCAGCAGGGCAAGTCGCCGATTCTTTTGGAGACGCTGCCGCTCCTTGCGGACTGCTTTCAGGGCGACAGCCTGCCGACGCTTCGCGACCGGGCGCTGATCCTCTTGGGCTTCGCCGGCGCGTTTCGTCGCTCGGAGCTCGTCGCCGTGCAGGTGGAGAATTTGACGTTTTCCCCGCAGGGGCTCGTCGTGTTCATTCCGAGGGCGAAAGGCGACCAGACCGGCAAAGGCAGCAGCGTCGCGATTCCCTATGCGCCCGACGCGACCATTTGCGCCGCCCGCGCCGTGCGGGACTGGATCAGCCGCGCGGGACTGAGGACAGGGCCGCTGTTCCGAGCCTTCAAGCGAAACGGAGAACTTCGCGACGCGCCGCTTTCCGATAAATCCGTCGCGCTGATCGTGAAAAAATACGCGCGCATGGCGGGTTTCGACGAAGCGCAGTTTGCAGGCCACAGCCTGCGCCGGGGCTTCGCCACCAGCGCCGCCCAGCACGACATCGGCGTCCTCGATATCATGCGCCAGACGAGGCACAAATCCGAAAAAATGGTGCATCGGTACATCGAGCAGGGGACGCTGTTCAAGGATAATCCGCTGGGGAAGATGTATCGGGACTGACAAAAAACATCCCGTCGGGAGCGAAATTGCTTCCCGGCGGGATGTTTGTTTTGCAGTTTCTTTATGCGAAGTTTAACATATCAAGGAGATTTTGCGCCGGCTCCATTTTGACTTTTTCCGAGGTCGGCGCGTCCGGGGGCGCGGCGGCGTTGGAGACGGGGACGAGGCGCGGCTTCTTGCGGTATTGCTCGACAATCTTGCCGTTTTCCGTCGTCGTGACGAGGATCGTGCCGTCGCCCATGACGCGCCTGATCGTTTCCGGTGTTTCGACGGAAGGGCGGAGAGTGCCGCGTTCCTCCGCGTCGCGGCGCAGCGTGTCAATTTCCTCGATATCTTCCCGCTCTTTCTCCATGCGCTCCAAGTCGTCCTTGATGGAAGCCATCTTTCCTGCGAGGATTTCCGCGTAGGTCTTCGCGACGTCGCTCTTCTTTTCCTGACGCGCGGAACGGGGAGTCGTCTCGGAAAAGGCTGAGGCGCCGGAGCTTATATTTTGCGTCCATAAGTTGTTATCGGTCATGGTCATTCCCTCTCTTTCGATACATGCTTCCATTTTATATATCGAATCATTGGCATGAAAAGTTAAGAGGGATTTTTGGCGGAAAAAATGCGCCCGGCTCATGGAGCGGGGCGCGCTTTTGTCATTTCTGTGAGTTCCGCGTATTTTTCCGGCGCGAGGCGGCGGATTTCCTCTTCGCTTTTGCCGAAGGCCCAGCCTACGCCGACGCCGCCGTGGGCGTTGTCGCAGCTTGACGTCCAGCCGCCTCGATACGTTACGAAGAACCGCCCGTCGTCCAGCGCGGCGTCGTTCTTCGTGTCTTCGGCGAATCGCAGGCAGATTTTCGTGTATTCCTCGACGGTCAACGAACCATCTCCTTTTTGCACTTTGGCAGACGTCAAATTTCTGTGGTAGGAAAGTAAGAAAGTTGGAAAGTAGGAAAGTTGGATTTTCCTACTCCAAAAATTTCAGAACCATTTTAGAAGCGGAAATCCCTCATGCCGTCGTGAAGTTCTTTCAGGTATTCCGCCGCTTTCGCGCGGACGGCCGGGCTGGGGATTTCTTCCATCTGCGCTTTGATGACGGCCTCGCCCTTTTTCTGGGTTTCCTCGCTGGCGTAGTCTTCGAGGTATTCCTTCAGCGTCATCAGCGCGTTGGGCAGGCAGCAGTTCTTGATCTGCCCGCTCTTGCAGAGCGCCATGAAGCGGTCGCCGGTGCGCCCGGCGCGGTAGCAGGCCGTGCAGAAGCTCGGCACATAGCCGAGATCCAGCAGCCACTGGACGACCTCGTCCAGCGTCCGGGAGTCGTTCACGTCGAACTGGGCGGAGTTCTCCTCCGGCTTCTCCTTTTTCTCGTAGCCGCCGACGCTGGTGGAGGATGCGCCGGAAATCTGCGAGATGCCGAGATCGAGGACGCGCTTGCGGCTTTCCTCGGATTCCCGCGTCGAAACGATCATGCCCGTGTACGGCACGGCGATACGAATTACCGCGACGAGCTTCGCGAAAGTATCGTCGTCGATGGCGTTGGAGAACGTGGAAGGGTCGATGTCGTCGGCGGGGCGGATGCGGGGCACGCTGATCGTGTGCGGCCCGACGCCGTGCACCGCCTC
>JAEEGJ010013549.1_pt1 | contig 19727 bp, 11 predicted proteins | sample 8958761 | NCBI WGS metagenome assembly JAEEGJ01 (sample SAMN16246546, study PRJNA631951) | gut metagenome | biome: gut microbiome; feature: rumen; material: RS-attached | host: Bos | place: Iran: Karaj | collected 2018-10 | reverse complement strand
CGACATCGGCACCATCGACAACGTGACCATCGACACCAACCGCGACGGCATAGACATTGACTGCTGCAAGTACTTCACCGTGAGCAACACGAAGGTGAACACGCCCAACGACGATGCCATCGTGCTGAAAAGCTCGTATGCGCTGAAGCGGCCTGTGCTTTGCGAGCATATTCTCATTACCAACTGCATCGTGACGGGCTATAAGCTGGGCACTTTCCTCAGCGGCGAGTATATTCCTGAGAAGGTGAACTGGGTTTGCGGGCGCATCAAGCTCGGCACTGAGTCGAACGGCGGCTACCGCAACATCACCATCGCCAACTGCTCCTGCATGTGGAGCAGCGGCCTCGCCTTCGAGGAGGTGGACCAGGGACGGATGGAGAACATCACCGTATCGAACATCTCGCTGAGCCACGTACACCATTATCCTATCTACATCACCACGGGCTGCCGTAACCGTGGGCCCAAGGAGGTGACACGCATGTCGTCGGCCCGCGACATATATATTAATAATGTGGTGGCCGACGACTGCGATTCGTTGGCTAGTATTATTATTACAGGTATGGAAGGCGAACCCATACGCAATGTTTCGCTGTCGAACATCCGTATTCAGTATCGTGGCGGTGGCAAGAAGGTGACTACGCCCTATCGCGAGCAGGGCACAAACTATCCAGAACCCCGCTGGGCTGGGCCCACGCCCGCCTACGGCCTCTTCGCACGGCACGTGGACGGCCTGCATCTGCAGAACGTGACATTCGAGCTGATGAAGCCTGACGAGCGTCCCAACATCATCCTTGAAAACGTAACCGAATACTAAACCTGGTTATTCACTCAATTATAGGTATGTACACTTGCACCTTGGGCAGAGGGAAGGTAGTTAATGCCCCACCAGCACATCTGCAGGAGTACGAAGGAGATGATGAGCATCCACAGGGCCAGACGCTTGCGATGACGAGGCAGCTGGCGGTAGTGTATGTAGACTAGATAGGCCAGCCAGGTGATGGCAGCCCACGTCTCCTTGGGGTCCCACGACCAGTAGTGGCCCCATGCCTCCTTGGCCCAGAGAGCGCCGAACAGCATGCCGATGGTGAGGAAGGCGAGGCCTACATACACGAGGTTGTCGGTGATGTATAGCTCTTCGTCAGCAATGTGACGAGGGGTGTCCACCATCTTCTTCCTTTTAAAGAATAGCAGATAGATGGCCATCACCGTTGCCGCTCCGAGTACAGCGTAGGCAAACATATAGACGATGACATGGGGCGCAAACCACGGACTCTGCAGGGCTGGCATCAGCGTCTTGTCGTGTATCTCAGGCTTGAACAGGTTCACGCAGATGAACACCAGAGCGAGAATAGTGGAGAACGTCAATATCCACTTGTACTTCCAGCGACAATACACGATGAGGCCCGCCAAGGGCAGGAAGAACGAATACCAGAGCCGTGTCTCGCCTAAGGTGCGCAAGGGCGGACGCTCCAGCGATATCCACATGGAGAGAATGAATGCAAAGAACACCGTCAGCCCAAGCACGGTGGCTGTATAAGCCACCATACGACATTGAACACGGAACAATGGACACTGAGCAGTGTCTTTCCATGCAGCCCATGCTCCCACGGCCCACAGCAGCACGGAAGCGACGGCAAAGTAGACGAAATAGTTCCAACCCATAAATCAACTATTACTTGTATCTTTTAGGACTGCGACTTTTGTGGGCTCCATGGGCTTCATGCCACCTAACACAAACAGGCACACCGCTCCTGCCAGCATCATGTAGATGCCTGCGTAGACCAACGGCAGCCAGGGGTCGCTGACGAGTTCGAATATGGATATCTGGCTGTTGGCACCCTGATATGTGTCGTAGCCATACTGATATATCTTCCAGCCATCCACCTCATAAGGCTTGTTCACGTCGACGGTGGCTTCGATGTCCTTTCCCGATTTCGTCAGTATATGAATCTCTGAGGCAAAGCGCTTGGGCGAGCCGTCGTCGTAGGTCTCCATGATGAACTTCTTCAGTTCGATGGACAGCCCCATCTCTCTCACGGCTCCATCGGGCGACAGCGCACGCCATTCGGGTTCGCCGATGACGGTAATCATTTTCACTCGCTGCATATCGGCATTGCCGAGCGTAGCAGTGGTGAGCGCAACGAACAGTCCCAGATGATTCAACAAGAACGGGACATCGCGCTTCCATGACTTCAAGTGCGACAAACGGCGAAGAATGGTGAGGCCCAGAATCACCGCTACATAGACGTAGATGAGCACAAACGGCCAGAACGACAGCATATCGTTCAGCCATGTGCCGCCGTCTTTCTGGCGGGTGAGCCCCATGACAATCGTCAGTACCACAGCATACACCATGGCAGGAATAGCCGCCTGATAGGTGCCCATAAACCGGAAGGTTTGTACCTTCTTTTTCAACAAGGACATCAGGACAATTATGACAAGGAAGCCTGCGAGCACAACACCGTTAGCAGGCCAAGCAAACGCCCCCCACTCCACTGGCCCCACACAGAATTGAAGAGCCAGTCCCGCTATGATCAGCCCCCCTCCTATAAGGAAGCCTTTTTTCATTGTATTTATATTTTGATGAGGTTTCCGCTACTAAAAGTTTGGAAACATGCTGCAAATTTAATAAATAATGAGGAAAGAGCTGAGTGCAAATGCGCCCTGGCGTATGAAAGATTGTTAATTTTAAGAACAATTAATTCTTTACTCGCTTTCTCGCAGAGGGCAGGAGGGACGACTAGGACGGCGGACACTCCGGTGGGCAAACCGCCAGACGCACTGGCTGCTCCTCCTGCTCTGCACGAGCATATCAGAATTGCAAATCTATCGGCACCACCACCTTAAACGTTATGTTGCGCCCCATGTTGTAGACACCGCGACGGCCTGTGACCACGTTTTCGTCGGCATACTTCAAACGGCTCAGGTGGTTCTGATAGGCCTTGTTCAGCAGGTTATCGGCGGTAATGTAGAACTCTGCTTTTTTCTTACCTTTTACCTGAATATCGGTTCCTGCCGAGAGATTGAGTAGCGCATAACCGGGTGTCGCTGTTTCTGTATCGTCGGCGCTATAGATATGCGACTGCTTCAGATAACAGTCGAGACCAGCGGCAATATAGAGGTTATTCAGTACCGAACGGTGGGCTGCATCGGTAGTATGGTGATGATTTACCGTGGTATGCGAGTGATGGAACAGCTCCCACTTCAGTTCCGAGGCCCATTTAGGTGCCGGCGTAAAGGGCAGATACTTCGTACCCGGTTCGGCATGCATCTGCTGTGCATCAACAAACGAAAAAGTGTTCGAGAAATGCACGCTGTGTACAGGATGTAAGTCCACGCCCGCCTCGAAGCCTAACAATCGGGCATCGCCCTGGGTGTAGGCGTAAGTCAGGTAGCCTTCCTCTATCTCATCGGCCAGTCGGTGGGTAAAAATGTAATTGTCGATGCGATTGGCAAAAAGTGACAGCTGTGCCGATACATATTGCGAAGTAAACTCCAGTCCCATATCGGCCTGCATACTGTATTCGGCCTTCAGATCCTGGTTACCAATCTCGTAGCGCAAAGAACCCTCGTGTACACCGTTTGAAGCCAGTTCGCTCATGTTAGGTGTACGGAAACCGCGAGCCAGATTCAGGCGCAGGTTAAAGTGCTCATTGATGTTGCATACGGCACCGATGCTACCTGTTACGCCGTTGAAATGGCGACTGAAGTTCGTGAAACGAACGTCACCATCCTCCATCAGCTCGTAACCGTGCAACCGGCGATGATCGTAACGCAATCCACCGTTCAGTGTCCAGTTGTCACCAAGATTTTTTGTGGCGGTGGCATAGAAACCAAAATCGAACAGTCGGTAGTCAGGAATCAGATACTCTTCGCCCTCGTTACCCGACTTCTGATACATACCACCGATACCAGTCGACAGTTTCCAACCGTTAAACTCGTTGGTAACGTAGCGCAAATCGTATGTCAGTGTGTGCAACTTAAAATACAGTTCGTATTCATCCATCTCTTCCTCGAACTCCTGTCGACGGTTCTGCTGGTAACCGATGATGGCCTTGAGATAGCCCGATGAGAGGTTCAACGAGTTGTCCCATACCACCTTGTAGTGCTTTACCTGCTGGAATGGGAGTGTTTTCGAGTACTGATGTCCGGTCCAACCATCTTCATGGTCTAGTTCACCGGTTTCAGCATCACGCTCTCCTTCTACGATGCCTGGCGTTAAGTGATAGGCAGTCCACGTCAAACGCGAGTGTCCCCACCCTTTGTTCAGGCCCAGCATCAGTCGTCCTGCTCTTTCGCGGAACTGCGAGCCAGGCACATAGCCGTCGTATTTATTCTTATAGGCATGTGCCATTTTATCGCTATAGCGGGCATCCCACACAACCCCCTTCTGGTTGCCTGCCATTTGCAACGAGTAATTAAAAAGACCATTGTTGGTTTGGTATTCGGTACTGATATTACCTTTCAGCTCACCCTCGGCCAGTGTTGGTTGAGCGTGCAGGATAACCACACCTGCCATGGCATCCGAGCCGTACATCAGCGAGGCAGGACCTTTCAGTATCTCAACACTGCCCACGCTGCTGCCATCTACCTCAACGCCATGCTCGTCGCCCCACTGCTGTCCTTCCTGGCGTACACCTTCGCTCATCACCACCACGCGGTTATAGCCCAGACCGCGGATGATGGGCTTCGAGATGCTACCACCGGTAGTGAGCTGACTCACACCAGGCTGATGGGCGATGGCATCAATGATATTGGTAGAGGCCGTTGCCTTTAGTATCTGTGGTGTAACAATGCTCACGGGTGCTGTGGCGTGTTTCAGTTTCGTATCGCCCGTTACGCCTGTTACTATTACTTCGTTTAAGTTCAGATGACGGAAAAACACATCTGTTGAATCTTCTATATGGTGATGTTTACTATTATCCTGAGCTGCCACTGCCATGCATACGCACAACAATGGCAGAATGATATATCTTGCTTTCATTCTGTTATCTAATTAATTCTATGTTATATATATGTATGTAAATAATCTGAGGTAATTAGAGTGTTGGAGGACCTCGAGTTACTATGTTGCCACAGCTGTAGGTGCGAAAACCGCACAAAGGCTGGGCATAACTCTTAATACATACATGAACATATAACGTAACAGCCATCACAGCGGCTGCCAACATAGTCAGCGTCAGGAACTGGCACAGCACGCAGTCGTGATCCCACGAGGCCACCGACGAAAGGTGACCATGACAACTATGGTGCACGCAGTCGTTACACTCGGTAGTTGTTGTATTGCCAGTTTCATGAATGTGAATAGACGACAGCAGCAGTATTGGCACAAAAACTGCCAATAGCATCCATGCGGCCATATGTCGTTTATTCGCTAGTTTCATATATCGGCTGCAAAAGTACGAAAAAAAACTGCTACAAAGTAACTTTTTTACTTTTTTTTCGTATATTTGCCACAGATATGTACAATGGAACGATGAAAAAGATTATTCAAACTGCTTTATTACTGACACTGACAGTACCTCTGACAGCACAGACGTTACGCGACTCTACGTCAGTGACGGGAGCCACGAGTACGGTAACGCAGGAACGCATGAACAAAGGTATGATAACCAACTCGCTCGATGCTCTCAGCGGGCAGGCCGCAGGTGTGCAGGTGCAGTCTGGGGGTAATCACGAGGCCATGCTGTCGGCAGTACGAGTACGTGGTACCACATCACTCACAGGTGGCAACGACCCGTTGGTGGTGATCGACGGTGTACAATCCGACATCATCACACTGAGCACCATCTATCCTGCCGACATCGAAAGTTTTACTATTCTGAAGGACGCATCCGAGACATCACAATATGGTAGCCGCGGTGCTGCCGGTGTGATACAGGTGGTAACGCGTAAAGGTACAGCTGAACAGTTCCATATAGCCTACGACGGTAGCGTTGGTTTAGAGAGCACCTACAAGAATCTACACATGCTCAACGCCAGTCAGTTCCGACAGGCAGCCAGCAATTTGGGTATGAGCATACTCGATAAAGGCGCTGATACCGATTTTACCAAAGCCCCTATCCGTACGGGCCTTGTACAGACTCACCACTTGGCCTTTGGTGGTGGTTCGGAAACGGCCAACTATCGTGCCTCAATTGGTATGACCGACCAAAAGACTACCGTTAAGAACTACAATCTGCGTAACTACATAGCCAAGCTCGACTTGCATCAGAAGGCTTTCGACAACCATCTGACAGTTGATCTCGGCGTATTAGGTTCATTGCAGAACAATAATGTTATCCCTTCCAAACAAAAACTATTCTATTCGGCAGCCACCTTTAATCCCACCATCCCAGCTGGAACCAATGCCTCTGGTGGTTACGACGACGTAACCGAGGCCTGGTGGATTAATAATCCTTATGCCCTGCTCACCATGAAGGAGGATGAAGACGATGCCCACGTGAATGTACACGCCAAGGCAACCATCAACTTGGGTTACGGTCTCACCTTGGTCTTTTTCGGTAGCTACTCCTATTCCGACTTTGGCAACGCCCACTATTATCCCACCTACGTGTGGAGTCATGGCGAGGCCTATCAAGGCGACAAAAAACGCATAGAACTGTTAGGTAATATAGCTCTGAGTTGGAACAGACGTATAGCCATGCGCCACCAGTTGGAGCTGCTGGCACTGGTAGAGGGAAGCCGGGAAAGGATTAAAGGATTCTATGCCACCTCGTCGAACTTCAACACAAATGCCTTCGGTTACGACAACCTATCTGCTGGATCTATCCGCCCTTGGGAAGGTACCAACTCTTATAACTATAGCTCGAGCTTAACATCGTATCTGGCTAAGGCACAATATACTTACAACGATCGCTACACACTCAACCTCAGCACGCGTATCGATGGTTCCTCAAAAGTGGGCGAAAACAATCGTTGGGGTTTCTTCCCCTCTGTCAGTGCCGCCTGGAACGTTTCTAAAGAGCCTTGGATGGCGCCGCTCAAGCGAATTATCCCGAAACTCAACCTGCGTGTAGGCTATGGTAAGAGTGGTAATCTTGGTGGTATCGATGCCTTCCTGTCGCAACAGCTCATTCGCCCCAACGGCGTAGTGAGCGTGGGTGGTATGCCTACCACTACCTTAGGTATCATTCGCAATGCCAATCCCGACCTGAAGTGGGAAATCAAGCGCACCTTCAACGTAGGTGTGGACATGGCCTTCTGGGACCATAGGATTGTGCTAACAGCCGATTTCTATACCTCGCGTACCACCGACATGCTCTACAACTACACCGTACCCGTACCACCTTTCACTTACGACCATCTGTTGGCCAACCTCGGCAGAATGCGTAACCACGGTCTGGAGATAGGCTTTGGTATCACACCGTTACAGAAACAAGATATCGAGCTGAACATCAACATGAACTGGACCTTTGAACGCAACAAGCTTGTAACCCTCAACGGATACTATCAGGGACAATACATTACAGCGCCCGACGTGCAGGGCATCAGCGATCTCTATGGAGCCGGCTATCATGGGGCCAGTGGTGTGTGCTTCCAGATTGTAGGTCAGCCGTTAGGCGTGTTCTATCTGCCTCACTGCAAAGGCTTTACGATAGCAGATGACGGTTCGAAGCGTTACGACCTGACATCAGAGTCATACATCTGTGGACAGGCAACCCCCAAGGCGTTGATGGGTTCAAACTTTGCCTTCCGTTACAAGCAGTTCGACATCACCATGCAAGTAAACGGCGCCTTTGGTCACAAGATATACAACGGTACGGCGCTGGCCTACATGAATATGGCTTCGCTACCCAACTACAACGTGATGCAGGGAGCACCCGAGATGAATATTCAGGACCAGCACATCAGCGACTACTGGTTGGAACCCGGCGACTATGTAAACATCGACTATGTCACGTTGGGTTGGAATGTTCCCATCCGCTCCCGCTACATCAGCAAAATGCGCGTGGCCTGTTCTGTAAACAATCTCGCCACCATCACCTCTTATTCAGGTCTTACACCTATCATCAACTCATCGGTAGTAGATCCTACACTCGGTGTCGACGACAAGCGCACTATACCGCCCTACCGCACCTATTCACTCGCACTCAGCATACAGTTCTGACAATTGATAATTAAGAATGAAAAAATATATAACCCTCTGCATCATCATCGCACTTGCCTTTACGTCGTGCTCGCTCAACGAAACACCAAGCAGCGAGTTACCCGAGAGTGAGGCCTACACATCCAAGGAGAACTTGTATCTCAATACCGTTGCCACCTTATATAATTACATAGGCGGATACGAAGATGGACAGGGACTGCAAGGCACCTGTCGAGGTATCTACGATCTGCAGACCTTTGGCAGCGACGAGGCCATGATTCCCCAACGTGGTGGCGACTGGTACGATGGTGGTCTGTGGCAAGCCATGTATAAGCACTCGTGGACAGCTGGTCACGATTTGATGAAGAATTCATGGATATATCTCTATAAGGTTATCACCCTTTGCAACAGATCGCTCGAGACACTCGACACCTACAAAACTCTGGCAGGCGAAGATAATCATCGTGCCTGGACAGCCGAGGTGAGAGCGTTACGTGCCATGTATTACTGGTATCTCATCGATCTCTTTGGCGATGTGCCTTTAGTTACCAACAGCAGCGTTTCGATGAACGAGGTGAAGCGCGAGCAGCGCGCCGTTGTGTTCAACTTCTGCGAAGATGAACTCCTCAGCGTTCTCAACTTCCTTCCCGACAAAAACAGCACCCACGAGGGCGACTACTACGGGCGTATTACCCAACCCGTGGCATTCTTCATTCTGGCTAAGCTGATGCTGCAGGCGGAGGTATATACAGGTGTGCCCCGATGGAACGATTGCATCAGCTACTGCAACGAACTGGATTTCCTGGGTTACAGTCTCGAACCTGTTTATAGCTCTAACTTCCAGGTTTACAATCAGAATTCAAAGGAGAACATCTTCACCATCCCCATGAACAAGAATCTCTTCTCAAATCAGCAGCAGAACATCATCCGATCGTTGCACTACCGTCATGCAGCAGCCTACGGTTACAATGGCGAAAATGGTGCTTGCGCCACGCTTAAAACACTACAGGTGTTTGGATATCCCGACGACCTTGATCCACGTTTCATCGACTGCTACCATTACTCAAATGTATATGGCCCAGAAGGAGAACATGTAACCGACCGGACAGGGAACCCACTGACGTACGAACCCGACAAGATACAACTTGACCTCAGTGGTTCGCCATACGTAGAGACTGCAGGCGCCCGTATGTTCAAATACCAGTTCGACAAGAATGCCATCAAGGATGGCAAACTGGTCGACAACGACATCGTACTTTTCCGCTATGCCGATGTGCTGCTGATGCGTGCCGAATGTAATGTGCGATTGGGAAAGGATGGCAGTGCCGACTATAATGCTGTGAGGAAACGAGCCGGTGCTACAACTCGGGAATGCACTCTTGATAACATCCTCGACGAGCGCTTGCTGGAATTAGCTTGGGAAGGTTGGCGCCGCCCCGACTTAATCCGCTTCCATCGTTATGGATCGCTTTACGAAGGACCTGATGCTATCAATGAGTCGGATGGCCACACCGAGGTATTCCCCATCCCAGCCGATGTACGGGCATTAAACCAAAATCTTACTCAAAATCCTGGGTATTAAGCCAATTGTATTTTACTGCACTGGCAGGGTGATAACGAAGCGGCAGCCAGAGGTGTAATCTGGATCGATGGTGAGCGTGCCGCCAAGCAATTCGGCTGAACGACGGGCTACGGTAAGACCCAGACCGATGCCTTGCACAAACGAATCCACCTTGTAGAACCGTTCAAACACGCGTTCCCGCTGGTCTTTGGGGATTCCCTTGCCGGTATCCTCTACGGCTATCTGCAAGTGTTTGTTATCTGCTTTCACTTTGATGGTTACACTACCCTTTGCGGTAAACTTCAAAGCGTTGCTCATCAGTCGGTCCAATATCTTGCGGATAGCTGTGGCATTGCTTTTTAGGCGGTAATCGGCAGGTAGCTCGCTGCTCACACTCAGCGCCAGTCGTCCTTGGTTATCAGCCTCGCTGGCATCTATAGCCTCCTGACAGATGACAGTTACATCTACCTCATCGTCAAGCTGATACATACTTTGACTCTCGCTTTCAGAGAGTTCCAACAGTTCGTTCACAAAGTTGGTAATCTCGGTGGTGTTATGACTGATGTCGGCCATAATACGGTTGCGGTCCTCGTCGCTCAGATCGTAGTCGGGATTGCTCACCACCTGCGCAAAACCTGTAATGATATTAAGTGGTGTACGTATCTCGTGACTGATGTGCTGAACAAATGCCGTCTTCATGCGATCCGACTCCTTGGCACGTTCCAGCGCCTTGGCCAATCTGGCCTGCGAACGATGACGCAACACAATGTATATCAGCATGATAACAATCAGTACGATCAGCGAAACCAGGCGCCAGGCTTGACGGGTATGCAGATCCTTTTCACGCTCAGCTGCCATCTCAAGTTCTTTCTGATGCACAGCCTCCTGCTCTAGTGCATCAGCATGTCGCGACACGTTGATGGCCGAGTCGAGGTGCTCAATAATATCCACACTGATAGCTTTAGCCGAATCCAATCTGCCTGCATTGCGGTTGGCCTCGTATTTCTTTAGCATCACTTTCTGAATCATCTCGAGCGTATAGCCTACCTTGTATTCTTTAAGGAGCTCTTTCAGGTCCTTAAAATTGTCGGCAGCCTCCTGCCAGCGGCCTGCCACGCCCAGATAGGTTCCACTCAGGTTGCTACCTTCGGGTGTACGGCTCATACCTGTTTTCTGAAAGGTATGATAGCACTCGGCAGCCTCTTCAGAACGGTGCAGCCCCTCGAGGGTAATGGCACGATAAATATAGTATCTGGCCCATTGTTTCTCAGCATAATCCGGTCGGGCATCCTTTGCTGGCTCATAGCCTCGTATCAGTTGAGCCATACGATCCAGCCATATCAGGGCTTTCTCGTAGTCGTGAATCTCTATATAATTATAGCTGATACTGATAACGCCCACGATGGCATCGCGATAGGATGTGGCATAAGGATGACGCTTGATATAGTCGAGATGCAAATCGTATGCGCGATTAAAACTACTGTTTGTAGCTTGCTCGCTGAGACCATGTCGACTCTGACAACAGCCAGCATAAATCAGCAGATTGGTGTATTCGCTTGTGCTGTCGCAGCCCAGTTTCTCCAGCCGGTCGATGGCTGGTTGGGCTATCTTCAGTGCCTCCTCATACTCTCCCCACAAATACTTCAATCCTGCCAGTCGGTGGGCAATACCTGCATACACCCTGATATCCTCGTCGTCAGTCAAATTCTCAACAGCCGTAAGACCCCGTTTCCAATACAGCTCGGCCATACGCTTCTGCATCATGCGATCGTAAGCATAACCCATCCAATAGTCGGCTTTTCCCTCCGAAAAGAGTCCCAACTGCTCCACGCTGTCGGTCAGTTCAAGTATGCGGTTGTAGTCTTTGTCCAGATAGGCAAAGTACACCATGCGTTCTGCATCTTCGCATCGTTCCTTAAATGCAGCATCATCATGACATCCCGTTAGAGATATCGGCAAAAGGAATGCACCGGCTATGGATATAGCAATGGCTAATAGCTTTTTTTTCATTCTATAATTTTGTTCCGTTGTTATCAGCTTACAGGGTGCAAAATTAATAAATAATTTTGGCTTTAACCACACTTATTCCAATTATTTTATTAAAAATCGCGTAATTAGTGCCATAAATCAATCCCCTACCTGCTTTTTGATATAGGATAATATCGATATTATGGTAGAAAATATAGGCATTAATACGTTTTATTTAGAGAAAACATGGAAGAAATTTGGAATGAATCAGTTTTTTTAGTTACTTTGCAGCCAAAACCTAATCATTATGAATAGTATAATCTATAATATGAAACGTTTCTATTTATGCACCATGATGCTGGCGGCCTTCATAAGCGCCACAGCTGGAACCAAGCAGTTATTCGACAATGGATGGAAGTTTACCCACGCAGGTAAGACCATCAGTGTAGATCTACCTCACGACTGGGCCATATCGTATGCCTCCGACCCAACAGCCGAAGCTACCAATGGTACCGATGGCGGTTGGTATCCTGGTGGCAAGGGCGAATATCGCAAGATGTTTGCTACTCCCAAGGGCGAGATAGTAAAACTGCTCTTTGAGGGCGTGTATCAGAAAGCCGAGGTATTTATCAACGGACAGAAAGCCGGTCAGCATGCCTATGGTTATACGCCGTTCACAGTGGATATTACACCATACCTGTATAAAGACAAACGCCTGAACGAGGTACTGGTAAAGGTAGATAACTCCGAACTGCCCAACTGTCGATGGTATACCGGATCTGGAATCTACCGCCATGTGTGGCTGGTGACAAAGGGAAAGCAGTACATTGACGAAGAGAGCCTGTGTGTTACTACACCTGATATTCACACCGTAAACATCAAAGCCGAGGTAGTCATGAAGGATGGTTCACGCAAACCGATTACGAAGACATTGCATGTGGAGAATCCTCATCTGTGGTCGCCAGAAGATCCTTACCTGTACCATACTACCATCGAGGCTGAGGGCGATGTACTGCCCGTTACATATGGAATCCGCACCATTGAGTATTCTGCCGAGAAGGGCTTCTTGCTCAATGGCAAGCCTATACTCTTCAATGGTGCCTGTGTGCATCACGACGATGGCGTGCTGGGTGCGATGGCATTCGACGCTGCCGAAATCAGAAAGGTACGCCAGATGAAGGATGCCGGTTTCAATCTCATCCGCACCTCGCACAACCCCACTACACGTGCCTTCCTCGATGCCTGCGACTCTATCGGTATGCTGGTTATCGGCGAGGCTTTCGACGGCTGGCGTACAGCTAAGAAACCATACGACTATTCTACGCTGATTGACTCGTGCTATCAGGAGGATATCCGTGCCATGGTAGTGCGCGACCGCAACCACCCCAGCATCATCTGCTGGAGCATCGGCAACGAGGTTATAGAGCGCAAGGACATCCGCGTGGTACACACCGCAAAGATGTTGAAGAATGAAATACTTAAATACGATAGCACACGCCCTGTGACTGAGGCTCTTTGTGCCTGGGACAGAGATTGGGAAATCTACGATCCACACTTTGATGTGCTCGATATCGGTGGTTATAACTATATGATATTCAAGCACGCTAGCGACCACCAGCGCAATCCTAAACGCGTGATGTGGCAGACCGAGAGCTATCCGCGCGATGCTTTCAGAAACTGGAAAATTGTTCGCGACTATCCATACGTCATTGGCGATATCGTATGGACTGGTCTCGACTACCTTGGTGAGTCGGGTATCGGTCGAAACTACTACGATGGCGAGACGCCTGGCGAACACTGGCGCGAAGGTGGTGTACCCGAGTGGCATGGCGCCTATTGTGGCGATGTGGATATCACTGGCTGGCGCAAACCCATCAGTCATTATCGCGAGATGTTGTGGAAGGATACTGAGGATTTGTACATGGCCGTAAAAGAGCCTGATGGCTATCGTGGCAAGATTAATATGACATCATGGAGTGTATGGCCCACTTGGGAATCATGGAATTGGCAGGGATGGGAAGGCAAGCCCATCGAGGTCGAGATTTACACCAAGGCTCCCGAGGTAACATTGTATTTAAACGGTAAACAGATTGGTAAAAAGAATGTTGATCTCAGCACAGAATTCAAGGCTGTGTTCAGTGTGCCTTACGAGGCAGGAACACTGCGTGCCGATGCAGGAGGTAAGAGCGTTACGCTGAGCACGGCCGGTGAGCCTGCTCAGCTGCGTCTCACTGCCGACAAACCAACATTCAAGGCTGATGGTCAGGATCTTGTTTACATCACTGTCGAGGTGGTTGATGCTCAGGGCCGTGTATGTCCTGATGCTGCTATCCCCTGCGAGGCTATCGTTCAGGGACAAGGTCAACTGATGGCCTTTGCTACTGCCAATATGCAAGACCGCGAGCCTAAGACTTCACCCCGTGTAACCACCTGGAAGGGTCGCGCCCTGCTCGTTGTACGCAGCAGCAAGAATAAAGGCAAGGCAACAGTAAGCATCAAAAGCAGTCTGCCCACTGCCAAGCTGACTATCAAATAACACTTCTTTTATTGGGATAATCAATGCTTTTTCGAGGTCATGATGTTCAAAACCATATCATCGGTTTTACACATGGCCTCGGCACCAATGCTGGTAAGATTGTGAATGCTTTTGTCAACATCATCATCCACAATGCCTTCGTCCTGCGAAACGCATTTTCCCTCCATAGCCAGCAGTGCTGATAGCAAGGCTGTGCTAACGCCACTTGTAATCTTCAGCGAACACGATGGTTTGGCTCCGTCGCAAATCATACCCGTCAGGTTGGCAATCATATTCTTTACCGCATAGCAGATACGCTCGTAGTTACCTCCCATCAGGTAGGTAATACCACAGCTGGAACCTATCGAAGCAACCACACAACCACAGAGTGCCGACAACTTTCCAAGACTCTGCTTGATATAGATAGCAGTTAAGTGACTGAGCATCAGGGCACGCAGCAGTTCTTCCTCCGTATTCTCGTTTTCCTTGGCATACACACATACAGGGTTTGTGGCACAAATGCCCTGATTACCCGATCCTGAGTTCGACATCACGGGAATCATGGCGCCACCCATACGAGCATCGCAAGCAGAAGCCGTTCGCGAAATAATATGCGAATAGATGCTATTGCCAAAGATTCCTTTGGCCAGTGGACGATCGATGGTCTTACCCAGGTTATGACCGTGGTTGCCCTTCAGCGCCTCGCGGGCAGCATTCATGTTGTAGGTTCGCGCCTCCTCAATAAAGCGTATCTCGTCCAAAGGGGCTGTAGTTGCAAAGTCGTACACCAGTCGCAAGTTTAGCGCAATCTCGTCATCTCCATCAGTCGACGCCGTACGCGAGTAGCTGGCATCCCCCGAAACAAAATGGGTATGACTGCCTGCGATGATAGCCGTTTCCTCTCGGTCACCTGCCGATGCAATAACCTCAATGTACAGTTTGTCACACTCACCCTCCTTTAGCCGGATATCAATCCTATTCTCTGAAATGTATTGTTTACCTTCTTCAAGCGCCTCAGGTGTAAGGTCCTTCAGTACCTCCAACTGGTATTTGCTCTTGCCGATGAGCGCTCCCAAGGCGATAGCGATGGGAAGTCCTATCATACCTGTGCCTGGAATACCTACACCCATGGCGTTTTTTAAGATATTGGCACTCAGCAGGGCCACAATCTTTTCTGGCCTACAGCCTAACTGCTCTTTTGCCTTTGCCGTACACAGTGCCACCGCCATCGGCTCGGTACAGCCGATAGCAGGTACAACTTCTTGATGTACCAAAGCTATTATCTGCTCACGTATATCTTTACTTATCATAGATTTTTAATAATTTGGTTGCAAAGATACGAAAAAATCCCAAAGCATGTTGATTATGCCTTGGGATTTTTTTATTATTAGTTATTTAGCTAACTCTTTCCGCATCTCCTGCCCTATCTTGTTCCAATATGGTAGGTGCTTCAAGGTTGAACGTACAGGTTGTACGTGCCACAGCATGAGCAGCAACAGGAAGAAACAACCCATCAAGCAGGTGGTACCGTACAGGTATTTTACACTCAGCATAATGCTCTGCGGGGCGTCAATAGCCAATCCGCGGGCAAAGTTATCGGCTATATGATAGCGCATCAGATAACTGTAAATACCACCGCTGATACTATCCACTACCCCATTACGGATGAATGCGGCTATCGTCAAACTCATGAAGAAATGCTGGAAAGGCATCAATTCCTCCAGATAGATGGTGAGCACGCAGAAGAAGATGGCGTAGCCGAAGGTGCGCACAAACGTGGGTGCATAGAGTCGTTCGATATTCAGTTCGGGTGTGATGTAGAAGTACATCATCACCTGATAAGCCAGCATCAGCGCAAAACCGATGGTGAGCAGCGGTGTGTACTTCAGGCGCAGCATCTTCATCCACCACAAGCAGAACAAACAGCCCGATACCGAGCCTAACCAAGCCACGATATTAAACTGCGACGAGGTGAGCATGCCATAGTGCAGAATGCTACCCGTAAACACGCCCTCCAGCGCGTTGTGGGTAGAGTTCATCCACTCCTCTACCACGAAGAAGAACAGGATGGCGGCCAGTGTTTTATAGCCGAAGGCGCGAGGGTCGATATATGGATGGTGGATATGCATCATACGTCCACAGGCAAAGAATACCGTGATGGGCAGCGCACAGGCCACTGTACACCACACGCGCGAATCGCTCCAGTTGTAGTACTCGCCGTAGGTAAACAGCCAGATCACTTCGAGCACCGAGGCCGACCAGAGCAGACAACCCAGCCAGTCGATAGCCAGGAACGGCATGGGGCGCATAAAGCGGAAGTGCTGCGTACAGGTATAGATAAAGATGAGTGCCACAAGCAGCAGACTCACAATAAAATACTGCATGGCATGATAGCTGCCACAGTAGTAGCTAAGCTGTTGCGACAGCCATCCGCTGGCACTCATGTCGCCCAGCACCACGATGTAAAGCAAGGGGAAGAATATCTCGAAGTCGCGCTTAGGTGTCATCCACAGCTGTATGTTGCTGAAGCACTCAAAGGTGGCCATCAGTTTCATAAAACAGCAAGCGTACGACAGCACGCAGAGCACAGGTATCGACTCTGTGAGCAGCGACAGCAGAATGCACACAATCATACCCGATACAGAGAAAAGCAGCAGCGAGCGATTGGTGAAACGGAACTTCAGTCGGAACAAGATGGGGAAAGGCATTGCTACCCCCACTACTCCACATAGGAAAATAAAAGTGGCATCCTCGCGCATGATGCTCATCGCTCCCATCATCTCATGCATGTTACCCATGTAGGTAACGTTTACCAGCTGGAAGATAACTGCCATCAGCAGATATGTCCAGGGTTGCAGCGCCTTGGGGATGAAGGGTTTCAGCATGGGCATCGCAAACGGGCGCCCTATCATTGGATCGGCCATATTAATAGTCTACTTCGCATTCTACATTGAGTCCAGAGAGCAGGCGCTTCACGTCATCCTCATTGTTATCCTCAGTCAGTTCTATGCGCACAGGCACACGCTGTTCTACCTTTACAAAGTTGCCGGTAGCATTATCAACAGGCATGTGACTGTAAGCTGCACCGCTGGCGGCCGAGATACTCTTTACCACACCCTTGAAGGTGACGCCAGGAATGGCATCGGCCTCAAACTCTACAGGGGCGCCGATGGCGATGTGATGCATCTGACTCTCGCGATAGTTGGCAATCACCCATACCGAGTTCTGGTCGATCACGTTCACCAGCAACTGTCCTGGCTGTACCAACTGGCCTACATGGATATCCTTCCTGCCGATATAGCCATCGCAAGGTGCAGTAATTACGGTATAACTCAGGTTCAGACGGGCCAGGTTCAACTGAGCCTCGGCCACACTCTCGCCGGCAGCCGACTGTCCTAAGCGCTGCTGCTGCTCGCCCAGTACCATGCTGGTGGCCTGCTGTCTGCTGCGTGCTGCCTCATAGCGAGCCTTGGCGGCCTCGTACTGTGCCTTCACGTTGTCGTACTGCTGGCGCGTCACAGCCTCCTTGGCCAGCAGCTGCTCAAAGCGCTGATAATCCTTCTTGGCGTTCTCCATCTGTATGCGGGCCTCGTCGATGCCAGCCGATGCCACACGTACGTTGCTATGCGTGGTACTCATACCAGCTGATACGGCCGATGTACCGCTCTTCTGTCCTTTTACGCCAGCCTCGGCCTGAGCCAAAGCCAGGCGGAACTCAGCATCCTCAATCACTACCAGCGTATCGCCTTTGTGTACAAACTGAAACTCGTCGAACCTGATCTCCTTAATAAATCCTGGCACGCGTGTGTTTACTGGCGACAGATGGCGATGCACCATCGCATTGTCGGTATATTCCGTGCTACCTAGATGCACAAAGCGACTCAGGGCATACACAACACCCAGTACTAAAAAGATTACTACTACAATATTATATGCTCTCAGTATTTGTTTTCTCTTGTTCATAATTCCTGTTGTTTAAAGATTTCCTGCGATGAATTTCATTTTGTAATAGGCGTAGGCGATGTTGATACGTGCATCGGCCTCGCTCAGTTCGGCGTCCAGTTTCATGTTGCTGGCGTCGATCATATCGGTAATCAGGGCCAACTGATTCAGATAGCGGTCGTTCACCACCTGGTAGTTCTCCTGTGCCAGTTGCACACTCTTCTGCTGTGTCTCCAGTTCAATGTAGCTCTGCAGATAGTTGGTGTAGACGGCCTGTACCTGATTGTTCAGTTGCTCGGCGGCTACAGCCTTCTGCTGTGTGGCAGCCTGATGCTGCAAGCGGGCCTGCGACAGCTTCTTGTTGCTCTTAAAGAGCGACGACAGCGAGTACTGTACACCCACGCCTACATACCAGATATTCAGATTCTTATCTACGGGTGGCAACTCGAAGGTGATAGGACCATTGAAGTTGTTCTGAGCCACGATAGCCACCTTGGGCAGCAGCTCGCTCTTGGCCAAACGCACCCGTTGCTGAGCCATCTGCTCGTTCACGCCTGCCATCTGCAGCTGTGGATTAACTGCAGTTGCAGCCTCCTGCCAGTGGGCCTCGCCCTCTTTATTAAATAAGGTGGTAGCAGCATCGTCGGTAGGTTCAATCATCTCAGTGTTGCTGATGCCGAGCGTGTTGCACAGCTGGTGATTCAGAATGCTACGTGTATTCTGCAACTTCACCAGATTCAGGCGCAGGGTTTCCAACTGCAATTCATAGCGGGTGATGTCGTTCTTCAGCGCCACTCCCTGTTCGTGCTTCTCACGTATGTTATCAATCAGTTTCTGGGTGAGTGCGATGTTGCTCTCCAGTACCTGTTGGCGATGGGCAATCTTCTGCAGGTCGAGATACTGACTCAGTGCCACAAAACGCTGGTTCTGCTCGTTCAGAGCCATACCCAGTGCAGCCTGTTCTACACCCAGTTCTGCCATTTTTATACCAGCATCTATAGCACCACCGGCGTAGATAGTCTGCTGGGCATCTACTACAAACTGATTACCAAAATGGGGCGACGTCAGATTCTGCCAGTCGCTAAAATCACGATCCATCATCAGCGCATTGCCAATATAGCTAGCACTGATCTGGGCGTTCACATCGGGCAGTCGATTGCTCTTAGCAGCCTTTACACCCTCCTGGGCAGCTGCAACCGTGGTGCGACTAGCCTTCATACTCTTGTTGTTTTCGCTTATCAACTTAAACAGCTCATTGATGTCCATCTTTCTGATGGTCTGAGCCTCAGTTGATACAGCTGTGGCGAGTGCTATCGCCAGCATCATAAAAATCTTCTTTTTCATACCATTTCTCGAATTCGGGTGCAAAGGTACGGCGATTTTTTGATGTGATTGCAAACAAAAATGCGTCAGAATTTGGCAATTTGGGAAATAAGCGCTATTTTTGCGGCATGAACGAAACCAATTTGGGAAAAATAGAACGCACCACCATCGATAGCGAAGTACACGCCATCGACCATGGTGCCATCCTTTACTCACAGGCAGGAGCAGCCTGTTTGCGCATCAATTTCGATGTATGGGAACTGCGGGGTCATGATGTGCTCATCTTCTTTCCTGGTGATGTGGTAAAATGGGAAATGATGGACGATGAG
>JAEEGJ010013548.1_pt1 | contig 19728 bp, 21 predicted proteins | sample 8958761 | NCBI WGS metagenome assembly JAEEGJ01 (sample SAMN16246546, study PRJNA631951) | gut metagenome | biome: gut microbiome; feature: rumen; material: RS-attached | host: Bos | place: Iran: Karaj | collected 2018-10 | reverse complement strand
GGGCGTCGCGGTCGGCTCCGGCGTGGGCGTGGGTGTGGGCGTCGGGGTGGGCGTGGGCGTCGGCGTCGGTTCGGGCGCCGGCGTGATCAGCGCGATCGTATCGGCCTGCACGGATATGACGGGCGCCGCGGTCGGTTCTTCCGGACGCGCGGATTCTTCCGGCGTCGGCGGCTGCGCGGGCGTGAACGAGCATGCCAGCAGACACAGCGCCGCCGTCAGCAGCAGCAAACGTTTCACATCAGCCCTCCATGCTCGACGGGGTATAGACGATCGAGACGACGACGCCGTCGTTCACCGTGACGGACAGCAGCGCCGTGCCGTCGATCAGGTTCCAGTCGCTTTCGACGAGCTTCGGGAACGCCGCGGCGGCGTCCGCTTCGGGCATGCCGATATAGAGTCCCTGCGGCGTTTTGATCGTGTCGTCCGCGACGGTGATCGCCGTGATGCGCATGGTGCCGTCGATCATGTTCGCCATGATCTGGAAGCCGGAATAATAGTAGTAGACGTCCTGACCTTCGAACGCGCAGGTCTCGCCCGTGAAGGAGGAACGATACTCCGGAAGCGCCGCAAGAACCGGCTCCGCCTCGTCGAAGATGCCGAAGCGCACGCCCTCGGCCTCAAAGTACAGATCGCCGTACCCGCCGCCCTGTACCGCGTTCGGATCGACAAACACCGCGTTCGGATCGTCCGCACCGCCGCAGCCGAGCAGCAGCAGCGCCGCAAGCAGCAAGATCGCAAGCTTCTTCATATCAGTTTCCCTCCGTCAATCGTAGTTTTTCCGTTTCATAGCGTTCCGTCAGCGTTCGGTACGCCGCGTCCAGCGCTTCGTCGCCGCGGCGGTCCGCAAGCGCATAGCGCGTTTTCAGTTCGCTGCCGAACCACCGGCTCAGCTTCTCCGCGCCGTACACGTTCAGATGCTGTCCCATGTCGCAGGTGTCGGTCTGCATGTCGATGCCGATCGCATCGTTCTGCTCGATCATGTTGACGTACCAGAGCCCGTGCGCCTCCGCAAACGCCGCAACGTCCGCGTCCCACTCGGGGTACCAGTACGGCTCGATCGAAGGCGACTTGATCAGCACCAGATCGATGCCGTTTTCTTTGCACAGCGCCGCCGTTTTTTCGAGCCACGCCATGCTCGTCTCGGGCAGATGCGGATCCTTGAGCACCGGCGGAAGCGGCGTTTCGGTCGCGGGACGCACCTCGGTGCGCAGCAGATACCCGTTGAACGACACCGGCTCGCCCGCTTTGAACCAGTAGGCGAAGTCCTCGGATCCGAGCTCGCTCCAGCGCGCGTGGAAGCGCAGCAGCGGGAAGACGTAGCTCATGAAGTCCTCGCCCTCGGTCATGCCCGCTTTGATTGCGCCGGTCTTGGCTTTGCCCCAGCGCATGCCGTCGAGCGTCATGCGGTTGTACGCCTCGGACTGCGGTTCGCCGTATTTGAGCGCCAGCACGTTGTACACGACGACCTTCGGCGTCTCGGTTTGCAGCGCGTCCTCGAGCAGATAGTACGAATGCCACACCAGCTGCTGCGCGCTGCCGCGGATGTACGACGGGATGCCGTACTCGTTCCACAGCGTGACCGGCGAGAAGTTCGCAAACACCTCGCAGTCGCCGATGAACAGCACGTCGTGCGGCGTTGCGTCGCGATAGTATTCGGCGGTCAGCGAGCCCTCGACCGACGTCTCGCGGTACTTCGGCATGAGGAGCCGGGTGATCGCGAACAACGCGCCGACAAGCAGGATGCAGGCGAGCAGGACGCCGCCGATTTTCAGAACCGTTCGTTTCATATCAGAATCGATTGTAGATGAACTGTCCGGCGTCGAAGCCGAAGCCGTAACGCCCGAACACCAGAATCGTGCCGATCAGAAGAAGCAGCACGCACACCGAACACACGGTACCGTGCGACAGGATGCGCTTTCGGATCGGGCCCTTGCGCTGCGCCATCGAGAGCGCGAACATGCAGAGCACGCCGGCAAACGCCGCGCCGTAATCCGCCCACGAAAGCCCCAGCGACTGAATGCCGCCGCGGAACACCGCGCCCCAGTTCCAGGTCGTGAACATCGAGAAGAACGCGGAAAACGCCTCCTTCACCGTGGCGTAGCAGTCCAAAAGCCGCAGGCTCGACAGCAGCAGGACCGTGCGGATCACGGTAAAGCCGCGATAGCACGCGCCGTTCGTCAGCCCCGGGAACCGCGCGCGAAACCGCGCGTACAGCGGCTTCATCTCCTCCGAAAGCAGGATCACGACGCCGTTCAGCACGCCCCAGACGAGGAACGTCCAGTTGCTGCCGTGCCAGGCGCCGGTCAGCGCCCACACCAGCAGCGTCGCAAGGTACACCGGAAGCCGGCGCGAAACGCCGACGCCGAGCCTGCGCGATTTCTGCGAGAGCGTGCGCATCGGCTTCGAGACCGACAGCGGGTAGTAGACGTAGCGCTTGAACCACTCGCCGAGCGTGATGTGCCAGCGCCGCCAGTACTCCGAAATGCTTTTCGAGAAGTACGGACGGAAGAAGTTTTCCTCGACCGTGACGCCGAACCACTCGCCGATGCCGATCGTGATGTCGATGCCGCCGGTGAAGTCGGCATAGAGGCACGCGGCGTACAGCAGCATTTCGACGAACACGAAGTCCCCGCGGTACACCGCAGGTCTTGCGCACAGCGCCTTGACCGCGACCAGCAGGCGGTCGGCGACGATCAGCTTTTTCCAGTAGCCCCACGCGATGCGCAGCGCGCCGGACAGAAACCGTTCGCCGGAAAACGAATGCGGCGCATTGAGCTGTCTGCCCAGAAGATCGAAGCGGCTGATCGGTCCCTGCACCAGAAGCGGGAAGAACGATACGAACAGCGCGAGCCGGAACGGGTTCTTCTCGGCAGGGATCGTCTCGCGATAGACGTCCAGAAGGTAGCCGATCGACGAGAACGTATAGAACGAAATGCCCATCGTGAGCGTGAGATCGGCGCCGAACGCGGGCGTATGCAGCCACGCCGCGGAGAGCCTTCCGATCGCCGCGCCGTACTTCAGCACAAACAGGATGCCGACGTTGACGCAAAGGCACAGGATCAGCACCGCGCGGCGCTTTTTTTCAAAGCCGAGCCGCGCTTTTTTGCGCTCCTCCTTCGTGTGCGTCGCCTTCATGGCGGCGACGGTTTCCCTCTGCCTGCGGAACAGCGCGTCGAATCCGCGTGCCGCCGCATAGACCGTGACGATCGTCACGACCATATAGACCGCGCCGCGAACGCCCGCAAACCCGACGAACACCGCGTCGGCAAGCAGCAGCACGATCCATTGCACCCGTTTCGGCACGAGGTAGTACAGGGGCACCAGTACCGCCAGAAACAGAAGAAACGCCCACGAAGTGAACAGCATCAGTCGTCCTGTTCCTGCAATTGTTCAATGAGCGCATACAGCGCCTTTGCGCTGTTGAAGTGCTCCGGCGTGATGTCCTTTGCGGGGATCACCACGTCGAACTCCTCCTCGATGCGCGTGATCAGCATCACGATGTCGAACGAAACGAGCACGCCGCGGTCGACCAGCGCCTCCTCGGTCTCGAAGTCCGTTTCGGGATGCAGTTCCTTTAAAATCTCCAGTAAAGCTTCCATCTTTCCTCCTATCGGAACAGCAGCGCCGTCGCCGCCTTCCGGTCGGTCTTTCCGTTTTGTGTGAGCGGGAGCGCGTCGATCCGCCGGCTGAGCTTCGGCAGCAGATAGTCCGGCACCTGTTTGCGCAGTTCGACGAGCAGCGCGGACCGCTCGATCGGGCCCGTGTAGACGAGTCCCAGGATGCTGCGTTCGCGGTCGAATACGGCGCACGCCGCGTCGACGCCCTCGATCGTTTTTGCCGCGGCTTCGAGCTCGCCGAGCTCGATGCGGTGTCCCATGTGCTTGATCTGATCGTCCTTGCGCCCCAAAAATTCGAGCTCGCCGCGTTCGTTCCAACGTCCGAGATCGCCGGTGCGGTAGATCGTTTCGGGATAGTCGGCGTTCAGCGGATTCTGTACAAAGGCTTTTGCGGTGCGCTCCGGATCGCGGTAGTAGCCGTGGCACACGCTTGTGCCGCGGATGCAGATCTCGCCCTCGTCCGCCCTGTGATCGTTCTCGTCGAGCAGGAAGATCTCCGCGTTGTCGAACGCGCGCCCGATCGGGATGCGCTCGCCGTCCTTGAACGTGCGGTCGACCTCGTAGCTGCACGACATGCCGGTGCATTCGGTCGGTCCGTACAGATTGAGATAGCGCGCGTCGACATGCTCCTGCCAGATGCGAAGCTGCTTCGGCGGCATGACCTCGCTGCCGAACGCGACGGTCCTGAGATACTGCGGCACGACCTCGTCGAAGGTGTGCAGCGCCGAAATCAGCGTCAGCGCCGGAACCACCCAGCAGAGCGTCGTGACCTTGTGTTCGTTCAGAAACCGCACCAGCGGCACCGGCGTCATAAACAGGCGCTTGGGCACCAGCACGGCGGAGCTTCCGCACACGAGCGCGGACAGAATTTCCTTGAGGCAGGCGTCCACGTACAGCGGCGCCTGCATGGCGAATACGTCGGTTTCGCAGACGTTCAGGGTTTTTGTGATCTGCGCGGCATAGTCGCGCACCGCGCGATGGCAGCCGACCACGCCCTTCGGCGCGCCGGTGGAACCGCTCGTGAACACGAGATACGCGGGATCGACGTCGAGCGTCGCCGCCTCGACGGCACGGAGCGCGTCCGCGTCCGGCGCATGTGCGATCAGCAGGTCCGGATCGAGCGCCTCGCCCGCAAAGCCGTAGTCGTTCAGCAGTTTTCTGCCGGTTTCGTCGGCGATCGCAAAGCGCGGTCTGACGCGGTCGAGGATCGACCGGATGCGGTTTTCGCCCATTTCGGCGTCGACCGGCACGTAAAAGCAGCCCGCCTTCCACACCGCGAAGAACAGGGCGATCTCCCTTGCGCTGCGCGCCGTGAACACAAGCACCGCTTCGCGCTTCGCGCCGCGCCCGATGAGCGCGCTGCCCGCAGCGTCGGAGATGCGTTCGACGTCCGCAAAGGTCAGCGTTTCGTCCGGATCGGCGAACGCCGGCGCGTCGGGACGGATCCCCGCCTGATTTTTGAGCGCGGTCAACATCGTTTTCATCTTATTTGCCCTTCTTTTTGTACGGTTCCGTCGCGATCGGCGGATACAGCGATTCGTCAAAGCGCCAGAAGCTCTTGCTGACCTTGTTCTTCTGCGCGTTCGTCCACATGAAGCAGCGCTTCTTCGCCTTGCCGGTGTTGCAGGCGTCCACATGGTACCAGCCGCTGCCGAGGTTGACGAGCATCCAGTAGTGATGCGTGCGCCCGCCGGAGCGCTCCACGCTCATCAGCTCCGCGCCCGTATGCTCGAGCAGCAGCCGCAGGCAGGCGTAGGAGGTGAAGCAGTCGCCCTTGCCGGTCGTCAGCCCGCGGACCGCTTCGCTGCGCCAGTCCTTCTTGTTCGACGAGCCGACGTAATGCACGTTTTTGAAGACGTAATTGTACAGCGCCTCCACCTGTTCGTCGAGCGTCATGCCGGGCTTCAGCACCTTTGCGATGATCTCCTGCGCGACGCGCTCCGCCTCCTCCTCGGAAACGCTCGCGTCGACGAACGTGAACTTCACCGTCTTCTTGGCGACGTTGCCCGCGCGGTCCGTCGCCGTATAGGTCACGGGATAGGTGCCGGTCTTGGTCGGATCGACCTTCGAGGTGTCGACCTTGACCTCCACTTCGCCGTCGCACTCATCCTCCGCGGAAATATCGGTCATGTACGCGACCGCTTCGTTCGCGTAGCTGTAACGGTTGCGCGCGCCGTAGATCGTCGGCGCGGCGACGTCGGGATTCAGTTTGAGCGTAAAGGTCTCCGCCGTCTCGTTTCCGCCGGCGTCGGCGGCGACGATCGTGACCTCCTGCGATTCGATCGTCCAGTCCGGCTCGGTCTCAAAGCGCAGCGCGGTCGCGGTGATGTCCTCCGCCACCGCGAAGAACGACGCCTCCTTCGGCGCGTTCAGAAACCACACCGTCTTGCGTACGCGTAAAAGCGGCGCGACCGAGTCCTTGACCTCGACGATCGCAAGGTTCTCCACGCCGTCGACCACGATGCCGAGCATATGCGTGCCGGGGACGTTCGGGATGAACGGCCGGTCGAACGACGCTTCCTCATAGCTGCCCTCCTCGAGACATTCCGAAGGCTGCAGTTCGGAGGTGCGCGCTTCCACCTGCACCGGCGCGATGTTCGTGATCAGAAGCTGCGTTTCGACGACGGTCGTGTTGCCGCCGAGGTCCTCGAGCTCGACCTGGATCGTCTGCGTCACGCGCGATTCCGGATCCGGCTCCGTGATGTAGCTGATCGAAACCTCCGTCTCGTCGCGCACGCCGGAAACGAAATCCTCGGGCAGAAGGTCCGTATCCGGCTCGACGATCTGCACGACCGGATCCGCCTGCGGCGGCACGGTGTCCGTCACGATGAGATGGCTTTCCGCCGTCACGCCCTCCGCCGTGATCTGGATCGGATAGACGCCCGGCGTGTGCATCATTTCCTCGGTGATCTCGCTGCATGCGTCGACCGTGTAGCGGTCGATCAGAAACTCCTCCGCGTCCGGCGCGGGATCGCCCGCCTCGCGGGAGATCGAATCGCGCGCAATGCGCACATGCACCCGCACGGGGATGCGCGTGTCGTTGCCGCTCGTATCCTCCATGCGCACGATCGCCGTGTAGTCGCCGACCGTGCCGTACCTGGGCGCGACCTCGAACGTCAGCTTGACGACGGTCTCGTCCGTGATATTCTTGAGAAGCCGGTCGGGTTTCGGCGACGCCTTGGTGGAGATCGTCGTCTCCACGCCCTCCGCCGCGGGCGGGATCGTATCGCGTACGCGCAAAAGCACGAGCCGCGAACGTCCGTTCACCTTGATTTCCAGCACATAGTTGCCGATCGGATACTCGTGTTCGGGCGTGGTGACGTACTCCGCCGTGCCCTCGCCGCGCAAAAACGCGCTTGCCTCCGGCGTCACATCGCCGAGCTCGACCGTAAGCGACGGCAGCGTCGTGCGATAGAGAAGGCATGCGCAAAGCACGCCCGCCGCGACGAGCGCGAACAGCACGATCAGCGCCGTAGACAGGATCACGCGGCCGGTCGACCGTCTGCGCGGCTGCACCGGCTGCTCCGTATTGGTCTGTTCCGTCGCCGTTCCCGCGTCGGGAACCTGCGTTTTGCGGCGTATCATGCCCCTGTTTCCTCCGAAAATACGGTCCGGTAAGCCTCGACGATTGCGCGGACCTGCGCGGCTGCTCTGCCTCCGACGGCAACGCCGTCGATCGTCGAAACGCTGTGAATGCCCAGAAGGCTCGAACTCACGAAAATCTCATCCGCGTCCCGCATCTGCTCCGCAGAAAATGCGGTCTCCGAAACCGGAATGCCCTGCGCGCGGCAGATCTCCAGCAGCACGTCGCGCGTGACGCCCGCAAGGATGTGCCGGTCGAGCGGATGCGTATACAGAACGCCGTCGCGAAGGATCGCGATATTGGTGTGCGATCCCTCCGTCACGATGCCGTTTCGCACAAACGCCGCCTCGTCCGCGCCCGCCTCCTTCGCCGTCTGAATCGCAAGGATGTTCGGGATCAGGTTCAGCGTCTTGGTGTCGCACAGCTCGAACCGCACGTCCGGCATCGTGATCAGCCGCATCGGCGCGCCGTCGAGATCGGGCGTTTTCGGCGTGACGGTGATCAGCAGATTCGGCTGCACGGCCGCATCGGGGAACGTGTGGTGCCGCCGGTCCGTACCGCGCGAAACCTGCCAGTAGAGCGAGGCGCTCCGTTCGCCGGACAGGGCAAGACAGCGGTCGATCTCGGCCTTGAGCCGTTCGCGCGGCATCGCAAACGGGATGCGCAGCGCTTCGAGGCTGTGATAGAAGCGGTCGAAATGCGCCTGTTCGCAGAACGGCCGCCCGTTGACCGCCATGCAGGCTTCGTAACAGCCGTCGCCGAAATACACCGCACGATCGTTGATCGGGATGCGGATGGAATCGACCGGTCCGACGGCGCCGTTGTAATATCCGATTGCGCTCATATGGCTCCTTCCCCGTCTGCCGTACAAAACTGCATACGTATTTATGGTATCATACTGCTTTTTCTTCTTCTGTTCAAGAGATAATTTGTAAAATCATGCCTGCGCGCGTCAAAAAAGGTTTTTCAAAAGCCCCCGAACGGAACGCAGCAAAAAGCCTTTCCCCGAGGAAAAGGCGGACCGGCGAAGCCGGGACGGATGAGTTTTTCTGTTCAGGCGGGATGATCCGCAAAAGCTGACGCTTTTTGCGTGTCCACCTCATCACCGCTTCGCGGAGCTTCCCCTCGAAGGGGAAGCCTTTTTTCATGCAAAGCAAAAGGACTGCCGAGAGAAGATAACCTTCTTTCGACAGCCCCCATGTTCTTCTATTGCTCCGGGCGGTAATCGATCCAGGCGCCGTCGAGCAGGATCTCGTAGCTGCCCCACTGCGGTCTGCCTTTGTCGCGCCCCTTGACGCGGATCGGGACGAACGCGTCGTGCTGACAGTCCGGCAGCGGATCGTCGAGGTCGCGCCAGCCGCCCGCGTCGATCAGCGGATTCCAGTCCGCATACAGCGCTTCGAGCGAGTCGTAGCAGCGGTCGCGGTCGCACATCTGCGCGTCGGTCCGGCTGTACTCGAACAGATAGACGCCTTCGTTCGCTGCGTACAGCATGATCTTGACGACGGGATTGCCCTCGCTGCGCGGCAGGGGCTTTTGTAGATACGCGTATTGTCTCATAACATGTTCAAAGGGAAGGGCGTTTGCACCCTTCCCGTCGGTTCAGTCGGCGTAGTTGTTGAAATAGTTCTGCACGAGCACGATCGGCGTGCCCTTGTCGCCGCTGCCGCTCGTGAGGTCGCACAGCGAGCCGATCAGGTCCGTGAGACGCCGCGGCGTCGTGCCCTGCGAATCCATCTGGCCCTTGAGATCGTGCTGCTTCTCGCGGATGCGCGCGCGGATCGCCGCGGTCAGCGCTTCGCCCGAAAGATGCTTGAACTCGTTGTCCGCAAGATACTTGAGCTTGAGCTCGTTCGGAAGCCCTAAGAGACCGTCGGTAAAGCCCGGGGACACCACGGGATCCGCCAGCTCCCAGATCTTGCCGACCGGATCCTTGAACGCGCCGTCGCCGTAGACCATCGCTTCGACCTTGACGCCGGTGCGCGCGAAAAGCTCCTTCTGGATCGCTTCGGCAACCGTCTGCGCGTTTTTCGGGAACAGCTTGATGAGGTTCTCCGTCGCCTTGTTCGAGCCCAAAAGACCGTAGTCCGGCTGGAAGCCGCTGCCGTTACGCGATTCGTTCATGATGTCGCACAGCGTCAGGACCTTGCGCGCGCCCGCGTTTTGCAGACGGCGCCGGGTGCGCTCGCGCTCGTGGATGTTGCTGACGAGCACGCTGTCGGTCTCGCGAAGGATCGCGATCGGATCGTTCGCAAACAGGATCTTCGCCTCCGCGCCCTCCTCCTCGATGAGATCGCGATAGTAGCGCACGTAGTTGACGCCGGTGAAGGTGTGCTTCGGCTCGCCGAACGTGCAGATGAATTCCTCCTCGTTCAGCACATCCGAATACGGATTCACGCCCTTGTCGAACAGCTCGTCCTCGTCAAAGAGGTGGTTGCCCTCCTCGTCCGCCGGATAGCTCAACAGCACGACGACCTTCTTCGCCCCGCGCGCAATGCCGCGGAGACAGATCGCAAAGCGGTTGCGCGACATGATCGGGAAAACCACGCCGACCGTATCGCCGAGCTTCTCGTGCACATCCGCCGCAATGTCGTCCACCGTGCAGTAGTTGCCGTCCGCACGCGCGACGACCGCCTCGGTCACCGCCACGACGTCGCGCTCATGCAGCGTGAAGCCGTCCTTTTCCGCCGCCGCCGTCACAGAATCCGCGACGATTTTGACAATGTCGTCCCCCTCGCGGATGATCGGCGCCTTGATGCCTCTTGAAATCGTTCCTGCCATAGTACTGCCTCCCGTAAAGAAGTAAAAAAACAAGTATCAAAATACTATATATCTTCGTGTTTGTCAAGAGAAACGTTGCGCGGCAAACAAAAAAGTGCGTGTCTTTACGCACTTTGCATCCGAACTCTTACGCGCCGACCAGCGGCAGGAATTCCTCCTCGCTGCGCGTCGTGCTTGCGGCGAGCTCCGCGACCAGCACCTGCCGCGCGGTCAGGTACATCTTGCGCTCCCCCGCGGAAAGTCCGCGCTCCCTGTCGCGGCGCATCAGGCACTTGACGACGTCCGCGACGACCATGATATCGCCGCCGCGCAGCTTTTCGAGATTGTCTCGATAGCGCTGGTTCCAGTTGTCGCTCTCCTGCGAGCAGGCGTCCGTCTTCAAAAAGTCGACGACCTTCTGGCAGGTCTCCGTATCGGCAAGGGAACGCAGACCGACCTGCTCCGCGTTACGCACCGGCACCATCGCCGTCATGCGTCCGAGCGTGAAGCGCAGGCGGTAGTACTGCGCTTTCTCGTCGAGTATGGTTTGTTCCTCGATCGCTTCCACCACGCCGACGCCGTGCATCGGGTAGCAAACGAGATCGCCGATCTGAAACACGAAGCTCCCTCCTTGCCGAATACTTTCTTAAGTTTATTATAACGGAAAAGAGAGGCTTCTGTCAAATAAAAAATATAAAATATCACAAGAATCTTTGTCTGTCAAGCGCTATTTTCGGCGATTATTCGCCTGCGACGGCGGTCGGCGCGGGCGTCGGCAGCACCGGCGCGATATAGTCGTACACCTTGCGCAGTCCCATCTTTTTGTCGTCGTGCGAATACGTCACGAATTCCGACAGGCAGAAGTGCATCGCGTCGCTCGTCGTGCGGTAGTAGTGCGCCCATAAAAACCCCGCGCGGTAGAAGCCGAGCTCGTACAGAAGATAGTTCACGCAGGTCTGCGGCACGCCGTTCGGATCGAGCGCGTAGCTGCCGTCGTAGGTGAAGTCGTAGTACGAAACGCCGTTCTCCGTGACGACGCCGTTGTACTTGAGATGCCCCTTGACGTCGTCGTCGATCACCTTGGTATTCTCGGCGATGTTCTTGTTCGGCTGCATCGAGGCGTTGAGGTCGACCGCCGTGCCGAACGTGTGGTGGCTGATCGATTTGAGGCTCGACGTGAACCGCGAGACGTAGCAGCCGTTGTACTCCGTGATCAGCGCGATCGCCCGGATCACGCCGGTGTCGCCGTTCGTGCCGTGCACGCGAAGCCGGCTCGTTTCGAGATACTCGAACGCCTTCTGCATATACGGCACCGCGTCCACGTGCACCTTCCACGGCTGCGCGTCGGGATAGCCCGGAATTGTCGTGATGTAGGTCTTTTCCCATTCGGGATCGGCGAGGATGTAGCGTCCGTTCACCCACTGATAGCGATAGAGGAAGCGCTCGTCGCTCTTGAAGAATTTCAGCGCTTCGGGATAGGAGTCCGGGAAGTTCGCCTTGGTGATCGTCTCCCACTCCTCCCCCGCGACATAGAACGAGCAGCGGAAGACCTCGATCTCGCGCGAGCCGCCGCACGACGCCGTGACGCGCAGTGTGTGCACGCCGACGAGGAAATCCTCGAACCGCACCTGCTCCGCAAGCGACTTGCCCCTGTCGGTCTGCGCGCTTCTGAGATCGTAGGAGCCCGCGTTCGCGTCCGTCAGCGCGACCGACCGGCGATAGGGATACGGCTTCTGATTGTTGTGCGCGCAGGTGACTGCGACCGAGACCTTGTCGAGTGGGTAGTTCGAAAGCACCGTGCCGCCGATCTCGAACGCTTCGCCGAGAGACAGCACCGCGCCCTCCTCCGGCATCGGGTGGTCCGGATCGGCACGGAACGTCAGCACCGGCTTGATCGCCGTGTCGCTGCGCGCGTTGATCTGCACCGAATCCACGGTGTCGTCATACTGCACCGTGTCGGCTTCCTCCGGCGCGTCGTCGAACACGATCGTTTCCGCCGCGCCGCGCGGCAGGATCGCGATCACCAGAATCAGAACGCCGAGCAGCGCCGCTCCGACCAGCGACGCCAACAGAATCTTTTGTTTTTTCGACCATGCGGGCAGCTGCATTTCGCCACCTCCGAAACGATGGCATTATTGTAGCATATTTCGCGAATCACGTCAAACAAAGGCGCAACCTTTTACAAAGATGTTGCAAACCGTTCGCATCGCGGACGGGAGGACGGGTGCTTTTTGTGCGCCGGAGCGTAAAGAATCGTGCTTGCGGCAGCAAGCATATCGTGCCAAGGCTAATCGCGTCCCGCAGGGACATTCCGGCTTGCGTTCAGAGATTCTTCGCCGAAGGCTCAGAATGACAAGCAAGGAAGAGTCCCTCTCCCCTCCGGTGTCATCCTGAGGGCAAAGCCCGAAGGATCTCAGAACGGTGAAGCACTCTTGCGTTCAGAGATTCTTCGCCAAAGGCTCAGAATGACAAGCAAGGAAGCGTCCCTCTCCCCCTCCGGTGTCATCCTGAGGGCAAAGCCCGAAGGATCTCAGAGCGAAAAGGGACGGCAAGACAACCCACCCGTCTTTTGCTTCGCAAAATCCACCCTCCCTGTGCTGAACTTTGCCGAAGAAAAAAAGCCTTCCCCTTGTGGGGAAGCCTTGCTCATGCGTAAACCAAAAGCCCTCCCTGTGCAACGGGGCGCGGAGCCGAGCGCCCGCGGTGCGGGATGAAGCGAGGCGGAAGCGCGGGTCGAACAGGGAGCAGAAGGAAGTGAATAGCGACGCGCTGCGACCATGTGAGACCATCGGGTGGCAGCCGACAGGCTGACGGGAGGGTTGTCTCTCCCTATTCTTCGGAGGTGCCGTAATAGCGCAGGAAGCGCTCGCTTTTCTTTGCGTAGAGCCGCGCGGCGAGGTCGTCCGCGACCGGGATCAGGATGCGTTCGTGCTCGCACTGCACCGGCGCGACCGTGTGCATGTGTCCGGTCAGGCTGAAGTTCAGGCAGGCGCAGTGGTGGCGGCAGCGCACGGCGATCGCGCAGCCCTCGCAGTCCGGCTCGGGATCGAGCGACATCTTGTAGATCGCCCTCTGCTTTTCGGCGTCGATGCCGTGTTCGACGTCGCCCATGCGGTATTCTTCGAGGTTCAGGAACTGGTTGCACGGATAGATCGCGCCGTCCGCCGCGATCGACGGCTGCCGCATGCCGAGTCTGCACTCGATACACGGACGGTCGTTGAGATACGCCGCGATCTTCGAGACGAAATTGAGGTACAGGAGCGGGCGTTCGTCGTCGAAATGCGCCTCCGAAAGGTCCGCGATCCTTTGATACTGCGTCTTCAGCACCGCCATCGAAGCGTCGTCCCAGCCCGCGTCCGGGCGGTAGTCGATCGCCGTGTTGATGCGAGAAAACCCGCGGTTGTACAGCCATTCGACCGACTCCGCCATGCGGTCGACCGTCGAGGGCATGACCGTCTGCATCGCGATCGCGTCCGGCTGATACCGAAGCAACAGGTCGACGACCGGCTCGAGCATCCGCATCGTCGGTCTGCCGTCGCGTGTAACGCGCTGAGCGTCCTGCAGAAGCCCGTCGTGCGACAGCGCGATGCGAATCCCGTGCGCGTTCGCAAAGCGCAGAAACGGCTCGTCAAGCAGCGTACCGTTGGTCGTCATCTTGTACCGCACGGCGACGCCCTCGCGCGCCGCGCGCGCCTTTGCGTAGCCCGCGATCGATTCGATCAGCGGTCGCATCAGCATCGGCTCGCCGCCGAACAGCGAAAAGCCGACGGTTTTGTGCCCGTAGGAAAAGGCGAGGTCGACGGCCTTCCTTGCCGTCTCCTCGCGCATGTTGACATGCCGGTGCGTTTCGTAGCAGTAGCGGCATGCGAGGTTGCAGTTTTCGGTCAGATGCAGGGTAAAATTCATAGGCTTACGGGTTTGGGCTGTCGTCCACGACGATCTTGCCCTCGAGCATGAGATCGCCATCGCGCGTGTGCGATTCCGCGTCCTCCCCCTCGTCGACCATCGGCTCGCCGGGCTCCACTAAGTTCGGATCGGGCGTCTCGTCCGGCGTGTCCACCGGCACGATCCCCTCCGGCTGCGGTTCCGGCGTCGATTCCGTTGCAAGCGGCACGCCGCCGAGCAGCGGCTTGCATGCCGTGCCGCTCAGCGCAACCAAAGCCGCGGCGGTCAGCGCAGCGCCCTTCAGCAGCTTTTTCGGATAGTTCGGCCGATACTCACGTACTTTGGTCTGTTTCATCCTGTTCCTCCTGTCCGGGCTTTGGGGGCTCGTCCTGTCCGGGCTGCTTCATGCCGAAAAAGCTTTTCATGGTGGCGGTCAGATTCATCATCGGCGGCGTCTTCGTATCCGCCGGTACGATCCCGACTGCGTGCAGCTCCTCCGGCTTAAATTCCTTTGCGGGCGAACGCAGGATCGCCAGCGCTTCCTCCTCGGTCATGACATGCTCCGTCTCGTTCTGCGGATACGCCGGCGTATGCTGTTCGAGTTTTTCCTGTTTCATCGTGCGCTCCTTTCACGGTTCGGTCGGATCGGCGACCACGTCGCCCATCCATTCGGGTTCTTCTCCGGGATCCGGCGTCGGTTCGTCGATCGCCACCTCGCCGTCGAGGATCAGCCCGCCGTCGGGATCCGGCGTCGGATCTTCAACCAGCACGTCGCCCGCAAGATCCGGCTCGTCGGTCGGATCCGGAATCGTGATCGCGCCGGTCGTACTCGGATCGGGATAGGTTCTGCAGCCGAGCGCCAGCACGGCCGCCGCGGTCAGCGCCGCGCCCTTCAGAAGCTTTTTCGGATACTTCGGACGATAGCCCTCGATCTTTTTCTGCTGCATGTGAGGTCCCTCCTGTTGTGTTTCTGCAAAGAATACCGCGCATCCGCCCGATCGGTTGCAAAAAAGGAGACGAACGCATTCGTCTCCCGCAAAAGCTCAGTCGTTGTCGGTTTCGAGGCTCATGTCCATCAGACGCTTCAGGAAGCGGTGATCGAACATCGTGCTCATCGGCGCGCGGTCGTGGATCGTCTTGACCGCCTGCGCGAACATCGGCGCGGCGGAGATCGTCCGGAGCTTGGTGCTCTGGTTCGCCCACGGACATTCGAGCGTGTCGGTCGAAACGAGCCATTCATACGGGCTCTCCTCGATGCGGCGGATTGCCTTTTCGGTCATGACATTGTGGGACAGCGCGCCGTACACATGCGCTGCGCCGTGCTCCTTGAGCGCTCTTGCGACGTCGACCAGCGTGCCGCCGGTGATCGAGAAGTCGTCCACGACGAGGCAGTTCTTGTCCCGAACGTCGCCGATGATGTTCAGAACCTTGGCGTCGGATTTATGGTCGTACCGCGTCTTGTCGCCGATCGCAACGCTCGCGCCGAGCGCCGTTGCGAACCCGTGCGCGCGCTTTGCGCTGCCCGCGTCCGGAGAGACGACGACGAGATCGTCGTTGACGATGCCCTGCCGCTTGACGTACTCGATCAAAAGCGGTCTTGCGGACAGATGGTCGACCGGCTTCTTGAAGAAGCCCACCACCTGATCGGCGTGCAGGTCCATGAACAGCACGCGGTCGACGCCGATCGCTTCGATGCAGTCCGCGCAGACACGCGCGCGGATCGAAACGCGGGGCTCGTCCTTCTTGTCGCCCTTGGCATAGGAAAAATACGGAATGATCGCCGTGACGGAGTTCGCGCTCGAACGCTTGAACGCATCGATCCAGAACAGCAGCTCGGTGAATTCGTCGTTCGGCTCGCGTCCGATCGGCTGCACGATGTAGACGTCCTTGTCGCGGATCGACTCGTTGATGCGGACGAAGATGTTGCCCTCATCGAACATGATCGTCGTGGCGTCGCCCATCTGCGCGCCGAGATAATCGCACATGCGCTGTGCAAAGGGCCGTCCGGTCCTTCCTGCGAAAATCTTGATGATACCTGATCCCGTATACATGGATTTCCTTTTCCCCTCCGAATCCGTTTTTGCCCATTGGCAGTAACAGTATAACACAAACCATCCGAAAGGGCAACCGTTCCGTAACGTATATTTTTCACGGAATCAGATTCATCGCCTCCTCCGCGCTGTCGAGGTTCGCGTACGTCGCAGGCACGTCGCCGACGATCACATCCTCGGAAACCGGTGTACGAAGCGTGACCGCGACCGTCCTCGCCCCGCCCGGCAGCAGCATGCGCACCGACGCCGTCAGCGTCAGCGAGATCCGGTGCACGGTCTGATTGATCCCCGCGGAGGTGAACGTGCTTTCGCAGGAGGCGCGCACCGTGCCGGACGGCACAAAGCGCACCCGGATCTTCGGTCCGAGCCCGTTCAGCAGCGACAGCCCGAGCGCCGTCCCGAGCGGGATCGAAACGCCCTGCTCCCCGATCGCGGCGATCCGTTCCTGCGCCTTCAGCGCGCAGTCGGCGGACAGACGGTTCAGCCGCACGCTGTCGGTTTCGAGCAGATACGCGCGTCCGTCCTGCGTGTACACCCTTAATATCGCCTCCTGCGTCTGCGCGGACAGCACCTCGAGCACCGCTTCCTGCATCGCGCGCGACGCCTGCGCCTCCACGCGCGCTTCACAGGCGTTCGCCAGCACCGGACGCATCGCGCAGTCCCCCGCGTACGCCGCGCCGCACAGCAGCAGCAGGACGAACAGGACGCCAAGCCCCCTGCGGCGGCGTTTCGCGCGCTTCACGGCAGAAAGCGCCGATCCTGCGTCAGCGCCGCTTTCATCTTTTCCATCGCCCGCTTCTCGATGCGCGAGACGTAGCTGCGCGAGATGTTCAGCACGTTCGCCACCTCGCGCTGCGGCAGCGCCCGCTGCCCGTTCAGCCCGAACCGCAGAGACAGCACCACGCGCTCGCGCTGTGTCAGCACGCGCCGCATCGTCTCGGTGACGACCGCCGCGTCCAGACGCCCCTGCACCTGCTCGAAGATCGAATCCGCCTCGGTGCAGACAAGATCCGAAAGGCGCATCTCGTTGCCCTCCTTATCCGCGCCGACCGGCTCCTCGATCGAAACGGTCTCGACAAGCTTGCGCTCGCGCCGGAGGCTCATCAGAATCTCGTTCTCGATGCACCGCGCCGCGTACGCGCCGAGCGCGCCCTTCGACTCGGAGAACGTCGACACCGCCTTGATGAGCCCGATCGTGCCGATCGAGATCAGATCCTCGCGCTCCGCGCCGGACTTCTGGTATTTCTTCGCGATGTGCGCGACCAGCCGCAGGTTGTGCAGGATCAGCGTTTCCCGCGCCTGTTCGTCGCCCTGCATCAGCCGGTCGAGCCACATCCGTTCCTCCTCACGCGTCAGCGGTTTCGGAAACGAGCTGCCGATCGCGCCGCAGAACACGATCGCCTGAAAGAGTACCCATAAAAGAGAAAACATACCCCATCCTCCTGTGGATAGGGTATGTCGAAAACTGTCATTTCAGAACAGATGCGGCGTTTGCGCGGCTTTCGCCGCATATCGCCGAACCCGGGGCTTGCGATCTGTCCCGTCGGGACACGATATATCCTGCTGCGCAGGACGCAATTACCCCCAATACTGGCGGTATTTGTTCACGTTCGCCTGATGCTCCTCGTAGGTTTTGGAGAAGATCAGCGCGGCGCTTTCGTTCGGATTGCCGTTGCAGAAGTAAAGATAGCCCTCCGCAAGGTATTCCTCGTTCGGGTAGAGCGCCGCCTGGATCGCCGCCGCGCCGGGGCTTGCGATCGGTCCGATCGGCAGACCTTCGTTGAGGTACGTGTTGTACGACGAGACGATCGCCTGCTCGTCCGCGGAGAATGTGTAGCGATGCACGCCGGTCACATAGCTCAATGTCGCGCAGGATTCGAGCTTCATGCCGCGTTCGAGCCGGTTGTGGAACACCGCCGAAACCTTGGTGAAATCGTCCGCCGCCCGCGCCTCGCGCTCGATGATCGAGGCAAGCGTCATCACCTGATCGCGCGTCATATCCAGCTCCTGCGCGCGGGTGACCCACTCGCCCGTGTAAACCTCGTAGTAGCGCGCCAGCATCTTGTTGAGGATCTCCTCCGGCGTCGCATCGGCATAGACCTCGTAGGTGTCCGGGAACAGATACCCTTCGAGCACATAGCGGCGGTCCGAGGGGTTCTTGATCTCGGCGATGAACGGGTATTTTGCAAACGTCGCCGCGTCGCGGCACAGCGCGGTGAACGCGCCCGCGTCGCTCAACAGTTCCTCGCGCATCAGAAGCGCCGCGATCTCCTCGACCGTGTAGCCCTCCGGCACCGTGAACCGCTTCGTCCGGCGCGCCGGATTGCCCTCCGCCAGCACGTCGACGATCTCCGGGATCGTCATGTTCTTCGAAAGCCGGTAGGTCCCCGCCTTCAGACCGTTCGCCTTGCCGACGAAATCGACGTAGACCTTGAACGACGCCGTGGACACGATGAGCCCCTTTTCGCCCTCGCCGCACGCGTGGTACAGAAGGTCGGCGATCTTGCTTGCCGAAGCATTCTGCGGGATTTCGACCTCGTACGGCGTCGGATCGTCCGGATCGACCGCCGAAACATAGTGCGACAGCACGAACGAGACCGCAAGAATCACGATCACCGCCACAAGCGCGATGCTCAATAGCCACGTCGCGATCGGCCGCGTATAGTGCCAGAAGCGCTGCCAGCGCATGCGCACGGCGTTGTATTCGGTTCTGTCGTCCCGTTTCATGCGTTCAGTATATCATGCGGCGCCGTGTTTTTCAAGCGCCGAGGTCGAATCCGACCGCCTTGGCAAGCACGCGGTAGATGCCGCCCAGAAGGTCGTTCAGCCGGTATTCCGCCATCAGGAACTCAGCCGCCGCGCGGTCGAACTGCAAGAGCTCGCCGAGCTTCTGCAGCTTCCGTTCGGCAAGCTCGTCCGTCTCGCCGGTTGCGGCGGCCGCCTGCAGGCGCTTGCGCAGGGAAAAGAACTCGTCGAGCAGCGCCGCCGTCGATGGGTTCTCATAGGCGCGCGCCTTTGTCTTCAGATAATGTTTGTATTCGTCCGAATCGCGCAGCTTGTCCGCCAGCGCGTTCGCGTCGTCCATCAGCATCTCATTCCTCCATCGGGCCCAGTACGATCCCGTTTTCCGTGCACCATGTGTCGTTGTCCGCCGCCCATTCGAAGAACAGCGTTTCAAAGTCCTTGCCGAACGCGTCCGCAAAGCCCTCCTGTCCGATGGTCATATGCGCGAACACAAGGTCCTTTCCGTAATGCTCCACGAGCCAGTCAAAGAAGCATGCCGCTTCAAAATAGCTGATCGTCGTCAGCATCGGATGCTCTATGAGCCGCTCCGACATCGTGATCGGGGTCTCGCTCACCGCGCTGTATGTCTCGCCGATCGCCGCGCCGGAACGCATGTAGGCCGCTTGAAAGGCGTACACCTTTTTCGGATCAACCGTGCCGTCCGCATCCAGAAGCCCTCTCTGTCCGGCAATGACAATGCCCTCGTCGCCGAACGTCATCCGGACAGCGCGCGCCATGCGGTTTCTGCACGTCAGCATCGAGATGTACTCGGCAATGGCCTCCGCCCAGAACCCGCCGTCCTTGCGCAGTTCGAACGTGCAGCATTCCATGGTCAGATAATGCGAGTATTCGTGCAGCAGCGCGAATCCTGCGACGTCCCAGTTGAGATACAGATAGATGCCCATGTCCGGTCCGAGATAGTACGCGCCCGCCTTGTTCCACTTCGCGCGCTCCGTTTTTGCGGCGAAGTCCGTATGAATATCGATCGACGGGATTTCTTCCTTCAAATATCCGTCCAGCGCCGCGATCGCGTCGGCAAAGTCGGCTT
>JAEEGJ010013544.1_pt1 | contig 19732 bp, 20 predicted proteins | sample 8958761 | NCBI WGS metagenome assembly JAEEGJ01 (sample SAMN16246546, study PRJNA631951) | gut metagenome | biome: gut microbiome; feature: rumen; material: RS-attached | host: Bos | place: Iran: Karaj | collected 2018-10 | reverse complement strand
GCGAAGATGAACATCGTCGACAAGGCAGTCGAAAACGCCGACCTAGAGTCGTTCACTGAGAAGATATTCGCTCTCGATGGGAGAGCCTACTACGTTCCTTCTTACGAGAAGAAGAACCGTTAATTATTCGTTCTTAAGCTCTTCGGAGATCTTCATAGCAAGGCGAGGCAAATCCATTCCGGATGTGTCTTGTCCTTTCATCGTGATCTGGAAGCCACCTTCGCCTCCGATATAGCGAGGGATGACGTGGACGTGGAAGTGGTTGACGCTTTGTCCGGCTACTTCTCCGACGTTGGTGAGGATATTGACGCCTTTGGCGCCTAAGACCCCCATCTCAGCCTGTCCGATTCTCTGAGCGACGGCCATGACCTTTTCCATGGTCTCTAAAGGACATGCTAAGAAGTTATCATAGTGTTTCTTAGGAATGACGAGAGTGTGCCCTTTCGTGGTCTGGGAGATGTCAAGGATGGCGAGAACGTCATCATCCTCATAGACCTTGGTTGATGGGATCTCCCCATCGATGATACGGCAAAATACGTCTTTCATAATGTAACCTCGAATGTTCTAAGTAATTATATATCCTTATTAATAATAGATATAAAAAAAGAGGCGGAAGAACCGCCTCAATTTTTTGATTCTAAGACTTAGTTGTCGAAGATCTCTGGGAAGGTGTGCTCGAAGTATTCGAGGACGTAATCATCGTGGAAGATGACAGCCATCTGCTCAACGTAGTAGGTGTTGGCGGCTTTCTTCCAGGTGTCGGAGCTGCTAAGAGCGTAAGCGATCTTACGGGCAACGATCTCGGCTTTTTCATCGCCGTAGTAGTCTTTCTCGTAGGAGCTATTGAGCTTAGCGGCCTTGGTGGCCTCTTCAACCTTGATGATGAAGTACTTGCCATTGTCCTGGACAAGATATGGATACTCGGTGCCGGTCTCATAGTTGGATGGCATTAAGTAAGCGTTCTTGGTGGTGGCACCGTCATCGGCGATCTTGCGGAGATACTTCTCGGTGGCGTCATCGTCATCGAGCTCATTGGCAACCTGGATCTTGAAGGCACGGGTGGCCATGTCGGTTGGGATGCCATTGAGAGCGCCGGAGGTGTACCAATCATACTCGGTGTTGTTGTCAGCAAGGAGCTGGTTGACCTTGATCTTGAAGCCGGTTTCCTTGGTGTAGGCGCCGCTGCTCGTGAAGTCGCTTTCGATGGAAGCGAGATCACTCTCATCACGGGTGGTCTTATCAAGGAGCTTCTGATACTTAAGGCAGGTAGTTCCGAAGACGGATTCGCAGTAGTAGTCGTAGGTGGTTCCACCGACAACGATGTTCCTGAGGGTCCAGCCAGCCTCGGTGTAGAGGGCCTGGGCCATTGGGTCAGCGATGATGTCGGCTTCAGCGCCTTTGTTGACTCTGTCTAACCAGGTGAAGCCATAGGTGTCTTGCTTGCCGGCGTTGACGACGAGCTTGCAGTAGGCGTTCATCAAGTCTTTGACCTTACCGTTATAGTCACTGTTCTCTTGGAGAGCGACATAGTCGATCTTACGAGCCATGGTGTTACGGATCTGGTAGATGTTCTGGGTGTAGAGGTACTGAGCGGTTAATTCGCTTCTGTAGATGTCTGGGAGGATGCTGAGCTCGATGAAGTTCTTATAGGTGGCGAAGAGATCTTTGTAGTAATCCTTGAGCTGATCGTCAGCGGTATAAGTGTCATCAAGACGGAATGCGCCATTGACTGGGACATAGTAGTTGGCCTCGTCAGTGGTGAAGTAGGCTGGTCCGAGATCATAGTAGTTCTTGACCTGAGCCTGGTAGAACTTCTCCTCGCAGAAACGGGATCTGTCCTGATAAGAGGTATCGAGGATGTAGCTGTAGAAGAGTTTGTAGATACGTCCGAGGATTTCGGCGTAGAGGTTCTTGACCTTGGTGAAGCTCTTGGCTTTGTCGAGGCTGCCATTCTCCATGACCTGCATGGATTTGTGGGCTTCGATGTAGGAAGCAAAGGCAGCGCCATCCTGGCCACCCTCGACAGCACTCTTGATGCCGTACTCGGCAACGTTGGTGCCATCCATCACATCATAGAAGGAACCGAAGACGGCCTCGCTATAAAGATAAAGGATGTTGTTGAGGACGCGCTGGGAGTTGGTGTCACCGGAAGTGACGAGAGCGTCATAGATCTTGGAAAGCTGGTTGTTGTAGACTTCGCCATTGTCGTTGAAGGTAAGGACTTCAGCGTCCTCTGGGAGCTTAGCTTCGATGAGGTCGCAGCTGGTGAGTCCAAGCGCTAAAGTAGCAGCGCTTAAGGTTAAGACCTTTTTAAATTTATTTGCCATAGTAGCAGGCTCCTCCTTCCTTCCAAAGTCCGGCTAAGTTGGTGGTGCCGGCGACGGTGACGTCAAGGTTCTGGACATCCTGGTTGGCTTGGCTATAGGAGATAGCGGCTAACTCAGTGATAAGCTCGCCTTTGATGGTTCCGAAGTTATCGAAACGGGCGGCTTGCTGGGCTTCAAGCATTTCGGCGTATTCAAGCCAGTTTCTCTTCCAGGTCTCGAAGTTGTCATCGACGGTGCTCTGACGTTTGGTGACAGAGTAGTTCTTGATGGAATCTTCAAGGTCTTTGTCGGCGAAGGTGATGGCACCGCTCTCGCAAAGCCTCTGGAAGTAGTAGGTGTTGAGGTTGCCGTTGAAACCGGTGATGGCGCTGGTGATGGTTTTGACACGGTCGGACCAATCGCTGGTTTCGGTCTTGTTGAAGTTGACGTAGGTGTTGACGGCTTTGGTGTCGTCATACTTTGGATAGTCGACTTCGTTTGGTGAATATGGGGTGTAGTAGTCGCTTAAGGAAGTGGCGGCTCCGGTGTAGGCGATCTTTTCGACGGCCTTGCCATTGACGGTGCCAAGGGCAGTGACGGTGCCAAGATCGGCAGCGGTGGCTTCGACATACTTATTGCCATCGAGCTTAAGGCCATACTTGTTGAGGGCGCTTCTCTCGACGGTCATGAAGTGGATGCCCTGGTAGCTAGAACCAGCACCGGCTCTCACGGCTAAGATGACCTGACCCTTTTCGTTGGTGAGAACGTTATGGGCGAAGTCAGCACCGGTGAGGACGTTGGTGGTATCGACGCTGAATCCTGGGAGGGCACCAAGCTGGGCGCTATAGGAACCCTTGAAGTCTTCGGCGGTAACACTCTTTCCATCACCACTTAACTGATATCCAGCTAAGATGCCGGTGGCTGCGTTTTTGCTCTCGTCGTTAAGAAGGGCGCTCTTGTAGTTGCTGCCGATGACGTTTGGAGTGATGACGCAGACGTTGTGTTTGTTGAAGTACTTGTTGTAGATGACGTTTCTTGGATAGAAGGAATCCTGATTGTCATTCCAGACTGGGTTACCAGCGGCATCAGTGACGACCTTCTTAGTATCATATAAGGCAATAGCGGCGCCGAACGGAATCTGACCTACACCGTCGGCAATGCCGTCGTTATCATCATCGAAGTTTGCAAAGTAGTCATGGACTGTGGTGTTGCTGTCGAGAAGTGTCTGCTTGTTATCGATGTCAGCAGCACTGGTGGCTTCTTCTTCAAGGCCTGGCATAAGCTTGTAGGCTTCGGAAGAGGCTTTTTCTCTCGCGCTATAAAGGGATTCAAAGGCATAGGTGCCAAGCTTGAATTCGTGGACAAGGTCCTGGGCCATGGTCTTTTCCATGATGCCGTATTCGCCGAAGTTCTTGGCGCTGCCTTCATCGTCAGAGAAGCTCTTGGCGATGGAACCAAAGGTCCAACGATCGGTGTCGGTGGTAAGTTTGCCATCAGCTCCGATGGTGGCGCCAGCTAAACGGAAGAGGGTAGAGGTGAGCTTGGTCGTCTCGCCACCTTCGTTAGCGGTTTCAGCGATTCTATCCTGGGCGTATTTCTTGTCGCCGCCTCCAGCGAGTTTGATGAGGATGTGGCGGATGTGGTATGGCATCTGGGTGCCAAGCCAGCCTTCGGAACCACGACCCCAAACGAATTCGCCGCCTTCTTTGGATTCTGGGAAGGCTTCCTTGAGTTCGTTGCCGGTCTTGTAGAAACCGTCTTTCATGGCGACGTAACCGTTGACGCTGTCGTCTCCGGTGCCGTAGGTGTTATAGATTTCGTTCTGGAAATCGGCCTTTTCTTCGTCGTAGAGATATTTCTGATAGAGCTCATCGACGTTGTCGGCTCCAGCCGCATCCAAATAGGTCTGGAATTCGGCTTCATAAGAGGTCTTGTTGTTAGCAGCGTTCTTTTCGGCTTTCTGCTTGTCGGACAAAACCTTATTGGTGGCTTCCGCTTTGAGGGAAGCTAATTTAGTGGACTGTGCGTCCTGGTCATAGTAATGACGGACAAGAACTTCATAGATCTTGTCAAATTCACTGCTCAAAGAACTGCTGTAAGACTGATAGTTCTTGAGCAAGTCCTCGGCCGTATAGCTGGTGCGGTTTCCGTTGGCGTCGGTGTAGGTCATGATGACGCCATCTTTGCTAGCGGTTGCTCCAGAACAGCCAGATAAGGCCATAATGGAGGTAGCAAACGCAACCAGGCCGAGAGCACATTTCGTTTTCTTCATAAGTGTGGACTCGTTCCTCCTTGCACAAACGATGCTAGAAAATTCTATTCTCTTAAGAGAATTGGTGCAACAGGAAAATTACTCATAATTGCGATGATGCCGAAGATTATCCCAAAAACTATGTTTTTTAGGGGTGTTTGTAACATTTTTTATAGCTTTGTTTGTTTCTTCTTGGAAAGGGTTTTAGAATAATCACGCCTTTTAGGAGGTTGCTATGGCAAAACTAATTATCAAAGACCTATACGTCTCAGTTAAAGGAACATCGATTCTCAGAGGTTTGAACCTCGAGCTTGATGAAGGTGAAACCGTTGCATTGCTCGGTCCTAATGGACATGGCAAGAGCACTCTCATCGCCGTCATCATGGGTGATCCAAAATACACTGTTGATGGAGGTTCTATTACATTCGACGGCCAGGATGTCTTGGCCTTATCCCCAGATAAACGCAGCCAGTTAGGATTATTCCTTGGCATGCAGTACCCAGCCGAAATCCCTGGGCTCAACAGCGCGGATTTCTATAAAGCGGCCATGAATTCGCACCGCGAGAAACCAATCGCCCTCTTTGAGTTCTACCGCGAACTCGAAAAAGCCTACAAAGAGGTCGGCATCCCATTCGAGATGAACAAGCGTAACCTCAACGAAGGTTTCTCCGGCGGCGAAAAGAAACGCAACGAGATCCTTCAGATGAGACTCCTCAAACCAAGGTTCGCCATGTTGGATGAAATCGACTCCGGTTTGGATGTCGATGCCATCAACACCGTCTCCGATGTCATCAACGAAGAGCACGAAAGGGGAGCGGGACTTCTTGTCATCTCCCACTATGCGAGACTTCTTGACCTCATCAAACCGACAAGAGCCGTCATCCTCATCAACGGTAAAATCGTCGTTGATGGTGGTCCAGAGATCATCAAACGCGTCGACACCGAAGGTTACGAGTGGATCAAGAATGAGCTCGGAATCGAAATCGCCAAAGAGATCAATGCCCCGATGAACGAGGTCTCGATCGGCGTATGCGCCACAAGAGAAGCAGTCAAAAATGAGAAGTGAGAAAGTTCTTTCCTACGTTGACAATCTTCCTGCATCGTTAACCATCGATGTGCCAGAAGACACTGTTTTGACCCTCAACATCGCGGCCTTTGAGAAACTTCAGAATTCGAAGATCGTCGTCAAAGTCCATCGCGATGCTGACTTTGAAGCCTACATGGCTGATTTCAGCGTCTTCCAAGGGAAGGTTGAGGTGTTGGTTGAGCTTCTCGAAGAGGGTGCCGAATGCAATTGGCGCCTTTCCTCAATGGGCATGAAGGATGCCAAGAAGGAGTTCATCACTTCCGTCATCCACAGTGCGCCACATACGACCGCGACGATGTCCAACTACGGCATCACCAAAGATGAGAGCCGCCTTATTTTCAAAGGCACCGGCACCATCGAGAAGGGTGCGGTCAAAACCAATACCAAACAAGTCGCGAAGATCATTGTCTTCGACCCGAAGAGCGATGGCGTCGCTTCCCCAGCCCTTGTTATCGATGACAATGACGTCAGTGCTTCGCACGCCGCCGTCGTTGGCCGTCTTAACGAGGAACACCTATATTATCTCCAGAGCCGCGGAGTCTCTTTAGAGGAGGCAAAACGACTCATCGCAGCCGGCTATCTCAAACCAATTGAGGCGGGATTTGCCGATGAAAATGTGAAAAATCGCATTGATTCCATCATCGAAGGAGGCTTCTAGGAATGATTGATTCCAAGCTTTTGAGAAACGATTTCCCGATGCTAACGAACGGCATCAAGATGCAGGGCAAACCACTCGTTTGGCTAGACAATGCATCAACCACTTTCAAGCCGCTTTGCGTCCTTGAGGCAGTCTCGAAGTACTACACCCATGAGACCTCTAACTCCCACCGTGGAGACTATGATCTTTGCTTCAATATGGATACCAAGATCATGGAAGCGAGAAAGACTCTCGCAAGCCTTTTGAATGCCGAGCCGAAAGAGATCGTTTTCACAGCTGGAACCACCATGTCCATCAACCAAGTAGCCTTTGGCTATGCGGCCAAATACCTCAAAGAAGGAGATGAGATTCTCCTTACCGAAGCGGAGCACGCCTCAAACGTCCTCCCTTGGTATAAGGTCTGCGAGATGACCGGCGCCGTTACAAGATTCATCCCTCTTACCAAAGAAGGAAGACTTACCGCCGAGAACCTCGAGAAGACCATCAGCTCAAAGACCAAGATCATTGCGGTGGCCCAGGTCACCAACGTCCTTGGTTACGTAACACCTATCAAAGAACTCGCTGCAATCGCCCACAAGCATGGCGCGATCATCGTCGTCGATGGCGCCCAGTCCGTTCCTCATATGAAGATCGACGTCAAAGATCTTGATTGCGATTTCCTCTCTATGAGCGGACACAAGATGTGCGGCCCAACCGGCGTCGGAGTCCTCTATGGCAAATTCGATCTTCTTGAGAAGACCGACCCATTCATGACCGGCGGCGGAATGAACGCGAAGTTCAATATGTGCGGCGAGGCTTCTTACTTAGAAGCTCCTGTCAAATTTGAAGCGGGCACCCTCAACCTCGAGGGAATCATCGGCCTCGATGCTGCTGTGAAATACATCATGAACATCGGCCTTGATAACATCAACGAGCACGAGAAAGCCCTCAAGAAATACGCGGTTGAACAGTTAGAGAAGACCGGAAACGTCATTATCTACAACGCCGATTCTGAAGCGGGCATCGTCACCTTCAACATCAAAGATGTTTTCGCTCAGGATGCGGCCACCTTCCTTAATAGCAAAGGAATCGCCTGCCGCTCTGGCAATCACTGCGCCAAGATCCTCAATGATTTCCTTGGCACGCCAGCGACCGTCCGCGCGAGTTTCTACTTCTACACGACTAAAGAGGACATCGACGCTCTCGTTGATGCCGTCAAACATGGAAAGGAGTTCTTAGATGCCTACTTTTGAGCTTAATCCCCAGATGATGCGTGAGATCATCATGGATCACTATTCAAACCCTCGCCACAAAGGAGTGCCTACTGGCGAAGGATATACCAAGACCCATTCCAGTGCGGTCAACTGCATCGATGACATCGATATCTATTTGAAGTCCTCGAACGGCAAAGTTGTCGACGCTATGTGGGAAGGCACCGCTTGCACGATTTCAACCGCTTCCACAGACATTGTCTGTGAGCAGTGCATCGGCAAGGACTATAAAGACTCTTTATACATGATCGAGCAATACCTCAAGATGATTGATGAGAAGGAATACGACGATTCAGTCCTCGATGAGGCCATCGTGTTCATGAATACAGGCAAGCAGGCCGCAAGAATCCACTGCGCAACCATGGGTTGGACAGCTCTCAAAGAGATGCTTGAGGCCGAAGAAAAGAAAGGCAACTGATATGTCAGAAGATACTAAGTTCCTCGACGAAGAATACAAATACAATTTCAAAACCGATGCGAAGGAAATCTTTTCGACCGGTGTTGGTCTTAACGAACAGGTCGTAAGAGAGATCTCGAAGATCAAAGGTGAGCCAGAGTGGATGCTTGAATATCGACTCAAAGCCCTCAAGACCTTCGAGAAGTTCCCTCTTCCGAATTTCGGACCAGACCTCTCCTTCCTCGATTTCGGTTCATACCATTACTACACCAGGGTCGCTGACAGCGAATCCACAAAGTGGGAAGATGTTCCAGAGGCTGTTAAGAACACCTTTGAGAAACTCGGAATCCCAGAAGCTGAGCAGAAGTACCTTAGCGGTGCGACCACCCAATTCGAATCTGAGGTCGTCTACCACAACATGCTCAAAGAAGCCGAAGAGAAAGGCGTCATCTTCCTCTCCGCTGACATGGGCTTAAAGCTTTACCCAGAACTCTTTAAGAAATATTTCGGCACCGTTGTCCCATTCAACGACAACAAGTTCGCCGCCCTTAATGGCGCAGTTTGGAGTGGTGGCTCTTTCATCTACGTTCCAAAAGGCGTCAAACTCGATAAGCCTCTTCAGTCCTACTTCCGTATCAACAACGAGAAGTCCGGACAATTCGAGAGAAGCCTTATCATCTGCGACGAAGGCAGCTCCATCAACTATGTTGAAGGCTGCACCGCCCCAATCTATAGCAAAGAATCTCTCCATGCCGCTGTCGTTGAGATCATCGTTCTCAAAGGCGCGAGATGCAGATACACGACCGTCCAGAACTGGTCCAACAACATCGTCAACATGGTCACTCAAAGAGCCCTTGTCATGGACGATGGCCTTATGGAATGGGTTGATGGCAACATCGGCTCCCTCCGTAACATGAAATACCCAGCCTGCATCCTTCAGGGTGATGGTGCCAAAGGCACAGTCATCTCGATCGCTGTCGGTGGCAGAAACCAATTCCAGGACAACGGTTCGAGAATGATCCATATCGGAAAGAACACTTCCTCGAACATCATCTCCAAGTCCGTTTGCTCTCATGGAGGTGTCTCCCATTACCGTGGCACCGTCCGTATGCATGAAGGCGCGGAGAACGCCCACTCGCACATTGAATGCGACACCCTCATCCTTGATGGTGAATCACGTTCGGATACCTATCCAAAGAACGAGATCATGAACGCATCCTCCTATATCGAACACGAGGCTACCGTCTCCAAGATCAACGAAGAACAGCTCTTCTATCTCATGAGCCGTGGCATCAGCGAAGAGGACGCGACGAACATGATCATCATGGGCTTCATTGAGCCATTCTCCAAAGAACTCCCAATGGAATACGCGATCGAGCTCAACCGTCTCATCAAGCTCGATATGTCCGATTCTGTCGGCTAGAGATAATAAAAACACCGAGGATTTGCAGTGGATTTTGATGTAATTGTTGTTGGTGGTGGACATGCTGGAGTGGAAGCTGCAGCAGCCAGTGCGCATCTTGGAATGCGTACCCTTTTGTGCACCCTCAACAAGAAGATGATTGCCAATACTCCATGCAATCCGCACATCGGTGGAAGCGCCAAAGGCATCGTCGTCCGTGAGATCGACGCCTTAGGCGGAATGATGGGTCAGTTCGCTGATTACCATCCTCTTCAGATCAAGATGCTCAACACCGGCAAAGGCCCAGGCGTTCAGTGCCTCCGTGCCCAAGTCGATAAGAAGGGCTATCCAGAACACGTTCAGGAATATCTTGATACAGTTCCAAATCTCTCAATCAAAGAGTGTCAGGTAACTGGTCTCATTCATGACGAGAACAAAGTCAGTGGTGTTATCACCAAAGACGGCGAAGAGATTACCGCTAAAGCGGTCATTCTCACGACTGGCACCTATATGGAGAGCACCATCATCTCCGGACAGATGGTCAAAGAAGAAGGACCTGACGGCGAAGAAGCCTCTCATGGTCTTTCGGGATATTTAAAGAGCATGGGCATCAGCCTGATACGTCTTAAAACCGGAACCCCTCCACGTATCAAAAAGAGCACGATCGATTTCTCCAATGCCTCCATCCAGCCAGGCATGGGAGGGGAACTCGCTTTCTCATATTTAACTGACAAGTTCACTCCGCTTGAGAACCAGCTTCCTTGTTATCTCATCTACACCTCTGAAGCGACCATCAAATTGATTCAGGAACATCTTTCTGAGTCGGCTGTCTTCAATGGCGTCATCAAAGGAGTGGGACCAAGATATTGCCCATCCATCGAATCGAAGGTTGTTCGCTTTGCTGACAAAGAGCGTCATCAGCTCTTCCTTGAGCCTGAATTCGAAAATGGAGAATCGATTTATCTCCAAGGTTTCAGCACCGGCTTCCCTCATGAACTTCAGGAGAAGCTTGTCCATACCCTTCCAGGTTTGGAGAATGCCGAGATTTTGAAATACGCTTATCAGATTGAGTACGACGCTATAGCGTCCTTCCAATTTGATTCTACTTTGAAGATCAAGAAATACGATGGCTTATACATCGCTGGTCAGATCTGCGGAACCTCGGGTGACGAAGAGGCTGCCGCTTTAGGTCTTATGGCGGGTATCAACGCTGTCAGAGCCATCAAAGGAGAAAGCCCATTCGTCCTCGGAAGAGATGAAGCCTATATCGGTGTCATGATCGATGACCTCACCACCAAAGGTGTGGATGAGCCATACCGTCTTCTTTCCTCTCGCGCGGAATACCGTCTCCTTCTCCGCCATGACAACGCTGACGAAAGACTCACTGAGAAAGGCTATGAGATTGGCCTTGCCTCAGAGGAAAGGGTCAACAAATATAGAACCAAAATGGACAGAATCGCTAAAGCGATTGAGATCCTTAAGAACACCGTGGTCTCTGACAAAGAAGGCCTCAAAGGATATCTCCTTGAGAATGGCTTCACCGATGTCGAGATCGGACATAGAGGCTATGAGCTTCTCAAGCGTCCAGGACTTCATCTCCGTGAGATCATGTCCTATATGCCAGAAATGGAAGAATATAGAGACTTCGATGATTCGACTGTCTTGTCTCTTGAGACAAAGGTCAAATATGAAGGCTATATCACCCAAGAACTCAAGGATGCGAAAGGAAACCGCAAACTCGAGAACATCAAGTTGCCTTTAGGGGAAGATTATTCCTCTTGGGAAGGCCTCCGTCTTGAAGCGAGGGAAAAGCTCAAGAAAGTCAATCCTGTCACAATCGGCCAAGCTTCCCGTATTCCAGGGGTGAACCCTGCTGATATTTCGATTATCATTTTGACGATGAAGAAAAGAGGCCTGTTATGACATACGAAGAGATGGTGAGCCTCCTCTCAGGCAAAATTGATCTCAACGAGAAAACCGTTGAGCGTTTTAAGAAATACGCCGCTCTCCTAAAGGAGTGGAACGAGAAGATGAATCTTACGGCCATCACCGATGAGCCAGAGATCGTCGAAAAGCATTTTTATGATTGCCTCCTTCCAACGAGCCATGACCTTCTTGATGATAGACTCATCTGCGATTTAGGTACTGGAGCGGGTTTCCCAGGTCTTGTCTGGGCCATCGCTTATCCAAAATGCGTCGTTACCCTTGTTGATGCGACTGCTAAGAAATGCACTTTCCTCAATGAGGTTATCAAAGAACTTAATCTTACGAACGCCTTTGTGGTCAATTCCCGTGGCGAGGATCTCAATATGAGAGAGCATTTCGACATCGTCACCGCTAGAGCAGTCGCTCCTCTCAATATCCTTCTTGAAGTCACTGTCCCTCTTGTCAAAGAGAAGGGCCTTATGATCGCCATGAAAGGCGCCAAAGGAAAAGAAGAACTCGCTGACGCCAAGAAAGCGATTCAGAAACTTTACCTAAAGGTAATCGAAATCAACGAACAGTCCCTCCCTAATGACGAAGGGATCAGATACAACATCATCCTCAAGAAAGAGAAGAAGACCGAAAAAAGGTATCCTCGCTCTTGGGCAGAAATCCAGAAGAAGCCTTTGTAAAATAACCTAGTTTTGCAAAGGTTTTTTAGATTTTTCCAATTATTTGGAATATCATAGTTTTATGACGAGAATCATAAGCATTGCCAATCAGAAAGGTGGAGTCGGAAAGACAACGACTGCCATTAACCTTTCTAGTGCTTTGGCCACCTATGGCAAAAAGGTGCTTTTGATCGATTTCGATTCGCAAGGCAACTCCACCCGTGGGCTTGGCTTTGATATTACTTCTTTGACCTACACCATCTATGATGCCTGCATCAAGGAAGCCGACATCAACGCCATCATCAGAAGAACGTCCTGCAAAGGCGTGGACATCGCTCCGAGCAACCTCCGCCTGGCTAATCTCGAAGCCTATATGCAATCCCATGGCGTTGGCACTCCATTCGCTGTTTTGGCGGATGCCCTTAGCCATCTTAAGCGCGATTACGATTTCATCATCATCGATTGCCCGCCATCACTTGGCATCCTTTCTCTCAATGCTCTTGTTGTTTCAACAAGCGTCATAATCCCGATACAGTGTGAGTTCTTCGCCATGGAAGCAGTGGCCTCGATGCTCAGCACCGTCAACCGTATCCAAAACAATTACAACCCGGCTTTGAAGATTGAGGGCTTCCTCATGACCATGTACGATTCGAAAGCCTCTCTCTGCAACGAGATCGTCGCTCAGGTCAGAAGCCTCTTCGATGAGAACACCTTCGTGACCATGGTCCCAAGGAACGTTTCTCTCCCTGAAGCGAGCGCGCATGGACAATCAGTCATCGACTATCGTCCATCCTCGACTGGCGCCAATGCCTATCTCGCTCTTGCCCGTGAGGTTTTGGAACATGAAAAAGAGTAACGTCTCCTCACTTAGCAAACTCGTTAAGAAGTTCTCGCAAGAAGATGTCATTCTCCAGATGGAGAAGGAATATCGCAGCGTAGCTTCTGTTAATATCCCACTCGAAAAAATCGACGACAATTCCTACGTCAATAAAGTCATATTTTCCAAAAAGACCGTCAATTTGCTGGGGAAATCCATCAAAGAGAAGGGCTTTTTCAATCCTCTTGTCGTCCGTCCTAAAGGCGACAGATACGAACTCATTCTTGGAAGGAAGAGGTATTTCGGCGCGAACAACATCAAACTCGCTGAGGTTCCTGCGATCATCAGGGAAGTAGGGGACGAAGAGGTTCTTCTCATGCTTCTCGCCGATGTCCGTGACGAGAGAGAAGGCAACATTGTTGAGATGGCCCTTATCTGTAACGCCTTGTCACAGAAATATAACTACTCCCAAGCCACCCTTGGTAAGCTTTCCCATCAATCGAGAAGCCAGGTCACCAATATCGTCCGTCTTCTTTCCCTACCTGAAAGGGTTCTTAAAGAAGTCATGCTTGGAGAACTTACGTATGGGCATGCGCGTGCTCTTTTAGGTCTAGACAAGTTTGAGATCGAAGAAGCGGTGAACACCATCCATCACAACAAACTCTCTGTAAGAGAGACCGAAGCGCTTGTTAAGAGATATCACTATGAAGATGGCGATTATGAAAAGAACATCGCCCTCATAACTAAGAGCAACGCCCGTGACGTGAAGATCAAACCGTCATCAGTTTCGTTCGAATTCGACACAAATGAAGAAAAAGAAGCCTTCATTGAAAAATACTTATCCGATTAATTGACTTGCTTCTAAGAAGTATTACTATTTATGTGCTTCAGGGCGACGAGAATTACGTCGACTGGCGGTAAAGCCCGCGAGTGGTAACTCCACATGAACTGGTGAGATTCCAGTGCCAACGGTACAGTCCGGATATGCAGAAGCTATTATTGCTTAGCCCCCTGATGTCAGCCATATAGGAGGTTTTTTTATTTTTATGGTTTTGACAGAAGTACAAGAAGGTCTCACGAGAGAACAAATCTCGTGGATCGTTCTAGGCGCGTCATTAGTCGCCACAATCGTCTTCGTAATCTTGTATTCGAAGTACATGAAGAAAAAGGAATTCTCTTGGGCGAGATTCGCCGCTAGGGTCGCCATCTTCGGCGCCTTATCCGCTATTCTCTACGTAGTCCCAGTATTCCAGCTCAAACTCCCTTTCCTTCCAGCTTTCATGGAACTCCACTTTGATGAGGTTCCAGCATTCATTGCCGGTTACGCCTATGGCCCTTTCACCGCATTTATCGTCATTTTCATCAAAACGCTTATCAAGCTTCCGTTCAGCGGCACCTTCTGTGTCGGTGAATTAGCCGATCTCATTTTCTCCTCGGCCTTTGTCCTTCCTGCTGCTTTCATCTATAAGAAAGTCAGGAACCTTAAGGGTGTCTTCATTGGATTTGGCGTTTCCTTCGTCCTTCAGATCATAGTCGCATCCCTCATGAACGTTTACGCCATCTTGCCTTTCTACATGCAAGTCATGAATTACCCATATGATGCGATCATGGATATGTGTTCAAAAGCGAACCCACTAGTCAAGAACCTTGGATTCGATTACGTCATCTTCATTGTCGTTCCAATGAACATCATTAAGAACACAATAGTCCTCGTTCTTACATACTTCGTCTACAAAGGAATTCACAAATCTCTCCGCTGGGAAAAACCTGTCGATTTACAAGATCCAGAAGCGGTCGACGTTGAAGCTGAATAACAAAAAAAGGATGGCAAATCGCCATCCTTTTCTTTTTTAGAAGTTATTCCTCGATAGCGCCGACTGGGCAGCTGGCGACGACTTCGTCAGCAGCGCTGTCTTCCATCTCAGCGATGGCTTCGCTCTTGCCTTCATCATTGAGGGCGAAGGCGTCTGGTGCCATGTTGACGCAGAGACCGCAGCCGATGCAGTTGTCAGCGTTGACTTTAAGTTTTTTCATGTTGGATAACTCTCCTTTGTTGGTATGACTTATTGTAAATTGACCATGCCGAAAGTCAATATTGACGCCCCTCTATTGCACCTAAAAATAGGTCGGGTGTTTCTTTCCCTCTCTTTTCAAGAGATAATATTTCTTGCTAGTTATGAAATCACGGACTAAGAAGTGGGCCCACTATAGGGAAAAGATCAAGAAACTTCCTCCTGAGAAGTTCTCCAAGAGGAAAGACTACACCGAGGTGGCCTCAGTGTCCGATTTAGCCGCGATGAATGGCAGCGCAAAAGCCGCCAACGCCATCTCTAACGGCAATCTTCATAACGTCAAAACGACCCCTTATTCGGTTTATCAAAGAAGAAGGCGCAACATGCTCATCTTCAAGCTTGCTACGACGGCTGTCGTCTTAGCAGGATTCATCTGCGCCTGGTTCTTATGGGTCATGAGGTAACAAACATGGAAAAATTCATCACCGTCGCCATCGATGGACCAGCCGCTGCTGGCAAAAGCACCATCGCCAAGAGAGTTGCTAAGCTTCTCAATTACACATACTTAGATACCGGTGCCATGTATCGTGCCGTCACCTATGCCGTCATCAAAGCCGGCCTCGACCCAGAGATCGAAGAGGAATCAGTCAAAGTCCTCCCAGGCCTTAAGATCGACCTCAAGGAAGATGGAACCGTCCTTTGCAATGATGAGGATGTCACCAAGGTCATCCGTGAACCAATCGTCTCAAGCAAAGTGAGCTACATCGCCGCGATGAAGCCAATCCGTCTTGCCCTCGTCGATATGCAGCGCGAAATGGCCAATAGCAAGAATGTTATTCTTGATGGCAGAGACATCGGCACTTACGTCCTTCCGAACGCAAATGTGAAGATTTTCCAAATCGCTTCTGTTGAATGTCGAGCCAAACGTAGATATATTGAGAACCTCGAGAAGGGAATTCCTTCCACTCTCGAAGAGATCACCGAGTCGGTGAAGAAGCGCGATTACATTGACTCTCATCGCGACTTCGCCCCATTAAGGAAAGCTGAGGATGCTGTCGAGATCGACACCTCAGACATGACCATCGAAGAGTCAGTCGACGCCGTCTTGGCCGTCATCAAAGAGAAAACAGGTATAGAGATTCCATGTCATTAGGCGTTTTAGCGTTAGTAGGCGCTCCATCCGCAGGGAAGAGCACCATCTTCAACCGTATCGTCGGAGAGCGTAAATCCATCGTTGAGCCAACCCCAGGCGTCACGAGAGACAGGATTTATGGCAAAGGCGTTTGGTTAACCAAGGAGTTCACCGTCATCGATACCGGCGGTCTCACTTCTTTTAACGTGCCTTTCCAGGATCTCATCAAAGCCCAAGCCGAAGTCGCTATTCAGGAAGCAGACATCATCGCCTTCATCGTCGATGGCAATAAAGGCCTCACGAGCGATGATAGATACATCGCCAAAATGCTCAGGATGAGCGGTAAGCCAGTCGTCCTTGTCGTCAACAAGATCGACAACATCATGGAATACGGCAACACCGGCGAATTCTATTCTCTTGGCCTAGGCGACCCAATCGCTGTTTCCGGTGCGCACGGTATCGGCATCGGCGACCTTCTCGACGAAGTCGTGAAGAAACTCCCAGAGAAAGAGGTGCCAGATTATGGCGATGCGATTACTTTCTGTTTGATCGGCCGTCCAAACGTTGGCAAATCATCCCTTTCGAATAGGCTTCTCGCCAGCGAAAGAACCTTAGTCTCCAATATCGCGGGAACCACCCGTGATTCAATCGATACCCCATTTACCAGAGATGGCAGAAACTACGTCGTCATTGATACGGCAGGTCTCGTCAAACGCGGAAAGATCTTCGAAGCGATTGATAAATATGCCGCGTTAAGAGCGCTCGCCTCCATTGAGAGAAGTGAGATCGTTCTTCTTCTTATCAATGCCGAGGAAGGCATCATCGAACAGGACAAGCACGTCGTCGGATATGCTTGCGATAACCACAAGGCCATCATCGTCGTGGTCAATAAGTGGGACGAAGGAAAGAAGAAGGGGCTCACCAAAGAAGAGTTCACCAAAGAGATCAGGAAGCAATTCAAGTTCTTGGAGTACGCTCCAATCCTTTTCACCTCAGCCAAATCAGGACTCGGCTGCCAGGATATCCTTCCAAAGATCCTTGAGGTCCATGAGGCGTATAACCGCCGCATCCCAACCAACGTCCTCAATGAGATCATTAGAGACGCCCAAGACCTTAATCCAGCTCCGGAATTTAACCACGCGAGACTCAAGATTTCCTTCGCCAATCAGAGTGCGGTCTGCCCACCGACTTTCATCATGTTCTGCAACGCTCCGAAGTCGGCTCACTTCTCTTATACAAGGTATTTAGAGAACCAAATCAGGGCCGCATACGACTTTGACGGAACCCCTGTGAATATCATTTACAGAGCCAAAAAATAAGTTTTTTAACGATTGCCATTGGCAAAAAGTAAATATAGCAACGATGCCACTTTTAGTCGTTTTTTAGGCAAAAACATTCGATAATTGCTACATTTTGTCGATTGTAAAGAATGAAAGCCCTTTCACCAAATATCTACTAATTTGCAAAAAATATCGATGTAATCGAACAAATAATGATTTTTTATTCTTGTCAAAGTTTTCAAAAGGTGTTACTTTTTTTATGACCATTTAGCAAAGGAGGATTGTCCCAATGAATAAAGCTGAATTAGTCGAAGCTGTTGCCGAAAAGGCTGAACTCTCGAAGAGAGACGCAGAAGCTGCTGTTGACGCCGTTCTCGAAGTCATCGAAGCCGCTGTTGTTAAAGGTGAAGAAGTCAAACTTTCTGGCTTCGGTATCTTCTCAAAGAAAGCCCGCGCTGCCCGCGAGGGAACCAACCCATCCAACCAGAAGAAGATCAAGATCCCAGCTTCCAACACCGTCGCTTTCAAGGTCTCCAAAGCCTTCAAAGAGAAACTCAACTAAGAATTTCTAAGGACATCTAAGGCGGCCTACGGGTCGCCTTTTTTATTGCCTTTAACACTTTCGGTGTTATAGGATAAAATTCCCCTATGAGAATTGAGGCCTTTGATTTCCTAAAAGATCTTTTTCGCAAAAACGGTTTCCGCCTATATGTCGTTGGAGGAACCGTCAGGGATTTTCTTTTGGGCAAAGAGATCACTGACCTCGACTTCGTCACTGATGCCACGCCGGAAGAGGAGATGAAGTTCATCCCGGAAGGGGACTTCACCTTCAAGAAGTTCGGCGCTGTCCGTTATCCCTTCAAGGGAAAGCACATCGATATCACGACTCTTAGGCAAGAAGGGGAATACAACGATTCCCGTCATCCATCGAACGTCATCTTCGTGAAAGATCCGAAACTCGACTATGTGAGAAGAGACTTCACGGTCAACGCGATGTATCTTGATGAGGATTACAACGTAATCGACTTCTCGACAGGCCAAGAAGATCTTAAGAAAAAGCTCATTCGCTTCATCGGTGATCCCTATAAGCGAATTGAGGAAGATCCTCTAAGAATCGCGAGGGCGGAAAGATTCGCCAAGACGCTAGGCTTCGAAATTGAAGAAAAAACCCAGCAAGCCATCAAAGATAAGCGCGATTTGCTAGGGAAATTGAACCCAGAGAAGTTAAAAGAAGAACAAAGGAAAGGTTGGGAAGGAACGTTATGAAGAATCCGTATTTGAATGCAGTCAGCTTCCATTACGTTCTTTTGGATTGCTACAAGAGACTTGGCATAACCGAGACCGGTCTTTCCGTCATCCTCATGATCGATCATCTTATTGAGCAGGGGAACACCTTCATCAACAGCGACATGCTTTCGCTCAAGATGAACCTCAAACCAGCCGATATCGATAAAGAGCTCACCGAGCTCGTCAAAAAGAACTATCTCACCTACGACATGGTCGAAGGCAAACTCACCGTTTCTTTGAATAACCTCAAAGACAAGGTGTACGCCCTCTTCAAAGAGACCATGGACCGTGAGGCTAGCAAACTCACCGATAAATCAAAGGAAAAAGCCCTCTCTGAAATCCATTCCTTCTATGAAGAGCATCTCAACCGCAGCCTTTCCCCATTAGAGCAAAGCACCATCAACGAATGGCTTGATGCCAGATACACTCTTGATGAAATCAAGAATGCCTTGTTAGACACCCTTAGATCCGGCAAAAAATCATTCAGAGCCATCGAGAAAACTCTTAAAAGTGCACGCAAAGCCGAGGACATTCTCAAAGAGGGAAGCAGTGCCGTAAGCGATACCTGGGACAAGGATATCGAAGCGACCATCGCTATCGCTAAAGACCTTTGGGGCAAATAAATATGAAAAGCGAAAAGGTAGCAGCCATACTTAACTACCTTCACGATAACTATGACGATGCCAAGACGGCTCTCGATTTTACTAATGACTATGAGTGTTTGGTCTCGATCGTTTTGAGTGCCCAAACCACCGATAAAAGCGTCAATAAAGTCACGCCAGCTCTTTTCAAGCATTTCCCTGATTTCGAATCTTTGGGAAACGCTAAGATCGAAGACATCGAAAAGGACATCAAGACCTTAGGTCTCTATCACAACAAAGCGAAGAACATCAACGAACTAGGAAAGGTGATGGCCAAAGACTATAACGGCATCGTTCCTAGTGACAAAAAGACCCTTACCTCGCTTCCAGGAGTCGGTATTAAAACCGCTGGAGTTTTCCTTTTAGAAAGAAGAGGAGAACAAGTCATTCCTGTCGATACCCACGTAAGAAGAATTGCGATTCGCCTAGGTTTTGCAGGGGAAAATGACGAATTTGTCGCGATTGAGAAGAAATTAGAAAAGGCGTTCCCTTATGAAGAGCACGCCTTCGTTCATCATTCTTTCATTAACTTTGGAAGAACTAAGTGTTCCGCCCAAAGACCTAGCTGTGAGGATTGCCCTCTCAAGTCTTATTGCAAATATAGCTTATCCACCAAAG
>JAEEGJ010013543.1_pt1 | contig 19732 bp, 15 predicted proteins | sample 8958761 | NCBI WGS metagenome assembly JAEEGJ01 (sample SAMN16246546, study PRJNA631951) | gut metagenome | biome: gut microbiome; feature: rumen; material: RS-attached | host: Bos | place: Iran: Karaj | collected 2018-10 | reverse complement strand
CCCAATTTTAGCCTCGGGGTAGAAATAGGGTACAAAAATAGCTAAAATAACTTGGAATAACAAAGAGCAATTAAGAACACTTAACACAACAAAAGCCCTCAAAATGAGAGCTTTAGTAATAGTTTATTCAAATTGTTCCAAGTTGTTGATAATCAATCACTTGCCCACGCAAAAATGTGAGAAGATGGTATTAAGGGTTTCTTGGGGGGTGATGTAGCCGCCGGTGATTTCGGCTAAAGTGTCAAGGACAAGGCGGAGGTCTTCGGCAAGGAGGTCTCCGCTTAATTGTTGTTGCAGCCCGTCGATGACACGCTGGAGGTGTTTATGGGCGCGGGTGAGGGCTTCGTAGTGGCGAGCGTTGGTGACGATGGTATCGCCATCGGACATCTTGGGTGCTGCGTCAAGGAGTTGCTGGCACAAGGTGTCGAGGCCCATACCGAACTTGGCACTGATATTGACAAATGAAGCGTGCGGAATGAGGAATAACGCATTTTCTACCGCTATACCTTTGTCAAATTTATTACAAACGATGATGAGCGACTTTTCTTTGCAGCGCTCTGAGAAATCTCGTTGTTGTTGTTCGGTGGGTAAATTGTCGATAAGCCAAAGCACGATGCGGGCTCTCTCTATCATCTGATAGGTTCTCTCAATACCCATCAGCTCGATTTGATTGTCAGTTTGGCGGATACCCGCTGTGTCAATAAAACGGAAGGTCTTTCCACCCAGTTGAATGGTGTCCTCAATGGTGTCGCGTGTAGTTCCTTGAACGTCGCTGACAATGGCCCGCTCTTCGCCTAACAGGGCATTGAGAAGCGTTGACTTTCCAACATTAGGAGCACCGACGATGGCTACAGGGATGCCGTTTTTAAGAGCGTTGCCAGCATCGAAGGAGTCTGCCAGGCGTGTGATGTGTCTATTGGTCTGTAGAGCCAGTTCTAAGAGCTCCGTACGGTCAGCAAACTCAAGGTCCTCGTGGTCGGAGAAGTCAAGCTCAAGTTCCAAGAGGGAAGTGAGTTTCAGCAATTTGTCGCGCAAAGAGCTGAGTTCCGTAGATATGCCACCGCGCAATTGGCTCATTGCCATCTGATGAGTAGCTTTGTTGGTGGAGGCTATGAGGTCAGCGACGGCTTCAGCCTGCGAGAGATCCATCTTGCCGTTGAGGTAGGCGCGCTGGGTGTATTCTCCAGGATTAGCCATACGACAGCCATGCTGAATCAATAGTTCTAATACCTTATTTAAAATATAGCTTGAGCCGTGGCAGCTGATTTCCACCGAGTCCTCGCCTGTGTAACTTTTTGGTGCCTTGAAGACGGAAACCATCACTTCGTCGACGACCTCTTGATGCTGTGATGCGGCATCAAAGTCGACGATGTGGCCGTAGTGAATGGTATTAGGTTGGGCATTCGTGAGATTCTTGGAAAATACGTGAGAAAGAATCTCAAGCGCCTGAGCGCCTGAGATTCTGATGATTCCTAATGCGCCACCTGGAGCGGTGGCTAATGCGCAAATCGTATCGATGCTCATAGATAAAGCCGCTGTACTCAGCGACAGACATAAAACTTTAGATACGCTCTAAGACCTTCTCGATGATGGTGTCAATAGAACTCTTGTAGTCGGTATTCATCTTCTGGGCATAGCGGTTGGCTATCACCATGCAGCAGGTCATGGCATGATGGCCGAGGAGAGCTGCGAGACCAGCCAGTGCTGACGACTCCATCTCGAAATTACAGATCTTCATGCCTTCATATTCGAACGACTCAATCTTCTTGTTCTGTTCAGGATCGCCAACGGCAGCACGCAACTGACGGCCCTGAGGACCATAGAAGCCACCGCAGGCAACGGTATAGCCCTTGACCATATCATCAGCAGCAATGCGGTCAATCAGTTCGCGGTCGGCAACGGCTACGTAGGGGGCACCCTTGATGGGGTTCCAGTCCATGTGCTTCTTGAAGACTTCCTCCATCTTCAGGTCGCAGACATCGTTGCGTCCTGCATAGAAGTTCAGCAGGCCGTCGAAGCCAATGCTCTTGACGGAAGCGATGAACGAACCTGTTGGAGTGAAGGGCTGCAGACCACCACATGTACCGATGCGTACCATGGTCAGTGTGCGGTGCTCGTCAAATTCTTCGCGAGTCTCATAGTTGATGTTTGCCAGCGTGTCGAGCTCGTTGACCACGATGTCGATGTTGTCGCAGCCAATGCCGTGACTCTGAGCCGTGATGCGTTTGCCCTTATACATACCGGTGATGGTGTGAAACTCGCGGCTGGAAACTTCGTGCTCGATGCTGTCGAAGTGGGCAGCAACGGTGTTGACACGTGCGGGATCTCCGACGAGAATGATTTTGTCCGCCAGGAATTCCGGCTTCAGATGGAGGTGGAAACATGAGCCGTCACCATTGATGATAAGCTCTGATTCGGGAAAATGTTTTTTAGCCATAGTATTATTGTTTTTTAGTTAGAAATAGTATTTCTTTTTGACGGATTTCTTTTTCCATGTTGTGTATCATGACAAACAGGTCATGCTGTTTGTTTTCACTGGCAAGAATCTCATGACGGAGGTCGACGCGTTCGTCTTGCGAAGCTGTCGCATAATAGTCACGGGCTTGTTCTAGGGCGCTCTTCAGTTGACGATACTGGTTCTGCAGATTTGTCAGCTGTTGGTATTGCTGACGATTAGCGTCAGTCTTGAAGTCGTCGAGGTTTGTGTAGGTGATGTCATCGTTGATGACGAAACGAAACTGTTGGGTGTCGTCCTTTTTTTCTGAGAGGCGCTGAATCGTCTGCTGAAGTCTTTGGCGGGCAGCGTCGCACTCGCTGGTATCGTCCCACGTGTCGGCAATGCGGTCGATGCGCGCAAAGGAGGCTATCTGCTCCGTGGTGTAGTCCTCAGCACCATAAGTTTTACGGGTGGTTGAAGGGATGAAAGTATAGATACATACTTTTCCATTCTCCTGTCTGCGGTCTGTGGCAAACCACCCAAGGTTACTGTATTCGTCAATGATGTAGAGGTAGTCGTTGGCCTCGCTGTTGAAAGGCATGCCGATATTGACAGGATGCAGGAAAGAACCGTCTTCACTGTCGTAGCGGGTCACAAAGATGTCGAAGCCTCCCAGGCTTTCAGAGCCTTTCGCTGCAAAATAGAACGTCTCACCATCGCCCATCATATAAGGATAGCTGATGCTCGTGAAATGTCTGTCGTCATTGATGCCATGTAAGGGCGTCGGACTGGTCCACTTGTTTTCAATCACTTCGCTGGTAAAGAGACTGAACTTACCATTCTCGTCTTCTAAAGAGAAATAGCAGCGATTCCCAATCTCATTGATATTCACCAGCGAGTGTGGCTGTGTGTTAGTTTGAAAGACATCTTGGTAGTATGCAATACGTCCTGCTTCCGGATTCAGGTGATAGGCTTGCAGGAAGTCGTCTTTGTCGACTACGATACTGTCAATGAAAGTGATTCTCTCTGTCTTTGCAGTCATACGGTCCATCTTGGCCTTCAGCTCCTGTTGTTCAGGGGTCAGCTGCGGCTGTAGCTTGTTTCTTTGTGCCGAGATAGGCTGCAATAACAGCATGAGGGCGAATAGACAAAAACAGTATCTGGCCATGGAGTGTCATTTTAGATAACAAAGATACGAAAAATCAATGTACAATAGACAATTGACGTTTCACAATTAATATTATTTAATAATCTGTGAGCTTTTCGTCAGATTCAAGGGCATGGAACAGACTATAGCGAGCCTCGGGATTCAGACGTTCCATGTGTGCAAACAGCTCTGCAGCAGCGGTGCGTTTGGTGGCGTGCTCATAAGGGCATTGCTTCAGTTGTTTTTCATAGTGGTGAGCGTCCGCATAAGCCTGGATGTCAGCCTCATGGCACAAACATAGCGGGCGGATAATGGTCAGCGGCATCTTCTGCATGCGGAGCTTGGCAGGCATGGTGGAGAAATGACCTTCAAAGGTGAGGTTCATCAGGGCTGTGTGGATGAGGTCGTCTTGATGATGTCCCAGGGCTATCTTTGTGCAGCCCAGCTCTTGGGCGAGATTGAATAGTTGCTTGCGGCGTTGCCAGGAGCAGAGAAAACAAACGGGTTTCGTCCGTTGTGCCCCTGTAGCAGCGGACGAGAATGAGGTGGTGATGGTGTGGAAGGGGACGTTGAGGCGGTGGCAGAAGGTCTGGAGGTAACTGGTGTCTGTCTCGTAGTGAACATTCTCCATGCGGACGTGGAGGACTTCTACCTTGAAACGTGGTTTCAGAATCTTCTGCCGACGGGCAAGAAACTCTAACAGCAGCAGCGAGTCCTTTCCACCAGACAAACCGACGAGGATTTTATCGTCCTCGTCAATCAGCTGATATTGTCCCAGCGCTTTGTTAAACTGTTTCCAGAGTCGTTCGTCAAGCGTCATTTACTTCATGAAAACCAGATAGACGGCGCAGATGATGAGAAAGAAGGCCAGGATATGGTTCCAGTGCAGGTGTGTGCCCTGAAACATGATGTTGGCAATGATGCAGAAAACGGCCAGCGAGATACACTCCTGAATGACCTTCAGCTGAATGAGGTTGAAAGGACCTCCGTTCTCCACAAACCCCAGACGGTTGGCTGGCACCTGACAGCAGTATTCAAGAAAAGCGATGCCCCACGAAAAGACGATGACACCAATCAGTGGCCAATTGTTTGACACGCCGTTTTCCTGTAATTTCAAATGCCCATACCAAGCCAGCGTCATAAAGACGTTGCTTAGTATGAGCAGTATGATTGTATAAAGTCCGTTCATAATTCCCTATCCTTGAGGCAAAACCTCAAGGCACACTACTTCTTCTGCAGGTATTCGTCCATGTTCTGTGCCGCACGGCGACCATCGCCCATAGCAAGGATAACGGTTGCTCCACCACGCACGATGTCACCACCGGCGAAGATTTCCTTACGTGAAGACTGCATCTCCTCAGAAACGACAATGGTATTCTTGCGGCCCAGTTCAAGTCCTTCGATGCTCTTGGGAACCAGCGGGTTAGGCGATACGCCTACAGCTACGATAACCTGATCGACATCGAGGGTTACTGTCTTGCCCTCAACGGGTACAGGACTGCGACGGCCTGATGCATCAGGCTCGCCAAGCTCCATGACCTGCAGCACGGCTTGCTTTACAGCACCCTGTTCGTCGGCAATATACTCAATGGGGTTGTGCAACGTCAGGAAGTTGATACCCTCCTCCTTGGCGTGCTTCACCTCCTCGAGACGGGCAGGCATCTCAACCTCTGAGCGGCGATAGACCAACGTGACTTCGGCACCCAGACGCTTAGCCGTACGGCAAGAGTCCATGGCAGTGTTGCCGCCACCTACCACGAGCACGCTCTTGGCAGGATTCAGTGGAGTATCGGTTGTCGGATTGGCAGCATCCATCAGGTTTACACGCGTCAGATACTCGTTAGAGGACATGATGTTGATGCTGTTCTCTCCAGGGATATTCATGAAGTTGGGCAGACCTGCTCCTGACCCTACGAAGATACCCTTAAAGCCCAAGTTCTCAAGCTGTTCTACGCTGATGGTCTTTCCGACGATGACGTCTGTCTGGAAGTGAACGCCCATCTTGGCAAGGTTCTCGATCTCCACGTCGACAATCTTGTTGGGCAGACGGAATTCGGGGATACCATATTTCAGCACACCACCAATCTCGTGCAGGGCCTCGAAGACATAGACGTCATAGCCCTTTTTCACCATGTCGCCAGCAAATGACAGTCCGGCAGGGCCTGAACCGACGACGGCAATCTTGATGCCGTTGGCAGGAGCAATCTCAGGCAGGCTGATGTTACCGCTCTCGCGCTCGAAGTCGGCGGCAAAACGCTCCAGATAGCCAATAGCCACAGCAGGCTCGTTCATCTTCAGATGAATACACTTGCTCTCGCACTGCTTCTCCTGAGGACAGACACGTCCGCAGACAGCGGGTAGGGCAGAGGTGTTCTTCAGCACCTTGGCGGCAGCCAGGAACTGACCGCGCTCGATGTTCTTGATGAACGACGGGATGTTGATATTCACAGGACAGCCCTCTACGCACGTCGGCTTGGCACAGTCAAGGCAACGCTTGGCCTCGGTCATGGCCATCTCCTTTGTGAGACCGATATTCACCTCCTCGGTGCGGGTGGTGGCGCGATAGACGGGGTCGAGCTCAGGCATGACAACACGCTCGATAGCGGTGCGCTCCTTGGGCTTCATGCTCTTTCTGAGCTCATCGCGCCAAGCAGCATTACGATCAGTCAGCACCTCGATGGTGTCATTAGTGGGGTCGTTATCCATCATCACGTCGGCGGTCTTGTCTGTTGCGACTGAGTCGCAACCTACTGAACTTGAGTCCAGGTGCTCCTCGTAGTGAGCCAGCTCCTCCTGTTCCTCGCGCTTGAAAGTACCCATGCGCTTGAACATCTCGTCCCAGTCGACTAATGCACCATCGAACTCAGGACCGTCGATGCAGACGAACTTCGTTTTGCCGCCAATCGTCAGACGGCAGGCACCACACATACCCGTTCCGTCGACCATAATTGTGTTCAGCGAAACTTCGCAGGGAATGTTGTGCTTCTGAGCGGTGAGGTTCGAGAACTTCATCATGATGGGAGGACCAATGGCAAAGACCTTGTCAACGTGCTCCTGTTCAAAGAACTTCTCCATACCGACGGTTACTACGCCCTTTTCGCCATAGCTGCCATCGTCCGTCATGATGATGACCTCGTCAGAGCTTTCGCGAACCTTGTCTTCAAGGATAATCAGGTCTTTCGAGCGACCAGCCATGACTGACAGCACACGGTTACCTGCGGCCTTTAGTGCCTGGATAATCGGCAGCATGGGAGCCACACCAAGTCCACCACCGGCACAAACCACTGTGCCGTATTTCTCGATGCGTGTGGGATTGCCCAGAGGACCTACCACGTCGGCGACGACATCGCCCTCGTTCAGCGCACAGAGCTTCTTCGACGAGAGACCTACCATCTGGACGACTAACGTGATGGTGCCTTTGTCAATGTCGGCACCAGCAATGGTCAGTGGCATGCGCTCGCCTTTCTTGTCAACACGTACAATCACGAAGTTACCGGCCTTGCGGCTCTTCGCAATCAGTGGAGCCTCAATCTCGAAAAGGAAAACTTTCTCGGAGAATTGCTCTTTTCTTACGATTTTATTCATATTCCTTTAGCTTAGTTTCAATTTTGCGTGCAAAGGTACAAATAAGTAAGCAAAATGCCAAATAAATCAAAGTTTATTTGGCATATCTGAAAATGATGGTCTTAGCGTTCTTTACTTGTCCCAGCCGATATATTGAAGTATCAATTCAACTATCTCATCTTCGGTCTTGCCTTCCATGTTGAAGACAATGTCATAGTTGCGCGTATCATAACGAGATGTACCTGTATATTTCTTCACATACGTCTCGCGCATTTCGTCAACCTTCTTGATGATCTTCTCTGCTTCCTCATGGGTCAGGTTCTGTTTGCCCATGATGCGCTGGATACGGTGCTCCAGCGGTGCCTGGATGAAAATGCTCAGGTGGTTGGGGTGGTCAGCAAAGATGCTGAAACCAGAACGTCCGGCAATGATGCAGGATTCCTCTGCTGCGACGTTTTCCAGAATTTCCTTCTCTACCTTGAACATATCGTTACTGGTTAGCAGATATGCGCCCTGGCCTGTCATGCGCTGGTAATACCACATTTCGTTCATACCCTGGCCCATAAACATGGCAGCATTGATGAACTCGCGCCACCAGTTGTTTTTGTTGCCTTTCAGTTTCTCGATTTCTTCTGTGTCCAGGTTGAACTTCTGCTTCAATTCATTGATGAGCGCCTTGTCATAGAAGGGAACATTCAGTTTCTCAGCCAACTTCCTGCCAATGGTACGACCGCCGCTACCTAACTCACGGTTAATCGTGATGACATACTTTTGATTTTTGTCCATATTCTTAGTTTTTAGTAAAAGATATTCGTCACTTTTGTCTATCTGCGTGCAAAGATAGTAAAAAAAACTGGGATTCTTCTAAAGAATTACACTTTTTTTGTGTCAATAAATTCAAGTATCGCATGGGGAACATGCGATACTTGTAGTGGTTGGCGCTTAGTCGATAATCTCGAAGCCTGTATAGGGAACCAATGCGGCAGGAATCTTGATGCCGTTCTCCGTCTGGTTGTTCTCTAACAGGGCAGCCACGATGCGGGGCAGGGCGAGAGCCGAGCCGTTCAGCGTGTGGCAGAGCTCCGTCTTCTTGTTGTCAGCACGACGATAGCGGCACTTCAGGCGGTTAGCCTGATAGGTGTCGAAGTTTGATACAGAGGAAACCTCAAGCCAGCGACCTTGGGCCTCAGAATAGACTTCAAAGTCGTAGCAGATAGAACTCGTAAAGCTTTGGTCGCCACCGCAAAGCAGCAGAATGCGGTAGGGAAGCTCCAGCTTCTTCAGCAGGCCTTCCACGTGTTCCAGCATTTCCTTATGGCTTTCCTTCGAGTGCTCGGGCTTGTCAATGCGTACAATCTCAATCTTCGAGAACTCGTGCAGGCGGTTCAAGCCACGCACGTCCTTACCATAGCTGCCAGCCTCGCGACGGAAACACTCAGTGTAGGCGCAGTTCTTGATGGGAAGCTGTGCTTCGTCAAGAATGACGTCACGATAGATATTGGTCACAGGCACCTCGGCGGTAGGGATGAGGTAGAAGTCATCCACCTCGCAGTGGTACATTTGCCCCTCTTTGTCAGGCAGCTGACCAGTACCGTAGCCAGAGGCAGCATTAACCACCGTTGGCGGCATAATTTCCGTATAGCCGCTCTTGGCAGCTTCGGCCAGGAAGAAGTTGATGAGTGCACGCTGCAACTGAGCGCCCTTGCCAATGTACACAGGGAAACCGGCACCCGTAATCTTCACACCCAGGTCAAAGTCAATGAGGTTGTACTTTTTAGCCAGTTCCCAGTGGGGCAGGGGATTGGCGATGCCCAGCGAGGGGTTCACGTCCCAGTTGCCGACGGTGTCAGCGTCAGTACACTCTTTCAGGTTCGACTTCACGACATGGTTGTCCTCAGCAGCAGCACCCTCAGGCACTTCATCGTAGGGGATGTTCGGAATCTGACACAGCAGCCGTGTCATCTCCTCCTGAGCGTCGTTCATCGTCTGTTCCAACTGTTTGTTGGTGTCCTTCATCTGAGCTACCGATGCCTTGACGGCATCAGCCTCTTCGCGCTTGCCCTCCTTCATCAGACCGCCAATCTGGGCTGCCATCTTCTTGGCTTCGCTCAGGTTCTTGTCCAATTGTTGCTGGGCCTCACGGCGCTTTTTATCTACGGCCAGCACCTCGTCGATAGCCTCGCGGGCACCCTTGAAATGTTTCTTCTCCAATCCGCGAATGACGCGGTCGGTCTCTTCAGTAATGAGCTTTAGTGTAAGCATAAATCAATTTACAATTTGACTATTTATAATATTTTGCTGGCAAAGTTACTACAAAAAAATGGACTGACCAAAAGTCAGCCCATTTTTTATATAACCTTATAGAGCTTACACGGTATAGTGTTTAAACAATACCCTGAGCCATCATGGCATTGGCAACCTTCATGAAGCCGGCGACGTTAGCACCGCGTACATAGTCGATGTAGCCATCGTCCTGCTTGCCGTACTTCACGCACTGCTCGTGGATGGAGGACATGATGTAGTGGAGCTTCTCGTCGACTTCCTCGTTGGCCCAGCTGAGGCGCATGGAGTTCTGAGTCATCTCCAGTCCGCTGGTAGCCACGCCACCTGCGTTGACGGCCTTGCCAGGAGCGAAGAGCGTCTTGGCAGCGACGAACTTCTCGGCAGCCTCGGCGGTGCAACCCATGTTGCTGACCTCTGCTACGCAGATGGGGTTGTTGGCGAGAATCATGTCGGCATCGGCGCCGTTGAGCTCGTTCTGTGTGGCACACGGCATATAGATATCGGCCTTCTGCTCCCAGGGCTTGCGTCCTTCGAAGAACTTCGAGCCTTCGAACTCCTCTTCGTAGGGCTGGCAGACGTCGTTGCCGCTGGCACGGAGCTCGAGCATGTATTCAATCTTCTTGGCATCGAGGCCGGCGGGATCGTAGATGTAGCCGTCGGGACCGCTGATGGTGATGACCTTTGCGCCGAGCTCGGTAGCCTTCTTGGCAGCACCCCAGGCAACATTGCCGAAGCCGGAGATGGCAATGGTCTTATCTTTCAGATCGTCGCCCTTCGTGGCGAGCATGTGTTGTACGAAATAGATGGCACCATAACCGGTGGCCTCGGGACGGATGCGCGAGCCGCCGAACTCCAGACCCTTGCCGGTGAGCACGCCCTGGAACTGGTGTGTGAGCTTCTTATACATGCCGAAGAGGTAGCCGATTTCGCGACCGCCTACGCCGATGTCGCCAGCGGGAACGTCCTCGTCGGGACCGATGTGGCGATAGAGCTCGGTCATGAAGGCCTGGCAGAAACGCATGATCTCAGCGTCGCTCTTTCCGCGGGGAGCGAAATCGGAGCCGCCCTTGCCACCGCCCATGGGGAGTGTGGTGAGTGCGTTCTTGAATGTCTGCTCAAAGCCGAGGAACTTCAGGATGGAGAGGTTGACAGAGGGGTGGAAGCGCAGACCGCCTTTGTACGGGCCAATGGCGGAGTTGAACTGTACGCGATAGCCGATGTTGACCTGTACTTCGCCTTTGTCGTCGACCCAGGGTACACGGAACGTGATGATGCGTTCGGGTTCCACAAGGCGCTCGATGAGCTTTGCCTTCTCAAACTCAGGATGCTGGTTGTAGACGTCCTTGATGGATTCCAATACTTCTTTCACTGCCTGCAGGAATTCAGGCTCGCCCGGGTGTTTACGCTCCAGGTCTTGGATGATTTTCTCAACTTCCATAGTAATTGATGTTTTTTGGTTTTATGGGTTTACGGTTAAATAATCAGATTGTCAGTTTGACGGCACAAATATATACCTTTTTTGTGGAACTACCAAATATAAATGGAATAATTTTGCTATTTTTTTGTCATTTTGTGATTATGTAGTAAATATTGTGAAGTTCACACTTCCATAGGCGCGATGTTCGCGGAAACAGGGGTGGGAGGAGAAGTCGTTCTGCTTGCCGTGCTCGAAGACGAAGACGCCGCCGGGCGCAAGGATGCCCGACTGCAGCACGAGATCGGGAATGTCGGGAAGGTTGGGCAGGGCGTAGGGAGGGTCGGCGAAAATGAAAGAAAAGGCGGCGGAGCCGCGGTTCAAGTGCTGCTGCGCAGCGTTCAAAGCGGCAGAGCCGCGTTCAATTGCGACTGCGTCGCTGTTCAATTTCGGCTTCGCCGCGTTCAAGGCGGCTGCGTCGCGTTCAAGGTTGAAGGATTTTTGGGCGCTTTTCAAGTAGCGGAAGACGTCGCCGCGGATGAGTTGGTGGTTGGTGACGCCGAGCTTGCGCACGCATTCGCCGATGAAGCGTGCATGGTCGCGGTCGGCCTCGACGCTGACCACCTGGGAACAGCCACGCGAGAGCAGTTCGAGTGAGATGCTGCCGGTGCCTGCAAAGAGGTCGAGGGCACGCACGCCTTCCAGGTCGATGTAGGAGTTGAGCACGTTGAAGATGTTCTCCTTGGCGAAATCGGTGGTGGGACGCGCCTTGAAGGAGCGTGGTATGTCGAAGCGACGACCTTTGTAGATGCCTGTGATGATACGCATTTTTGTGGGCGCCTGCGGCGCGGTTGAGATAAGCCCTACGGGCGGTTGAGACATGCCCTTCGGGCAGTTAAGAGGGGTTATGAGGCGCCTGCGGCGCTGTTGAGAAGAGTTGAGAGGCGCCTGCGGCGCGGTTAAGAAAAGTTATGATTACCTTTTGAACCTTGAACGCTGCGTAGCAGCCTTTGAAGCGGAGCGGGCAGACACAGGGGTCTGCCCCTACGCGCAGGGCCCTATGCTTTGTGCAACTGCACCATGAGATCGAAGGGGATGCCTTTCACGAGGGTGACGGGTGCGCGGTTGAACTCTGCCGAGGGGTTGATGGTGTAGGTCTTGCTGGCGTAGCGGCGCAGCAGGTCGACGATGCCCATGGTTTGAGCCGGGGCGTCGGCAGTTGGCTTGGCCGTAGCCTCGTTGAGTTGCTGCAGGGTGGCAAAGCACAGGTAGAGTTCGTCGCTTTGTGCATCCATGCCAATCGTCTTCCACACATGCAGGATGTGGTAAACAGCATCGTTGACCGATGTCATCTCGAAGCGGTTAGAGAAGCGGAATCGGTTTTTGTCGAAGCTGAACACGTCGACGTATTTGTCGTGGAAATAAGCGTAGAGCTTGCGGCGTGTACCCGTGAAGCTGCGGTTGAGCATGTGGCTCCACACGGGTTGCATGACATGCTGGAAGCGCACGTCGGTGAAATGATCTTCAACGACGAGGCGCAGGTCCTTGTTCACGGCAAATGCCACGATGGCATTCAGATGCGGCAGCACCTGGTGGATGAGCGCATAGCTCTCGTAGCCGGTGAAGGTGGCGTTATAGAGTTCGCGGAGGCTCTGCTCGTCGAATTCCTGGATGGGAACGAGCATGGTGGGCGTGTTCACCTCGAGCATGGCTCGCTCGTAGTCTCTGTTCAGGAGGTCGCTGGTGCGGAATGCCTCGCGCAGGTTTGCAGCCAGGGAGATGCCACTCTTCATGATGTATGGCTCGAAGGCCACCTTGTTTTGTTCTGCAGGGTCGGCAACGGCGAAGAGCAGCGAGCTCTTGGTGACGCGTATGATGAGTCGGTTGTTCATGTGCTTTTAGTTTCGAGTTTCTAGTTTCGAGTTTCTAGTTTATGATAGGACGCTGAGCACGCAGAGCACCATCAGGATGATGGCACATAGCAACAGCAGGTAATTATGGTTGATTTTATATTTCATTCTCGAGATTTTTTGCTACCTTTGCAGCTGATTACTCAGATGTCGGCTACAAAGTTACGAATAAGTGAGCGAAATGCAAAAAGAAAAAGGATTTTCTTTTTCATTTCCAAACGAAAGTAACTTCGATGGATGTCAAAGTTACGATTAAGTGAGCGAAATGCAAAATATGTTTAGACTTTATTTTAGGGAATGATATAGAAATTGGCATTTTTTTATTTCATCAAGAATTAGAGAATTTGAGAATTATTGTAATACAAATGAATAGACAAACTGCAGTAAAGATGATTAACAAAGCATGACGATAGATGAATTTATATTTCGGGTAGAACAGGAGGTGGGATTCCCACCGACACGCGAGCAACACTTGGCGGTGGATTGCTTCACGCGATTTCTGGCTTGTCGCGAAGGACAGCCGGTGATGATTCTGCGTGGGTCGGCAGGTACGGGTAAGACCACGCTGGCTAGTGCGATGGTGCGCACACTGAAACGACTCGGACAGAAGATGGTGCTGCTGGCTCCCACGGGGCGTGCGGCGAAGGTGTTCTCGCTGAACAGCGGTGAGCAGGCCTCCACCATTCACCGCCGCATCTATCGGCAGAAAAGTCTGGAAGGAGGATTCAGCCTGGGCTTCAACAGCTTGCGCAATGCATTGTTCTTCGTCGATGAGGCCTCGATGATCAGCACTGGCAACTCGTCGCTGTTTGGCGATGGCAGTCTGTTGGGAAGCAGCCTGCTCGACGACCTCGTGCAGTTCGTCTATGGCGGTCCGGGCGATTGCCGGATGATTCTCATCGGCGATCCTGCACAGCTGCCACCCGTGGGCGAGGAGGAAGCCCCGGCCTTGGAGGCAGAGGTGCTGCGCAACTATGGGCTTCGCGTTTTTGAGAGCACACTCAACGAGGTGGTGCGCCAGGAGGAAGAGAGTGGTATCCTTTGGAATGCCACGCAGATTCGCAGTTTCCTTCCTGAGCCAAATGGACTAGAAGAATTGCAGGAGCCTCGCCTCTCACCGCTCGATATTGCCCTGCGCATCAAGATGTTTGCCGATGTGCGAAGGGTTCCCGGCGATGAACTCATCGAGTCGCTGAACACCAGCTATAGCCATGTGGGCACCGACGAGACCATTGTGGTGACACGTAGCAACAAACGGGCAAACATCTATAACATGGGCATTCGCAATAGCATTCTCGGTCGTGAGGAGGAACTCACCACCGGCGATCGGCTGATGGTGGTGAAGAATAAGTATGGCCTCCCCCAACCACCCCTCCAAGGAGAGGGGAGCAGTGGCGCTGCTGACAGTTCTTCATCAGGAGGAGGCGCGGCAGGCTCTGAAGGATTAGACTTCATTGCCAATGGCGACCAAGCCGTTGTGCAGCGCGTGCGGAATGTGCATGAGCTCTACGGCTTCCGCTTTGCCAACGTGTGGCTGCAGTTCCCCGACTACGACGACTATGAATTGCAGTCGCTGGTGATGCTCGACACGCTGACTACCGAGGCTCCCGCCCTGACGCGTGAGCAGAGTGAGCAATTATTTAATAAGGTGATGGAAGACTATGCCGACGTACGCCCGAAGAGCGAGCGCCTGAAGAAGTTGAAGGAAGACGAACACTATAATGCCTTGCAGGTGAAGTTTGCCTATGCCGTCACCTGCCACAAGGCGCAAGGCGGCCAGTGGGCACATGTGTATATCGACCAGGGATATGTGACATCAGAAATGCTTGATGCCGACTACGTGCATTGGCTCTACACCGCCTTTACACGTGCCACGGAGTGTGTGTTTCTCGTGAATTGGCCGTAGGCGGCAGAGCCGCGGTTCAATTGCGCCTGCGGCGCGGTTCAAGAGCTGCTTCGCAGCGTTCAAAGCGGCAGAGCCGCGTTCAAGTGCGACTGCGTCGCGGTTCAATGGCCTTCGGCAGTTCAAATGCGGCAGAGCCGCGTTCAAAGCGACTGCGTCGCGTTCAAGGTTTCGGCCGTTACTTTGTTACCTTGTTACTTTGTTACCTTGACCCCTATGCCTCCCATGATGTGGGCAGTCTGCATGTAAGGATTGGTGTGAAGCTCGGCGAAGATGGGAAGGGTGACACCGCGAAGCTTCAGATTCTTCGTTGCACGCACCGATGCCATGACGCAGGTTGGGCCATCGGCATAGAAGTAGTGAAGCGATTCGGAGAGAGTGGCATAGTCGGGAACGGTCCAGCCGGCACTCTCCATGGGTGTGAAGCCCGCCTTCGCCGTCCAGTCGAGTCCACCGAGACGGAAGGGAACAGTCAGCTCGATGTAGGTGGAGTAGGCCTGGCTTCCGTCGATTTTCGTATCGTGACCATAGAACATGCAGTATGCCTGTACGCTGCCATAGCGGCAGGTGTAGCCAATGTTTCCCTCCAGCCGATGCGCCGTGGTCTCCTTGTTGTAGGCGAAGTATAGGTCGTTAGGCTCGATGCCCGTCTGCCAGTAGTCAGTGACACCGATGTTCAGGCCGAACGGGAACTCATAGCCCAGCGAGAGATCGATTTCCTCTTCATCGCTCTTGTCGAAGCCCGCACTTCCAAACAATTTCACGTAGGCACCCTGCCATGACACCTTTGCCATGGGCTGCAGGCTGATGCCTCCTTTCTCCATGCCACGCCAGAGGTATTTGCTGACAAGGTCGGCCTGTACTTCGGCCTGAGGCTGACTTTGTGCCTGCACCTGACCTGCCGTCAGCCACAAGGCTGCCATCAGCATGATGGTTTTCACGATACGATGAGTCATTGTTTTCTTCTTTTTGATGGGAATTCAATGCGCCTGCGGCGCGGTTCAAGAGCGGCAGAGCCGCGTTCAATTGCGCCTGCGGCGCGTTCAATGCGACTACGTCGCGGTTCAAGTGCTGCTGCGCAGCGGTTCAAAGCGGCAGAGCCGCGGTTCAAGAGCTTCGCTCAATGTTCAATGCTGCTTCGCAGCGGTTCAAAGGCCTACGGCCGTTCAATGCGGCAGAGCCGCGTTCAAAGCGCAAAGGCTATCTCTCAATGAGATCGAGGAATTTCGCCCACTGCTTATTAATCTGGAAGTTGCCCAGCGTGCCCTTGCGGATGTGTACGGCGGCTTCGCGGAAAGTAGTCTTGCTGAACGAGTTGCTGCTGATTTTCGGCGGAGTGGCACCCAGCACGTTCACCGTCATGAGATTGTTGCACTTGTCGAAGGCCGAGCCGTCGATCTCCTTCAACGATGAAGGCAGGGTGATCTTCGCCAGACTCGTGCAGCCCTCGAAGGCCGAGCTGCCAATCTGCTTCAGTCCGTTGGGGAAGGCGATGTTCTCAAGGTTTGTGCAACCACGGAACAAGTCGCTCGAGATGCTGACGAGGCCGTTGGGCAGCGTCAGGTGTCGCATGTTGCTGCAGTCGCGGAACGCACCGGAACCAATCTTCACCACGGAATTGGGCAGATAGAGGCTGTCGAGCGACGAGCAGGAACGGAATGCCTCGCTGGCAATCTCGCTGACGGAGTTCGGCAGGTGTACCTCTTCGAGCGACGAGCAGTTCTTCAGCACGCTGTTGCTGATTTTCGACAAGCTGCTGGGGAACGTGAACTCGCGGAGGCTGCTGCATCCCATAAAGGCTTCCGAGCCGATGCTCTTCACTCCCGTGGGAATGACAATCTGCTCTAGGCTCGAGCAGTTCTCGAAGGCATTGCTGGCAATCGATGTCATGCCAGTGGGCAGTTCAACCTCCTTCAGGTTGCTGCATTCCTCGAAAGTGCCATGAGGCAGCGAGGTGATGCTGGCCGGGATGACAATCTCTGCCAGCGACTTGCAGCCTTTGAACACATCGTTGCTCATCTTGCGAATGCTTTTCGGCAACGTCACATCGACGAGGCTTGAACACTCAGAGAAGAGTTCCGTGGGAAGCTCCTCGATGCTCTTCGGCAATTCGATGGCGGTGAGACTGGAACAGCCCGAGAAGGCACGCGGACCAATCTTGCTGATGCCTTTGGGAATTGATATTGAGGTCACGCCCGTTGCTTTCTCGAAAGCACTCGCAGCAATCTCCTCAACATAGAAAGTCAGGCTGTCGACCTCGATTTTCTCAGGAATGACGATATCGCCGGAATAAATATCCGGGCTTTTCACGACGATGGCCGTTTCCTTCTTGGCATTCAGCTGATAGCTGATGCCATCGACCACTGCACTATTCTTCTTTCCCTTGACGTCGATGGCCGAGGCATGGAAGGGCAAAAAGGCAAAGAGGCAAAAGGATAAGATCCATTTCTCTAAACCTTTTACGTTGATGTTGTCAAGACACTTTGTCATGTTCTTCTGCTTTTTTACCTTTTTTACTCTTACTGTCTGATTTATGCGTTGAGATCGAGGATGAGCGAGAAGCCCGTCATGTCGAGCACGTTTTGTACGGCTTCCTGAAGGTTGATGAGCTTCAGCGTTCCACCAGCTGCCTTCAGCGACTTCTGAGCTTCCAGCAGGATGCGAAGTCCAGAACTGGAGATGTATTCGAGTTCTTTACAATCCATCACGACATCGTTTTTGGCATGAATGATGTCGTAAAGCGCTGCCTTTGCTTCGGGCGTTGCAGCGGTGTCGAGACGGCCTATCAGTTCTACGATAGTTTTTTCTCCATTGATGATGTTGATTTCCATATTGCCCAGTTATTTGATGTTGATTTTAGAATGCTAATTCAATAACTTTGTCGATGGCTGCTGCCAGTCCGTCGGGGTTCTTGCCGCCAGCAGTGGCGAAATGAGGCTGACCGCCGCCACCACCCTGCATGAGCTTGGCAGCCTCGCGGACAATCTGTCCGGCATTCTTGCCGGCAGCAACGAGGTCGTCGCTCAGCGAAACGGTGAGAGTGGGTTTGCCATTCTCGGCACAGCCGATGGCCACAAGCAGGTTTTCTGGGAACTGGTTGCGCAGCTGGAACACGATGTCCTTCACGCTCTGGGCATCCAGAGGCATAACGCCCTTGATGACCTTCACGCCATCCACTTCCTTGGCTGTCTCCACCAGTTTTTTCTTCAGTTCCTGTGCCTTCATGGCGCGGAACTCATCGACCTGTCCTTGCAGCTCCTTGTTCTCGGCAATGGCCTTACGAACGGTTGCCATCAGGTCGGGGGCGTTGTTCAGAAGGGTGCGCAGGTCTGTCATGAAGTCCTGCATCATGTCGCACATTTCTTCTACTTCCTTACCCGTGATGGCCTCGATGCGGCGAATGCCGGCAGCGATGCTGCTCTCACTCGTGATGCGGACCATGCCGAGCTGGCCTGTTGCCTTGGCGTGGCAGCCACCGCAGAACTCAACGGAGTCGCCGAACTTCACCACGCGCACCTTGTCGCCATACTTCTCACCAAACAGGGCGATGGCACCCATCTCCTTGGCTTCGTCGATGGGACAGTCGCGGAATTCCTCCAATGGGATGTTGGCGCGAATCTTCTCGTTGACGATGTGTTCCACCTCGCGCAGTTGCTCGGGTGTGACCTTCTCGAAGTGAGAGAAGTCGAAGCGCAGCCCGTCAGCCGTGACGAGCGATCCGCGCTGCTCCACATGTGTGCCCAGCACCTCGCGCAGGGCTGCGTCGAGCAGGTGTGTGCAGGTGTGGTTCGACTCAATGGCGCGACGAGCTTCAACGTCGACACATGCCATGAATTCTGCCTCGGGGTTCTTCGGCAACTCCTTCACGATGTGTACGCTCTGGTTGTTCTCACGCTTGGTATCGATGACGTCGATGGTTTCGTATTCGCTGACAAGTACGCCGCGGTCACCGACCTCACCGCCCATCTCTCCATAGAACGGGGTTTGGTCGAGCACGAGTTCATAGAACGTGTTCTTCTTCTGCGTCACCTTGCGATAGCGAAGGATGTGGCAGGTATATTCGGTGTAGTCGTAGCCCACGAACTGCTGTTCGCCATCGGCAATCTCCACCCAGTCGGTGCTCTCCACTTGAGCGGCATTGCGGGCGCGCTCCTTCTGCTTCTGCATCTCGGCATCGAACTCGTCGACGTTCACCGTCAGGCCGTTCTCACGGCAGATGAGTTCCGTCAGGTCGAGTGGGAAGCCGTAGGTGTCGAACAGACGGAATGCCTGTGTTCCGTCAAGAACCGTCTCACCCTTACTCTTCATCTGTTCCATCGCCTCATTGATCATCCTGATTCCTTTGTCAAGGGTACGAAGGAAAGCATCCTCCTCTTCCTTGATCACTCGTGTAATCAACTCACGCTGAGCTGGCAGTTCGGGATAAGCACCACCCATCTCAGCAACCAGTGTCGGGATGAGCTTATACATAAATGCCTCTTTCTGATCCAGGAAAGTATAGGCATAGCGTACTGCACGACGGAGGATTCGACGGATCACATAACCGGCTTTTGCATTGCCCGGCAACTGACCATCGGCGATAGAGAAGCTGACAGCACGGATATGGTCGGCTATCACACGCATAGCCACGTCAGTCTCTTCCTTCTCACCATATTTGAAACCGCTCAGGCGCTCAATCTCTTTGATGAATGGCTGGAATACATCGGTATCGTAGTTGGAGTGCTTACCTTGCAGGGCACGTACCAGACGCTCAAAGCCCATACCTGTATCAATCACGTTCATAGCCAACTTCTCCAAAGAACCGTCGGCCTTGCGGTTGAACTGCATGAATACGAGGTTCCAAATCTCAATAACTTGCGGATCATCCATGTTGACAAGCTCACGACCGGGTTTCTTAGCCTTCTCCTCAGGAGTACGACTGTCTACGTGAATCTCTGAGCAGGGACCACAGGGACCTGTATCGCCCATCTCCCAAAAGTTGTCGTGCTTGTTACCATTGATAATGTGGTCAGCAGGTACGTGCTTCAGCCAGTACTGCTCAGCCTCGTCGTCACGTGCCAAACCTTCTGAGGGG
>JAEEGJ010013541.1_pt1 | contig 19736 bp, 20 predicted proteins | sample 8958761 | NCBI WGS metagenome assembly JAEEGJ01 (sample SAMN16246546, study PRJNA631951) | gut metagenome | biome: gut microbiome; feature: rumen; material: RS-attached | host: Bos | place: Iran: Karaj | collected 2018-10 | reverse complement strand
GAAGGAGGGGCTCAATAATGGAAACAATTAAGCTTTTTATAAAATCTGCACTTATTGATAATGTTGTATTTATTCAGTACCTGGCAATCTGTCCTTTCATTGGTATGACAAATGATACTGAAAAAGCAACCGGAATGGGCTTAGCTACAACCTTCGTAATCATGCTGGCAACAGCCGTTACCTGGCCTCTCTACAAGCTGGTAATGGTTCCGCTTGGACTTGAGTTCTTACAGACTCTTTTCTTCATTCTTGTAATTGCTTCTCTTGTACAGCTTGTTGAATTCTTCCTTAAGAAAATGTCACCGGGACTTTATAATGCAATGGGTGTTTACCTTGCTTTGATTACAACAAACTGTGCCGTACTTGGTATTACAATCAACTGTATTGGTAAGAACTACAACTATGTTCAGAGTCTTGTTTATGCATTTGGATCTGCAATGGGCTTTTTGATTTCTATGGTAATCATGAGTGGTGTTCGCAGTCGTGTTAAGACAGCAAATATTCCAAAAGCCTTTGCCGGAACTCCAATCCTTTATGTTTGTGCAAGCTTGCTGAGTCTGGCATTCCTTGGTTTCAAAGGATTAATTAAGTAGGGAGGGGCGGAAATGAATACAATTATCTATACAATTATTGTTGCTGCAATTATCGCCATCCTGCTTGGTATTCTGCTTGGACTTTTCAAAAAGATTTTCCATGTTGATACCGATCCAAAGGTTCAGCTGGTACGCGATGCCTTAAGTGGTGCAAACTGCGGTGGTTGTGGTCTTGCCGGTTGTGATGCTTTTGCAAGCGCAGTAGTAAAGGGTGATGCACCGACAAACGGTTGTGTTGCCGGTGGAGCTGATTGTGCTTCAAAGGTTGCTGCAATTCTTGGACAGGCTGGGGTAGAGGTAAAACCAAAGGTTGCCTTCCTTGCCTGTGCTGGTACAAAAGAATGTGCCCAGGATAAAGCAGAATACATTGGAATGAAAACCTGTAAGGCAGCCCAGCTTACATTGAGCGGAACAAAAAAATGTGCCTTTGGTTGTATAGGCTATGGTGACTGCGTTAAGGTTTGCCCATTTGGTGCTTTAAGTATGGGAGATGACGGCCTTCCAAAGGTTAATAAATCAAAATGTGTAGCCTGTGGAAAATGTGCCGCTGCCTGTCCTAAAGGCTTATTCAAAATGATTGATGCTGACACCAAGGGAGCAATCGGAGTCTGCTCAAACAAGAGCGACAATAAAGTTCAGATTAAAAAAGACTGTTCACGCGGCTGCTTTAAGTGCGGTATGTGTGCAAGAAAATGTCCAGAGCAGGCAATTGATTGTACTTCCGGACTCCCTGTTATTGACTATTCAAAATGTACCAGCTGTGGCACCTGCGTAACAGCCTGTGTCGATAAGGTACTTGTTTTATTGTAAATCCATAGGAGGATATATATGGAAAAGTTTTTTAAACTTAAGGAGAACGGCACAACTGTAAAAACAGAAATCATTGCCGGTCTTACAACATTCATGACAATGGCTTATATCATTGCCTTGAATCCAAACCTTCTTACAGGTTTTGGTGCTAATGGAGGACAGGGGCTTTGGAATGGTATTTTCCTTGCAACCTGTATTGCATCCGCAATTGGTATGTTTGTAATGGCATTCGTTGCAAATAAACCTTTCGCTATGGCTCCTGGTATGGGCTTGAACAGTTTCTTTGCATTTGTAATTACTCAGATTGTTTCAATTACAGGCTTGAGCTACACAGCATCTTTCCAGGCAGGCCTCTGCATTATTTTGATTGAAGGTATAATCTTTATCATTCTTTCTATTTTTAATATTCGTGATAAGATTGTAAATGCAATCCCACTTGGAGTACGTCTTGGTATTGGACCAGCAATTGGTCTTATGCTTATGAATATTGGTCTTGGTTCAAATGCAGGTATCTATTCTTCTGCAAATGGCTTCTCAGCTCCTTTCTTTGTAATGAGAGACTTCTTTGGTGCTCTTACAGCAAGCTTTGCAAAAGGTAACATGGCTGAAGGTTATGGTCCAATGGTACTTACAGTTGCAACAATGTTTATTGGTCTTTTTGTAATCATTGCTCTTGCTCACAAAGGCTTTAAGGGTGCAGTAATTCTTGGTATGCTCGTTGCAAGTATCATTTACTGGATTGGACAGGCTGTATTCTTCAAGACAAATCCATTTGCCGCATTAGCTACAGCTTCATGGGTTCCTCCATTCAAAGATATGGCAGAAAATACTTTGTTTAAGTTCAATTTCAAGGATTTTGTAAATATCGGCTGGTTTACAATCATCACTCTTGTTATTACCTTCTGTATCATTGATATGTTTGATACAATCGGTACTCTTGTAGGAACTGCCGCTAAAGCAAATATGCTTGATAGTGAAGGAAATATGCCACAGATGAAGGAAGCCCTTCTTGCTGATGCTGTTGGTACTGTTGCCGGAGCTTGTACAGGTACTTCAACTGTAACAACATTCGTTGAGTCTGCATCTGGTGTTGAAGCCGGCGGACGCACTGGTCTTACAGCTCTTACAACTGGTATTGTATTCCTTCTTTGTATGTTCATTTCTCCAATTGCCGCAATCATTCCATCTGCCGCAACTTCTTCTGCTCTTATTTACGTTGGTATTTTGATGCTTAACGGTCTTAAGAAGATTGACTTTGATGATATTACACAGACTGCTCCAGTATTCATTATGCTTCTTGCAATGCCTGTTTCTGGCTCAATCGGACACGGAATTGGTCTTGCTCTTATTACTTATACTGTAATCAAAATCTTTACAGGAAAAGCAAAAGATGTATCTGTTCTTACTTACATTCTTTCAGCAATCTTCCTTGTAAAATTCTTCCTTGCTGTATAATAATCGATTAGAAATAAAAAAAAAGACGGTGAATATTAAAATCACCGTCTTTTGAAGATTGCCCGGTCAAGCCGGGCAATGACAATAGTGTCATGCTCGGGCTTGACCCGGGCATCTTTTTTAGTCTTTATTAAACAGAGTCTTTTCGGAATCATCAACATTAAACTGATAGCTCTTTGAAAGTGAACCTGCAATCAGTTTTACTTTTGCAGTTCCATCATCATTCAGAACTACCTTACATTCTGTATCTTTATCGCTGAAGGTGCGGAACATGTCTGCAAGCGATTTTCTATCAATTTCAATTGCCATAAGATTATTTGCAAACATATCTTTACGGAAAGTTTTTGCAAAAGTTGGTGCAACAACAGTATTAATGCCGTTTACCTCAAGAGCCCATGGAGCATGTTCACTTTCAGAACCGCAGCCAAAGTTTTCCTTAGTAATAATAACTTTTTTACCCGCAATATCAGTTTTTGGGTTAAAACCTTCAATTGTTAAATTTTCAAAAAGATGGGAAGTGAGTTCCTGTTTTGGAAGTTCTGCAAGATAGTTTGCAGCAATGATTTCGTCAGTGTTGATATCTGACCTATCTAAGAAAAGAACAGGACCAGCAAATGTCTTCATTTTAATTTTACTCCTTAGTTAAAATATAACATTTAAATTTATAAAAGAATAGTATTATTTTGTTAATTTCAAAAAAATAGAAAAATACAGTAAATATCCTATTTTTTTACAGTGCATTTTTCGTAAAGAATGATATACTAAAATTATTATTAATATCAGGAAGGTATATATGTTTTTTGAAGCTAAAAATGCTCTTGTTTTTAAAAAAGGAAACGAAACTTTAATGATTGAACCTTGGGGAAAGGATTCATTCAGAGTACGTTCAACTCTTGAAGCAGCTTTTATAGATAGAGACGTAGCTCTTACAGAAAAAATTAATCATGGAACAGCAAAAATCAATGTTAATGAAGCTGGAGCAAGTATAACAAACGGAATGCTCGAAGCACGCCTTAATAATAACGGTGTAATTTCTTTTTATAAAAATGATAAACTGATTTTGCAGGAATACTATCGTCAGTATGATCCTACAGCAACAAAAGAAAGTTGTTGTACAAAAATCATCAGCCGCCAGTTCCAGGGAATCATTGGGGGAGATTATTCTCTTACAGTCCGCTTTAATCCTAATGATGATGAAAAGCTCTTTGGTATGGGCCAGTATCCTGCTCCTTATCTTGATATGAAGGGTTGTACTCTTGAGCTGGCTCAGAGAAACAGCCAGGTTTCTATTCCTTTTGCTTTGTCAAATCTCGGCTACGGTTTCCTCTGGAATAATCCGGCTGTTGGTAAAGTAACCTTTGGAAAGAACATTACAGAATGGCACGCAGACAGTACAAAAGAAATGGACTACTGGATTACCGCCGGCGATACCCCGGCAGAAATAGTTGAAAAATATACTGCAGCCGTAGGCCGCGCTCCAGCCCTTACAGAAGACTATCTTGGCTTCTGGCAGTGTAAGCTCCGCTACAGAACTCAAGAAGAGATTCTTACTGTTGCCCGCCGCTATAAAGAAATAGGCATTCATCTTGATGTTATCGTAATCGACTTTTTCCACTGGCCTCGACAGGGAGACTGGTTCTTTGATAAGGAATACTGGCCGGATCCAAAAGCAATGTGCGATGAACTTCACGCAATGGGAACAAAAGTAATGGTTTCCGTTTGGCCAAACGTAGACAAAAAATCTACCCACTTTGCAGAAATGCAGGAAAAGGGCTATCTGATTCGTTCAGACCGCGGAAGCAACCAGAGCTTTGACTGGCAGGGCGACTGTCTTGCAATTGATGCTACAAATCCTGAGGCCCGCGAATACCTTTGGAATATCTGTAAAAAGAATTATGCCGATTACGGAATTGATATGTTCTGGCTTGATAACTCAGAACCAGACCTTAATATTTATGATTTCGGAAACTACAGATATCAGGCAGGTCCTGGACTTCAGGTTGCAAATATTTATCCTCAGATGTACAGCAGGGCTTTCTATGAAGGTCAGAAGGCAATGGGACAGAAGAGCATTGTAAACCTTGAACGTTGTGCCTGGGTTGGAAGCCAGAAGTACAATCAGGTTATCTGGAACGGAGACGTTCAGTCTACCTGGGAATGCTTCAGAACTTCTGTATGCGAAGGCCTGAACATGGGTATTGCCGGAATCCCTTGGTGGACAACTGATATCGGCGGCTTTATGTACGGTGATGTACGTACAGAAGAGTTTAAGGAACTGCTTATCCGCTGGTTTGAATGGGCTGTATTTACTCCTATCTTAAGACTTCATGGGGACCGCGATCCGCACGACATTCCGCTCTTAGACAAAGATCCGCAGCGGGGCTACGGCGGCGGCCACTTATTCACCGGCCGCGACAACGAAATCTGGAGCTACGGAGAAGGCCCTCAGAAAATCATGGAGGCCCAGATTAAGCTCCGTGAAAAAATCAAACCTTATGTAACAAAGGTTATGAAAGAAGCAAGCGAAAACGGAAGTCCTGCTTTGCGAACAATGTTCTACGAATTCCCTGATGACCCGCGCTGCTGGGAACTCAAAGACCAGTATATGTTCGGTCCAGAATACCTTGTTGCACCTGTAATGACTGCTCAGACCTTTAAGCGTGACGTTTACCTGCCAGCCGGCCGCTGGGAAAACATAAACGACGGCAAGGTATACGAGGGCGGCCAAACAATTTCTGTAGACGCACCGCTCGAGGCTATTCCAGTTTTTCATAGAGTTTAATATGAAAGAAATGAATCGTGAACAAACAATCGTCCGCACAAGTGTAATCGGAATTGCGGTAAATATTCTTTTGTCGGCTTTTAAGGCCGCAATCGGCTTATTAACTCATTCCATTGCAATTGTGCTGGATTCTGTAAATAACTTAAGCGACGCCCTTTCTTCCGTAATCACAATCTGCGGAACCAAGCTCGCCGCTAAACCCGCAGATAAAAAGCATCCTTATGGTTATGGCAGAATTGAATACATTACTGCCATGATTATTGGCGCAATTATTTTATATGCCGGTATTACCTCGCTTACAGAATCAATCAAAAAGATTATGAATCCAAGTACCCCTGAATACTCGCTTGCCTCACTCATAATTGTTTTTGCGGCTATTTTCGTAAAAATCTTTCTGGGACTTTTCGTCAGATCTACTGGTAAAAAGGTAAACTCTGATTCTCTTATTGCAAGCGGTCAGGATGCCCTGATGGATTCTTTGATTTCTGTTACCACTTTGCTTGCTGCCATCGTCTTCATAATCTGGCATATTTCGCTTGAAGCCTGGCTGGGTCTTTTAATTTCTGCCGCAATCATAAAAGCCGGAATTGAAACTATAAGGGAAACTGTAAGTAAGATTCTTGGTGAACGTATAGATGCTGATTTATCTAAGGCCGTAAAGGCTACCATTAAAAGTGTAGACAGCGAAATCTATGGTGCCTACGATCTGATTTTGAATAATTACGGCCCAGACAAGCTTCTTGGTTCTGTACATATCGAAATCCCTGATACCTGGACTCCGGATAAAATTGATTCTGTATCCCGAAAAATTGCTGCCGAGGTTTTTGCAAAACATAAGGTTATGATTTCTGCAATCGGAGTTTATTCGGTAAATACAAAACAAGATGCTGCCTACGAGCTTAGAGAAGCGGTTAGGGGACTTGTAATGGCTCAGAAGGGCGTTCTTCAGATGCATGGATTTTATGTTGATGAAGAAACCAAAGTATTGCGATTTGATTTAGTTGTTGCCTTCAGCTCAGTAAATAAGGGGCAGCTTTTTACTGATATAAAGTCTGCAGTAAAAGAAGCTTATCCGGCTTACGATATTCAGATTCAGTTTGATCTGGACTTCAGTGATTAATCATTTAATTAACGACATTTATCGGCTTTCCGGCAATCCAGGCCTTAAGATTTTCTTCTGCGATTCCCTGCAGGCGTTTTCTTGTTTCGCGAGGCGCCCAGGCAATATGAGGTGTTATAACACAATTTTTAGCCTTAAGCAGAGGACAGTCTTCTGCCATTGGCTCCTGCAAAAGAACATCTGCGCCATAGCCGGCAATTTTATCTTCATTCAAAAAATCAGCTAAATCCTTTTCAACAACAAAACCACCGCGGGCAGTATTTATAAGATAAGCAGTCGGCTTCATAAGGGAAAGGCTTTCTTTGTTTATAATATTTTTAGTTTCTTCTGTAAGAGGAGCATGAAGTGTTAAAAAATCTGAACGCTTTAATAATTCCTCAAAGCTTACGGCTTCCGGCATTCCTTCCTTAGGAGTTCTGGAGCAGCAGATAACCTTCATTCCAAAGGCTTTACCAAGCTCAGAAACCCGACGGCCGATATTTCCATAACCGAAAATACCCAGAGTTTTTCCTGAAAGCTCTGAAAGGCTGCCGTTCCAGAAGCAGAAATCGCGGCATTTTACCCAGTCACCGGACATAACTGAGTCATTATGCTGGGCTACTTGATTTGTAAAATAAAGGATAAAGGCAAAGGCATGCTGGGCAACAGAATCTGTTGAATAAGCTGGAATATTTGTTACGGTTACTCCATGTTCTCTGGCCGCTTTAATATCAATTGCATTATAACCGGTGGCAAGAACCCCAATATATTTGAGGTTAGGGCAGGCAACTAAAATATCTTTTGTTATCTGTATCTTGTTTAAAAAAATGGCATCGGAATTACCGATATGCTCAATTACTTCTTCCTGAGAAGTTCTTTCGTATACCTTGTAATCAACAATGCCATCTAAAAAAGTCCAAGGAAGATCACCCGGATTTACCGCATGACCATCTAGAATTGTTAATTTAATCATGATTTATTAGCCGAGTACGTCTACACCACAACCTGAAATTGCAGCATTAATTGCGGCTTCAGCTCCGGCATCATCATAATCTACCAGAACCTGAGATTTTTCACAGTTAGCTACACAATTTGTAACTCCTGCTACTGCTGAAACTGCAGCCTGAACTTTACCTGCGGTTCCATCATCAAACATACCTACTACATATATTTTTTTCTGCATAAAAAACCTCATAAAAATATGTTATAAGCTCTCAATCAATACTTAGTAAAATATAAAAGAAATATATTTTTTTATCAATAATATTATAACAAACATTTACTAAAATTCTAAAATAATAGAGTTTTATACAATGAAAATCCTGTCACCCTGAACTTGTTTCAGGGTCTATAATATAAGATTCTGAAACAAGTTCAGAATGACACTTTTCTACTTTACCTGTATTTTCTGTATTCCATAGGAATAAGGGGCTACGGAATAGGGTTCAAAATAAACATAAAGCTTATTTCCATCTACCGTAAAGAGCTCAAAGTTTCCGGCCTGTGGAAAGGCACCTGTGTTTATCATTTCCCTCATAGAATCCTTTTCTGACGGTGGCATACCGCTTTTATCATCATCTATAAGCGTCTTGTACAGGTAATTCCTGCAAACAGACGATATTTCATTATAAGTCATAGAAGAAGCCTGGATTATGTCTATAAACTTTCCGGTCTGCGTATCATAATTAAAGGTGGCAAGATTTGTATTGCCATGAGCGCCGCCGCTGAAAATATAAGTATTAAGGAGCACACTTACAATATTGCGGTTGCCTGTAACCTCAAAGGAAACTATATATTCAAAGGGAGCAAGCTTTGAGCTTCCACGGTTATTAAGGGCAACTATTTCATCCCATTCATTTTTGGAATAGGATTTGAAATTCTTATAATTGCTGTTTACGGTGTTTGCAATTCTCTTATTAAGCTCTGGAAGATTTTCAAATTCCGGGTATTTGATTTCTGTTTTCAGGTATTCTTGTTTTTCAGTAATCTCAATAGTCTTATAGGAATAAGATATTTTTCCCTTATCTTTATTTCCCGAAAGGCTGGCACAGGAAATGAAGAAAGAACATACGAAGAGTATACTGAATAAATATAAGAGTTTATTTTTCATATTTCGAAATGGTCTCCATTACCTTCTTTTCATTAAAGAAAGATATAATAATACCGCCCAGTATACAACAGATAGATGCAACTAATGCAACAATTCGATAACCAAAGGTTGAACCTGCAGCTTGTTGTGCAGAATCAGAAGCAGTCTTAGCAAGGCCAATAGTAGCAAGGGATGTAAACATTAGCATGGCAAGAGACTGTCCAAGCTTCATTGCAAAGGTTCTTGCCGCATAGAACATACCGCTTCTTGATTCTCCTGTTATAATTTCATCTTCAAGGGCAATATCTGCAACAATTGTCTGGGGAATAATTCCAAAGATTGCCTGTGGAAAAGAACCCAGAATAACAATAATAGCAGCCTGTACGTAAATTGGTATAAAGCCGAGCTTTTCACCTGAAAGTGCTGTAAATCCAAAGGTTAACACAAATCCAAAGAAGGCTGCAATCAAAAGTTTTTTCTTACCCCATTTAGATGTCATCTTTGTTATAAAAGGATAATAACAGAGAGAAAAAATTGTCAGACCTCCCATCATTACAGTTGTCATGCCTTCTGGTAAATGAAGAAGACTTGTTACGAAGAATGGAAGACCTGTCTGGAACATTGCCAGACCAAAGAAGTAGATTATATCCTGTCCAACAAATACTCTGAAATCTTTATTTTTGAAGGTTTTTCCGAGTGATGAGAACATGTTTGAAGAAGAAGGTGCAGCTTCACAATAATCTTTTTCATTAATTCCAAATGCTGGAACAAGCATAAATACAGTTGCAAATAACGAAAGAATTGCAAAGGTTATTCTCATCGCAGGAATTCTTGCAAGTCCTGCGCCCATTAAAATGCCCCAGATAGTTGGTGCTGCATAACCAATACAGGTACCAACAATAAATGTCAAAGAAATACACATTGAAAGCTTAAGCTTTTCTTCCTGATTATGAGGAAGCTCTGCAAGAAGAGAAGTATATGGAGTACAATAGCAGGTAATAAGGAAATAGTAGGCAAGTACAGTCATAAAAAGCCATGCCGTATTTACAGCACTAATGTTTCCTATTGGTGCACAGAAAACCAGTGTAAAAACAATACCAAGTGGAATTGCAGACCAGCGCATAAAAGGAATACGGCGTCCAAGTTTGCTTTTTAAATTGTCTGACCAATTTCCAACAAGAGGATCTGTAACTGCATCAAAGACTCGTCCAATAGCAGTAATAAGTCCGATAATTGTAAGAACTCCAAATATGACTCGTCCTGATGGAATTAAATTTATCATACCATCATTAATGGCTTCCTGATTAGGCTGGTAAAAATACACAAGCCAGGAACCGATAAGTCCGCTGATTATAGACCAGCCCAGCTGTCCTATTGCATAACACCACATTTTACCTTTTGTCAAAGATTTCATTTTATGCCCCCTAATAATATCTGGCCCAGCAGTTTAAGCTGCTCAAGGTCATCATTCATTTCATCCATCTGTAACATTTTTCCTGTAAGACTCAGTTTTTGAGTCGCAGAAAAAATTGTATGCATTAATGAGTAATAAAGTTCTTTTTCTTTACCTTTAAACTTTTTTGAAATTGAACCGTCTTTGAGTCCTTTAATAATTGCAGCTTCAATTATTTCTTCTACAGATTCAATTACCTTCTGATAGTTTTTAAGTCTTTTAGAAGAGATTTTTTGACATACTACGTAAGCATCAAAGAAGTATATATATCTGAAAAAGTCTGCTTCATTCTGATAAAGCTTAAAAAATAAATCGAATATTTCTGAAAGCTGTTCAAAGCCATTTTTATTGTAATAGCCCGAATCATTTAAAAGGGGAAGTATTACTTCTTTCTGACTTTCCCAGGCCCATATCGCAGTTCTTATTGCAATTTCATCTTTGGTTTCAAAATAGCGGTACAAGGAAGCAACTCCAATTTCTGCTGCTTTGGCAATATCTGTCATTGCAATTGTGTCAAAACCGGAATGAGAAAAAAGTGAAAAAGCAGAAAGAAGAATACGCTCTATTCTTGCATTTTTGAGTTCATCTCTTTCTTCTGCAAGTTTCTCTACTGCTGTCATTATAACTCCCCGGCCGCAAGCTTTACGGCTTTATAGGCCCCGTCATAGGTACCAATTTTTTTCTGTGCAATTATATTATTACACATATCTTCTATGAGGTCAGGTTGATTCATAATCAGCTTTACAACTTCGCAGGCAAATTCCGGACTTTCACATTCCTGAGTTCCATCGCCAAGCTCGGCAGAATGAATTGCTCCCCACATTTCATGACCACCGATTCTTCTTATAAAGAGTTTTGGAACAGGGTAGAATGCAAGCTCACTTGGTTTTGTTACAAGGATATCACTTGCCCTCATAAGAAGGTTTGTAATATATACTGCACCAAAAATATCTTTATTGCAGAATACATGAATTCCTGAACCGGCCTGAGTGTCGAGTCCTTCTATTGCGGCTTCTGCGAAGCTGAGTTCTTCTTTCCAGTCATTAAAATGTCTTTTAGTATTAAGACTGCCGTCTGCTAATTCAGGAAGTTTGTTTTGAAGCATATCCCAGACATTTTCATAATCGCCACAGTTTATATAAATACAGGCCTTATTCTTTTTTACGTAAGGAATGAGAGTTTTGATTATAGATGCAAAAAAGTCTCCCTGGGCACCGGCTCCTCCGATTGTAAAAAGGAAACGGATTGGTTTGCCGTCTTTTGCCCGGCTGATTCTGTTTGCACAGTCTTCTTCAATATTGCTTACAAGCTCGTGATCAATATAATGACCTGTCCAGACGATATCTTTATTCTCCATAGGTTTAAGAATTTTATTTTTTTCAAAACCATGCAGCATACGATAGCCCCAGTAAGTATTATAGGTTTGAACAGTATGAAGTGCACCTTGGCTTAAATGAAGGGCCATAGGCCAGTTATCTGGAATTGCATTTACAACATGCCTTAAGCCCGCATGAACTGCGGCCTGACTAGGCCAGACATGAGTAGCAATAAAAGGAGTTTCAAGCGGGATTTCCTTGAATAAAGGAGTCATAAGCTCGGCAGTAAGCTGATCTCCAGCATTATAAGAAAGCTTTTTAAAACCTTCATAATTTAATGGTTCCCATACAATTTTATTAAAGAGCTTGTATTTCTGAGAAAGTCGGCTTCCAAGAGAATAGAGATTATTCTGATAAGAAATGATTTTTGTACAGGTTGTTTCCGGAAAAGAATTTAAATCGAGCCAGAGGGGAGTGTAACCTAAAGCTTTTGCGGCACTCGCCATAGCCATTGAAATTCTGTAGTGCCCAAAGCCCATCCTGATATTTCCAATTACAAGAGCTTTAGCAGGCAGCTGATTTTTAAAATCCTCTTCTGTAGCATTCTTATTTATTACTATAGTTTTACAATTAAAGGGACCTGTTAATACTTCATTATCTTCAAGAGAAAGATGGTAGTCTGTATTTCTGTCATCACCAAATTTACGTATAAATTTTTTCTGATTTTTAAGAGCCTTATTAAATGTTCTGTTATCAATTTCATTATCAAATATCTTCATGAGCACAACTCCTTTATTATTTCTCATTTAATATCAAAGAAACCTCATCCTTAAGTTTTATCTGTCCCTGGTATCTGCCGGATTTTGTATAAAGCTCATAGAGGTCTTCTTTAATCTGTGTAATACCAAATTCTTCATTTTCATATTTGTCTGTATAACCGGTTATGATTTTTGTCATCTGTTTTTCATCTTCTCCTGCTTTTCCTGGATCATCAGAATACATTAATTGACTTCCAAACATACCGCTGACAGCAGAAATCAGGAATTTCTGCTTGTCATCTAAAGTACAGTTTTCACTTCTTATGAAAATTACATCCGGATCATTTAAGAAGATTGTCCTGTTCCATAAAGCGTGTCCCAGTGTATCTTTTACATTCAGGTAAGCTTCATTACGACCGTTCCAGTGGAGCAATCTTAAAGGTATGTTTTTCCATTTTTCATAAGTGTCGCAGCCGATTCTTGAAAGAGGTAAGTTTTTGAAAGAAAGCTCAAAAGGAAGACCGCAGCCAAGATAAGCAACAGCTATACCATTTTTTGTATTTTTAAATGAGGTGATTGTCTGTATAGCTCTTGAATAGATTTTATAGGAAGCAGTCTTCTGTGTATAATTACCCCAGAGCATTCCCGCATATAAGAAATCAAGCTTGATGTATCTGAAGCCCCATTTATTTATTACTGTATCCATTACAGAAAGAAGATGGGCAATAACATCATCGCGGCTTAAATCAAGACAGTAGAAGCTTCCTTTCTTTCCCCATAAAGGATTATAACCGGCCGGAACCAGTTTGCCGTTTTCATCCCGTAAAAGCCAGTCAGGATGTTCAGAAGCTGTTATACTTCTTGAATCAATAATAAAAGGAGCAATCCAAAGCCCCGGGATATAACCAGAAGCTTCAATTTCATTTATTATATTCTTAAATCCAGAAGGGAAGCGGTCTTCACGAACCTGCCAGTCACCAAGTGCCTTTTCCCAGCCATCATCAATCTGGAAAATCTTTGAAGTGTTATAAGAATTATTTACAATGTTTTCACTCTGACTCAGATTCTTAAAATCTTCTGTAATCAGTTTTTCATTTATATCTGTATAATGATTATACCAGCTTTCCCAGCCGGCAGGCTTTTTCCCTAAAAAGCTTACAGAATTAAAATGTTCATTTCCAAAAACTGCCGTAAGCTTATCCTTGCAGTCAAAAAAGGATTCTGCTGTAAAGATTTCAATTCGTGCTGTAATGTCTCCGCTTTTCCAGCTGTTTCCTTTATCGCAAATTTCAATCATTACGGAATTTTCTTTTCGATTAAAAATAAACTGAACAGGGGGAAGCAGGCCATTTACATTTCCAACAGAGGCAAATACAAGATAAAAGTTTTCCCATCTAAGATAAGTTACAAACTGTCCCAGAACAATATTTCTGGAAGGCTTTTGTTTTGTGTTTGGAAATACCAGATAAGAATTCCACTGATGTATTAAACGACTGGTAAGAGGCAGCTGTTTTTTTCCAGGAAAAACTTCTGTGCAGGGACTCCAGCTTTGCCAGCCACCCGTATTAATACAGGCATTATCAAGGCGGTATTTTGTGGAATCTACAAAATCATTTAAATGCAGAATTTCGATAATAGAATTTTCTTTTGCATAATAGTCCTGATGAACCTGATAAGTTTTCATTATTTCCCCTGTAATTGAATAGTACTGATAGTATTACTATCACACTGATATATATTATCACATCAAGGGAAAATGTCAAATTTAAATTTTCATACTTACAGGATTTATTTTTGAGTCTTGCCCAGCTGGCCGCAGGCTCCGCCGATTTTTCTTCCGCGTTTTGTCCTCAGGGTAACGTTCAATTTTGCTTTTTCAAGTTTTTCTACAAAGCGGCTGACTTCGTTTCTGGAAGGCTCTTCAAATGGAAGAATAGAAACCGGGTTCCAGGGAATAAGATTTATATTAACATCAATACCATTGGCAAAATTAATCATATTCCGGGCACTTTCTTCATCGGTGTTTTTGTCGTGAAGCAGGGCAGCTTCCAGAGTAACTCTTTTACCACTTTTTTTAGCATAATAATCAATTGCCTTTCTTAATTCTTCAAGGGAATTTTCTTTTCCTTTTGCAACCGGCATTAACTCTTTTCGTAACTCTTCATTTGCTGTAGTCAGGGAAACTGCGAGTCTTATTGCAGGCCCATTATCAGCTAAATCATAAATACCTTTTACTATGCCACAGGTTGAAAGAGTTATTCTTTTTGAAGAAAGGGCACGTCCGTCTTTATGGCAGAGAATTTCTATAGCACGACGAATTGCAGGAAGATTCTGCATTGGTTCACCCATGCCCATAAAAACAATATTGTCCAGTTTGCCGGCTTCTTTTTCCAGGTAGAGAAACTCTTCAACAATTTCACCTGCTTCCAGATTACGTGCGAGCCCCAGAGTTCCTGTCTGGCAGAAGGCACACTTCATGGCACAGCCGGCCTGGCAGGAAACACAGGCAGTTTTGCGGCCTTCGCGGTCTGTAAGTAAAACTGTTTCTACTGCATTTCCATCGTTTAATGTAATCTGAAGTTTTATTGTTCCATCAGGATCTTTTAATACATTGCTTACCTGAGAAGAGCGGAGCAGGGCTTTTTCTTTAAGACTTGCTCTCAGGTCCGCACTAAGATTTGTCATTGCATCAAAATCTGTGACACCGGATCCAACCCATTTAAAGATTTGAGTTCCGCGAAATTTTTGGGTTAATTCTAATTGCTGACAAATTTCAGAAGGGAGGAGACCTGTTAATACAATCTGATTCATACTAAAGAATGTTATTAGTTTCTCTGCAGTTTATCAAGTGTATTTCGAACTGCAGTGTTTCTGCTGTCCATCTTCATGTAATCGCTGAGCACTTTAATAGCGTCCTGCTTGCGGTTCATAGAAGTATAGCATTCTGCAAGATCAACATACAAACGACCATTGCGTGGATCATTCTTTATAAGATTTTCAAAGCGCTTTGCAGCCTCTTCGTTGTTTCCTTCTCCTTTACAGATAAGGGCAAGACCGATTGCTGCATAGATATCAAAATCGATTTCAAGAGCTTTGTTGTAGTAAGATTTTGCTTCCTCGTAATTTCCGGTTGTACGATAAGCATCACCGGCACGAGTAAGGATTACCTTATTTTTAGGATCAATTTCGAGAATCTTATTCCAGTAGAAAATTGATTTGAACTGCTGGTTCATACCACGGTAGCAGTCTGCAAGACCAAAGAGGGCATAGAAGTTTGCAGGTTCTCTTTCGAGGGCCATTTCAAAATATTTAGTACCTTCTTCGAAAGTCTTAAGCTTTCTGTGGCAGTTTCCGATTGCAGTAAGCACACGGATATCTACAGTATCTTTATTATTGAGCTCATAAATACGAGTCCAGTAATAGAGAGCTTCTTTATATTCTTTAAAATCATAATTCAAATGGCCAAGACCAATGAGTGCGTAGGCATTGTCTTTTTCCATTTCAAGAACTTTAAGGTAAAGATCCTTTGATTTTCTGAAGTCATGGATTTTGCGGTAAGCATCTGCAACACGGGTAATAACAGTAATGTTTTTATCATCGTGTACAAGATACTGCTGCCAGATATCGATTGCCTTTGCATACTGATTCAATGCCTTATAGCAGTCTGCGAGGCCAAAGAGGGCATAGTTATTTGCCGGATAATATTCCAGACACTTCTTATAATAGGAAATTGCATCATTAAAGCGATTTAATTTTCTTTCAGTATCTCCAAGACCAACAAGTGCATAATTATTATTTTCTTCAATTTCCAGGATTTCGTTAAATGCCTTTTTTGCACCAGGAATATCGTTTTCCTTAATAAGCTGATAACCTTTTTTTGAGAGATCGGAGATTTTGTTTGTTATATCATCTGGCTTGTTATCTGTTCCAGAAGGCTCTGAAAAAGATTCCGGTACCATTATGTCTTCTGACTGATTGAATTTATCCATTTTTAAAACTCCATTTTTATTTTCAATCTTTTATAATTGTTGAAATTACCTTTGCCAAATTTTCATAAATCGGTTCGGCATCACGCTTATTATGAGCAAGATAGTAAGCTTTTAAGGCTTTTAAGCTTTCATTTTTGTTCATATAATAGTCGCCTACACGTGTGAGTCCGTCAGAATAACCTGTAGTAATATAGATTCTTCTGGCATCTTCAACATTGCCATTATTGAACATGATGTTAGCTTTTCGGTTTAGAATAACCTTCTGTTCGGAATTAAGACCGTCAACCGGATTATCGGTAACTTTGATGAAACCGTCCGGTATCTTCTGTTCTTGAACTGCCTCAGTAAATTTTTTTTCTAAACTTTTTCTATCATCCATAATCTTAAATATTACTAAATATTATAACATAGATTTAATATATGTCAAAGTAATTAAATTTAAGGGAATTTACTGATATTTGTAGAAATCAACAATTGAACGTCCATATTCCCTCTGATCAGTTCTTTTTAAACGACCAATCGTATCCGGCATAAAATGCTCAGCCGGGCGGTGAACCATAATTGTTCCGGTCGGGTTCAGCATATTATTCTGGTCGCACTGGAGAACCAGCTGTTCGTGAAATTTATAAGGGAAGGGTGGATCAAAGAAAATATAATCAAAAGAACGTTTACATCTTTTTATATAATATTCTACAGGCATAAAATGACATTTAATTTTAACGCCGCAGTCTTTTTCAGTAATAGAAACATTATCCAGAACAGTTCCAACTTTGATTTTATCTTTTTCGCAAAGTTCTACATCTGTAGAACCACGGGAAACAGCCTCAATTGCAATTGTTCCAGAGCCGGAAAATAAATCAAGCCAGCTCTTTCCGTTTAAGTCTCCAAGAATTGAAAATACAGATTCCCTCATTCTGTCCATTGCGGGTCTTATTACACCGTCAGGACATTTAATGATTCTGCCTTTTAATTTTCCACCAGTAATTCTCATGATCTGCCTATTTTATGTTTAATGCCCAGTAGTAATCATCATGCTTTAGATTGGTATTATTTGATGCATAATCAAAGGCGGTTTTTCCTTCTGTAGAACGGATTGTTACAGAAGCATCATAATCAAGAAGCTTTTTAATTACCTTTGTAGAATTACCATAGGCGGCTGCATACATTAAAGGAGTTTTTCCTTCGTAAAGAATATTTAATGGAAGTGCTGTATCCAGAAGAATATCAAGCTTTGAAATCAAGGAATCTTCAGAAATATTCTGTTCAGAAAGCAGTAATACAAGAGCACGGAGAACTTCTTTATCTGAAGGACTATATTTATTCAAAAGAAGAGAAAGAATTTTTGGATTATTATTGTAGCTTGCGGTAAGGGCCAGGGCAGAAAGTCCGTAATTATTTATTACCTTGATATCTGCACCCGCATCTAATAAAAGCTCAACACATTCAAGACCTTCGTTGTAACGAACCGCATACATAAGTGCTGTCCAGCCGTCGTTATCTTTAAGGTTTGTATCTGCACCTGCTTCCAGAAGTCTTTTTATCTGCCATTCATTTCCAGATTTTGCAGCCTTCATAAGCTGAGTGCGGCCGAATATATCTGCTTCATCCGGATTCTTGATATCTGCATATTCAATTTCTACATTTTCTTCAATTTCCAGCTGGTCCTGAACTATATAGTCGCTCAGATATTCTCTGGTCTTTTTTGATTCTTTAGCCTTTTGTTCCTCTTTTTCAAGGGCAAGCTGCATCTGTTCTTCCAGCAGAGCCTGTCTTTCTGCTTCCTTCTGCTCTTGTTCAAGACGTTCTTTTTCTATTCTTTCAGCTTCGAGGCGTTCTGCTTCAAGTTTTTCTTCTTCGAGTCTCTTTTTTTCAGCTTCTTCCTTTTCAATGCGTTCACGTTCCAGTCTTTCTGCTTCAAGACGTTCTGCTTCAATTTTTTCCTGTTCTTCGCGTTCCATCTGCGCTCTGCGGGCAAGAATTTCAGCTTCTGCCTGTTCACGTTTTTCCATTAATTCCTTTTGTCTCTGTAAAGCAGCATCATCAGTTTCCTTTACCTTTTTACGGGAAGAAAAGGCTGGAAGAGGAAGTATTAATAAACCTGATATAAGTAAAATAAATAATGATTTTCTATTAAACATATTGATTAATTATAAAGTAATGATTCTAAATCTACAAGTATTATAATTGACTGAACATTTGAATTTTGGTATATTTACAGAACACCCCTTGGGAATCTGAAATATGATTCTCTTTATCCATAAGGAGGAACAGGACTCTTCAGGCTTTCGCCAGCCATGTCTTGTTTTACAGTCTTAAATCGTTGATATTTGATTGTATCACTGCCTCCTGAAAACTCTGCTTTAAGCAGAGATTATTTTTAAGGAGATACTTATGAAAAAGTATGAACTTATGACTATTTATCCGCTCGAAGATGAAAAGTCAAAGAAAGGTGCTGAAGACGTAAAAAGCACTCTCGCTAAATACGGCGCTGAAATCGAAGAAGAAAAACCATTCGGCGACCGCGACCTTACTTACCAGATCCAGAAACAGAAGAAGGGACGTTTTGTTCTTTACACTATGAAGCTTAATCCTTCTAAAATCACTGAGATTGACAAAGACTTCAAGATCAATATGAACCTTTTGAAATATCAGTTCGTAAGACTTGATGAAAAGGAATCTAAGTAGAATAAGCCGCTGATTGCGGAAAGGAGCTTTTAATGACAGACTTAAATCATGTAGTTCTTATCGGCCGTCTCACACAGGATCTCGGTTCTGATGAAAGAAGCTTTGGTTATGTTGGAAACGGACAGGCAAGAGCTAATGTGAGCATTGCTGTCAATAGAGCTAAGAAAAACGGCGACCAGTGGGTTGATGAAGTAAACTTCTTCAACATCACCATCTGGGGTAAAACAGCCGAAAACTTAAAACCATATCTTACCAAGGGAAAGCAGATTTGTGTTGAAGGACACCTGAAGCAGGACCGTTGGGAAAAAGACGGACAGAAGCAGAGCAGAGTAACAATCGTTGCTGACAATGTACAGCTGCTCGGCGGACGCGGAGATAACAGCCAGAGCTCAGGCTCGGCAGGGGGTGCTCCAAGATTCCAGCCGGCAAGTAATTCAGGACAGAACGGTGGTTTCCAGGGCGGCTATTCGTCTGAACCATACGGAGATACCGGCAGTGATTTCCCGGAAGATATCCCATTCTAATTGACTAATTGAGAGGTAATAATTATGTCTGACGAAAATACACAGGAAATGGAAGAAAAACAGACACAGGAAGCAGCTATGGCTGAAGCTTCTGCTTCTGAAGGTCGCGAAGAAGATCGTGACGGACGTGCAAAGGGCAAGACATACTTCCGCAAGAAGGTATGCCGCTTCTGTGCAAACAAG